>Ga0164241_10000791_pt1 | contig 47884 bp, 31 predicted proteins | sample OricomyardsoilBY_FD_108780 | JGI IMG/M metagenome (GOLD analysis project Ga0164241, IMG submission 108780) | Backyard soil microbial communities from Emeryville, California, USA - Original compost - Back yard soil (BY) | ecosystem: Environmental > Terrestrial > Soil > Unclassified | place: USA... | reverse complement strand
GCGCGTCTCGATCGACGGGGACTTCGCCGTCACAGAGGTCGATCAGACCTTCTTCAATCCCCTGTCGGACACCGTCGAAGGCATCTACAAGGTCCGCGTTCCCGAAGGCGCGCTCCTCGAGCGCTTCGGCGTCGATCGACTGGGCGGCATTCTCTACGGCTACGTGAAGGAGAAGAAGCAGGCCGAGGCGCAGTACCAGGCGCACGTGTACCAGGGCTCGACTGAAGACCCCGCCCTGCTCGCGTGGACCGAGCCTGGCGTCTACGAAGCGCGTCTCTATCCGATCGGTCCCGGCGCGACGCGTCGAGTGGTCATCCGCTACACCGAGTGGCTTCCGCGCTCGGGCGAGAACAGCGAGCGCAGGCTCTACACGTATCCGATGGCCGCAGAGGGCTCGGAGGCGTCGGCGCCGCACATCGACGATCTGTCGATCGAAGTCGACCTGGCGAAAGCGGGCGCGACCGAGGTGCGCTCCGGCATGGGAGCCGTCCGCGTGGGCGACACCCTCGTCATCCGCGATCACGATCTCGTTCCGCGCGCAGACCTCGCCGTCGAGCTGTACGACGACGTGAAGGGCCCGCGGAAGGTGCAGGCGATCCGGGCGCGGCACGCGCCGGATTTGGTCGCGCTCGGCGAGGACGAGAAGAACGACGCACGCCGAAGCGGACAAGGCGAAGCCGACTACTTCTTGGTGCCGGTGCGCGCGGTCGACGTACCCACGCGAGAAGAAGGCCTCGATCTCGTAGTGGTCGTCGACGCAAGCGCCGCGACGAACCCCTCGATGCTGCGTCTCGCGCGCGCCACGACGCGAGCGTTGCTCGCGCACGTCGGAGACAAGGATCGCGTGCTGGTTCTCGCCGGTGACGACCGCGTACGTCCAGTGCTCCCGAGCGCGGGCAGCGAGCCGACGAAGGTCGACGCGGCGAAGTCGGCCGAGATCCTCGAGGCGCTCGCCGCGATCGAACCCGGCGGCGCGACCGATCTCGCAGAGATCCTCGGGGAAGCCGCCGGCAAGGTCGGCCCCGATCGTGCCAGCGCGATCGTGTACATCGGAGATGGCTCTCCGACCGTCGGTGAGGCGGACCTGGCCGCGATCCGCGACAAGCTCAAGAAGTCGACGAAGCCTTTCCGCCTCTTCGCGCTCGGGATCGGCGACGGCGCGAACATGGCGCTGCTCTCTGGCCTTTCCCAGGGCGGGTTCGCAGAGCGCGTCGGAGACGACCGCGCCGCCGCGAAGTCGGCGCTGCGTCTCTTCGAGGTCGCGGAGCGATCGATCGAGCTCGGCGCGACGGTCGATCTCGGCAGCAACGTCGAGCGCGCGTACCCCCGCGAGCTCGGTGGTTTGACGCTCGGAGAGACGACGTTCGTCGTCGGACGACTGACCGGTGAAGCGCCAACGAAGATGACGCTCCACACCGCGCACGGCGACAAGACCGTCGAGCTCGACGTGAAGACCCTCGACGACTCGGGCGACCTGCGCCGACGTTGGGCGATGGGTCGCCTCGACGAAATGCTCGCGACCGACGCGGGACGCGCGGCGGTCGTCGACCTCGGAGTTCGACAGGGGATCATCACGCCGTACACGTCGATCTACGTCCCGACGACGACCGAGATGACGCCGGAGCAGAAGTCTCGCATCGACCGAATCTCGCGCGTGCGCGTGAAGGTTCCGCCGTCCACCGCGAAAGACGGCAAAAAAGAAGAAGAGGACCAGGAGCAGAAGGCCGCCGAGAACGACAAGAGCTCCGACAACTCGGACAACAAAGAAGGCGGCACCGGCACCCGCGCCAAAGGCGACGAGGGCTCGATGGGTAGGCTCTTGAAGAAAGACTCCCCCGCCGCAGACGAGCTCCGCCATGAGGAGAAGGCGGCGACGGCGACGGCCGAGGCGGCCGCGCCGACACCGGAAGCGGCGGCGACGGCTGCCCCGCTCAGCGCGCGCGGAAACATGTGGGCCGACGACTCCGCACGCGGTCCGAACGGGACGCCCGCCGAGGTGGATGCGCCCGAGGCGCCGCCGCCTCCGCCCGCAAAGGGGGCCATGGCAGCGCCGACAGACCAGGCTCCCCCCGCCGGCGGCGACGGCGCGAAGCAAAACGCCGCGTCGAGCCCCCCGGGAGAGCCGAGCTTCCGGCCGGACGCGGGCGAGCACGCGGGCACGGGGAGCGGCGGCGGATTCGGGGACGGCAACGGGCGCCTCGGCGGTGCCCACCGTTCCAAGCCGCAAGGACGCGTCGAGCTGGACGACAAGGATGTCACCGTCGTGGACGGGCTGAACGATTTGGAGGCGTCGGACGGAGACGGCTGGGGCGGAGCGGCCGGAAAGACCGAGACGACGAAGGCCGCAAACGACGCGCGCGACTTCGGCATGATCGGCCTCCTCGACACGCGGAGCCTCATCGTCGTCATCGACGATCCCGGTCGCATCAAGCGTCTCTGCGGCAAGGCTGCAGATCTCCCGTTCGCGGAACGAAAGGCGCTCTGGCGCGAGAGGCTCTCGGCAGCGGCCGGAAACCCGCGCGCAGTCGCGCTCGTGTATCGCCGCGCGCTCGCGCTGTGCGAGGCGCCGACTCCGCGCGAGCGGAGCGCCCTCTTGCTCCTCGGCGTCGACGCACTCCCCTCGGTGAGTTTGCGTGTGCAGCTCTACCGCGTGCTCGCGACGGACGTCGGGGCCGCAGACATCGTGTATCGCGCGATCCTGTCGCGCGTGACCACACCCGACCAGGTGCGCGAGCTGAACGCCGCGCTCGGGCTCGCGACGGTGGATCCCGTGGTCCTCGAGAAGACGATCAAGGAGGCAAAGGATCCGGCGGATCTCGTCGCGAAGCTTCGCGTCCTCTCGACGCGGTTCCCTGACGATCTCGCGCTGTCGCTGCGCCTGCTCGACGCGGTCGAAGACGCGGGCGACGACGCGGGCGCGCGTGGCCTCGCGCGGACGCTGCGCAAGAGAAACGACGCGGACGCGCGCGTGCGCACCGCGGTCGGCGAGCTCTATCTCCGGCTCGCGGCTCGCGCTCCGGACGACGCCGCGAAGAAGGACGACGAGGCCGAGGCGAAGCGCGCGTTCGGTGAGATCGTCGAGTTCTCGCCCGAGGATCCGGTCGCGCGCCGTCGGCTCGGCGACCTCTATCGAGCGCACGGCTACTACGCCGAGGCGACGCGACAGTACGAGACGCTCGGTCGTCTAATCCCCGACGATCCGACCGTCGCGCTCTTGCTCGCGAGCTGCGCCGAGGGCGAAGGCAAGCTGGAAGAGGCCGTCCGCTGGACCGAAAAGGGTGGCCAAGCCGGAGCCCCGGACGCGTCGCAAGGACCGCACGCGACGGCGCGCGCGTTCGCGGCGACGTTCCTCGCCTGGGGTCGAATGGACGCTCGCGCCGCCGGCAAGACGGATGAAGTGACCGCGCTCCTCGCGCGCCTCGATCGCGTGCTCGGCTCGAAGGCCGACCGCAAGCCGGGTGAAGCGCGCGTGGTGCTCACGTGGTCCCACCCGGAGCTGCACCCCACGCTCTGGACGAACGCGCTCGGAAGTCAGATGCCGGCGCCCGAAGGCGACGTCACGCTCGGCATCGCCCAGGCCATGCTGCCCGACAGACCGGGTGGCGTCGCCGAGGTGCGCGTCGAGCCCGACGAGCTCGCGGCCGCAGCGCGCCTCGGCGCGACCGCGACGCTCACGGTCGTCTTCGGTGAAGGAAAGGACGACGAGATCATCCTGAAGAAAGAGGTGAAGTTCGAGCGCGGCGGACCTGCCACGCTGCGATTCCAGGTCGAAGGCGGCAAGATCGAGGTGGAGCAGTGAGCGCCGACGACGACACGGTGGTCCCGGGTAACGAAGACCACGAAGACCACGACGATCACGAGGACAGCCTCTACCCCGATCCGGCGACCATCGTACGGAACGTCCCTACCGACGACGTCGCTGTTCCCGAGGAGCTGCCGTCGGTCCGCTTGCCTGCGCCGCCCGCGCCGCCGCCGCCGAAGTCGTCTGCGCCGCCGCCGCCGCGAGCGGTGCCACCACCGCCGCGACCACCCCAACCGCCCCCGCACGAGCCGAGCGACGCGAACGAGCCAGTCGCCGCCCACCCGTTCGGACCGGGCGCGCCCCTGCTCGACGCGCCGTCGCCTCTCGAGATGCCGACTGAGCACCGGGTCGCATCGAGCGACGCCGCTCCGAGCCCGACCGCGACCCTCCCTGTTGCGGCGGGCGACGCCGCGCCGAAGTACGCGACGACGCCGCCGCCGCCCCCGGCGGGAGACGTCTACGTCGGCCCGGGGGAACGGCCCTACGCGCTCATCGGCCTGCTCTTCGCGATGCTCCTCGCGGGCGCGGCGATCATTTCGACGATGAAGCCGCCGCCGAAGCCGCTCGATCGCGTCCTCACGACGACGGTCGCTGATCTCTCGCCCGTTCACGCGGGCGTGAAGATCGGCGCCGATCCGGTGCGCGAGCTTCGTCGACTCGGTGTCGGAGAGATCGTAGAGACGGACGAGGGGGGTCGCGCTCGCGTGCGCCTCGACTCCGGTGCGTCACTCATTCTCGATAGCGGCACGAAGCTCACGATCACCGAATCGGGCGTGAAGCTCGACTCAGGGCGAGCGTTTCTCCTGCCGGGGTCGACGACGCCCATCGACATCGCGCTCGACTCCGCGACGCTGCGCGCGGTCGACGCGGCCGTCGGCATCGACATGCAAAAGGGCGTGAAGGCCTACGTCGCGAGCGGCGAGATCTCGGCGACGCTCGGTGGGAAGACGGTAGCGGTGAAGACCGGCGAGACCGCGACGATCGGCGATGCGATCACCGTGGCGCCCGAACGCGGCTACGACGATTGGACCGGGGGCCTCGCCGCTCCGTGGGCCGCGGAGGGCCCGCCGCGTCGAGCGATCGGCGAGATCTGGGGACGCGCGCAACCCGGCGAAGCCGGCTCACCGCTCACCATCCGCACGCACGACGTCCGCGCGACCGTCTACGGCGAGGTCGCAGAGACTCGAATCAAGACGACGTTCTTCAACGCTGGCGAAGCGAGCGTCATGGGCGACTACCGCGTCGGCCTTCCGCCGCACGCCATCGTCAGCGGCTTCGCCGTCGACCGAGGCGGCAAGCGCGAGAGCGGCCACGTGATGCTCGCGGACCGAAAGCAGTTCGCGACCTTCGACTCGGTTCGCACCTCGGGCACGGCGGCGTGGCTCGAGTGGGCCGGCGAGGGTTGGCTGCGTGGCACCGTTCCGCAGATCCCCGCGGGGCAATCGGTGACGGTCGAGATCACGTACATCGAGTGGCTCCCGGTCCGCGTGACGGACAAGGGCTACGTCGCAGAGTACCGCTACCCGCTCGTCGGCGAGGGCGCCGCCCCGCGCATCGGTGAGTTCTTCGCGAGCGTGGACGCAGGCCCGGCGAAGGCGATCGGCGTGGCGGCAGGAATGGGCGCGAAGGCCAGCGGGACGACCGTCGAGCTCCGCAAGGCCGACTTCTCGCCGGCCGCCGACTTCGTCGTAGACGTCGAGGTTGGCCAGAAGCTCGCCCCGGCGCGCGCCTTCGTCGCAGAGCCAACCAGCGAGGGCGAAGAGAGCACGATCGTCGTCCGCACCGAAGCGCCACGCCTCACCGGCACGTCGGAAGAAGGCGTCACGCTCGCGGTCGTCGTCGATGCCTCGGCGAGCGTGGATCCCGCGCTCCTCGACGCCTCCCGAGCGTTCGTCGAGGCGCTCGTCGGCGCGCTCGGTCCGAAAGATCGCGTCGTCGTGGTGTCCGCCGACTCCGAGGTCCACGCGATCGGGCCCGGCGCGATGGGCGTCGCCGACGCGGCGAGGAAGAAGGAGATCTCCGACGGGCTCGCGACGATCTCGCCGGGCGGCGCGACCGACCTCGGTCGCGCGCTCGAGACCGCGGCGGACCTCCTGCCCGACGACGCGCCGAGCGCGATGGTCGTCTACGTCGGCGACGGTTGGCCCTCGGTCGGTGACACCACCGCGGAAGCCATCAAGGCGCGCCTCGCGCGACGCGATCGCGGCGTTCCGCGGCTCGGGGCCGTGCTCATCGGGCCCGCGACGAACAAGCGTGCGTTCGCCGCGCTCACGCACGCGACCGGTCCCCTCGTCGAGGTCGGCGACAGCGAAGATGCGGCCGCGGCGTCGGTCGAGCTCCTCGAGCGCGCGCTCGTGCCGACCGTGACAGGTGTCACGATCGACCTCGGCCCCGATGTGGCGCGCGTCTATCCGCGCGACGAAATCGCCGTCGCACAAGGCAGCACGATCATGGCCGTCGGCAAGATCGCCGGTGACGTGCCGAAGTCGATCGTGGTCGGCTATCGACAGGGCAAAGACAAGAAGACCGAGGCTCGTGCGTTGACGATCGGCGTCACCGAGAGCCCCGAAGATCTGCGTCGCCGCTGGGCCGAGGCGCGCGTCCTCTCGTTCGCGCTCGCCGGCCGGGGTCGCGAGGCGATCACGGACGCCGCCCTCGGGGCCGGGCTGCTCACGCCGTGGACGGCGTGGGGCACCGGCGACGGCGTGATGTACCTGCCGTGGCCGCTCGAGACGCGCGTGCTCGATCTCGCCGCGCAAGGCGACGTGGGCATGGGCTCCGCGCTCGCCGAGGACGACCGCGCAGAGGTGCTTGCGAGCGACTCCGACGTGTTCATGCCGGACTCGGGCGTCAGCGCAGAGTATGCGCTCCAACTCGCCGCGCAGCGCACCGTCCTCGACGCGCGCGGTCAGCTCCGCGCTTGTCGCGACTCGCGTGCAGCGCTTCGTCCCGACCTTCCCGGCTCGATCCAGATCCAGTTCACGCTCGACGGCGAAGCGAAGGTCACCGAGGCAAAGATCTCGGGTGCCGGCGACGACGCGCTCGAGCGCTGCGTGCAGACCGTCGTCGAGAGCCTGGCGTACCCGCGCCTGGCCATCGACGGGAAGGTCACCGTGACGGTGGGAGTGGTTTGGCCGCCCATCGAAACCTTGCGCGGCAAGAAGTGTTCGCCCACGTCTACGCTCACGGTGCCGCTGCGAAGAGGCGTCTGGAAAGAGCGGATCGATCGCATGGGCGCCGTGGCCGCGTATCTCGACGCACGCCGCGGCTGCGAGCTGGCGACCTGGACGGCGAAGCGTTCGATCCTCGAGCTTCTACTCGGCTCGTTCGGAAACCCGTTCGGCATCCTCAGCGGCGCCAAGCAACTCGAGGACTCGGGCGATCTCGAGGCAGCCGGGTTCCTCCGCAAGGAAGCGCTGCGGCGCGCGAACCCGACCCAGCTCCGCGCCGTCAGGCTTCAGCTCCTCTCGACCGAGCGGATGCCGCTCAAGGCGTTCACCGACAAGTACGAGAAGGCGCCCGACGATCGGGCGCGCCTCGCCGTCGTGCGCACCTTCCTGGCGGTCGCGCCGCACGATCCGCGGCTGCGAACGTCGCTGCTCCAGCTCCTCGCGGCGCTCGGAGAAAAGGAGACGCTTTCGGAAGAAGTTCGGCGCGTGCGGGTCGATCCGTTCGCGGACGCCGTGCTCCTAGCCGACGCGGCGCACGCGTTGCGTGTCGCCGGGTTGGCCGAGGAAGCGAAGCGCACCTACGGCGAGATCGCCGAGCGCGCGTCGAGCGATCCGTGGGCGCAGGCGCTCTTGGGCGACCGACTCCGCGGCGAGGAGCTCTTCGACGGCGCGACCGCCGCCTACGAAGCGCTGCTCGACCTCGTCCCGGAAGACGGGATCGCGGGCATCCGGATCGCGCTCGCACACGCGGGAGCGGGCCGACTCGACGTGGCGATGCGCATCCTCTCGCGCGTAGCTCGGACCGGTGGCCGGTCCGGTCGCTCCGACGTAGCGCTCCTCGCCGAGCGCGTCGCGTCGGTGCTCGTGCGCCGCGCCATCGCCTCGAGCGACATCGGAGAAGGCGACAAGCGCCTCTTGGTCGGCGAGCGCGCAGAGCTCGGACCGCCGCCTTCGGGCCGCACCTTCGTCGTGTTCGCCCCGCCGGGTCGCACGGCGATCTCGGCATGGCTCGAGCGCGGCGCGGACAAGGCCCGAGAGATCTTGCCGCCCGAGGCCACGGCCGGCCGCGTCGGTGTGCTCTCGCTCCACGCCGATCCTGGTCCGGTCGAGGGCGTTCTCCTGTCCCTCGGCCGTGAAAAGCAGCTCGCGCCGGCAGAGCCGTTCAAGGTGCACATCGACACGTTCGAGGGCGACACGGTGATCGGAACGGACGTCGAGCTGCCTGCGAACGGCGACCGGCTCGAGGTGACGTTCGCCGACGGCGCGTTCACCGTAAAACCGAAGAAGCCCGGCGCTGTTGCGGGCGCCGGCGCGCTCCCCTGATCCGCGGTCGCCGACTCGAAGGGTGCGCGGTCAGCCCGCTCGCTCTTCGGGTCGTGGCGCGCGCTGCTTCATGTGCGCCTCGAGGAAACCGTCGAGGCGCCCGCCCAGTACGCGGCGCACGTCGCCTTCGACGTGTCCGCTGACCCGATCGCGAACGCCATGCGAGCGCCATTGGTCGTAGGTACGAATCGGTGACGTGTCGCTCATCGGCGGTGGACGACTCCCCGGCTCTGCGTCGCTCGGCAAGACCTCGACCTTGGCCAGAAACGTGATGCCTCGTTTGTCGTCGCGGTCCGGCGGCGGACGCAACGCGCGGTGGCCTCCTGTCTCGCCACGCAGATAGCCATACGCGTACGCGCCGAGCACGAACACCTCTTGGGTCCCAGACGACAGAACTCGCTCGACGTCGAAGCCTCGATCCTTCGCCCACGTCGCATACATCCCCGCCAGCTCGTCGACCCACGCCTCGGTGCCGTCGCCCGCGCCGGACGCGGAGATGACCAGGCGCGCGTCGCCTTGATCGCTGGCGTCGAAATCGACAAGCTCGCGCGTCGCGCGCCCGAGTCGCTTGTCGAGCCGCGCGTACGCGTCCGTGAGCTCCTTGGCCACCGAGTCGTCGGCCTCGAGAAACGACGCCTCCGCGAGCTCGCGCACCGCGTCGAGCTCACCGCGCAAGATCTCGAGGCGCCGAACCTCGACGTTCAGACGGTGTCGTCGCACGAGCATGCCGCTGTGACCGAACGCGTCCTCCCAGAACGCCGGAGACGCCTCTTTCGCTTCGAGCTCCGCGAGCTCGCGCCGCATGCCACGAAGATCGGCTGTGGTCTCGAGCCGAATGAGGCGCTCGTAGAGCTCGCCCACACCACGCCGAACATCCATCAGCGACAGATCGACGTTGTGTCCCTCGCCGTCACTCACGCGCGAGCGCCGCTCGAGGTTGTCCAGGCGACGCGACGCTTCGGTCGGCTCGAACGTCACAGTCACGGCGTCCCCATCGCGCGCGATCCGGAGGAGTTGAAAGCGACGCCAGCCCGCGCCGAGCAACGCTCGCGCGAGGGGGACCATCACGATCTCCTCGATCGCCCGCTTCAGCGGTCTTGCGCCGTACTTCGGATCCGTGCCCCGCTCGAGCAACAAACCGAGCACACCGTCGTCGACCTCGAGCAAGAGGTCGCGCTCGACGAGGCCCTCGCGCTTGTAGACGAGGCCGAGCTCGCGACGTGCGATCCGAAGCAGATCCGCCTCGCCGAGCGGCTTCATCACCAGGAGCCGATCGATTCGATTCAGAAACTCCGGCCGATAGTGCTGTTCGAGCGCCCGCCTGACCCGCTGCTCGAGGCGCTCCGGGCTCACCTTCGGCTCGCCCGAGAAGCCGATCGCCGACTCGAGCCCCGAGATGTCGCTCCCGACGTTCGAGGTCACGATGATGACCGCGTGCTGAAAGCTCACGGTCTCGCCGTACGCATCGGTGAGCCGTCCGTCGTCGAACACCTGAAGAAAGAGGTCCGCGATGTTCGAGTGGCCCTTCTCGAGCTCGTCTAGAAGGATCACGCCGAACGGGTTCCGGCGGACGAAGTCCGTGAGCAGGCCCGTCGTCCCCTTTCGCGGGTCGCCGATGAGCTTCTCGAACGAGTGGTAGTCCTTGTACTCGCTCAGATCGACGCGGAAGATCCGGTCGCGACTGCCGAAGACGAGCTCTGCCGTCGCCTTCGCGAGCTCGGTCTTCCCGACCCCCGTCGGTCCGACGAAGAGGAGCACGCCTGCCGGGCGATCGGGGTTCGCGAGCCCCGTCTTGTACAGCGCGAGCACGTCGCACACCGCGCGCACCGACTCGGCCTGGCCGAGCACGCGCTCTGACAGGAACGCGACCATATCCTCGTAGCCGAGGGACGCGCGCGGCGAGACCGCGTGGAGCGGCAAGCCCGTCTGCTTCGCGAACAGGTCCTCGACGAACGCGTCGTCGACCGGGCGCGAGGGGATCTTCCGCGCGAGCGCGGCGCCGAGCGACGAGCTCCCATCGACGCCGCCGCGATGCGCATCAGCCACCTTGCGCACGAGATCGACGCCCTTCCCCGGGAAGCTCATCGTGGGCAGGAACTTCCGCGCAAGGTGGAAGATGCGGTGCGTCGCGCTCTTGTCGAACACGACGCTCGCTTGCTCGCCCGCGACGCGTTGAAGGATCTCGCGCGTCTCTTCCTCGTCGGTCGGCTCGACCGTGATGGTCGCGAAGTCGCGCTCGAGCATCGGGAAGTCGCGACACAGGCGCTCCCAACGTCCAGCGCTCATTTCGCCGAAGACGACGAGCCGCTCGGCCTCGATGCCGGGTCGCATCAGGTCGTACACGCCGCGAGGGTTGGTGTCGTACGACCCGGCCGCCGCGATGTTCCAGAGGTCGCTGATGTAGACGAGTCGCTCTGGCGTCGCGTGGCGCAGGAGCGCCGCGATCTTCTCCTCTTGCATGCCCGTGTAGCGCGTTCCGGAGACGAGCCCCGTCGTCGCGATTTCCCAGACCGACGCCGTCGACAGCGCTGGGATTTTTCCGAGCGCGATGAGCGCGACGAGCTTCTTCACGACGCTCGTCTTGCCGACCCCGGGCGGCCCGAGCAGCACGGCGCTCTTTCGACCGGCGAGCGCGCGTGCGAGCGCCTCGACCTCTTCCTCGCGACCGTAGACGCGCGTCGCGCCCGCGGTCGTCTCGGCGGTGAGGTTGCGGCCTTCGCGCGCAAGAACGTCGACGTCACTCAACGGCTCGTGTCCCACAATCCCCCGCAATCTACGCGATCCCGAGGCGTTCGGGAGCGACGCGGCTGGCGAGGCGCCGAGGAAGAGGCTCGAGGCCCGATCGCTCTACTCGAAAACCCCGGTCCTACTTCACCGGTTCGGTGAAGTTCTTCCCTGGAAACTTCCGCTCGAAGTGAGCGACGATCGCGTGCCCCATCCCCTCTATCGTCGCCGCCGCGATGGACGCGTGAATGAGCGGCCCGACGACCGGGATGAGCTTCGTCGCTTGGCTTGCAGCGGCTTTGAGCCCGCCGCCGACGGCGATGAAGGTGCCCCCCGCTGCGGCCGTCGCGGGCGCGCCCGGAACGTCACCGTAGACCTGACCGATCACTCCGAACATGTGCGTCTCGAGGGCCGCGAGCAGCGGCGAAACTGAGATCGGCAGCGGGATGGCCGCGAACACTGCACCACCGACGGCGTAGCGGTGCACCCATCGAAGCGCCTCTTCGCGACAGGTGATCATGACCGAGACGTAGCATGCGCACGCGGAGCAGACCCGCCAACCCGGGCGCTTCGATCTTGCGTTCCGGAGCCGAGGCGCGGACGATTCGCCCATGTCGCTCCGCCGATCCCTCTCCACGCTCCTCGTCCCCCTCGCTCTCGCCGCTGCGTGCTCGAGCGAGGTCACCCCGAACGACGGCTCCGGCGGCTCTGGCGGCACGACGAGCGCCACGACCGACAACGTCACGGTGACCTCGACGACCACCACGACGAGCACCACGGCCACCACCACGGACGCGACGACGACCACGACGGGCATGGGCAACGAATGCGAGCAGGGCTGCCAGCACGTCATCGACTGCATCGGCTTCGACGCGTGCAGCCAGTTCAACATCGACTGCACGAACCCCCAGGCAGAATGCCCTGGCACCTGCTTGAACGACGCGACGTGCGAACAAATCGCATCGCTCGCGACGCAGACGCCCGATCCGACGCTGAGCGGATGCATTCAGGGCTGCCAACAGGGCCAGGGTGGCGGCGGAGTCGGGGGCAACGGAGCAGGCGGCGGCGCGCAGGCTTGCAGTGACTGCGCACAGGGCAGCTGCGGCACTCCCATCCAAGCTTGCGTCGGCAGCACCCCCTGCCTCAACTGGCTGATGTGCGCGATGAATTGCACCGATCCCCAGTGCTACACGGACTGCGACACCGCGAATCCGAACGCGGCTCCGCAGAGCACGGCCGTCAAGGATTGCGCGTGCACGCAGTGCAACACCGAATGCGGCGATCAGATCGGCACCTGCCCGGCGCCCTGAGACATTGAAGCGCCAGCGCGACTCTAAGCCGCGCTCGCTCCGAACGAAGCCGGCGTCCCATCGACGTCGGCTTCGCCGTTTCACGCTTGGACCCGTCAGCGCGACAGCGAGACCTCGAACATGTCGTAGTGCGAGCGCTCCATTCCGAGCGCCGCGTACGTCGCCTGGGCGCGGGTGTTCGCACGCTCGACGTAGAGGCGAACACCGACGCCGTCTCCTCGCTCACGCGCGATCTCGAGCACGCGCGCGTAGAGCGCTCGGTAAACCCCGGAGCGTCGGGCGGGCTCGGCCACGTAGACCGACTGAACCCAGTAGTACTGCCCCGCCCGCCAGTCGCTCCACTCGAACGTCACCATCAGCTGTCCGACGACGGCGCCGCCCTGCTCGGCGACCAGGTAAAAGCCCTTCGCGCCGTCTTCCAGGACGGCCCGCACGCCGCGGAGGACCGTCGCTCGGTCCAGCTCGAGGGCCTCGGTCTCGCGCGCCATGGACGCGTTGTTCTCGACGAGCATCGTCAGGTCCTCGCCACTTGCGAGCCTTACGAGGAGGGGTCTGCTAGGATTTTCGGAAGGGTCGTTTCGTGTCGTCACAGTCACCGCCGTCCTCCTCGCCGCCGGATCCCGGCGTTAACGCCCCGAAGCGCCTCGACCTCGATCGCTACGACGCGCCAAGGAGTTACCACGCCTCGCGCGCGTTCGCCGAGATGAGCGTGCAGCGCGCGCAGGTCGCCGCCGCAGCCAAAAAGAAGAGCGCCCGCTCCAAGGTTTGGCTCGCCGCAATTGCGATCGTGGTAGTGAGCGCGTTGGCCGGTGCCGTCTTGGCGCGGCACTACGTCTAGGAGGCTGGTGTTTTTCGCCTCCGGGCTGTCGAGGCATCGTCGAGACCCCGACGAAAACCACTGGTTTCGCAGGCCATGAACTACGACCTCTCCGAGGAGCAATCCCTCGTCCTCCAGGCCGCGCGCGACTTCGCTCGCCGCGAAGTCGAGCCCAAAGCCGCCAGTCTCGACAAGGAAGCCCGCTGGCCCAGCGAGATCCTCGCGCAGATGGCCGAGCTCGGGTTTCTCGGCATGGCCATCCCGGCCGAGTACGGGGGCGCGGGCCTCGACCACGTCTCGTACGCCCTCGTCGTCGAAGAGATCAGCCGCGCCTGCGCGAGCACCGGCGTCATCATGAGCGTCAACAACTCGCTCTTCTGCGACCCGATCTACAAGTTCGGCACCGAGGACCAAAAGACCCGCGTCCTGACCCCGACGGCTTCTGGCCAAATGCTCGGCGCCTTCGGCCTCACCGAGCCGTCCAGCGGATCGGACGCTCGGACCATGAAGACGCTCGCGGAGCCCTCCGCCGACGGCGGCTTCGTCCTGAACGGCGCGAAGAACTGGATCACGAACGGCCCGCACGCCGAGCACATCCTCGTGTTCGCGATCTCGAGCCCCGATCCGGTCAGGCCCAAGCACACCGCGCTCCTCGTGCGGCGTGGCACGCCAGGCTTCTCGTGCGCCGCACCCGACCACAAGCTCGGCATCCACGCCGCGCATTCGTCGACGATCTTCTTCGAGAACGTGAAGGTCGCGAAGGAAGACGTCGTCGGTGGAGCGGACAACGGCTTCAAGGTCGCGATGAGCACGCTCGACGGCGGACGCATCGGCATCGCGGCGCAGGCCGTCGGCATCGCGCAAGCCGCGCTCGACAAAGCCGCCGTCTACGCGAAGGAACGAACGAGCTTCGGCGGCCCCATCGCGAACCATCAGGCGATCCAGTTCATGCTCGCCGACATGGCCACCGAGGTCGAAGCCGCGCGCTTGCTCGTCCTCCGCGCCGCCACGATGAAGGACAAGAAGGTCAAGCACACGGCCGAGAGCTCGATGGCGAAGCTCTTCGCGAGCGAGGTCGCGACGCGCGTCGCGCACAAGGCCCTGCAGATCCACGGCGGCTACGGCTACTCGGCCGAGTACGCGCTCGAGCGCCACTACCGCGACGCGCGCATCACCGAGATCTACGAAGGGACCAGCGAGATTCAACGCATCGTGGTCGCCGCTTCTCTGCTTCGCGCCTGAGACCCGCTGGCCGCGCGCCGCGGCAGCGACGCACCCCGCAGAGGTCGCCGTGCCTCAGCTGTCGCCGAGCACGAGCTTCGCGGCGAAGCTGCCCGGTGAGTTGAACTTCACTTCTTTGAGCGCGCTCGAGACGCAGTCGGCGGCCTTCTCGGCGCCCTCGTCGCCCGAGATGCCCACGGAAAGCACCGAGCCGTCCGTCTGCACGTAGACGGTCGCCACCAGCATGTTCGCGCCGCTCGAGCTTCGGCAGCGGCGGATCGCGTCCTTCGCTTTTTCGACGTTCTTGCCCGCGTCCGCGAGGTCCCAGTCGACGGGCATCCGAACGCCACCGTCTGCGTCGAACGTGAACTCCGTCTCGGCGATGCCCTCCCGACCCCCGACCGGCTCGGGCCAGCTCGCCGAGCGGAGCGCGCCGAGCATGCAGGCTTCGGTGTCTCGATCGCCCAAGGTCGACAGCGTCAGGTGCGCCTCGTTTGCTTTGCCAGAGGAGCCGACCCGGACCTTGAAGTGCACGGTGCCCGAGAGATACGGCAGGCGTGTGCGGCCCTGATCGACGCAGCGACCGAGCTCCGTCTGCGACTTCTGGAAAGTCGCCGTGACTTGCCCCTCGGGGAGCGCGCCGATGTCTGCGTCCATTCCGATCGACGGCCCCTCGTGGTGATGAGCGCCGCCATCGTCCGTGTCCGGAGCGGCGACGGGCTCAGCGGTAGACCCGCAGGCGACGAGGATGGCGAACGGTGCGAGTGGGACGAGTCGGCGAAACACGGCGGAACCTCCAGCTTGCTCGGTTCAGGGTCTATCCGCGAACCGGTCGGAAACCAAGACCGGTCGCCGCCCTGATTCAGTAGAGCCACGCTCGGCAGCGCGAGAGGGCCCCCTGCGTCCGCACACATCTTTATGCGCCGATCCCTCGTAACCCGGAGCGGCGTTGCTAGGATGATCGTCGTGAAGAAGATCGTCCTACAGATCCTCGCGATGCTCTGGAAGGTGTTGAAGCTCTACGTCTGGAACCGTCTGCGGCCGTATTTCGGCACGATCGTCCTGGGCTGCTTCGTCATCTTCGGCCTCATGGCCGCGCTCGTCGTGCTCTTGATCGCGAAGTGCTGAAGCCCGGAGCGGGTGGCCGCCTCTGGGTGGCCGCCTCTGGGTGTGTCAGCTCTGGGCGCGTCAGCGCAGGACGCTGCGCGCGATGACGATGCGCTGGACCTCGCTCGTCCCCTCGTAGATTCGGGTGACGCGCGCGTCGCGGTAGTGCCGCTCGATCGGGAACTCTTTCACATAGCCGTAGCCCCCGTGGACCTGCAGACAGCGGTCGACGATGCGGCCGGCCGCCTCTGACGCGTAGAGCTTCGCCATCGCGGCCTCTTTCGAGAACGGACGCTTGTTCTCCTTGAGCCAGGCGGCGCGGAGCGTGAGCGCGCGAGCGGCGTCGAGCTCGGTCTTCGAGTCGGCGAGCTGCCACTGGATGCCCTGGAAGTCGCTGATCGACTTGCCGAACTGCTTTCGGTCCTTCGCGTACACCACCGCTTCTTCGAGCGCGGCCATCGCGATGCCGATCGCCTGCGATGCGATGCCGATGCGCCCGCCATCGAGGGCCATCATCGCGATCTTGAAGCCGCCGTTCTCCTCTCCGAGGAGGGCGGTGGCTGGCAACCGCAGCCCCTCGAAGGAGAGCGCCACGGTGTTCGATGCGCGGATACCCATTTTGTCTTCGGCGCGGCCGATCTTGAGGCCTGGCGTGCCGCCCTCGACCAAGAAGCAGCTGATGCTCTTCGTGCCCAGAACCGGGTCGCCCGTCCGTGCCCAGACGACCATGACGCCGGCGTAGGCGCCGCTCGTGATCCATTGCTTCTGACCGTCGAGGATCCATCCGTCACCATCGCGACGCGCGACGGTGCGCATGCCGCCCGGATCGCTGCCTGCCTCCGGTTCGCTCAACGCAAACGAGCCTGCGACGTACTCGCCGCTCGTCAGCCGAGGGATGTAGGCCTCGCGCTGGGCGTCCGAGCCGAACGCCGCGATGACCTCTCCCACCATGTTCGTGACGGCCATCGTGACGGCCGTCGACGCGCAACCCCTGGCGACCTCGGACAGCGCGAGCGAATACGCGACCACCCCTGCCTCGGCGCCTCCGAGCGCCCCCGGAAGGTTCACCCCCATGAGGCCGAGCTCGGCCAAGGACTTCAATAGGTCCTTCGGGAAGCGCTCCTCTCGATCGAGCTCCGACGCGATGGGACGGATACTTCGCTCGACGTAGTCTCGCGTGCTCTTCTGAATGAGGCTCTGCGTGTCGGTGAGCTCGAAGTCCATGGGGCACCTTGCGCTTACCACAGCAACGCGGATGCCGGTGCGCGGTCCGCGCTTCGGAGCACCGCCACGAGAGGAAGCGCGGCCGTCCGCGTGCTAACGAGAACCGGGTGGGCGGGCTCCCACCGTCCATCTCTGCCCATGCAATCTCGCACACGATTCCGGAATGCCTTGCTCGTGGCCCTCGCCACGTCGCTGGCGGCGTGCGCGTCGGACCCCGAGATGTCGTCGGCGGAGAAGACCCCGCTCGAACCGGCGACCGCCATCGCCCAGGCGCCGGACGCCCCGAAGTCGGCGACGCGTGCGGAGACCTCGGCGTCGGCGTCCATGAGCGCGGCGATCGTCGGTGCCTCGACCGCCGCGGGGGCGAGCGCTGCACCCGCGACGAGTGCTTCACCGACCGCTGCCGCGCCATCGATCGCCGACGGTGACAGGATCTACTCGAAGGCGCGCTTCGTATGGATCCAGCCGGGTCCCTACCCCTCGAAGGGATGGATTGGCTACCTCACGCTCGGCGGCTCGGTCCGACTCAAGGGGACCAAGGAGTCTGCGAAGGTCGCAGGCGCAGGTTGTGACGCCTGGTACGCGGTCGAGCCCCAGGGCTACGTCTGCCTCGATTCGAAGACGACGACGCTCGACCCGACGGATCGGGAGTACATCGCGCTGCGCGAGGGCGCGGCGAACACGGCGTCGCCCTATCCTTACGAGTACGGCGAGTCGCTCGGCGCGCCACGTTACGCGACGACGCCGACCGAATCCGAGCAACAGCGCATCGAGTGGGACCTCGACAAGCATCGAGAGAAGCTGGCCGAGCTGTCGAAGGATCCAAAGTCGGCCGATCCGAAATACGTCGGCATTGATCTCACGAGGGCGGGCGTCCCGATGCCGGAGTGGCCCACGTTCGGACCGATCGTGCGCGAAGCGCGAGACTACGTCGCGCCGGGCTCGACCATCGCGTGGTCGCACGCGTTCGATCTCGGCGACCGCACGTTCCTCGAGACGAGCGACCACGCCCTCGTCCCGAAAGATCGCGTCCGCCCATACCCGAAGACGTCCTTCCACGGCGTCATGCTCGAGGGCGAAACGAAGCTCCCGATCGCGTTCTTTCGGAAGCAAGATCGACCGAAGTTGAAGCGCGACGGCGAGGCGTTCGTCGAGACGGGCGACTCGTTCGCGCGGCTCTCGTGGGTCATGCTGACCGGCGCCTCCGAGGAGGTGAAGGGCGAGACATTCCTCGAGACGCGTGAGTCCGGGATCTGGGTCCGAGAGAAAGACGCCGCCGTCGCCGACAAGCGCGGCCCCGTCCCCTACCGCACCGACGAGACGCCGGACGGTCGACGCACCTGGGTCGACATCTCCGTGCTCGGCGGGACGATGGTCGCTTACGAAAACGAACGCCCCGTATTCGCGACGCTCATCAGCGCCGGTCGCGGAGGTATTCCGTTCCGCGGGCGCGATCCGGTCTCGACCGCCTCGACGCCAACCGGAAGCTTTCGCGTCGATGGGAAATTCAAGACCGCGACGATGGTGTCCTCGACCGACAGCAGCATCGTCCACTCCGAGGTCCAGTACGTGCAGAACTTCCACGGTCCGCACGCACTCCACGGCGCGTACTGGCACGATGACTGGGGAGAGCTGAAGAGCGGCGGCTGCGTGAACCTGTCACCGCGAGATTCGGCGTGGCTCTTTGGTTGGAGCGATCCTCAGCTCCCCGAAGATTGGTTCGGCATTCGATCCATCGAAGCGTTCGGCGTGCCGACGCGCGTCGTCGTCCGACCGTAGGCCCGGAGCGGGTCCAGCCGGCTCTCACGCCAGGCGCTTCACGGCCTGCGTGAGTCGCTCGATCGCCGGAGCGAACACCGACGGCGCGGCGACGAGCGAGACGGACAGCGTTCCGCCGTCCTCGATGTCGAAGAACCAGCCTGGCTGCACGAGGACGCGCGCCTCTTCCGCCAAGCGAAGCACCCACTCGTCCTCGGTCATCACGCGAGGCACCTCGACGAGCGTCGACCATCCGCCATGCGACGGGACGCGGCGGAGCGGCGCATCACCCCCGAGCGCGGCGATCGCGCGGTCGAGCGACGCCAGGTTCTCGCGGAGGCGCGCGCCGAGCTCCGCGGCGATCTCGGCGCGATGCGAGAGGATCTCGGGCAGCGCGCGCTGAATCGGCGTCCCGACGGAGAGATACGTATCGGCGACGACGTGCAGTCGCGCGAGCGCTTCGTCTCGCAGCGCCTCGGGGCCCGTCGCGAGGATCCAGCCGAGCTTGAGCTGAGGCGCGCAGCACGCCTTGCTCAGGCCTCCGAGCGTGAACGTGAGCGCGCGTTCCTCGGACGCGAAGCTCCGCGCACGCGTCGCGTCGTCATGGAGAAAATCCAGGAACACTTCGTCTGCGAGGATCGCGAGCCCGCGCTCGACGGCGACGTCTGCGATGGCACGCGCGTCGTCCTCGCGCACCAACGTGCCCGTCGGGTTGTTCGGGTGGACGCACACGATGGCGCGCGTCCGCTCGGTGATGGCCGCACGGAGCGCATCGAGATCGACGCGATAGCCCTCTTCGCGGACGAGTGGGTACGTCCGCGTCACGACGTGCTCGAGCCCGGCCAGGTACTCGAACAGCGGATACGACGGCGTCGGGACCAAGACCTCGTCGCCGGGATCGCAGAGCAGCTTGAAGAGCCACGCATAGGCCTCCGACGTACTTGCCGTGAGGACGACCTGCTCGGCCGTGATGACGCTCTCATGAAGCGCCGCGTAGCGGACGACCGCCTCGCGCGCCGTTGCGATGCCGCGCGGGTCGGGATCGTAGGTGGCAGCCGCGGGATCGGCGAGCAGCGCGGGCAGCCTGCGTGGCGAAGCGAGCCCGACGATCGTCGGGTTCGAGACAGTGAGATCGGCGAGGTCGGGGATGCGCGCGCGGAGCGCTCGAAGGCTCGTGTGAAGCGCGTCTTCGCGCAGATCCCAGGACGTCCGGGACGAGAACCGCAAGCTCATGCGACGCGCGTAGCGCGCCGCGATCGGCGTCGCAGGAGCCGCCTCGAAGACGCGAGGCCGAGCGCCGCCGGCACGAGCCACGCCGCGCTCGATTGCGCGGGCTCGCCGCCCGCCGTGGTGCAGTCGCAGCCGCCGACCGCCGTCGGTCTGGCGCCGACGGCGTACGCGTCTATCGCGATTGGAAGCACGTGCTCTTCGCCGAACGGCACGCCGTCGTACGTCACGCGCACCCGCATGACGTCGCCGCCAGCGCCCGGATTTCCAGCGACCGCGAACCGGAAGAGCCCCGGCTTCACCTTCGTCACGCCAGAGATCACGGCGCCGCCGTCGACCTCGACGCCGAGGAGCGAGCCATCGAGGCCCGTCGCGATTTGCCCGAGGTCCCGCCGGAGCTCGATCGTGCCCCATACCGGCCAGGTTCGATCCGGTCGAGCACTCTCGGCGCTGAGCACCCACCACGACGCGCCGAGCACCGGCGGCTCTCCCACGTCGGGCTCGCTCGCGAGCACCTCGAGCGCGTGCCGAAGATCGAGCGCGCCCGGTCCGACCGCGGACTCCGGAGAGCGCTTGCCGCTCGGACGTCGCGCCGACGCCTGCAGGATCGCCGTCACCTCTGCCTGCGTGAGATCGGGGCGCTGCTCCATCATGAGCGCAGCCGCGCCAGTCACCTGCGGCGCAGACATGCTCGTTCCGGTGGTGATCGCGTACCGCGGCGCGACCACGTAGCAGTCGGAGCCGCCCGGGCAGCCATCGCTCGAGAAGATCCCGTTCGGCGCGCGCACGGGATCGACGTCGTAGCTCATCGCGCCTGCGACGAACGCGCCGGGCGCGACGATCTCGGGCTTCGCGACGCCGAGCGGATTCGGACCGCCGGCGCTGAAGTAACAGAGGCTGTCGTCATCGACCGAGTCGTCCCGGCCGAACCCACTGATCTCGAGCGCCGCGCCCTCGTAGGGTTTCCACGCGTGCCGGTTGATCGTGCATCCGACGGAGAGGAGCTTCGGTGCGCTCGCGGGAGTGTTGATCGTCCCTTGTTTCACGGCTTGGAGGAAATACGCGCCGTTCGTCGCTTCGCCCTGCGCCGCGACCCAGAGCTGTGCGTCTCCGGAGCCCTCGAGGACGACGGAGAAGTAACCCGTCGTGCTCCACTGACCACTCCACGCCAGGTACGCGCTGTTCGTGTCGGCGTTCAAGAGGTTCGTCCCATCGTGGACGTTGTTGATGACGCCCGCGGTCGCGTCACCGTCATCGTAGCCCGCGTCGTTTCCGGGCGACTGCGTCCCGATCCAACGACCGTCGGGCCCGTCGAGGCCGACCGATACTTCGTCACCTGGACGGAACGTGACCCAGACGAACACCTGTCCCTTGCCGTCGCCTGGGACGAGGATGCTCGCTCGCGCCGGAGCGTGCGGGTCGACGTGGACCTCGGTGTGGATTCCGAGCGGCTCGAGATCGTCGGCCTTGAAGAGGCCACCGCTGTTGCCTGCCGCGACGACCAGGGCGCGCCCCGGCTGGTCGTCGCCGACCATCGCAGCGAGGCCCTTCTCGAGCGCGGACGTGCCGTCGTGCGGGCCGAAGTCTCCACCGATGCTGAGGTTGACCGACGCGGCCATTCCCATCTCGTCCGCGCGGTCGAAGATGAACTTCGTACCGCGGAGCACGCCGTCGTCGCTGAACCCACCGCCGGCCGTCGGTGCCGCGATGACCAGCGTCGCGTTCGGTGCGATGCCGATGTACTTCGGAGGCGACTCGGTGCCCGTGCGCCCATTGCCCGCCGCGAGCGACGCGACGTGGGTGCCATGGCCGAACGTGTCGTGCACGTCGCCGACCAGCGTCGTCTCGCCGTCGATCATCTTCTGCAGATCTTCGGCGGCGTAGATGGCACACGGCGCCTGATCCGGATCTGTGCAGCCGTACGCGTCCTCGAGCTCTGGATGCAGGCCCTTCGGCTCTCCCCACGTGATGAGCCAGGCGATCCGCGTCTGCCCGGCGTCGTCCTGGAACCCCGGATGCGTGATGTCGATCCCCGTGTCGACGATGCCGACGATCACGCCGTCGCCAGTTCCTCCGACGCCGAGGGACGACGTGAAGTCCGGGATGCCATCCCACTTCCGGGCCTTGTCCATGGACGTATGCAGCATCGAGCCGATCGACACCGAGAGGCCCGGGTGCGCATCACCGAACGCGGAGAGGCGATCGAGCGGGAGCCGCGCCGCGCCGATCCCCGGCGCGACCTCGAAGAGCCCGAGCGACCGCGCGTCGACGTTCTGCGGGAGGTCGACGATGATGGGCACGCGCCCTCGCGCGTCCGCGAGCGGGCTCGGCGTCCCATTCGCAGGCGTGAGGCGCTGCGCGAAGCGGATCGCCGGCGGAGGGTCGGCCGACGCGCTTCCCGCCCCGAAGAGCAGCGCCAGCACGCCAGCGACGGAGGCTGCCTTCGAGAGCCGAAGAGGGCCCGCGCGTCGCAGCCCAAGAGAGCAGGTCATCGCGCGAAGCATACACCGCGCGCGCCGCTGGGGCCGTCGACCGAGACCTTCAGACCGGCGGAACGAGGTGCTTCTTCCGCGGCCGCGACTCTTCCTTACCCTCGTAGATCGCGAACCGACGCGCGATCTCCCGGCGCAGATCGTCCGGCTGCACGACGTGGTCCACGATGAGCTCGCTCGCGATGCGCTCGAGATCGATGTCCTCGCGGTACTCGGCGCGCAGCTTGTCGACGAGCGCCGTCCGCTCCGGCCCCTCGGGGACCGCTTGGATCTTGTTGTAGAAGACCGCGTTCACCGCCGCGTTCGGTCCCATGACCGCGATCGAGGCAGTCGGCAGGGCCATGCATGCGTCGGGCTCGAACGCAGGTCCGCACATCGCGTAGAGACCCGCGCCGTACGCCTTTCGCACGATGACGCTGAGCTTCGGCACCGTCGCCTCGCTGACCGCGGCGATCATCTTCGCGCCCGCGCGAATGATGCCCTGCTTCTCGACCACGGTGCCGATCATGAAGCCAGGCACGTCGGCCAGATAAAGCAGCGGGATGTTGAACGCGTCGCAGAGCCAGATGAAGCGCGCGGCCTTGTCGGCAGAGTCGACGAAGAGGACGCCGCCCTTGTGCTTCGGCTGGTTCGCGACGACGCCGACGACGCGGCCCTCGATGCGAGCGAGACCCGTGACGATCTCCTTCGCGAAACGCTTCTTGATCTCGACGAAGCTGCCCGCGTCGATGATCCCGTCGACGATGCCCATGATGTCGAACGGCTTGTTCTCGTCGGCCGGGATGAGCTTCGCGATGTCGCCCGGCGCAGTCTTCGCCGCGACCGGGGCGATCGCCTTCGGTCCTTGGTCGCAGCTCTGCGGCATCATGCGCATGTACGACTTCGCCCAGTCGATCGCTGCCTCTTCCGTCGGGACGAGCACGTCGCCGCAGCCCGATTCGGAGCAGTGCATGCGCGCGCCGCCGAGCTCCTCGAGCGTCACGGTCTCGCCGATGACCATCGCGGCCATGCGCGGCGAGCCGAGGTACATGCTCGCGTTGCCCTCGACCATGACGACGATGTCGCAAAACGCCGGAATGTAGGCGCCACCCGCGGCGCTCGGTCCGAACAGCAAGCAGACCTGCGGCACCATGCCGCTCATGCGGACCTGGTGATAGAAGATGCGGCCCGCGCCTCTGCGTCCCGGGAACATCTGGATCTGGTCGGTGATGCGCGCCCCGGCCGAGTCGACCAGGTACATCATCGGGCATCGCAGGCGAATCGCCGTCTCTTGGATGCGGAGGATCTTCTCGACCGTGCGGGCGCCCCACGAGCCGGCCTTGATCGTCGAGTCGTTCGCCATCACGCAGACGATGCGGCCCTCCATCCGGGCGACCCCGGTGATGACGCCGTCCGCGGCGAGATCCGGATCGACGGCGTTCGCGAGCTGCGCGTCCTCGACGAACGATCCCTCGTCGACGAGGAGCCGCACACGATCTCGCGCGAAGAGCTTCTTCTGCTCTGCGTTCTTCTCGTGATACTTGCGCGCGCCGCCTTGGAGGACGCGCTCGGAGAGGTCGGCAAACTTCTTCTCGAGCGACATGGCGCCGCGCGTACCCGTGCTCTCGCCGTGCGGCAAGGTCGCGATCGGTTTGCGCCCCTCAGCCCAGCCGCTGCGCCGCTTCGGCGAGCAACGTCGAGAGGACCGGGAGCCGGATCTCTTCGGGCACGACGACGAGCTCGGTGTCGAGATCGCGTGCGAGGGCGTCGAACTCGTCGCCGCCGAACTCGTAGACGACGCGCGGGACGATCAGTGCGTAGGGGCGCACCTCGGCGGCGACCGTAGCGACGTGTGCGACGCTCGCGAAGATCAGGTGCGCGCCGGACGCCGTCAACGCGGCGTGCTGCGCCGTCATCGAAAGGGGGCCTTCTCCGCCTACGAACACGACAGAGTTGGATAACGCCGTGATTTTCGTCGGTCGCCGCGACGCCGGTGATCGCACCCGCACGATCAGGAACCTACCACGCTAATCGCGAGGATCCAGTTCATCGCGACCGAACGGACGACCTCGCGCCACGGACGATCAGCCGCGCCGCGCGCTCGAGCTCGAGCGCCGTGCGCGCAGGGAGGACCCGCGTCGCGGCCTTCGCGAAGCGTGGCATCGCGCTGTCGAAAGCGCCCCACGCAGACGCGGGCTCGGGCGAGAGCCAATAGAGCGCGCCCGCGCGGTCTCGGAGTCGCGCGACCACTTCGGCGCCGTCTGCGTGGTGATTCGTTCTGCCGTCGCCGAGCACGACGATCGTGTCGCGCCGATCGAGCTTGCCGAAGAGCCGCCGCTCCAGCTCTGCGAAGGCGCGACCATAGTGGCTGCTCGCGGTCAGGCCGACCACAGCGCCGCTCGCGATCTCGGCGAGCGCGTGATCCGGCCCCACGTCGAAGAGCGCCGTCGTCTCTGCGAGGTCGCTCACGAACACGAACGAGCGGGTCTTCGTGAAGAGCTCTTGCATCGCCGACACCAACTCGAGCATGAATCGAGACGCCTGCCGCACGGACTCGGAGACGTCACACACGACGATCAGTCGCGGCGCATCCATCCGTCGCTTGCGACGGACCGCGACCATCGGCACGCCGCCCGTCTGCATGGCGCGGCGGATCGTCGCGCGAGCGTCGAATTTGCCCCGCCGCGCGCGCTTGCTGCGAAGACGCGCGCCGCCTCCGAGGCGCTCGGCCAGGCTCCGCAGCGCGCGGCGGACGAGCCGCGCTTCTTCGGGATCGAGCGACGCGAACGCCGCTCCGAGCGGCCGAGTGTCTTCGCCTCGGCTCTCGCGCGCCTTCCGATCCGGCTCGCGCTCGACGTGCGCGCGGACGCGCCGCCGCATTCCGGCGAGCTCGTCTCGCAAGAGGACCAGCAGCGCGTCCCCGCGCTCGGCCCCGAACGCGTCCGTCAACGCTTGCCCGATCCTGGCGAGCGCGCCGGCGGTCCTGGAGATGCCGACGAGCCTCTCGACCTCTTGCGCGAAGAAGCCCGCGGCAGCGGGGCTGTGCATCGGCGCGAGGGCGCGTCGCACACCTGCGGCGCGGAGCAGATGATCGAGCTCGCCCGGATCGCCAGCGAGCAGACGGAGCGCATCACCCGACGCGCCGCTGCGCTCGGCCGCCCCGTCGAGCACGTCGCGGAGCATCGAGAGCTCGGTCTTCGAGAAGCCTCGCGCGGCGAGTCGACCCCAGAGGTCCGACGCATGAACCGCCTCGGGGGAAAAGAACATCGCGAACACCCGATGGAAAGCAGCGCGGTCGCTCGCCCGCTCGACGAGCGTCAACGCGAGCGCGCTCTCGACGTCGGCACGATCTTCGAGACCGACGATCTCGAGCGCCCGAAGCGCGTCGATCGCCTGCACGGTCGAGATCTCGAAGCCTTCTCGGCGGAGCGCTCCGAAGAGCTCGCTCACGATCCGGAGCACGCGACTCAGCCTGGCTCGGCGAGGAGCTTCTTCACGATCGCGCCGAGCTCGTCCGCCGCGCGTGCGCCGATGGTGACGTCGCGGATCACCCCCTTCTTGTCGATGAAGAACATCGTCGGCAGAGCACGCACGCCGTAGTCGCTCATCGTGTCGATCGAGGTCGTCGCGCCGACCGCGTACTTGATCCCGAGTCGCTCGGCGGCCTTCAGCGCGACCGACTCGGTGTCGTCGGTGAGCCCGACGATCTTCAGACCTTGCGCGCCGAACTTCTCTTGCACGGCGTTCAGCTCGGGCGCGGTCATGCGGCAGGCGATGCACCAGGAAGCCCAGAAGTCGACCAGGACGACGCTGCCCTTCAGCTTCTTGATGTCGGTGATGCCGCCCTTCGCCGCCGTAACGCCCTTCCACGCAGGAGCGAACGTCCCGACCTTGTCCAGGCGCAGGACCTCTTCGTCCCCCGGATGGTCGGTGATCAGGACCTTCAGATCCTGTTCGGTCGTGCCGCGCTTCAGGTGAAACGCGAGGGTCGCGCCAGGTCCGGCATTCGCGATCGCCTCTACCACGTCGTGTGGCTTCGAGACGGCGGCGCCATCGACCGTGAGGATGACGTCTCCGTCGTGAAGGCCCGCCTTGTCGGCGGGCGAGCCGCGGAGAACTCGTTTCGCCACGACGCCTCCGGCATCGCTCGGCGCAAGCTCGACGCCGAGCCACGCTCGGCCACCGCGCGCGAAGGCCGAGGTCGTCAGCGGCAGCGTCGCTGCGAGCGAAATCCCAACCGCTCCTCCGAGGAAGCGTCGGCGTGAAGCGGAAGAGCGCATGGTTTTGCTACTGTAGCAGGCGCATGTACGGACTCGCACGAAGACGACGCCCGGGAGCCCTCGTCCTCGCGTCGTTCGGACTGGTCACCGCGTCGGCGTTGTTCGCCGCGTGCGGCGCGGCCCCGCCTCGAACGGGTCGCGGTAGACACCCCGGCGGCGTTACCACCTCACCCGGCGCGAGCGCCGCCGCCGCCGAAGAGCCGAAGAAGCCGTTCCCCGAGCTCGCCGAGCTCGCCGGCATGGCGGTGGTCGGCGAGCTGCGGTCGAGCCACCCCGTCGGCGACCTCGAGGCCGTCATCCACGCCAATGGCGGCGCGGCCGGCTACGGGAAACGCGGTCGTGCTCCCATCACCGAGGGCGCGCTCCTCGTGGAGTCCCTCTCGAGCGAGCGCGGTGGCCTCCCCCATCTTCACTACGTCATGCGCCGCCGCGCCCCGGGCTACTTCGCGGCCGGAGGCGACTGGGAGTACGCCGTCGTCGGTCCAGACGGCTTGGTCGAGGCGCAGGGCCGGTTGGGCCTCTGCGCTCGCTGCCACGCCGAGGCGCAGCGCGACTTCCTGTTCGAGCCCGACGCGCCGCTTTGAGCCTCCGCTCGGCCGAAGCGGGACCACCTTGCAAAATTTGCGAGGGTCCGGGGACCCCGTGACATCGATGCCGGGGGGTCCATCTTTCGGGAGTCGGATTTGCCGGTGGAACCGCCACTATGGCGGACTCATTCCGACAATTGAGAAGCCTTCGCCAATTTGGCACGCGTCGTGCTCAAGCAAGGTCCTGTAAGCACTCGTACCTTGGCTTCGCGACTTCCTTAGCTCTCCTTTTTTCTGCTTCTGCTTCTTCTTTGCTTCAGTCCTGCCTTGGTAGCTTAGCTCCAGCTTGACTGACTTCGTATGGCGACGTGCTCCGTGGGGCGCACGCAAGAGGCGCGGTGATTCGACACCGCGCCTTCGCTGTTTTGTGGGTCGAATCCGCAGCTCGGCAGCCAAGATTATTCTGCGGGTCGGGAAACGGGACGACGCGCGTCGCTCGTAAGTGCTTGACGGGACGAGGGCTGGCGGGTACACGCCGATGCCTCATCCCGAGCGCCCATAGCTCAGCTGGATAGAGCACAGGCCTACGAAGCCTGGGGTCGGAAGTTCGAATCTTCCTGGGCGCGCTCCGATGTCCCTCCCGACGGACGAAGGCTTCATGGAGGCCGCGCTGGAAGAAGCGCGCCTCGCAGCGAAGGCCGGCGACGTCCCGGTGGGGGCGGTGATCGTGGTCGAGGGTGTGGTCGTCGCCCGCGGCCGAAACCGGCGCGAGGTCGACCAAGATCCGACGGCCCACGCCGAGATCGTTGCCCTGCGCGAGGCTGCACGTCTGCGCGGCAGCTGGCGCCTCCTCGACGCCCACGTGTTCGCGACGCTGGAGCCCTGCGCCATGTGCGCAGGCGCGCTCGTCTCGGCCCGCGTGGCGCGCGTCGTCTACGGGTGCGCCGACCCGAAGGCAGGCGCCGTCGACACGCTGTTCACGATCGGCGCCGACCCGCGCTTGAACCACCGCTTCGAGATCGAGCGCGGCGTCCTCTCAGAGGCGTGTGCGCACGAGCTGAAGTCGTTCTTCGCAGCGCGAAGACGCTGACTCGATCGCGTCAGACCGCGGTCTTGACCGTGCGAAGACGCGAGCTGACGTCGCGAACCATCGCGTCGACGGTGACCTTGCCGAGCGAGCGCTTCATGGACTCTTCGGCGTTGCCGTAGACCTCGCCGAGGTAGTCCGCGAGGACGTTGCCGACCGGACAGCGCGGGTTTGGGCCCGACGGGTAGCCAGCAAAGAGCTGCTCGCCCTGCTCGATGGCCTCGTAGGCGTGTCGCAGGGTGATTTGCGAGGCGTTCTTCGCGAGCGTGACGCCGCCACCCACGCCGCGCTTCGTGTCGACGAGGCCGGCGCGACGAAGATCGCCGAGCACGCGGCGCACGACCACGGGGTTCGTGTTGATGCTCTTCGCGAGCTCTTCGCTCGTCGCGGAGGCGCCGCGTTCGCGCTCCACCCACGCGAGCATGCCGAGGATGTGCACGGCGAGTGTGAAGCGGCAGGTCATCGGCGGGGCCCCTAAGGCCTAGGCCCTGAACGCAACTCCGTCAAGCAATGCCCCGACGTTCCTGCCCCCTTTCGGGTGTCACGGCGAGCTTCCCCCGCCGAGACGGACGCGCGCGCCCTCTGGTACCGTCGCGAGCTTGGGTCGGGCTCGGCTTCCACTTCCTTTTCGTGTGTTGGTGCTGCTCCTCGCGGTGACCGCCGTGTTCTTTACGAGCGGCTGCAAGACGCGGGTACCCGAGGTGCCGGGCGAGACCGACGTCAAGGTCGCCGAGGTCGAGATCCTCCCGATGAAGGACGGCGAGGAGCTGACGCTCGAGCACGAGCCTCTCTTCGAGCGCCTGGGCGAGCGCCCCGGAAGCCTGATCAACCCCGATCGATATTGGAGCCCGTTCCGTGAAGCAGAGGATCGGCGACGTATCGAGGCCTTCTGGCAGCAGCGTGGGTTCTTCGACGTCGAGGTCTCGCCGGCCGAGACGAAGATGGAAGAGGGCCTCGCCCATGTGACGTTCAAGGTCCGCGAGAACCAGCGCTACGAGATGGAGGCGCCGGTCTTTCACGCGGCACCAGCGACGTACGAAGAGGCGCTGACAGACCTCGCGCCGTTCAAAGCCGGGGACTCGGAGACGATCGACCTCGAGATCTATCGCGCCGCGCGGCACGCGATGGAGGACGTCCTGCGCCGCGCAGGGTTCGGTCATGCCGTGGTCTATGACCGGATCTACGTCGATCGCGCCGCGAAGAAGGTTCATTTCCACTACTTCGTCGACGCCGGTCCCAAGACGAAGATCGCGAGCATCTCGGTCGATGGCGCGGTCAAGGTCCCCGCCGAAGACGTCATTCGGCGAAGCGGCCTCGTGGTCGGCGATCCGTACACGGAAGACCTCCGCGACCGCGTCGTGCGCGATCTCCTCGACACGGGCGCATATACAGCGGCCTTCGTGCGCATCGACACGGACACGAAGTACATCGTCCCAGGCACGGCGCCGGACACCGGCGGGGAGCTTCGCGACGAGCAGATCGACGCCGACGGGAACCTCGTCCCGCGTCAGCTCCCCGAGGGCGTAAACCTCACGATCCACGTCGTCGAAGCCCCGCGCGTCACGCTGCGACTCAAGGCGGCGTTCGAAATCGATCCCGCGCGCGCCGACACGTTCCTCGACGGGACGCTGTGGCTCCGAAACCTGATGGGGCCGATGACGCACCTCGCGTTGTCCGGGACCGTCGGCTCCGGCTGGCCCTTCGGGACGCCGTCGGATGCGCCGAGCGGCCTATGGGGCGAGATCACCGTTCGTACGATCCACGCGGGCGCGCTCGGACGCCTCGGTGATCTGCGAACGACGTCGCGCTACCGCGGCAGCCTTCTTCCGAGCGCGTATCTGCACGAGCTCGACACGGGCCCAGGCGTTCGAACCACGCTCGCGAAGGGCGCGTTCTTCGATCTCGATCTTTTCGCGCATTGGGAACGTGCGCTCGGCTTCGGCCCGTTTTCCGCAGCCGAGCGAGACGACCTTCGACTCCAGAGCCAACCCGATGCGTACGGGCCGGAGCTGCACTCGCAGATCGTCTGGGACGCGCGCGACAGCGGCCTCGAGGCGATGAGCGGTCACCTCTTGTCGCTCGAGGCGCGCTTCTCTCCTGGCGATCCCATCGCGACGCACCGCTTCCTCGAGCTCGCGCCCGACGCGAGCTTCCATCTGCCGTTCTCGCCAAAGGTGTCGCTCGCGCTCCGCGCGAGCGGCGCGTGGATCTTCTTGAACGACGACGCGGGCGTGCCGCTCTCGGCGCGCCTCTTCGGCGGCGGCGCGTACGGAAACCGCGGCTACGGGCGCGAGCTCTTCTCGCCGAGGGTCGTCCGCTGCTTCGAGGCGTATTGCACCGAGGTGCCGGTCGGCGGGCTCTCGCTCCTCGAGACCACGGCGGAGCTTCGGTTCTTGCCGCCGCAGAAACAATACGGCGCGGTCGCGTTCGCGGACTTCGGCGGCGCATCCGGCGACGACAACCCGTTCGCGAGAGGGCCGAGCTTTGCCGCAGGCATCGGTGCGCGTCTTCGAATTTGGTACCTGCCCGCAGCCATCGACGTCGCGTGGCTCGTTCTCGACGCCGGCCGCATCCAGGGTGTGGATGACGCGCCCCTTCACGTATTCTTCCGAATCGGGGAGGCGTTCTGATGGATGGCGCGAGCGAATCGGATAGCGAGCGCGCCGCCCCTCGAGAGCCCGCGCGCAAGAAGCCCGAGCCTACGGCGTCGCCCAAGAAGGCCAAGCCGAAGAAGAAGCGCAGGCTCTGGGTCCGAATGGTCCGCGGCTTCGGCATCTTCCTCGCGGTGCTCGTCGCCCTCGTCGGCGCGGTCGTCCTCTACCTGCACACGGACGGCGGCAAGGAACGCGTCCGCGCGCTGATCGAGAAGAAGGTCGCCGCGAAGGTCCATGGAACGGCGAAGGTCGGGAAGATCGACTACGCCCTGGGCGGCAAGATCGAGCTCGGCGACGTCCACCTGAGCGACACCGAAGGTCGCGAGGTGATCGGACTCGGCTCGCTGACCGTCAAGCCCGCATGGGGCGAGACCCTCGGCGGAGACGGAATCATCGTCGACGAGATCGCGGTGCACGGCGTCGACGTCCACATCGTGAAGGACGACAAGGGAGGCTCGAACCTCGCCTCGCTCTTCGTGAAGGACGAGAACGCGAAACCGCGCGAGCCGCTGGACAAGCCCGTCGTGGTCCGCTCGCTCATCGTGGACGGCGTCAACGTGACGATCACCGATCCGACGGGGACGAAGATCGCGCTCCAAGGCGCCGAGCTCGCCGGTGAGCTCAGCGCGCTCCCTGCGAACAAAGACGTCCACGTGGCCATCTCGAAGATCGGCCTCGGCGTCTCGGTCGAGAAGGCGAACGGCCTGGCGATCGGCGTGAAGAACCTCTCGACGGGGCTCGACGTCGATCTCGTCGCCGGGAAGGGCACGGCTCGCCTGCAGACCCTGCGCGCAGACGTGACGCTTCGGCCGCCGGGGGGCGTCGAGCGTGCCTTCCCCGTCGAGCTCGGTGGGATCGACGTCGACCTGGGCGACGGGGATCTGGACGTGTCGCTCGACAAGCTCACCGCCGGCGCGCTGGCCCTCGCGTCCATCGAGGTGAAGGGCAAGCTCGGAGAGGGCGGCCTCGAAGGCCCGCCCGGCGCCGACGTAGTCGGCCTCACCATCGACGCCGCTCGGGTGAACGAGCTCCTCGGCAAGGACGTGCTCCAGACGAACCTCGATCTCGAGGCTCATGTCAGCGGCCCGAAGGACGAGCTCCTTTTCGGCCTGAAGCTCGGCGCCGCGAATGGGAAGGTCGACGTGCAGGGCAAGGTCGATCTCGTAGACGCGGAACATCCCTCCTACGACGTGACGGTTCACGCGACCGACCTCGACACGACCGAGATCGTCTCGCCGAAGCTCGGCATCGCGCCCGCCAAGATCGGCTCGATCGACCTCACCTTGAAGGGCAAAGGAAAGGCGCTCCCCGACGCAGACGCCACCGCGGCGCTCGTCGTACGCGACGTAACGGCCCGTGGCATCCCGATCGATTCGGCCGAGATCGACGCGAAGGTGAGCGGCGGCGTCGTGCATCTCGATCGCGTCGCGGTGCGCGCCCTCGAGCAGAAGGTCGACGCATCGGGGACGTTCGAGCCGGCGAAGAAGCAGCTCGACGTGACCGTGCACGTGAGCGGCGACGTCGGCGTCGCGCTGGCGAAGCTGAAGGCCGCGGGCCTTCCGATCACCGCGTCCGTGCCGAAGGGCCTCGTGACGCTCGACGACGGAGATCTCGCCGTCCACGTCCAGGGACCGCTCGATGGCGAGCTGACTGTGGACGCCGGCGCTTCGAAGCTCGGGCTGCTCGGCGGTCGTGGAAAGCTCGACGCGCACGCGACGCTCCGTCGAGGCGACGTAGCGAAGGGCGAGAAGCCCGTCTCGGTGAAGTCTCTCGACGTGTCGTTCGCGCTCTCGGGTCTGCGACTCGCGAACGTCCTGGCGATGCGCGGAAAGCGCATGCCGCCCGGGATCGACGCGGGGATCGATCTCGATCTCCACGCCACGGGGACGGTCGAAGATCCGATCGTGGATCTGAACGTCCACGCGACGACGCTTCGGGGCGATGGCGGCAAGCGCGCCCGCCTCGACGTCGGCGCGAGGATCGCCGGACCTACCGCGAACGTCGCGCTGACGCTGAAGGACGCGGCAAAGGGGGCGAACGTCACGCTCGTCTCGTTCGACGCGCGCGCTCCGCTCACCAGGATCGAGGGCAAACCTGCGCTCGATCCGAACGGTCCGCTCCACGTGCATCTCGCGATCCCCGAGCGAAGCTTGCTCGAGATCACCGACTACTTCCCCGCGGCGTTGCTCTTCGGCCGAAAGATCCCGAGCGCGATGGTGTCGCTCGACGCCGACGTCGACGGAAGCGTCGCGCGACCGACGGGGCACCTCGCGCTCGATCTGCACGGAGCACTGCTTCCTGGCTCCGAAGCGCTGACGCCGCCGATCGAGCAGACCGCGCGCATCACGGCCGATCTGGCGCCTGAAGGCGCGGGCTCGAAGCTCGACGCGAAGATCGCGGTGGCGGTCGACTCGCGCGAGCCGGCGCTCTTGAACGTCGTCCTCGCTTCTCGATTTGCGCGCTCCCCTCTCGCCGGGGGCGCCGCGACCGCGCAGTGGACGGCGAACCTCGATCTCCCGCCTCGCGACGCCGCGACGCTGCCGCCGGTGCCCGCGCTCGCGAAGCTTCGAGCGCTGGGTGGGACGCTCTCGGCCGCGCTCGACGCGAACGGGACCGCGAGCGACGTGAACGCCAAGCTCGCCGTCGACTTCAACCACTTCTTCACGCCGAAGGGGCCGCTCGTCACGCCGGCGCAGCAGCTCGGCGCGCTCCCGAAGGGCGGTATCCTCGACGCGCACGTGGGCGTCGTGCTCGACGCCGACAAGACCACCGTCGATACGACCGTGACGCTCGCCGATGGCGCCCTGGCGACGCTTCGCGGCACCGCGGCCCTCGCAGGAAAGGGGCTCATCCCGCGCGCGAAGGCGGGCGGGCTCGACGCACCTCTCGATCTCGACCTCGACGTTCCGACCCGCAAGGTCGCGTCGCTCGTGGGCTTCTCGCCCACGCTCCTCGGGATCCCCGGCGATCTCGGCGGGACGATCCACGTCGGCGGGACGATGAAGACGCCGACCGCCAAGGGGGGCATCGACGTCTCGCACGTCGCGATGGCCGACGGCACCGACGGCGGCGGCACGCTCGCGATCGATGCGGGCGTCGACACCATCCGCGTCGGCGTCGGCTACGGCACGCCGCGTATCGACGACGCGCCCTTCACGATCGCGGTAGAGGTCCCCCGCGCGAAAATCGCGGGCCTCTCCGATGGCAAGACGCTGCCCGTCTCGGCGAAGCTCCACGCCGACCACGTCGCGATGGCTCGCCTGCTCCCGAAGCAGGTCGCCGACAAATCGCCAGTCCCTCCGACGGGCTCGCTCACGACCGATCTCCACGCGGACGTCGAGCTCGAGAAGCGCGACACGGGCATCGCCGTCGCAAAGGGTTCGCTCGGCGGCGCGTTCGACCTCTCGGCGAGCGCCCTTCCCCTCCCCGGCACGAAGCGTTCATTCCAAGACGTCGCAGTGAAGCTCTCCGCCGAGGACACGTCGCTCACGATCGATCGCATCGGTGCGCTCGAGAGCGACGCCCAGGTGAAGAAGCGAAAGCTCGACGTGCACGGCAAGCTCGAGCTGTCTCACGCGCTCAAGCCGAACAAGGTCGAGATCGCGCTGTCGGCCGACAAGTGGCTCCTCTTCGGCACGCCGACGTTGGGCCGCGCGGACGCGCCACGCGGCACGTTGACACTCGAGGCGCACGCACGCGCAGAGCTCGACCGACCGATCAAGATCGCGAGCCTCGACGTCGACAAGCTCGACGTGTCGGTCCCCGATCGGTTCGAGAAGGCCCACCAGCCAGAGGACGTCGCCATGGGCGATCTCGCCTTCCTGGACGAGGGCAAGGTCGCCATTGGAAAGCTCGTCGTTCCCGATGCCGTCCGCGAGAAAGCCGAAGCCGCGAAGGCCGCGCTCCAAGCGCCGACGATTCCCACCGAGGGCGCGACGTCTCCCGCGGACGTCACCCGCTCGGCCCCTGCGGAAGAGACCGGCCTCGACCTCGACATTCACGTCGCGAAGGGCGCAAAAATCTTGATGAGCCCAATCGAGATGCACCCATCCGGAGCGATCTCGATCGCCGTCCGCGGACACGAGCGGAAGGTGCGCGGTGCCCTCGTGATGGAGGGCGGAGAGCTGTCGCTCGGCGGCAAGGTGCACCCCCTGACGAAGGGCTCGCTGACGTTCGACGACACGCACCCGACCGGCTGGATGGACCTCTGGTTCGATCGCCCGGTGCCGCCTTGGTCGCAGCGCGATTCGTCCCGAGCGAGCGGCGGCGACGCGATCGAGATCCACATGTTCGGTCCCCTGTCCGATCGACGGACGGTCCTGTCTGGGTCCGGCAGCCCCGGCGCGCTCCCCGATCTCCTCAGCATGCACAACTCGGGCAAAGAGCGCCTGCTGACCGAGCCCGATCTCGCGACCACCGACAGCGTCACGTTCCCCGAGTACGGCGGGATCCTGGTCTTGTCGTTCCTCTCGGTGAATCTGCCCCACCTTCTATTCCTCGACCGCGTCGCCGCATGGTCGGATCCCGACGACGACGGACGTGCGTTCGGTCACGTGGAGCACTTCGAGGGAGACCGTTACTTCGCCGATGGAGACGGCCGCGTTCACGCCGTGAAGCGCCCGTTCACGCCGACCCGAAGCGAGGCAGAGCTCGAGGTCGACTACCTCTTCGTCAACGGTCCTCAGACGCTCTTCGGGGTCGGGGTGTCGGGCGGAAGCCGCGGTGGTGGCGGCCCCGGCCTCGTTTTCGAGTGGTCGAGCGCCGATTGACGGGGGCGACACCGAGTCGGTGTGCATGCAAATCCGACGCGACCCTTTCTCCCTTTTGGGGGCGCCCCCTTCGGGGTAGGGTGCCCCGCCGTGACAGCATCAGCCCGCGACCTCCGTCATCTGCCGCTCTTCCGCTCACTCTCGGACGCACAGCTCGAAGAGCTGCTCCGCGCGTTCGCTTCGCGCACGGTGAAGGCGGGTACGACGCTCTTCAACGAGGGCGACCCGGCGACGGTGTTCCAGATCCTCATCGCGGGAGAGGTCGAGCTCAGTGAGGGTGACGAGCCTCGCTTCTCGGTGAAGCCCTTCGCGCCCCTCGGCGAGCTCGGCGCGCTGAGCGGCCTGCCCCGCGCGTCGACGGCGGTCGTCCTCCGCGACGCGACGTTGCTCGAGGCCAAGACGGACGAGCTGATGCGGCTCTTCTCGAAATCGAGCGAGCTGGCGTTCACGTTTTACCGAAGCCTCCTCGCCGTCGTCGGCGACAAGGTGCGTCGAGACAAGCAGCGCATCCAAGAGATGCGCTCGAACATCATCCGCACCCAGAAGGCGATGAAGACGATTCGCGACCTCGTCCTCGAGGGCGACGAGACGGCGCTCTCGCAACCGATCTGCGATCGACTCGACGTCCTCATCGAGAACAATCGTCGCGCTCACTACCGTGTCTCGCCGCAGCCGACCCACCCGGCGAGCGCGCGTTTGGCGAACGGCGGTGGCTCGAACGGAACGCGCGTCGACGTGATCGAGCTCTCCGAGGGGTTCCTCAAGCTGTCCCCCACCGCAAAGCTCGCAACTGGCGCAGAGGCCACGTTGGTTCTGACCCTTCCGAAGGGCGAAATTCCCGTCTCTGGCAAGGTCGAGCGCGCCGGGACCGACGGCATCCTGCTCAAGCTCGACCTCTTGATCGACGAATACAAGCGCGCGCTGAATGGCTACATGACCGAGCTGCAGATGCTCGACTTCGTGGTGTAGCCTTTCGAGATGCTTTCTCGTTTCAGGGCGCTCGGCGCGCTCTCGGTGTGCGTGGCCACGGCAGCGATCGCGTGTGGTGACAGCGGCACCACCTCTTCGACGGCGGCAACCGGTGGTGGTGGCGGCGGTGGCAACACCGACTGGCTGCCCGCCGGCTGCAAGCTCATCACGCAGAAGGGGACGACCTCGATCTACTACTCGATCGACGCGGTCGGCTTTCCGATCGATCCCTCGAGCGGCGGTCCGGGCGAAGAGGTCGTCGTCGTCTCGCCGAACTTCATGGGCAAATTCGTACCCGGCTCGTACGAGCTGACGGGGCCCGACGGCGACGTCATCATCTTCGCGATCGAGGACGCCGTGACGCAGCTCATTGGGCACCCCCCCGACGCCATGGACGGCCGAGACTTCGCCGCGACCGCCGGGACGGTCAGGTTCGACGTCACGCCCTCGTACGGGACTCAATTCCAAGGACGCGTGAAGGGCTCGCTCAGCCACGTCATCTTCAGCGAGCTCGACGCCTCTTTCGCCGTCATCGACGGGGGCGAGTGTTGGGGCATCGACTCGGCGACGTTCGACGCATCCGACGCGGACGCCAGCTGCGCCGCCCCTGCCGATCCGAGCACGGCACCCTCTGGTGGAGCGTGCTTCTCGGACTACCTGGCCCTCGGCCACGACTGCAACCCTGTGACGAACGACGGGTGCATGCCGGGCGAGACCTGCGACCTAGGCACGAACTTTCAGTGCAGCCCACTCACCGGGACGGAGACGTCGGTCTGCGGGCAGTGCGACAACGCAAACGACGAGTACTGCGGCCTCGGGCTCACGTGCGACAGCTACGCGGACAAGGGCAAGTGCTTCCGCTACTGCTGCACCGACGAGGACTGCGGCGCCGGCAACACCTGCGTCGCGTACTACGGCTTTGGCGTCGGCGTCTGCATGAGCGGCGTCCCTGCCGGCGGCTGATCGGCGATCGCGACCGACAATAGCTCGCTCTTGGAGAGGCTTGCCCGCTCCGAGATGGATTCGGCAACCTCGAGGTCCACACGAATCGCGAAGTGATCACTCGCGAACGTGACGGCAGCGCCCTCTTCGTGGAATGGGGCGTCGAGCGCGAGTCGGCTGCCCTGCACCCGAAGCATGTCCGTGACCGCGGGTCTGTAGAAGACGTAGTCGATGCGCTGCTTCGGAGAGCCGGCCTCGAAGCGATGCGCCAGTGGGTTCACGTCGGGGTGCGGGTGGAACGTCGGGCGGTCGTCGGACGCGCCCACGTCTTCGAAGCCCGAGAGTGCCTGGGCGAGCGTCGCGTACTCGCGGTCGCGCGCCCCGAGCAAACCGTCGATGTTGAGGTCCCCGCAGACGATGAGGGGACGGTCGACCGCCCCGACTTGATCTGCGAAGGCGCGTAGCTCCCGAATTTGCCGTTCGCGCACGCGCTCCGCGGCGACATCGTAACCGGACTGCATGTGCGTCGTGATGACATCGAGCTGGGGAGCGCCGTCGCCCGGCAGCGCAATTCGTGCGTGGAGCAGGCCTTTGCGCGCGAAGCGCTCCGAGAGAACGCTCGGCGGAGAGAACGTACGAAAGGTCTGCGTGACGATCGGGAACCGCGACGCGATGCCGAGTCCCGAGCCGCCGAACGTCAACGGCCACAGCGTCGAGCCGTTCGGCACGCGATGTTTGAACGGGTGCGCGAGGCGATCGAAGAACCCTTCCGCACGAGGAACGAAGAGCTCTTGCAAACAGACGATATCGACCGACTCGACCTGCTCGCGAATGGCGCGCAGCTCGAACCGCCTCGGATCGGGGGGCTCTTTGGAGAAGAGGAACGCTCGGATCGTCTGAGCTGCCCCGAAGCAATTCCACGTCTTGAGCGATACGCGAGGCATAAACGGATGAGAGACAGTCTAGTAGCGACGATTCGCAAGTCCACGTGCGCGCGGCCACAATCTCTACGGCCGGCGTCGTTCGCCCCGCTGTTTCACGAAACTTCACGCGCCGACGAGCACGGTCGAGCGCGCGTGCCCCCCAAAAGGATGGGGCACACCTCCTCGCCGGGCTGACCATCTCGCGTGGCGAAGGACCTCGCGCGGTGCGATGCCAGCTCGCAGGATGTCCCCCGCAAGACGCGTCAGGGAAGCTCGATGAGACGTTCGAGAACCGCGCGCAAGCCCGGCGGGCCGTCGATGCGGTAGCGAGCGTGGGTCGCGCCGCGGCCGACGCGGATGGTGAGCGCGTCGTCAGGCAAAGCACGGAACATGTCTTCGTCGGTTCGATCGTCGCCCGCGGCGACGATGAGATCCGCCTGGCCCGCGAGGGCCAAGCGTTTCGCGACGCCGCCCTTGTCGACGCCTTTGACGCGGACCTCGATCACCTTGTTGCCGTCGAGCGCCTCTGCATCTTCGCCGGGGAGCTCTCGCTCGAGCTGAGAGCGAAGCTCTCGAATGCGATCTCCCGCGAGGGTCGGATCCGATCGGCGATAGTGGAACGCGACGCTCGCGGCCTTTCTCTCGACGAACGAACCTGGGGTGCGCCGGCTGACCGTCTCGAAGAAGTCGCCCACGCGGCCTATCCACGCGGGGGGCTCTGTCATCGCGGTCCACTGCCCCTCTCGAACCTGCGAAAACGCACCATGCTCGGCGTGAATCGTCAGCGGCAGCCCAGAAAGCCAGGGCTCGATCGAGACGCGACTCCGCCCCGTGATGATGTGAACATCGTACGTCGGTCGCTCTCCGAGTCGTCGAAGGAGCGCGAGTAGGTCCTCGTCGGGGGACGCGAGCTCTGGGACAGGTGCGTACGGAACCAGCGTGCCGTCGTAGTCGAGGAGGATCAGTCGTCGCTCGCCGCGCGACCGGCGATCGAGGCTCTCGTTCAAGCCATCGAGGAGCGCGGGCGGAACCATCGACGGATGGCTGGACGCGCGGCCCTCTGCGGCGCGCCCGAGCAGCCCCAGGAAGCCATCGACCCACGCGCGAACGTCCGACTCGCCGACGCGCCGACGCAGCGCGCGCATGCGTGCTTTTCGCTCGGGTGCGGGGAGCGCGATCGCGCGGCGGATCTGGGTCGCGAGATCGCCGACGTCGTAGGGGTTCACGCTGATGGCCTCTTCGAGCTCGCTCGCCGCGCCGGCGAACTCCGAGAGCACGAGGACGCCGTCCTCGTCGACGCGACTGGCGACGTACTCTTTTGCGACGAGGTTCATGCCGTCGCGCAGCGGCGTGACGAGCATCACGTCCGCCGCGCGGTAGAGGGCGACGAGATGCGAGAGCGACACGGACCGATAGAGCAGCTGAATGGGCGCGCTGGTCGGCGAGCCGTGGTGCGCGTTGATGCGCCCGACCAGCTCGTTCACGTCGCTGCGCACGCCGGCGTACGCCTCGACCAGCTCTCGCGAGGGCACCGCGAGCTGGATGAAATGGATCTTGTCACGGAGCGCCGGCTCACGCTCGAGCATGCGATCGATCGCCAGGAGGCGGCGACGCAGGCCCTTCGTGTAGTCGAGCCGATCGACGCCGAGCAGAATGGTTTTTCCTCCCGTCGCCGCGCGCAGCTCTGCGACCTCTGCCCCTGTCTTCGGATCGCGAGCGATGCGCTCGAAGTTGGCGACGTCGATGCCGATCGGGTGAACGCCGAGCTCGACCTGGCGATCCTCGAATCGCAGAGCGTCGATGCCGAGCTCGACACCGACGACGTGCGCGGCCGCATGCGCGAAGTTGTGGCGATACGACGCCGTGTGAAATCCGAGGAGGTCAGCCCCGAGGAGACCGCGAAGAATCGCCTCTCGATGCGGGAGCGTCCGGAACACGTCCGCAGACGGAAACGGCACGTGCAGGAAGAAACCGATCGTCGCCGACGGCAGGCGCTCGCGCAGCATGCCGGGCAAGAGCAACAGCTGGTAGTCGTGCACCCAGATGATGTCGCCCGGGCGATGCTCGGCGACGATGGCGTCACAGAAACGCTGATTTACGGCGCGATACGTTGAAAAATCGCGATCGGCGTCGCGACGAACGGTATCGAGGAGGTAATGAAACAACGGCCAGAGAACGCCGTTCGCGAAGCCGTCGTAGTAGCGGGCGATCTCTGCCGGCGAGATCGCGATCGGACGCAGCCGCATGTCGGCGAGCAGACTCTGGACCTTCGCCTCGCTGCCCTTTGGCGGCTCGCCGGGGTACCCGAACCAGAGCGAATCGCCCTCGCGGTGGACGGGCGCCATGGCGGTCGCCAAGCCCCCGGCCGACTGGGTCACCCGCAGCTCGCCGTGGTCGACGCGGAGCGTGACCGGGAGGCGATTGGAGGCGATCAGGACGCGGCTCAAGGGGCCTTCACAATAGTTTGACCCCCAACGATGTCAAACCAAAACAGGCCAAATTTGGCCAGTTATCGATCGATTCGCGCGAGCTCGCTCGACAGATGTTCGAGCACTTTCTGCGCTGTGTCGAGATCGCGCGTGGTGAGGCGTCCGAGCGAACGGCGCACCGCCGCCTCGACCGTCCCCGCCTGCTGACTATCGAGTTTTCTGCCCGTAGGGGTTAGCGCAAAGAGTGCGCGGCGCCCGTCGTTGACGTCCTTCTTCCGCTCGACGAGGCCGCGGGCCTCGAGACGACGAAGGACACCGGTGAGCGTGCTCGGATGAACGCACATCGCCCGCGCGAGCGCGCCTGCGGGGCTTCCGGGCGATCTTCCGAGGATGCGCAAGACGAGGCGTTGCGGGCCCGTGATGCCCAGGTTCGCCTCCATGCGTTTGGAGCGACTCTGAAGACCGTGAGCCACGGACCAGAGAAGCCTCATGAAGTCGAGCGTATTGCCGAGGGTTTCGGTAGGCGCAGGATGCATGATCTCGATTCGGCGATACTACGCCGCGCGAAACCCGTCATCGCCGCCGAACGGGATGAGGCCATTTGGGGCCTCATCCCGGCTGAATTTCACGCGCTAGGTGCTCGATCCTACTTGTTCGGCTGCGGCGTGAGGCGAAGCCACGGTCGGACGGCCTTGAAGCCCTTCGGGAATTTCTTCGCGAGGACGTCGGGATCTTGTAGCGAAGGAACGATCACCACGTCGTCGCCGTCCTTCCAGTCGGCAGGCGTCGCGACCGAGTGGGAGTCGGTGAGCTGGAGCGAGTCGATCAGGCGGAGCAGCTCCTGAAAGTTTCGGCCCGTGCTCGCCGGGTAGGTGAACGTCGCGCGGACCTTCTTGTTCGGATCGATGACGAACACGGAGCGCACTGTGAGCGTGTCGTTCGCCTTCGGATGGATCATGCCGTAGAGGCTGGCGACCTTGCGGTCGGGGTCGGCGAGGATCGGAAAATTCAGCTTCGTCGACTGGGTCTCTTCGATGTCGCCGGCCCACTTCTTGTGCGAGTCGACGTCGTCGACGCTGAGCGCGACCACCTTCACGTTGCGCTTGTCGAACTCCGGCTTGAGCTTCGCCACCGTGCCGAGCTCGGTCGTGCAGACCGGCGTGAAGTCCTTCGGGTGCGAGAAGAGGACGACCCACTTGCCGTCCGCCCACTCGTGGAGCTTGAGCGTGCCTTCGGTCGAGTCCTGTTCGAAGTCCGGTGCGATGTCGCCGAGCTGTAGTGCCATGTCACTCTCCTGTGATGGGGCCCGCCCGAGCCCGCGGAAGGTGTACGTCGCCGCCATCCGTCATGCAAGACGTGCCTCCCATTTTGCGGACGAGCCCGATGCGCCGCGCGGCGGTATAAGGCGGCGCATGGCCGACTTCGCGTACTCCGAGCTCCTCCCTCTCGGCAAAGATGAGACCCCCTACCGCCTGCTCACCACCGAGCACGTCTCGACCTTCGAGGCCCGCGGCAAGACGTTCCTCGCGGTCGAGCCCGAGGGTCTCACGAAGCTCACGCAGGCGGCGATGCGCGACATCGCTCACCTCTTGCGTCCTGGACACCTCGCGCAGCTCCGCAAGATCCTGGACGACGCCGAGGCCTCCGAGAACGACAAGTTCGTCGCGCTCGATCTCCTGAAGAACGCAGCGATCGCCGCGGGCGGCGTCCTGCCGATGTGCCAGGACACCGGGACGGCGATCGTCAAAGGCAAGAAGGGGGAGCGCGTCTTCACGGACGCGGATGACGCGCGTGCGATCGCGCGGGGCATCTACGACGTCTACGCGACCTCGAACCTTCGCTATTCGCAGCTCGCGCCGCTCGACATGTTCAAAGAGAAGAACACCGGCACGAACCTTCCGGCCCAGATCGAGATCTCGGCGACGCAGGGCGACGCCTACAAGTTCCTCTTCATGGCCAAGGGAGGCGGCTCGGCGAACAAGAGCTATCTCTACCAAGAGACGAAGGCCCTCCTGAACCCGGAGAGCCTCCGGAGCTTCCTCGACGAGAAGCTGCGCTCGCTCGGGACGGCCGCGTGCCCTCCGTATCACCTCGCGATCGTCGTCGGCGGGACGAGCGCCGAATTCGCGCTGCAAACGGCGAAGCTCGCATCGGCGCGCTATCTCGACACGCTCCCCGATCATGGGACCGAGCTCGGTCACGGCTTCCGCGACAAAGAGACCGAGGCCATGGTCCTCGAGCTGTCGCAGAATACTTCCATCGGCGCGCAGTTCGGCGGCAAGTACTTCTGTCACGACGTCCGCGTCATCCGGCTTCCCCGGCACGGGGCGTCGTGTCCGGTCGCGATCGCCGTCTCGTGCTCGGCGGACCGTCAGGCGCTCGGCAAGATCACCCGAGAGGGCATCTTCCTCGAGGAGCTCGAGCGCGATCCGGCGAAGTATCTGCCCGAGGTGACGCACGACGACCTCGGCGGAGACGTCGTCAAGATCGATCTCCGTCGCCCGATGAGCGAGATCCGCGCCGAGCTGTCGAAGTACCCGGTGAAGACGCGTCTCTCGCTGACGGGGCCGCTCGTCGTCGCACGCGACATCGCGCACGCGAAGCTGAAGGAGCGCATCGATCGCGGCGAGGGGCTGCCCGCGTACATGAAGGACCGAATGGTCTACTACGCCGGCCCTGCGAAGGCGCCAGAGGGGTATCCGTCTGGCTCGTTCGGACCGACGACCGCAGGCCGCATGGACGCCTATGTCGACCTCTTCCAAGCGAACGGCGGCAGCCTGGTCATGCTCGCGAAGGGCAATCGCTCCCGCGCGGTCACCGACGCGTGCAAGAAGTACGGCGGCTTCTACCTGGGCTCGATCGGCGGGCCCGCCGCGCGCCTCGCGAAGGACTGCATCAAGAAGGTCGACGTGCTCGAGTACCCCGAGCTCGGCATGGAGGCGGTCTGGTCGATCGACGTCGTCGACTTTCCGGCGTTCATCGTCGTCGACGACAAGGGCAACGACTTCTTCAGTGGCCTGACGGACAAGCCGCTCAAGGTCCTACGCTGAACGGGGGCGGAGGATCTCGTCGAGCGCGTCCGCGAGCCGCGCATAGTCTTCGATCCGGTTGTAGCGCTGGGCGCTCACGCGGATGAGGCGCTTCGGGTACGCGGGCCAGGGGAACACGGGGACCTCGATACGGTATTTCGTCGCGAGCTCCTCTTTGAGCGCGTCACCGAACGGGCCGAAGGTGGCGCCCAGCGCCGCGTCAGGCAACGGCAGCGTCGCGAGACTGCCAATCATCTCGTCGGGCGCCGGGAGGCCGACGCCGAGCCGCTCGGCGAGGAGCGCGCGCGCGGAGAGCGCGAGCGCGCGGTTCTCGCGCATGACCCCGTCGATGCCGTCCGGATGAAGTCCGCGCACCGTCTCGATCGCGAACGGGACCGAGAGGAACGCGGTCGGATCGAGCGTACCGAGCCAATCGAATTCGAGTTGGTACCTCGATCGATCCTCTCGCTTCGAGCCGTAGCCGTGACTGGTGACGACCGGCATCACGTCGGGCTGCGCGGCGCGGCGCACATGGAGAAATGCAGCCCCCTTCGGCGCGCAGACCCACTTGTGCAGGTTGCCCGTGTAGTACGTCGCGTCGAGCTTCCCGAGGTCGAGCGGCAACATCCCTGGCGCGTGCGCGCCGTCGACGAGCACCGGCACGCCACGCGCCTCGACCTCGCGGACGATCGACTCGATGGGGAGCACGAGCCCGGTCGGGCTCGTCACGTGGTCGACCAAGACGAGCTTGGTGCGCGGGCCGAGCGCACCGACGACGGCCTCTGTCACTTCGGATGGGGAGCGAATGGGAAACGGGATCCGCGCCGACACCACGCGCGCGCCGCGCTCTTTCGTCCAGCGCTCTGCGGCGTAGTTGCACGCGGCGTAGCCATGATCGGTGACGACGACCTCGTCACCCTCCGAGAGGCGCAGCGACGCGAGCACCGAGTTGACGGCGAACGACGCGTTCGGGACGAACACGAGGTCCGATGGCGCTGCGCCGATCAACGCGCCGAGCGACGCGCGCGCCGCGTCGAGCCTCGGCTCGAGCTCTCCCAGGAAAAAACGCACCGGCGCGCGCTCGAGCTCTCGCCGCAGCGCAGCCTGATGCTCGTGCACCGGCTCGGGGCAGGACCCGAAGGAGCCGTGGTTCAGGAACGTGACTTCGGGGTCGAGCAGCCACGGGGACGGCATGGGTCGCCAGAATACGAGAGGGAGGGGCTACCATGGCTTCCGCGATGAAGATCGCCCTCCTCTACCCGCCGCCTTGGAAGATCCCGAACGAGGGAGAGCCGCGCGATCCGCTCGGGGACGGGCCGCCCCCGGAGTACAAAACCGGCGATCTCGACGCCGATTTCTACCAGATCCCGTACGGCCTCCTCTCGCTCGGTGCGCAGGCGATCCGCGCCGGACATTCGGTCAAGGTGCTGAACCTCTCCGCGTTTTCGTGGAAGAAGGTCGAAGCCGTCCTGGACGACCTCGACGCGGACATCTTCGGGATGAGCTGCTGGACGGCGAATCGACGTGGCGTCGCGCTCGTCGCGCAGGCGATCAAGAAGCGCCGTCCAAAGGCGTGCGTCGTCGTCGGTGGACCGCACGCGACGCCGCTCGCGAAGGAGATCCTCGAGCATCACCCGGCGATCGATCTCGTCTCGCGCGGCGAGAGCGATCTCACGTTCCTCGAGCTCGCCGAGCGCGTGCAGACGAACGCTCCGCTCCAGGGCGTACGCGGGACCGTCTATCGCGACGATGCCGGCGCCGCCGTGACCGCGCCACCGAGAGAGTCGATCCACGATCTCGACACGCTCGCGTCGCCGCAAGCGCACTTCGACACGCACATCTTGATGACGTCGCGTGGATGCCCCTGGGCGTGCACGTTCTGCGGCGCAGAGACGTCGTGGGGACGTGGCTTCCGGGCGCAGTCGATCGACTACGTCCTCGACGCGATGGAGGCGGCTTCGAAGCGGCTCCCCGTGAAGATGATCCAAATCAAGGACGACACCTTCACCACGAACAAGAAGCGCGTGCTCGAGCTGTGCCGCCGCATGCGCGAGCGCAAGCTCGACTTTTTCTGGAGCTGCGACACGCGTGTCGATCTCTTGACCGAAGAGCTGCTCCGCGAGATGCGCCTCGCCGGCTGTCAGAGGCTCTCGCTAGGCGTCGAGAGCGGCTCGCAGCGGATCTTGGACGCCATCGACAAGAAGATCACGGTGGACGAGATCATCCGGTCGACGGAGCTGGCGAAGTCCGTCGGCATCAAGGTCCGCTACTACATGATGCTGGGCAATCGTGGAGAGACGACGGAGTCCTTCAAGGAGACGCTGGCGTTCCTCGAGCGCGCGAAGCCGCACGAATACATCTTCTCTTGTCTGAGCATCTATCCGGGCACACGCGACTTCGATGATGCAGAGGCCGCCGGGTGGTTGGAGCGAGAGATCTACTTCCGAGAGAAGTGGCAGGAGCTCAAGACGCCGTTCGACGCGGACGACGAGACGCTCGCGCTGATGAACGCGTGGTTCCGCGAGCACACCGGCGTCTGTGAGGTGTATCGACCGTCGGCGGCGGATCTTCGCGGCGTGCTCGAGCGACTCGGCGACTTGCATGCCGCGCACCTCGATCTCGGCGGCGCGCTGTATCAAGAGGGCGATCTCGGGGCCGCCGAGCGCCATGTCCGTCGCGCGCTCGAGCTCGGCTACCCCTGCCCTGGCCTCGCGCACAACTACCTCGCCTGCATCGCGAAGGCGAAGGGCGACCTCGACGCGATGATGGACGCCTTCACGCTCGCGGCGAAGACGGATCCGCAACACTGGGCGCTCATCAAGAACGTCAACGCCGCTCGCGCGTGGTTCAAGGCCGACGGTCCGAAGAAGCAGCTTCCGCTCGAGCTCGACGCGCGTCACGACTTTCAGCTGCTCGAGAGGACCATTCAACCGACGTTGCCGGGGCCCCTGCCGGAGGGATGGCAGCGTTGGGCAGACCCCACGCCGCCGGAGCCTTCGGCGACGTGGGTGAAGACGCCAGACCTCGAAGGCAGTCGGCGCGATCTGGGCGCGCGCGGCAGGCTCAAGGTCATCGACTGACCCGCGGCGCAGCGGCAGACGGCGATGCTTGCGCTCAGACGCGCGCCAGCACGTGGACGTCTGCGAGATTCAGACCGCTCGGCCCCTTGCTGATGAGCGCGGTCCCTGCCGCCTCGTGGAGCAGCGACGTGTCGTACCGCGCGACGGCGCCCTTCGCGTCGTAGCCCGCGAGCGCGGCCTGAGTCACGAGCGCGCCCGCCGTGCCGCTGGTGCCGTCGACGCCATCGCTCGCGCCTGCGAGGAACACGACATCGTCCGGCAAACCAGCGGCGACCATCGCGGCGAGGTGCGTCGACCTCCCGCCCCGGCCGCGCGCGGCGGGGAGTCGGACGGTCGGCTCTGCGGCGCGCACGAGTGCTTGTCCCTTCGTCAGCGTGGCTGCGAATCCGACGTACGCCTTCGCGAGCTCCGTCACGTCATCCGTCGTCGCCGGCATGCGGTGAACCTCGAGCCCCTCGGCCTCGAGCTTCGCGATCATCGCGGTCGCGAGGTCTTCGGGCCCAGCGACGATGTTGCCCTCGATCGAGCGTCCGCGAAGCTCTCCGGGCTTCAACGTCTCGATGAGCGCCGCGTCGATGCCACGCGTCGCTAGGAACGCCCGCGCCTCCTCGATTGTCGTCGGATCGGGCAACGTGGGCCCCGAACCGATCTCGAATGGCGCGCCTCCGATGATGTCGCTGGCCAACACGGTGAGCACGTCGCCACCGGCTGCGCGCGCCAGACCGCCGCCTTTGATCTTCGAGAGGTGACGACGGACCAGGTTGATCTCCCGAATACCGCACCCAGCGTCGGACAGCGCGCGCACGAGGGCGGCCTTCTCTTTGCGAGAGATGCCGGGCGCGGGCATCGAGAGGAGCGAAGACGTGCCGCCCGACACCAGCGCGACGAGCGGCCCCTTCGAGGCGAACTCGAGCGCTCGCCGTGCCGCCTCTTCGCTCTTCGTCGTCGGCGTCGGGTGGTCCGAGAAGACGACCTCTGCTCGGGGCGGCACGTACATCAGCTCGGTCCCGTCGGGCACGATCATCAGCGCCGCACGGACCG
>Ga0164241_10000790_pt1 | contig 47896 bp, 74 predicted proteins | sample OricomyardsoilBY_FD_108780 | JGI IMG/M metagenome (GOLD analysis project Ga0164241, IMG submission 108780) | Backyard soil microbial communities from Emeryville, California, USA - Original compost - Back yard soil (BY) | ecosystem: Environmental > Terrestrial > Soil > Unclassified | place: USA... | reverse complement strand
GGCGAGGGGCGCTACCGCTACGTCCCAGACACCGCCGAGGACGACCAGGCAGAGGCGGCCCGGCTCGCCCAGACCCAAGGCTACGGCGAGGGGGAGACCTCGGAGCAGTCCCTCTCTCGGCTCGGCGCGATGGGCTACCCCGAAGACGAGCGGGGCAACCTCGGCGACCCACTCCTGCGCCCCGAGGGCACCGCCCCGACGGCGACGGACCAGCAGCTCGTGGCGGACCCGGACGAACCCGAATTCGACGAGGCGACCGCCGACGCGCTCACACCGGGCGATGCCGACATGGAGACGTCGGGCGAGTTTGGCGGGGACGAGGTCGCCGACGTCTCGGTGGGCGGGCTCGGCATGCAGCCGGCGCAGCTGGCGATGGGGGACGCCTACACCCAGGCACTCATCGCCCAGCAGTACGCCCGCGAGCACGGAGGCCAGCCCATCCGCAAGGACGAGGCCGACATCTCGGGCTCCGTCCCGAACGACGTCATCGACACGGGCGCGATGGAGATGTCGACGCTCAAGCGGCTCAAGCCGGCGCTCAGCGCCTTCACCGAGGCGTACCCCGACACTCACGTGGGCAGCGCAGGCTCGACCCAGGCCGGCGTCGAAGCGATGGCGGGCATGCCCGCCGACAAGCGGCTCGAGCTCTACCAGAAGATGCGTTCGGGTCCGGACTCCGCCATCAACCAGGGCCTGCAGCTCAAGGCGCAGAAGGAGAAGGACGACACCCTCTCGCCGCACGACCAGGAGGCGGAAGTCGACCAGGGCGCTCGGCGCACGACCACGTCGTTCAAGACGGGCAGCGTCAAGGACCGAATCGACGCCGCCTCGTCGGCGAAGTTGGTCGTCGAGATGCTGAGTGACGACGACGAGACCAACGACTCCAAGGCCATCAACTTCCTGATGACCCTGTCCAAGAACAAGGGCCCCCAGACGGAAGCCGACGCCATGCGCATGACGGGCGACGAGAACCTCTCGCTCCCGGAGAAGGCGCAGGCCTGGATCAAGAAACAGATCCAGGGCGGCTACTGGGAGGGCTCGAAGACGAGCATGATCGCGTTTGCCCAGCGCCTCGGCGACGAGGACCGGGACGCCGTCTTCAACTGGTTCGACACCGAGCGGGAGAAGGCCGACAGCAGCCCCAGTCGCTTCGCCTCCGAAGGCGCCCACGGCGTCATCGACACCGCCATGGGCACCATGCCGGCGTGGATGCGGGAGCAGTTCGACGCGCGCGAGGAGGAGGACGAGGAGGGAGACGCCGACGCCGACGACCAGAAGCCCCAGGGCAGCAACGTCCCCGCCGACGCCGAATTCCAGGACGAGCTGGTGGCGCAGGCGGCGGAGGCTGACCTCGACCCCGACAAGATGGGCATCGTCATCGGGCCCGAGAGCGGTGGCCGAGCGGACGCGGTCAACAGCAAGAGCGGCGCGACGGGCATCATCCAGTTCATGCCGAGCGTTGCGAAGTCGCTCGGCACCTCGCCGGAGAAGCTGCGCCAGATGACTCCGGCGCAGCAGTTGCCGTACGCGATCAAGTACCTCAAGGACAAGGGCATCACCGCCGACAGCCCGCCCGAGGACTACGTGATGGCCGTCGCAGCGCCCGCCTTCATCGGCGCCCCGCCGGGCACGGTCGTCTACAAGAAGGGCAGCAAGGCGTGGCAAGATAACCCCGCGTGGCGCCCGGCGGACGGCGGCGACATCACGAACGACAGCATCGCCGCCTTCTATGGCCTGGGCAGCGAGGGCGGCAGCGCCGCGCCTGACCCCGAGAACGACCTCGACGCCGAGGTACTGGACATCCTGCGATGACGGTGACGGCAGCGAACTACGAGAAGGCCAAGGCCTACGCGGGACGCGAGGGGCTGAGCGAGCCCGTGCGGCGCAAGCTGCTCGAGGAGCTATCCGCCTACGAGGGTGGGTTCCAGAAGAGCGCGGGCGGCTCGGCTCCCGAGGAGCCGTACTCCGTCATCCAGGGGCAGGCGCCGACGGAGGCGTCGCTCGTGGACGGGCTCAAGAAGAAGCTCGACCCGGCGCTGCCGTTACGTGCGCAGGCGCTCGCGACCCAGCCGGCGACGACGCATCCGGACGGCGACGAGGCGGCAGCCGACGAGTGGATGCGGCAGACGCCCGGCGCCACGGGCTCGCCCGTCATCGTCTACGACATGCCGATGGCCAAGGTGCGGCAGAAGCTGCTCGAGCACCCGGAGCTCATCCCGACCATCAGCCACAGCGACTTCATCCCCCACCCCCAGGACATCCTCAACCTGACTCCCGACAGCGCGCTGGCCAAGTCGGTGCAGGACTACTACTGGCGCGAGACGGCGGACGCGGCGGCGAAGTCGGGGCGCTCGGCGTACCGCTACTCCAAGGCGCCGTGGCTCCAGGACGGTAGCCTCGGCGGCGCGGTCCAGTCGCTCGGGCTCAAGCTCGGGGCGGCGGGGGTGCCGGCCTTCGAGGGCCTGAGCGCGTTCGTGATGGGCGAGGACGACACGGCCAACTTCGGCGCGGCGCGCGCAGCGCAGGAGAGCGGCCTCGGCAATTCGCTCACCGACATCCAGAGCAGCGGGCCCCGCGAGCCCGAGCCGCCGGAGGTGACGGCCAAGCTCGGCAAGGGTCGCGAGATCCATGGCGGCGTCCTCGAGACGGCGGACACCGAGGGGCTCGGCGCGTCGGAGACGAACGACATGCTCGCCGAGGAGCACCCGAACCTCTACCGGGCAGGACAGATCGCGGGGATCGCACCCGGCCTCGTGAAGGGCGCAGCGGCCAAGGTGGCGGGGCTCGTGTCCGAGACGGCCGAGCAGGGCATCCGCGCGCTGCGCCCGTGGACGGCGAGCAACGCGCTCTGGGACACCATCCAAGAGGCGGCGGCGGGGATCACCAAGAAGGCGCCGCAGACGGGGCTGCCGGGCGCCATCGTCAAGACGGGGGCAGGCGCCGTGGGTGGCGCCGCAGCGGGCGCCGTCGATCAGGTCGCTCGCGAGGGCGTGCGGGCTGCCGCCTCACTGGCGCAGGGCGACCCCACGCCGGGCGTCGAGGACCTCGAGGCGGCGGGTGGTCGGGTCCTCGAAGCGGGCAAGAGCGGCGGCAAGTTCGGCGCCTACGGCGGCGCCGCCCAAGCGGTAGCCGGCGGGGTCGGTAACTGGGTCCGTGAGGGGCAGCGGTACAAGGGGCTACCGGGCAAGCTCGAGCGAGCCGGGGTGCAGCCGGAGTTTGGTCGCGGCTACCGCACGCCTGCCGACGTGAAGGCGGCGGCGGCCGAGGCGCAGAAGACGGGCGACACGGCGGAGGAGGTGCTCGCCGAGCGCGTCGCCCCGAAGATCCGGGAGGCCTCGGCGAACAACGCCTCGGAGACCTACGCCAAGACCAAGGGCGAGAACGAAGCCTTCCATCCCTCCGCCGAGGGACAGGCGCCGCTGCGGGTGAACGAGTTTCACAAGACGGCGCTCAAGCAGCTGCGCGGCGACACGGAGAGGCGCGTTCCCGAGGCGCGCGCCGGGCGCGGCGAAGTCCCCGACGCGGTCGGCACGCCCGACAAGGGCGCCGCGACCAAGAAGCTCTGGAACCAGGAGCTGGACGACGTCACGATCAAGCCCACCCGGGGCGCGGTGGAGCTGACGCCGGAGGAGGCGCAGTCCTTCCTCGACGAGAAGAACCAGGTGCTCCTGCGTCGCTCGACCCGCAGCGAGAAGGCGCCCCCCCTGCCGACGAAGCCGGCCCCCAACGGCGCCCCCGCGCTCTCGCCGCCAGAGACCATCGAGCGGGGCAGCGCGCCGGGGCGAGCCGCAAGTCCCGCACGCGCCACGCCGGGCGCCCCCGACAGCGTCCCTGGCGTGCCGAGCAAGCGGGAGCCGGTGCGGGAGGGGCCGCGCTACGGCACCAAGAACGCGTTACCGGGTCGCCGCCCCCCTGCGCCCGAGGCTCCGAAGAAGCCTCCCGTGCGGGTCACCGGGGAAGGCCGCGCCAGCAAGCCCCCAGAGCGCCCCAAGGGGCTCGCCGGGGAGCTGCGCGCGCAGGGCTACGACCGGGTCTATGTCGTGCCCCGGGCCCACAGCGCCGAGCACACCGAGACGCTGCTCGACTCGATCGGCGCCTACCGCGGCAAGAACGGCACGCTCGACCGCGACGTCGCCGAGCTCGACAAGGCGGTCCGGCGCGACCGGGACGCGCGCCCCATGGACGGCCGCCCCGGCGGCTGGAGCAAGTTCAAGAACCGGCAGAGCAAGGACATCAAAGCCGCGCAGACGATGGAGAAGCACGTCGCCCCCGGCGGCGAGCACGACACGGGCAACGACTCGGTCGTGGGCTTCGCCCGCAAGCCGAGCCGGCAACGGGACAAGTCCCTCCGTGCCGCCGCCGACAAGGCGGGGCCTGACGTGCGGCGCGACCTCGAGCGGACTCGGGTGCCGGTGCTGCTCGACAAGTTCGACAAGCTCAATTCGTTCACGGCCAAGCGGAGCGGCGACGGGCTCTTCAGCTTCGTCCCGCGCGCGTTCGACGCGGGCAACATCCGCTTCGCCTACCCCGCCATCAAAGCGCTCGAGGGCCCCCTCGGCGCCGTGGGCATGGGCGCTGCCGGCAGGGCCGCCGTCATCGATGACGAGCAGGACCGGGAGCGGCGCAAGGCCAGCTCCCGCACGGCCAGCGAGGGCTACGCCGAGCGGCGCCAAGCCGTCGTGGACGAGCAGACCAAGAAGCGCCTGCCGAAGAAGAAGCGGCGCTCGACCCAGAAGCGGAGGCACCGGTGAAGACCACGCTCGGCTACACGGCAGGCATCCCGAGCGGCACGACCGGAACGGTCACGCTCTTCAACAGCGCCACGGCGTTCCCCCCGGGCGGGAGCTTTCACTTGCTCGGGCAGCAGTGGTTCCAATACTCGCTCCGCACCGCGAGCGACGGCGGGACTGCCACGGGGACGATCACGGGCAGCTACAGCGTCGACAAGGGCACGACCTGGGTCCCCTTCTATTCGAAGAGCACGGCGGACGCCGACGACGACAACGCGGCGGCGACGGGCGACGTGGTGACGGACGAGGTCTACGTCGGGACCTACAAGGACGTCCGCTTCACCTACACGAACGCGGTCGAGCAGCTGACGGTGTTCGACGCCGTGCTGTCGCTCGCCTCGCGCAAGCCCGTCAGCAAGGTGGTCGACGGGGCGGGGCTCGTGGTGTTCGACCCGAACGGGATCACGCTCGGCGCCGTGACGAGCTGGCTGCGCAACGCGACGCTTTCGGGCGGGGTCGCCTCCATGCCCGACATTTTGAACCCCTCGAGCCCAGCGACGCAGGGCACGGCGGGGCTACAGCCCACGGGGCAGGCCAACGGCAGCATGACGCTCGACGGGGGCGACGTGCTGGTAGTGCCGTTCCACGCGAACAACAACGGCACGACCGCCATCGGCTTTGCCTTCTGGCTGAACCTGACGAACCTCGCCTCTACCCGCGTCCCGTGGAGCCAGACGGGAGCCGCAGGCGCCAGCGCGAGCCGGGGCCGCTCGGACTTCCTCGCGACGGGAGCACATGACCGCACGGGCGGCGCGGCGGGCGGCGCCGGCTCCAACGCGGCGGCGTCCATCACGACGGGTGCGGCGCACTTCATCTCCATCGAGTACGATGGGACCGCCGCCCTCGCTGCCAGGCACTCGCTCTTCGTCGACAACGTGCTGGTCGCCACCACGGTCGACAACCTGCCCGCAGCCCTGGCCGCAGCCACGGGAACGTGGACCATCGGCGCCATCGATACCTCGGGCACCAGCGGCCTCCTTGGCACGCTGGGCCGCAACTTCTTTGTAATGAACGCGAAGATGCCCGGCGCTACCCAGGGGCTGCTGACATCGACCGCTCGGGAGGCGCTCATGCGCTTCGAGCCCCTGACCTGAAAGCGAGCCATGAACGACCAGACCATCATCGAGTACACCGCGGGCATCCCGGCAACGTCCGGCACCGTCACCCTGTTCAACAGCGTCACCGCCTATCCGCCCGGCGGCAGCCTGCATCTGCTCGGGCAGCAGTGGTTCCAGTTCAGCCTGCGCACGGCGAGCGACGGTGGCACCGCGACGGGCACCATCACCGGCAGCTACTCGACGGACAAGGGCACGACGTGGCTGCCGTTCTACAGCAAGACGACCGCCGACGCCGACGATGACAACGCCGCAGCGGTGGCCGACGTCTACACCGACGAGGTGTACATCGGCATGTACAAGGACGTGCGCTTTCAATACACGAACGCGACCGAGCAGCTCACCATCTTCCAGCCGCAGATGGCGCTCAACAGCCACAAGGCGACGAGCAAGGTGCCAGACGGAGCGCTGCTGGTCGACAACTAACACTAAGGGCGCTCGATGGCGTGCGACAATAGGCAGCTGAGTCAGACGCAGCGCGAGTCGGGCTACCAGAACGGTAGCACTGGCGTCGTGCAAGCGATCCGTCCGTTCACTGGGCGGGCGACGATCGAGAACCTGATCGACTACCTCAATCGGGAGCTCGTCCCGGTCGTGCGCTCTGCGCGCAGCAAGGTCAACGACACCTACCTGCGGGTACGCGACAACGCGCCGAGCGGCAACCCGCTGCAGTTCTACTTCTCGGAAGCGACCGCCGACGCCGACCCGTCCGAGGGGCGCCTGCGGCTCAACGATACGGACCAGCACGCAGCGACGCGCATCATCGCGCAGGTCAATAACGCGCGCCTTCAGAACGTTGCCCCCTGGTTCAACGTAATGGCGGGCAGCGTGACGGAGCCGCTCGGCACTGTCACGCTCAGCCACGCCACGAATCCGAACCGCTTTCTGCGGGCAGACCTCACCTCGATGGCCAACAATGGCGTCTTTTGGGACCTGGTCATCAGTCCCATCGAGGGCGCCCCCGACGAAAACCCATTCGTTGATGGCGACGAGGTGGTGCTCTCGTTCATTCCGGGCGTCGCGAGTCAGGGCACGACGGTTCCGGGCACCGCCATCGGACCCGCCGATGGCCCCCGGCAGTTTCTGGCGACGAGCACGGCGGCGAACACCGTCGACTTCCGCACGCTCTCGGCCATCTTCCCGGGCGCCCCCATCTACGACGTCATGGCGTACCCGTTCAATGCGAGCGGGTCACTGGCGGGCGACGACACTGCCGCCATCAACGCCGCCATCGCCGCCGCCAACGCCGCCCCCGGCGTCATCTACTTGGGCAGCCGGCACCGCATCACCGCCGCGCTGACCACGATCACCAACAACAACATCCGCATCATCGGGCGTGGCGCCTTCAACGGTGGCACCATCCTGCAGGTCGACTCGCCCACCAACATCGACGTCTTCACGTTCTTCCTGGGCCAGTACTGCAGCCTGGAGAACCTGTGGATCGTTGGCGCCCGCATCTACACCGGAGGGTGGGCCGTCAAGTTCGATGGGACCTACCGCGCGCACATGAACCAGGTGGTCATCACCAATATGTGCTTTGGGGTGGAGATTCTAAACACGGTCTTCACGGACATCAAAGAGACCCACCTCTCTGACCTGTACGGCGTCTTCGGCTTCCTCGCCCATGGCTCGGGCGGCTTCTACAACCACGCCGTCCGCTTCGAGCAGTGCGTATGCGGCACCGACTACCCCGCGGCCGTCGTCGGCGCCGCCTCGGTGTGGGCCAGCGGCCACGCCTACGTCATCGGCAACATCGTCTTCTCCAATAGCGCCATCTACCAGGCCATCTCGAACGGCACGAGCGGGGCTACCGCGCCGAGCGGCAGCGGCACAACCCCCGGCAACGCACACTCGACGACCATCAGCGATGGGGGCGTGAACTGGGTGTTTGCGATGCCGCTGATGACATGGTTTCTGCAAGATAGCTACGCGCACACTTTCGAGGTCATCGACTGCGGCACCCTGCAGGGCGGCACGGGACTCGCCGTCTCGGACAGCGCGCCAGGCTCCGGGTCGACGCCGCTCTTTACCCGCGTGCAGAACCTGCAGATCGACCACCCCTTCACCAGCGGCATCACGCTCTCGGCGGGGGCGGCGGCGCGCATGAACCAGGTCTTCGTGACCAGCGTTCTCGAAGGCTCCGGCATCGTCATCGGGTCGGGCTGTAGCGGCGGCTGGGAATTCGTCGGCGGCGAGGTGTTCGGCACGGCAAAGGCGGGGATGACCGTCGCGGCCAGCGACGGGATCATTGCCGACATGACGTTCGCGAGCATCGGGCTCACGACCACGAACACGCGCGACGGCATCGAGGTTACCAACGGCGCCGACCGGTTCACCATCGCCAACTGCCACATTGGCACTGCGACGGGCGCGACCGACGGTCACCGCTACGGCATCAGCGTTGCGAGCGGCTCGGACAACTACGTCATCGAGGGCAACCGTCTGCTTGGGTCGCTGACGGGGCCGCTGCTCAACACGCCGGGCCAGGCCACGACGCGGGTGCTGCGGAACAACATCCCCAACTGGGCGCACCACGTTGCCAGCGACTCGCGCGAAACATTCAACCTCGCCCCGGGCAGTTACAAGCTGACGCTCGCGGCCACGACCACCGAGGTCCTGGTCAACCCCACGAGCAACGGCGCCGTCATCATCACCGGCATCTCGCATGGCGCCGGCAACGCGGGCGTCGAGGTCACCATCCGGAAGGAAGGCACCGACGGCTGGCTCGAGCTCCGGGACAACAACACCGACAGCGACAGCATCTGGACCCCGGCCAGCGCCACCTACTTCCTGCACGCCTACAACGACGCCGCGCTCCTGCGCCACATGACGGACGGCGGCGGGTTCGCCCGCTGGCGCATTTCGAACGTCCCGCGCTACACCGTGCGCGTCAACAGCGGCGCCACCGATTACGTGCGCCGTCGCCTGAACCTGATCCCCGGCACGGGCATCACGATCACCCCCGTAGATGACCCGACAGATCAGGAGCTCGACGTCACCATTGCCGCCACCGCGGGGTCGACCAGCACCATCACCCTGACGGGCATCAGCGGCAACCAGGGCACCGTCAACATCTCGACGCTCGACGTCGGCGGCACCCTCATCGTGTCGAGCCCGGCGGGCGCCTACCAGTTCGAAGGCTTCACGGCGAAGACTGACGGCTTCTGGTTCCGCCTGGCACTGTCGCAGAGCGAAGTCGCGACGCTCTTCTACGAAGACGCCACGGCCACCTCGACGAACCGGATGGTGATGCTCGACGCCCTCGACATCGTCGGAGCCGGAATCCAGGGAACGGTCTTCTACGCCAACAGCCGCTGGCGCGTCATCGCCGAGGGCGGGGCAGGCCGCCTCATTGCGCGCACGGTCTACCTCACGGGCAGCGGCACCCACACGTACAACCTGCGCACCCGTCGTGCCGTCGTGCGCATGAAGGGCGGAGGCGGCGCCGGTGGCGGCATCGAGGGCGGCGGCACTGCGGTGGGCGCAGCAGCGGGCGGCGGCGGCGGCGCGGGCGCTGACCTGCGGCTCGACATCACGGCCGTGCCCACGTCCAGTGCTTACGCCATCGGCGCCGGCGGTACGGGCGCTACCGCCGACGTCGGTGGCAACGGTGGCGACACCACGTTCCACGACGGCAGTGCAACACGCACGGCCCCTGGCGGCTCAGGCGGAGGCTTGGGCACGCTGAGCGCCACGCCCGTCGCTGCGTACGGCGGAGACGGCGGCACGCTGCCCAGCGCGACCGGGGCGTTCTGGCGGGGCAAGGGCGACGAAGGGGCGCCGGGCTACGCCTTCAACCTCGAGGGCACGCCGTGGGGCAACGCCGGCAACGGCGGCGTCGGCTACGAGGGCTGCGGCGCTGGGCGTGGCGTGGCCTTCGTGACGGGCAGCAGCAACGGCGGAGCCGCGAGCGGGCCCGGCGCAGGTGGCGGTGGCGGGCTATCGCTCGCCAGCACGACGGACCGCGCAGGCGGCAACGGCTCCCCCGGCATCGTCATCGTCGAGGAGTACTCGTGAGCTCCGAGCACGGGTGCCAGAAGCTGCAGTACCCCGTCACGCGATCGTAGACGATGGTCTGGCAGACGCGCTCGGGCGCGAAGGCTTCGACTGCTTCGTCGAAGCTCGGGCCGCAGCCAGCGTCGGCGCCAGCATCGTTAGGTCGCTCCGGCGGGAGAACGGGGGGAGCGCTACACCCCGCCGGAGCACCCAGCACCACTACCAGAGCGAGCACCATCCACGTATCACCCCGGGGGGTGAAGCCTTGATTCCCCATGCCTTCAGTCTGGCAGGTGTTGCACGGCGTGCAACGGACCTGGAATGAAGCGCCCCCTTACGGCCTGCGCGGGGGTCGACGCATTGGGGCTATAGGAACGAGCCCAGCCTGAGACGGGATACCGGTCCCGCCACCACCGTTCTGGCTGCCCAGACGCGAGTCACACCGAAGAACGCTGACAGAACGTAGCTGCGCGTCAATCGCCGGTCAACTTTGACCCCGGTGCATCCGTGCAGTAGTATGTATCGAAGGAGGTGCGTATGCGCCCATCGGTCAAGGTCGGTGTGGGGGTCGTGTCGAGCGCGGTGGTTGCCCTCATCGTCTGGGCCTGTGGCACAGGAGCGCAGCTCTCACCTATGGCGCGGTGTCAGCTCGACGCGCTCAAAGTCCTACCGCCAGACCCGGGGATGTTGACGATCTACGATGCGGTCGACATCTGGGAGCGGGTGCACGCCTGCAAGGTGCAACACCCGGACGCAGGAGCGCCGTGAAGCCGCCGCCGCTGCCGCCTCGTCATCAGGAACCGGAGGTGGTGGTGGTCGAGGAGGATGAGCCGCCGAGCACTCAGCGGCATCCCGTCATCCCGCCGCCCCCGCGCGTGCCGAGCGAGCCGTTCGCGCTGCTCACTCGCAAGCAGCCGAGCAACGCCCAGCTGATGGACAAGCTCAGCGAGATCGAGATCGTGCTCGGCAAGGCGTGGGCCTCGAGCACCGAAGTGCTGCACGTCCAGCGCAAGATGGCGCGCCAGTCTGATGGCCTCTCGGGCACCGTCAACGGGCGGATGGACATCTTCCATCGCGAGCTGGCGTTGCTGCGTGGCGGCAAGGACAGCGAGGAGAAGAAGGAGCCGGCTGTCCCCGTGTCGGCTCGGGCCGCGCACTTCGCGCTCGGCGGGGGCAAGTACACCGTCGGCGGCACGGTGGGTCTCGTCGTGCTCAAGGTGCTCGCGACGCAGTGGCCCTGGCTCGCCGACATCCTCAAGGGGGTGGGGCTGTGATGGCGCCGCAGATCGTGTCGGTGTCATCGCGGTGCTCGCGGTGTGGGCGCTGGTCATTCTCGTCACAGCGGAGGACCGATGACGTTCTTTCTCGGCAAAACCAGTGAGGCGCATTTGCTCGACGTGCAGCCCAAGCTCGTGTGCTGCGTGCGCTACGCCATCAAACGCACCCCGGTCGACTTCGGGGTGCACGAGGGGCGGCGCTCGCTCGAGCGGCAGAAGGTTCTGTTCGCCTCGGGCGTGAGCCGCACGCTCGACAGCGAGCACCTCGACGGGCACGCCGTCGACCTCGTGCCGTACATCGAGGGGCGGCTGCAGTGGCAGGCGCCGCTGTGCCTCGCGGTCGCCAGGGTGATGCTGCAGGCGAGCCGGGACCTGTCGGTGCGGCTCGTATGGGGTGGCGTCTGGGACCGGGAGCTCGCGAGTCTCGACCCCGACCACCTCGAAGAAGCCATCGAGGCGTACGGGGCGCGCTTCCGGAAGGCACGCCCCGGCAAGCACCCGCTCATCGACATGCCGCACTTCCAGCTCGTGAGGGGCCAATGAAGATCCCCCCGCGCCTCACCCGCGCGCTCGGTCTCTACGCGCTCAAGGGCATCGAGTGGGTCATCGTCAAGCTGAGCGAGCCGAAGGGCGACCCGCCCCACCCGCTCACGTTCAAGGACGTCGAGGGCATCCGCAAGCAGGTCGACTCGGCGACGGCAGCGGCGCGCGCCTCGGCCAAGACGGTGGTGCTCAAGCGCTCGCCGAACCGCTACGATGAGTAAGGGGGAGGAATGCCTGGCCGCCGCTCTGGAGCAAAGCCCCATCGAGGGGTGGGACCTGGTTCGCGAGTACCAGTTCCACCCGACGAGGCGCTGGCGCTTCGACTTCGCCTTCCCGAGCCAGAAGCTGGCGGTGGAGGTGGACGGGAAGTACCACCGCACGTACGGGGGGCAGAGGAACGACTGCGAGAAGTTGAACCAGGCGACGCTGCTCGGGTGGAGGGTGCTCAGGTTCCCGACGAACGAGTGGCGCAAGGCCCATCAGTGGGTCGCTCTCATTCGCGAGTGCCTGTGCTCACCCCCGAGCTGGCGGAGCGGGTAGCGCGCATCGCGGCTGCACAAAACAAGAGCGCCGCCGAAGTGATCGGCGACGCTCTGCTCGAATACTGGGTGCGGTTCGCGGGGCGGGCTAGGCTCCAACCTCGCGAGTGGTAGCCTGCAGGGCCAGGTCCTCCGACCCCGTCCACTGCACCGTGAAGCGCAGGGGGTTGCCGAGGTTGACGGCCATGTCGAGCGGGTCATCGCCGACCCACACCTTGACCTCGGAGCCCTTGGGGATGGGCAGCTCCCGGCTGATCCACTTGACCACCTCCTCGAGGCTGACCTCGCCGCTGATGACGGTGACGGTCGAGCGCTTGGCGGCGGTCCTCATGCGGCGGCCTCCTCGTACGTCTGGAGGCCCATCTCCTCGGCGCAGTAGAGGCCGAGGCAGGCGCGAGGGTACACGAGGCGCGCGAGCTTCGAGCCCGCCGTCTTGATCAGCATGTCCTCGGGGCGCTTGACCCAGTTGGGGTCGTTGCCCCACTTGTCCTTCTTCCAGTACTCGGGGACGAGCAGGGCCTGCTCGATGGTGTAGGTGAAGGGCTTGGGCCTCGGGTGCTTCTTGTGCTTGGTCTCCCAGGTGGCGTGCTTGTCGTCGGACGAGACGAGCATGAAGTACTCGCAATTGGGGTCCCCCTCGGCGAGGGCCCGGAGGAGATCGGCGCTCGCGCTCGGCTTGCCCTCGATGACGTGGAAGCCGAGCAGCGCGGTGCCGGCGCTGATGCCCAGCTCGCGCCCCCGCATCAGCACGGCGAACACGGCCTCGGCTGTGCCGAACTTCTTGCCGTACTGACCGCTGGCGCACAGCATCTTGCTGATCTGCCAGGCGCTCTGGAGGTCCGTTGGCTGCAGCTTGCCGTCGACCGTGCCCCACTCCTTGACCTTGACGATGGCCGTCGCGGCGGGAGCGGGCTCGGTGGCAACGGGTGCCGGCTTCGGAGGCAGTGCAGGCTTCTCCTCACGGTTGTCGCTGATGGGATCGAATTCGGCTTCGGTCACTTCGTTGGCGGGGGCCGGGGTCTCTTCGGGCTGTGGCATCAGGGTGGGCTCCGGTCGTGTGGGCTTGGCGAGCAAGGCGTCGGCGTCGAGGGGGACGTTGGTGTCGAGGGTGACCAGGACGAAGGACAGGCGCAGCTGCTCCCAGTGGTCGGCGACGAGGGACCAGGGGCGCGGCGGCGCCTCCTTGGCGTAGGCGAGGAATTCGACCATGCCCTCCGGGGTGACCGGCAGCTTCGCCTCGACGAGCTGGTCGACGATGGTGGCCGCGCCGCTCGCGCCGATGCCACGAACGCCCGGGACGTTGTCTTCCTTGTCGCCGCAGAGCGCCTGGTAGAGCCGCATGTGCTCGGGCAGCACCTTGAACTTCTGCTTGCAGCCCTTGATATCGCGCCGCGCCGTCTGGCGTTCGCCGGAGGCGGGGACAATCTGCAGCACGTTGGCCGTGATGCACTGGGCCAGGTCCTTGTCGGCGCCGAGGATGAGCACCTCGGGGCACCACTGCCCGTAGATGCGGGCGAGCGTCGCGATGACGTCGTCCGCCTCGTACCCGTCCACCTTGGCAACGGGCCAGCCGCGCTGCTTGAGCAGGCGCCCTAGCAGCTTCTTCTGGTAGACCTCCTGCTGGGTCGGCTCCTCCCGGTGCGCCTTGTAGTCCGGGAAGACCGCCGCGCGCTTGTAGGGCGGCGCGTCGGCGCAGATGATCATGTGCTCGACATCCGCGCTGATGGAGGTCAGCTCCGCCATCGTGCGCTCGGCTGCCGTGCTCGGCTCGCCCGAGTGGAACGTCTGCTTGAAGCGGGCGCTCAGGTCGACGAGGGCGATGCGGTCGTAGGCGGGGACGAGTTCCAGGTTCTCGGCGGTGGCGGTCATGAGTCGTTCGCTGCTTTCTGGGCCAGCATGGGCCCGTAGTAGATGGGTCCGAGCTCGGGGTGGCGCTCGGCGCTGGACAGGCTCTCGAAGAACAAGCGGGCGGGCTCGCTCGGGTCAGGGCTGATGACGAAGCCCTCGGGTGGGGGCGGCACGATGAACGAGGCCAGCTCGCTCGGCACGTAGAGGGGGTCGAGGTCGAGCGCCTCCCGACTGTTGACGTAGTCGGTCATCGCGTCCTCGGGGGTATCGCCCCAGCCCGAGAGCAGCTCGGCGACGGCCGAGTCGTCGGCGCCCGGGTCGTAGCAGCCGTGGTAGCAGGACACGACCCAGGAGCTGTGGCGCTCGTAGAGGCAGAGGTTGCGGCTGCAGTTGGCGCAGCACTCGCGGAGCTCAATCATTGGCGGCCTCCTTGGAGAGCAGGATGTGACGCACCTCGACGAGCCGCTTGCTGCGGTCGAGCTGCTGCTTGAAGTCGTCGGCGAGCCGGTTGTCGCCGCAGCCAGCGAGGTGCAGCTCGCACAGCTCGAGCAGGGGGTCGAGGTGACGGCGGGCGTCACCGAACGCGAGCGCCAGGCGCAGGCGATCCATGTTGCGCTTGAACCCATCGCGGGCTCGGTGCTCGGCGTAGAGCGAGGCGCTCCGGGTCACGCTGCCACCTCCCGCGGGCGGTAGACGTAGCTGGAATCGTCCAGCTCGCAGAGCCGGCAGTTGTCGTTGGCCAGCTCCTCCGTCGCGTACTCGACGGACAGGATGGGAGTCCAGTCGAGGTCGTTGGGTTCCTCGGCATCGTAGAGCCGCTGCTTCCAAATAAACTCGATCACAAACAAGGGTCACCTCTGTTCTTGTATAAACTTGTTCTACTGTCTGCAAGGCAATCTGGCGTGTTCGTCCCGGGGCGGGACACAAATCAGCGTCGTCGCTTCTTGAGGCGGGTGATGGTGCCGCGCAGCGCGACGATGGACCGGGCGAGCTGGGCCGCGAAGGCCTGCGCCTCATGCTCGAGCCGGACGGCGCAGTAGGGGCAGTCGGCGCGGCGCTCCCGTTCGATGTAGTAGAAGCGCCCGCACGTCCAACAGCGGCGCAGCTCGAAGTCGACGTCGATGTTGGTCTTCACGCGACCCCCCGCTGGCGCTTCTCGGTGGCGCGGCGCTTGAGGTGAGCGGCGAACAGCTTGTCGGCTTCGGCGTGGGTCACGAGGTCGGCGGCGCCGCTGCTAATGAAGTCCCGAAGCTCACCGTAGACGTCGAGCTTCAGCTTCTCGGCGAGCTCCCGATGGCGCACGTCTGGGTTGCGTCCCCAGCCCGTGTAGCGCGCTCCGGTGGGTCCCCCCTGGTTACCCCCCACCCCGCCGCCAAAGGCGCGTCCTGGTGGCGCCACGGCGTCGCGTTGGGCCTTCACGCGCTCGGTCTCGCCCCAGGTCTTCCAGTTGCCGAAGAAGCCCCTCACGTAGTCGTCCAGCTTGTGGGCGAACACCCCACGTTGGCCCCCGATGGGGCCCTTGCGCAGGTCGGCGAGGCGCCGGTCGAAGTCGGCAGGGGTGACGCCCGCCGCGACGGCTTCGGGTCGCAGGTGCTCGAAGCTCAGCCCCTCGGGGATCTCCCGCAGCACGAGCGGCTGCACTGGAGCGTCGAAGACCCCGTGGGGGGTAGGGGGGATCTCTCCTTCCGAGGAGAGAGTTTTAGTTTTGGTTTTCGTTTTAGTTGCGTCGACGGTTTCGCTACTCGTCGCTACGGGCATCGACGACACGATCGTGTCGCCCATCTCGGGGTCGGCGTTGTCGTTGGCGGCGAGCCGCTTCCGGTTGGTCCGAGCCCACTCCCGTTTGCGGCTCTTCTCGCTCTCGGCGACCGCCCGCTTGCGCGCCTCGACGAAGCCGAGGATGCGCCAGCCGCGGGGCACCGTCTCGATGCGCCGTCCCTCGTGCTCGGTGGAGCGCGAGTACGGGTCGGGGGCGAGCAGGAGAGCGATGGCGCGCTCGGCGTCCTCGAGGCTCACGTTGGCGGCGTGGGCGATACCGGGGATGGCGCCCGGCACGTAGCCCTCGGGGTCGGCGCTCAAGAGGAACGTGATCCACACGCACCGCGTGGTGGGGTCGGTGATCCAGATGCTCGACTGCAGCATGTCCCGGAAGACGGGGGTCCAGTACTGCCTCACAGCGAGCCCCCCATCCGCGCCGCCATGCGCCCCGCCTCGGTGACCTTGAGGGTACGGGCCTTGGTCGGGGTCCAGGTCACGAGCCCTTTGCGAGCGAGGGACTCGATGTGGGTGACGGACGAGAACGTCGAGCGCCACCCGAAGTGGACCCGCATCTCGATCCGGGTGGGGGCGACGCCGTGCTTGCCCTGGTGGTCGAGGATGAACTGCAGGACCTCGATCTGCTTCTTGGTGACGCGGCGAGCGGTGGGCGGACGAGGCGGTAAGGGTCGGTCTGCTTGCATCGGTGGGGGCCCTCCTTGGCCCTACTCCCCACGTCATGTGGGTACGTGGTCTCTCGGGGGCACGGCTCCCCCCATACCCCCCTCCCAGCTACCCCCACCCTGGCTTCGGACGGGTGGGGGTAGGCGCCGCTCGTGGCGCCTGGAGGAGGATTACTCGGAGTTTTTAGACCACCAACGGGCGCCATTGGCGCCATGACGGATTTCTAATCCGCTAGTCGGGGGTTCAATTCCCTCCGGGCGTACCGTAAATCATGCTGAATCGATTAGTTTCCTTGGACACTACCCCCACGGCTCCCCCCACCCTTCAGGACCTGGTCCAGGGGAAGGAGGGGGCCCTGGCGCTTCACGATGGTCTTCGCGAGGGCCAGCCGCCGGGCGTACCGGTGGTGGAGAACGGTGGTGCTGGTGTGCTGGGTCCGGAGCATCACGTCGACCTCGCTCCACCCCATGGCGAGGTGGAGGGAGACGAACGTGGCTCGCAGGTCCTGGAAGCGGATGGGCTCCTGCCCGTCGCCGCTGGCGAACAGGTCGGCTCGCTCGAGCCCCGCCCGCTTGAGGTCGGTGCGCAGCCCCTCGGCGAGCTCGACGATCTCGTCGTGGTCGAGCCGGGGGAAGATGAAGTCGCGGGCCTTGGCCCCGCCCTTGAACTGGTAGAGCACCTTGGCCACCCCGGCGTTCAGGTCCCAGCTGCGGGCGTCGGCGTTGTTCTTGCCGATGCCGACGGTGATGGTGCCGTTCTCGAAGTCGACGTTGCCCCACTTGAGGCGGAACATATGCGACACGCGCATCCCCTCACGGACGGAGAACCCATAGAGCACCCGGCGCCACGGCGGGATGTCCGACTCGCCGAGCAGCGAGCGGTCCTCGCGGGGGAACAGGATGGGGTACATGGGGGGCGCCTCGATGACGGGGAGGAAGCCCTTCCAGGGGAGTGGGTACTTCTCGGCTTTGATGATCCCGCACGGCTCGATGGCCTTGCGCAGGATCGTCTGGATGACCTGGGCGTGATGACGGAACGTCGTGCTGCTCGCGTCCTTGCGAGTGGCAGCGGCGAGCGCGCGCTTGGCATCCTCGTGGGTGAACAGCACCAGCGGCACGTCGCCGACGGTCTCGCTCAGCTTGCGCACCCGGCTGCAGTTGTTGCGCATGTGGGTGTCGCTCGGGACCCGCAGATAGTGGGGGTGCTCCTTGGCGAGCTGACCCGTCGCCCACCGCATCCCGAATTCACGGAACGTGATCATGTGGGGCTGGGGGGACGGGGTGCCCCGCCCGGTGTTGTCGCGAATGAAGCGCCGGATGGCCTTCTCGAGCTTGGCGCCCTCGTCCACCGTTTTGGCGGTGGCGAGGTCGCTCAGCATGATGTGTGCTGCCTTGGGGTCACCGGCGGCCTTGAGCAGGCGGGCGAGGTCCTTGATCACCTCTTCCCGAGCATCGGCCTGGGTCTGCGTCAGCGTCTTGGGGATGTTGCGCTCGAGGCGCTTTCCCCCGCCCAAACGAACCCTGATCTCGTAGCCTTGTTCCACCGGTTTAGCCATTGCGTTACTTCCTTCCTGTTTTGCGCAGGAGGCTCTCGTAGATGGCGTCGTCCTCGGGGTCCGAGACCGGTAGAGCAGCGGCGGCGGGTGGGTCCGTGTCGTTCACGGGCCCGCTCTCCATCCGCAGCTCCGCCTGGAGCGCCTCCTGGGTGAGTAGATATCGCTTGCCCACTCGGGCAGCTCCCCCTTCACTGCGGGCCAGCCTGCGCCGTACAGCAGCGCAGTGCTTGCGTGGGCCGAGCGGGCTCTCGCCCTGCCCGACCAACGCATTGCCGTCGGGCCCGCCGAGACACTTAGCCAGTTTCTTAGCTAAGACCTCGGCGAGCTTGTCCAGAAACTCGTCCATCGGTTCCACCTCCTTGTGTCCGGACGTAGCGTGTGCTGCGCTACGTCTCGCTACCGGGCCGCTACGGTATACAGACCGTGGCGGTGACGTGTCATGGCCAAACGCCTCGAGCGTGTCAGTTCGGTGCGCGGGGGTGCGCGCCCCACACATCCCCCAGCGGGGTGACGATTGGGGTTGATCAACTGGCACGGTGTCTACATGATGTATAAACCGTTTACTCAAGTCCAGACGTTAACGGAAGGAAACGCAGAACGCATGCCCCTAGCCCCGAACCTCGAGCTGACCACGGGGGAAAAGGAGACCCTGGCCGCTCACACCAACTACGTGCTCACGCACGGCTACCCGCCGACGCTCCGCGAGCTCGCCAAGGTCCTCGGCGTGCACTGGACCGGCGTGCGCTATCGGCTCAAGAAGCTGCACGAGAAGGGCGCCATCGCTGACCCCGGCGTGCGACGCAAAGCGCTAAAGCCCATCACCTCCATCCGCCTCAAGGTGGCGAAGGGGAAGCGATGAGAAAGCCGGTGACCAGGGAAGAGCGGGGAGATCCGAAACCGCGGCAAGGGGAAGGGCAACCGATGAGCGACGAGAAGCTGCCGTGCGTGAGCGGGTACGTCGGCGATGGGGGCCGTTGCAACGATTGCGGGAGCCTCGAGTGCGCGCTGGCATCGCCCCCGCCCCAACTGCCGCCCGAGCTGTACGCCAAGGTGATGGCGGCAGGCGAGAAGCTGCTGGACGACAACGCTACCGTCGTGCGGCACCTCGAAGTGCTGGCCAACCTCATCCCGAGCATCGCGGTGCACAACGAGCGCATCGACGCGGTGTGCTGGCTCGTCAGGGAGCGCTCGCGGCTGAGCGCCGAGGTCGAGCGGCTGCGGGCGGAGCTGGACGAGAGCAAGCAGGTGCGCAAGCGCCTCGAGCAGCGCATCGAGAACCAGCGCCTCGCCAACCGAGGCATGGCGAGGCGCATGCCGGAGCTGGCGTTCTGGGGCGTCGTGCGCAGCCTACTCGGCGAAGGCAAGGGCCTGCAGGGCGGCGGCAAGTGCCCAGCCTGTCCAGTGTACGGCGGAGCCATACTGACGCTGGTCAACGGCGTCGCCACGGTGCAATGCCGCAATTGCGAATGGAAGGAGAGCGAGAGGGATGACTGAACGGGAAGACGACAAGAAGGAGAACTGGGGCCCGGGTCCGTGGCAAGAGGAGCCCGACCGCGTCGAGTGGCGCAGTCAGGGATTCGTGTGCCTAGCGCTGCGCGGCCCCATGGGTGCGTGGTGTGGCTACGTGGGGTTACCTCCGGGCCATCCGTTGCACGGCAAGAGCGGCTGGGGCACGGGCGGCGAGAACGACGACGACCGCGTCTCCGAGCTGAACGCGCACGGCGGCATCACGTACGCGGCCGAGTGCGCAGGCCACATCTGCCACGTGCCCGCGCCGGGTGAGCCCGATCACGTATGGTGGCTCGGCTTCGATTGCTCGCATGCAGGCGACTACAGCCCAGGGCTCAACGCGAGGCTCTCGCGGAGTGGCATCCGCCCGTGGAAGCCCTACGTCGAGCCGCCGTTGACGGTGGACTCGTGGCTCGACCGCGATGAGCGCTACCGTCGCCTCGATTACGTGAAGGACGAGTGCGAGCAGCTCGCGACGCAATTGGCTGCCGTGGTCGCTCCCACATCGTAGCCCTTCACCCGGAGGGGTGAGCGTGCGGGGAGGGTACTTGACACCTACAAGGGGCCGGTGCCCTCATGGTACACGTGGGGGGTGGATATTCTCGACCTCCTCGAGGGGCTGGCGCTCGCGCTCCTGCCCTTCATCGTCTTGGCAATCGTGGTGGTCGTCGCGGCCTTGGTGGTCGTGAACGTCATCGGCAAGCGGCTGGATAAGCACGCCGACGTGGCGAAGCTCATCTCGCTGCGTCTCGATAACCTCCACGAGGAGCGGGCCAAGCGGCACGTGCAGAGCCTCCAGCTCACGCACGCGCCGCCGCCCCCGCTCAGCGAAGCACGAACGGTCGAGATGCCGGACGATCTGCGCCTCACGCTCGAGAGGGACCCCAAAAACAAGAAGGGCGGGCCATGAACGCGAACATCGGAGAGCTAGGAGCACACATCAGGGAGCACTTGCAGCAGTCGGTACGCGAGGGGCTGCTCGACCCCGGCGTGGTGGAGGAGGCGGCAGAGAGCATTACGGCCATCGCGATGCTGCACGAAAGGGGCCTCATCACGCAGCGGCTCGCCGATCATCTCGCGAACAAGCTCGGCATCCTGCTCGGCGAGCGGGTGGCCAACGAGCAGCTCGCCGCCGAGCGGCGCGCCATCGCTTAGCGATGGACCAGAGCGCCACACTGGTGCCACGCTCCGGCGCTGGAGGACTCGGATGCTCAACCACCTCAAGCTTCGCACATTGTACGCAATCCACATGCTGGTGCCGCTCACGGTCGCGGCCTGGCTCATCGACAGACTGCACACCGACACGCTGAGCGGGCTCGCCTCGCTACTGCGCTGAAGGACAACCCGGGGGACACGAGGCGTGCATGAGCAACGCGCCTCGCCCCAACACCAGGAACCGAACACCGAATGAGAGCCTATGAGCAAGCCTCTAACCACGCTTGGAGATGCGATAGCCGCCAAGGGCGGCAACTGGCGCGCCGACATGAGAGCCAACGACATCAACCGGCGCCCGCCGCCGTCATCACACAGCGGGCCAGACCGGGGATACGTCGAGCAGCCCGCGGAGCGTCGCGACCCGCCCCCGCCTCGGCGCCGCGAGGAGACGCCGGTGCTCCGCGCTCCCGTTGCCTTGATACGCCCGCAGATGCCAGCGCCTTCCGAGCCTCCACCACCCGTGAAGGCCGAGCACGAGACGCTGCTGTCGAGGCCCGCGCCACCCACTGCGCCCGAGCCACCGGTGGAGGTCGAGATGCCTAAGGCAAAGCCGCTGCCCGAAGGGGTGAAGTCCATCGGCGCCGATGGACGGAAGATGTACCACGAGGAGTACCGCGTGAAGCTGGCCAGGGCATTTCTGGACGAGCGGGCGCAGGACCCGACGCTGACGTACCGCGTGTTTGCGGCGCGCCATGAAGTGGAAAAGACGGTGTTCGGGAATTGGGTGCGGGCCGAGGAGATGGAGCGCGCCAAGGCTGAGAAGACGGCCAAGCGCATGGCAACGCTCCACGCGAACAAAGCAGCAGCAGCAGCAGCAGCAGCGCCGGTGAGCCAGCCTCTGCCGCCGCCGAGCGCTCCACTGGCGAGTGCTCCGCTGACCAGCGGTGGGCGGTCCGTAGCGGACATCGTTGCGGACATCGCCGCCGCCAAGCATCGCCTCGAGCAGCTGAAGGCCGAGCTCATGGCAGCCCTCTAAAGCCACAGGGGGCGTAGCTCAAGGGAAGAGCAACAGGGCTTATCCCCAAGGAGATACGGGTTCGAGTCCCGTCGCCTCCACCAACCCATAACCGAGGAGAGCAAATGTCAGAAGCACACGGAGACAAGCGCAGCGTGACGACCGACGCGCTCGAGACGCTGGGCCAGATTCACACGCGCATCGAACACCGAGACGCGATCCATCTCGCCGTCGAGCCGGTGGAGGCCGGTATGGCGCTGATGCCGGGCGATCACATCTATGTGGAAGACGGGCGCGCGCGGCTGGCGGAGCCAGGCAAAGGGCTCGGCATCGTGGACCCGTTCCTGGTGGGGCCCGTGCAGAAGGGCCAGCGCTTCTGGTTCGTCATGTACCCGCGCCAGGTGCGCTCGCTGCGGCACGTCTGGACGCACCCGGCCTTCCCCGATGCCGAGGCAGCGGCCCCGCTGGACGTCAGCACGGTGGAGGGCGCTCGGGCGCGCATTCGGGAGCTGGCAGTCGACTGCGACTGCTCTTTCGACCGGCTCATGTCGGGCGCGGAGGAGTACCTGGAATCGGGCGAGTACATCCACTTCGGCTTCGACCTCGACTACAGCTGGCCCGCCGAGGAGTTTTGGCGGCTCTACGCCGTGGTGACGGGCAAGCCCATCGCCGAAGGCAAAAGCGACTTCTTTTTCAGCTGCAGTTGCTGACCATGAAGGCCAAATACAGCGCCATGCCCGGCTCCTCCTACCGCAGGTTGGCGAGCGTGCTCGAGGCCATGAACCAGAGCGAGAACGAGGACGCCGTGCCGCCTTCGCCATGCCCGCACTGCCACAAGGTGATGGACGCTGCCACCCACGAGGACCGCGTGGTACGGCCGAAGCCGGGCGACATCTCGATTTGCATCTACTGCGCGGGCGTCGCGCAGTTCTCCCCCGAGCTGGCCCTGGTGGCGTTCTCCGAGGATGAGATGCGGCACCTGCCCGGGGCCACGCGAGCCGACATCCGAGAGGCGCAGGCGACGATCCGCTCGATGTACCTCAAGCCCAAGCGCGGGGTGCAGGCGTGACGCGCGAGGCGGGCTTCTACTGGGTCTACGTGCCCGGGTCGGAGGTGGCGGAGGTGGCGATGTGGACCCCGACGAGCCGCTGCTGGCTTCTGGCGGGCAGACTGAGCATCCTGGCGGAGCATCACGTGGGAGTGTTGAGTGAGCAGCTGTGGCCGCCCGAGCAGCGCAGCGCATGCGCACACGCCCCTATCTTCGTTTACGGGGGCCAGTGCCATGCGTGCGGCACGTTCGGGCTCTGCGACGCCTGCCAGCGCCCGCGGAAGGAGTTTTACGGTGACGGGTGCGACGACCCCACACACGAGACGGCGCGCCCGCGTTGGTTCGTGGCCACCAAAGCCGACCTGCAACGTGGTAAATGAGCCCTCATGCAGGGACTCAACAAGGTACTACTGATCGGAAACCTCGGCGCCCCGCCCGAACTGAAGCAGACGGGTGGCGGCGCCGTGCTGAAGCTCAGGCTGGCCACCAGCGAGCAATTCCTGGACAAGGACAAGCAGCGCCAGGAGCGCACCGAGTGGCACAACGTCACCATCTTCGGCAAGCGCGCGGAGGGCCTCTCGCGCATCCTAGACAAGGGGTCGAGGCTCTACATCGAGGGGCGCCTCTCGACCTCGAGCTACGAGAAGGACGGCGAGAAGCGCTTCCGGACCGAAATCGTGGCGAACGACGTGCTGCTCCAGGGAGGCGGGCCCGACCGCAAGGGTCAGGCCTCACCTCGCCCGGGTCAGCCCTCGTCGTCGCCCGACGTGGACGACGACGATATCCCGTTCTGAGCGTTGCACCAGGGGCATTGGTCGCTGGCCCCGCGGAGGAGCGGGCGGCCGCAACAAGCACGGCAACGCGGAACAGACGCGAACCGCTCGGCATTGCGCTGCGCGATCGCTGCCCAGTCGGTTTCTGGCTTCACCTTGGGCAGCTTGTAGGAGGCCTGGCGAGGGGGCGAGTAGCGAAGCTCGCCCTTCTCGACCATGGCGCCGAGGGCCTCGTGCGCGGCCTGCTTGGTCACGCCGAGCCGAGCGGCGATGGCCGTGGCGGTAGGCGTTTGCCGGGCCTCCACGAGGGCTGCAATCGCCTCGAGGTAGGCCTCGTGTCGGGGGCTCGGTCTCAGTGAAGCAGCCACGCCACGCCTCCTAGCACGAGCAGGGGGCCAGCGATCATGAGCGCGACCACGACGACCAGGGCGACGCCGCTGAACATGAGCCCGACCACGGAGGCAATGGCGCCGCCCATCGCGGTGTCGTCGCCCTCACGCGGGGCCTTGTCCGGGAACGCGCTCCAATAGAGGGTGAGGGCCACACAGGCGAGAATGATGTAGCCCATTAGCGGTCTCCCGCGATGGCGTCGCTGTAATCGATCATCGTGGCTTTGACTTGTGCGTTTGTCACTGGGGTCTCTCCTGGTGTAGGCGTTTGGCCGCCATCGCGGCGCCCTACCAAGGTAAGGCGCCGGGTGGGGGTCAAGTGCCTATCGGGAAGCCGTCGCACACGCACGGGTCGCGATCGCATTGAGAGCAGCGGCGTAGCTCGCACTCGGCCAGCTCGAGGCGGCGTTTCGTCTCGCCGTGCGCGCGGCACTCCGCGAGCCAGCGCTGCTCATAGTCGGCAGCGTCCGCCCGGACCACTGCAAGCGCATCAGGTGCGGCCATGCCAGTGCGTTCCAAAGCGCTAGGGCCGCCGTTCGCTGCCGGCAGGTCCCAGCACGCGGAGCAATGCGCGTAGTACGCCGTTGTACCGGTGCGCAGAGGCACCCATTCCGTGATGGTAGCGGGCTCGTCGCACCGGCAGCACGGCACGGCCGGGTCGCTCGGCTTGCGCCAGACTCCAATGCGCTCTCTCACTTGCCACCCCCCTGCACGGACTCGAGGGCGGCGTGATAGGCGGCCTTGACGGCCTTGTTTGCGCTGGCGAGCGCCGCATCGATACGCGGATAGCCAACGGCCTGGCAGAGGAGGCAGGCAGCGATCCCAGCTAGAAAACGGAGCATACGGTGTTCCTTCGGTGATACGGCATGATTGCCGGTGCGGGCCGCTACCGAAGTGGCGGCCCGGGCCGGTATCAGGCGGTCAGCGTGGCCAGCTTTGCATGCGCGGCCGCTATCTCGCGGTTCAGGTCCTCTAACGCCTGCTCGCGCATGCCGTGCGACGCGATCGTGTCCTCCACTTGCTGGGCAAGGCTGGGCAGGTCGTCTCGAATGAGGTGCGAGCAGCAGCCCAAATGGTCGGATCCCTCGGATCCCTTCCAGCGCGCGGTGACCGTGATGCAGCACCACGCCTCCACGTAGCCCGCGTCAGCGAGCCGGATAATCTCGTCCTCGAGTTCCCGATCCTGGTCCTCGTCGCCACTAGCGAAGTGCCCGTGAACCTGGTCCTGTTCGGGCTCGACTTGGATCGTGATCTCCACGTCAGCGAGAGTGAGCGGGCGGGGTGCGCGTTGCTTGCGTGCCATAGTCGTTCCTATCGTTGTATCGGGCCTAATTGCCCGCTGGGCGCCGTTGCGTGTGCGACGGCGCCGGGCGGAAGATTAGGAGGCGCGGCGAGCGGCACGGAGCAAGTCGTGTGCGTTGTTTCCCTGGTAGGACCCGAGTTGAGAGCGCGCACCATAGGTGTGCAACGCCTCGACTTTGACGGCATCGGGCAACGGGTCGCCGTAGTCGTCACACCAGTCGTCAGTGTAACCAGAGCACTCGCGCGCGGACTCGAGCGCGTCGTCGTCCAGGCACACCTCGGATAGCGTTACGCCGTATCGGTCGCCGCCGTCGAAACGCTCGCCGTCATTGTGAAAGGCAATGACGTGCCAAGTGTTGTCGTCAAGCTTGCGCGCCCACAGCCCGCCGTGCTCGAGCCAATTGACGTCCGAACCGATATCCTGCCAGCGCGGCCCTAGAGGCGACACAGCGCGGCTCTTGGCGCGCTTCGCGTTGCGCTCCGCTACCTCGTCGGCCAGGCATGTGTCGCAGGCGTGGTCGTCTGCGCCCTCGTCGCCTGCAAACACGGCCGTGGCGTGGCCCTCGTCCTCGTCGCCTGGCTCTAGTTGCGCGTGTTCCGCGCAGTAGAACGCGCCCTCAATGGCGTAACCGACTATCTCGTCTGCTCTCATGGTCGTTCCTTAGGTTGGCCGGGCTGACATGCCCGCATGACGCCACGACCCGAGGGTGATGGCGTCAAGCGGAAGGTCAACGCGTGCGGCACACCTGCAGGTTGCCCACCGCGATGCGACGGAACGCAAGCGACGGGTCCTCGGCTAGCTCGCTTTCGGTGTAGCGCGACGTATCGGTGCGCTCGTCAACGATGGCCCAACGGTCGCCGTTCGTCAGCCCGGTCACCGTCCAGACCTTGCGCGGCTCGTCGCCAGTGTACTGGCCTGTGGAGCGGAGAAACTTGGGGGTGAGCCGTACGAGTGAGCCGATGGTGAGCTTGTTCATGTTCAGTGTTCCCTATTGATGCGGGCCTGATTGCCCGGTAAGCGCTGCGAGCCTGTGCAGCTGACAGCGCTTGCCGGAAGGTCAGGCCTGCTCAAACATCACGTGGCCGGCAGGGATGGGCCACTCGATGCTAATTCGGTACATCTCCGCGTTGTAGGCGACCCAATAGGAGGCGGGCGGATAGCCGACGACGGGGTTATCGAGTCGCCAGTCGCGCATGCGTGTCTCTCGCGCGTGCACGTCAGCGCTTTGGCGTGCCATAGCGGCTGGCCATTGCTCGGGCGTGGTAGCGACGTACCAGTCGCCGTTGGCCGTTTGCAGGCGCTCGAGTGGCTTGCGGCGAGCCATGTTCAGCGAGCCTCCGAGTGAGCGCGGAGCATGGCACGCATGGCGAGGGCGGCGCGGGCCTCGAGGACCAGCCGTGACTCGACTGTGCGGGCCAGGCGAGCCAAGCGGGCATAGCGGACTGCAAGACGAGAGAGGGAGAGAGCAGACATGATGTACGTTCCTATCGGTGGGAGTATGTACGGTCGGCCCATGGGAATATGGGAGTACCGAGAGGAGGAGGAGACGAGCAGGCTGCCCGTCGCCCTGTCCACCCCACTACAATGCGCCACCACCCTGACGCGGTCAAGGCAGGCAAGGGCCTTTTCAGGCCCGAAACAGGACGCCCCAGCGCTTTGCTCGCCCCTTCGGCACACTGCGCGGGCTACCACTGCGCGGCTGTCCACTGCGCAGATGGCGAGCTCCTCGCGCGCGCTACCTGCACACGCGCGCACCTGCGCATGCGCGCACGCCTGCTCGCGCGCGCACCTGCTCAGGCGCTCCCACGCGCCGCACACCCACCGGGTACCCCCTGGGGTCGAGACCCAGGCGGGGGTCGGGCGCACCCCACTCCAGAGTGGTGCTATTTCTGGTCGGGACCCTGCGGGCCGGACTTCTTCAGCTCACGCCGCAGCAGTCGCCTAGCCTTCCGGCGCAGCGTGACATGCAGCCACCGGCCGTATTCGCGCCACCAGTCCCCCTTACCCGGCAGCGCTGCACGCTTGAACCGGTCAGACACCTGCCTCCACCGCCACCAGCGACAGCGTCTGCCCCGTCGAGGGCGGCACGACCGACATCACCCCCTGAATCGACCAGCCCCGCACCCCAAAATCCCGCTCGACGCGCCCCACGTCCTCCGGCATCGGCACCGAATGCTCGTTCCCGGTGACCCGAGACACGAAAAACACAACATCTCCGACGGTTACCTGCAGATGAACGCCCCACTCGAGCAGCAGTCGCCAGCGCCTGACCCCCTCAATGGGCGAATTGCCCTCGACCCACCCCGTACCCTCGCGCGGCTCGTAGCTCACAGGCGCCCCCTCACGCACTGATTCGGGCGCCACAGCCCCCGAATCTCGATGAAGTCCCAGTACCTGCAACGGGTCGGGCAAAACCCCGGCTGCTGCGAACCGGGCGCCTTTTTCGGCTGCATCCGGTGCAATTTGCCCCCAACCCGGGACACCGGACCCCCGAATCCGGGGGTGCACGGCCAGAAGTCGGCACCCCTCCGGCGCACCACCGAAATCACCTCAAATCCACCCGTTCTGGACACCTGCTACTCCTATCAGGGCGCTTTGCCTCAGTAATACCCGAAGCCCCCACGGGTGATGTGGACGTATCCGCCGCCCTCCGCCTGGTACCACCCCGACCGGCTGAAGTCCCACAGGCCCTGTGCCTCCCAGCGCGCCACCTGCCGCTCTCGCTCGAGCCGACACCGCCGTCGCCTCCGGTAGCGGCGCTTGGCGTTACTCATCGAACACCTTGTTCAGGAACAGCCACCCGAGCCGCACCGCGAGCACGCCTGCGACCACGCAGCCCACGATGTTGCCGGGCTTCCAGGCATCCACGAACGCGGCAGCCGCGTTGTTCCACGCGATGTGGTCCATCAGCTCCTTCGCCATGCTCATCCGTCCCGCTCCACCATCGCCTGCTTGAGGTAGCACGCCAGGTCGAGCGCCTCCTCGTAGGCGTCGAGCAGCGCGTCGCGCCCGTTGTTGGGGTACAGGCTCGTGCCGTACCTCTCGCGGCCGAGCTGCTCTCGCTTGTCCAGGTCCTCGCGGACCAACTGCTGAATCGACTTCACGTGGGGTCCTTCTTGGCGTGCACGGTGTTGGCGAGATGGGCTCGTGTCGCCTCAACAGGGCGCGCCCCGCGCAGAGGCGGCGTGCTCAGCAGCCACGAGTTCAGCAGCGCGTTGGCGGTCTCGATGCGGCGCAACGCCTCCTCATACGCGCGGTCCATTAGGGCGAGGCGACTGACCGCCACGATGCGCAAGCCCTCGGTTTCTCGCGCCCGCTGTCGCCATGCCGTCATCTCTGCGGTGACTCGGGCCAGCTCCTCTATCAGCTGGTGCTCAGGCTCGGTCATCCGCCATCCCTCGGGTGAGCGCCAATGGTCCGTGTGATCTGGTCGTCGAGGTCCCTCGGCAGCTCGATGAGGGCCCTCGACTGCAGGTACTGCACGTCGCGCAGCAGCGCCACGAGCAGTGCCATGAGGGGCTTGTCCGACGCGCTGCTGAGCTTCATTCCGAAGATCACCCCGAGCCCCACCATCGCGAGCCCGAAGAACCCGATGTCGAGCCACGAGATGAAGCCCGCCTCGACCATTGCCCTGAGACTCACTCGTATCCCTGCAGCTTGAAGAAGCGCGTGATGAGCACCGCGAGCAGCTCGTTGCGCGCCTCGTCGAGGTCCTTCTTGCAGTGCCGGTGCTCGTACGTGAACGCAAGGTTGCCGCCAACGAACAGGCGGATGGGCACCGGCGTGCTCCACTCGTAGGAGTACCCGCATGCGCGACACGTCACCGTGTTCGGATGCCCGATGACGACGTGGTCGATGGGGCCGATGGTCTCGAAGTGCCCGCACTCCTCGCAGAGCCAGAGCGTCTCGCGACGCCCGGGCTTGCTCGCCTGCTTCAGCATCTCGCCCATGAAGCAGAAGTTGCAGGTCGGCATCATTGCACCCCGTGCTTCCCCTCGCGCTCCCACCACGCCATCACCTTGGCGTGGCACTTCGCGCACAGCTTGACGCCGCCGTCCTCGCCATAGCCGCCGTACTGCCTCCAGTAGTCGGCGTTCGCCTTCTCCTGCTCGGCACTCGGTCGAGCAACGGGCGCCTTGCAGTGCGCGCAGCGCTCAGCCCCGGTCATCCGCGGATCTTTCGGCGCTCGCTCACCAGCACGATCGTCTCCATCACGCCACTGCGCCCGAGCCACTTCCGGATCGCTTCGGGTAAGCCTTGATTGCCCAACGCCTCCGTTCCGCGCTGCTGGCTTCGCTCGAGCAGCTCCGCCGCATCCGCAATGCACTCATGCATCGCCATCAGCTTGAACATCACGCCATCGCTCGGCTGGTATCTCCGCAGCTCATCGCGCAGCTCCGCCACCTGCGCGATGAGCTGGTTGTTCTCCTCGGTCAGCATTTCGACCTCGCCACGGCTAATGGCCAGCGCCTGGTGCGTCTGCTCGTTCGCGGCGGTCAGTTCCGCGATGCGCGCCTCCGCACGTTCGCACGGGACCCGCCACGACTCTGCGATAGCCCGGATATTGGCCTCGGCTTTCTCGCGTTCTGCAGCCAGGTCGGCGGTCAGCATGTCGACGTTGATGGCCACGGCTTGCAGCTCTTCGATGCGTTCGCGGTACTCGGCACACTGCCCCTCTAACGTCGTCTCCCGCAGCTCGAGCCGGCGCACCTCTGCCGTGAACTCCTCGATACGCTTGTCCCGCTGCGCAATCTGGTCGTTGGACCACGCGGTGCGGCGCTCTAGCTCCCCGTGTGCTTCGCCCAGCTCGAGCCGAAGACGCACGGCTTCGGTCTTTGCCATGTCGCTGTCAGCCTCGGCGGCGTCGAGCGCCTTGCTCAGGCGGTCGACTTCTCGCTCACACGCCAGCACCTCGGCTTCGCTCTGTTCGTTGGTGCCGAACATCAGCAATCCTCCGGCTTGGCTTGCCACAAGGCCTCGGCGGCCTCCCATGCGGTGCGGTCGCTGAAGCCGACGCCGTCACCGCTCATGCCGGCGCTGTAGATGGCGATGGCCGCCTGCCGGACGAACAGCTTACGTTCGACGCGCTCGATGTGCGTCGACGCTCTGACATGCGCCTCGAGCTGCGCTTCCAGCTCCTTGATGAGCTTGCGTTGGCGTTCGATGATCTCGCTGTCCTCCAGCTCGACCATGCGAGCCTCCGGGAGGACGACATCCCTCTCGCTCATGCGCTGCCCGCCGGTTTGACAACGGTGTACGTCGCGGCCACGCCGAGATAGCCGCCACGCTGCTCGATGTAGTCCGCATGCTCGCGGAGGCAGGCTACGATGGTAGCCGCCTCCTGCCACTCCATCGCGCTCGGCCTGCCAGCGACGCTCATGCCGTCACCCTTGTAGCCATCGACCACGATGACGATCGCTGCGCGCGCGGTCGTCGAACGCAGCAGATGCTCAACCTCCGAGTCGTAGCGACCCGGCACTCCCATTTGGATCTTCCCCATCGCGCCCTCTTACACGATGGCGCCGGCCCCCAGTAGCTGAACAGGTGGGCGGTGGGCTCGCATGCCCGACCGCCTGCTCCCGTGGAAGAAGTTCCGCAGGCTACGTTCTCAAGCTGTAAATGAGCCACCCGCCAATGACTCGACTGGCGGCGGCCTCTCCGAACGCGGCAGAGCCGCGGTGCGGGACGCCCTTCGCTCTCGAGCGTCTTTTGTCTGACAGTCCCGCCGGCAACTCGTTACCGGCGTCCTGAAGTCGCCTGGTGTCGAGTCTACCGGGACTTTTGTTCAGTGTTAATACTGATCCTCCCGTCATATTTTCGTCAGGCCCCGTAGGCGCTTGGGGGTGTACCGCTTCGGGCTCCGGTCGAGCAGGAAGGCCCCGTCCCGGGAGCGGAAGTACAGGATGACGTTCCGGGCGCTCTGGGGCGTGCAGTAGCCGATCGGGAGCCTGCAGGAGCCCATCCCCGCCTTCAGCTCCATGCAGTGCTCCCGGCAGAACTTGCGGATCTCGCCGAGCGGGACACCGAGGTACGCGCTCAGCTCGTGGAGGTAGACGCGCTCCCCCGGGGGACCCTCCTCCCGGCCAAGGACCACTGAACACTCGCCACTGAACGGCCGACGGGGCATACTGGTGCTCCATGGTGAACGAGAGAGCGTTCCTCGCCAAGGAGCTGAGCGACCCGAAGCGCGTCGAAGAGCGCCTCGCCCGGATCGTCGAGATTGAGGACAACATCTACCAGCGCGCCGCTGGCGTCCTCGAGGCGACCCTCTCCTTCCACGAGGTGGCCCCGAACCAGCAGGAGCCCTCCCCCGAGTGGGTGGAGCAGTACGGCGCCGAGGGGGCCAAGCAGAAGCTCGCCGTCGCCAAGACGGGGTGGCTGCCCCAGGCGCTGGCGCCGAACGCCACCAAGCTCGCGCTTCAGTACGTGACGGCCGTCACCCGGGCTCGGCGGGGCGCCGTGGTCAAGGCGAACGAGCTGAACGTCCAAATCCAGCTGCCGGCTCCGACGAGCGCCGCCCATCCGACGGTCAGCGTCTATCCCCGAAGGGAGATCGAGTAGTGCTGCCTGACCTGCGCTTCGGCAAGACCTGCGAGTTTCGCAACTCTTCCTCGAAGCCCATCACGTTGGTGAGCGACCAGGGCGACAAGCTCGTCATCGCCCCCGGCGGTGGCGTCGTCAACGTGAGCTTCGAAAACGGGCGCGTCTGGCGGCTCGCGTGTGACGAGTGCGGGCTCGCCGACGGGACCCACCACACCTGGTGCCCTCTCCACCTCCCCTACGAGGTGAGCGAGTGACGGACGAGCGCTACCGGGAGCTGGACGCGAGCGATGGCCCACTCACCATCGAGGAGCAACGGGAGGGCTGGCACTTCTGCCGCGAGTTCGACTTACTGCTGACGCAGGGCGAGCAACGCGACGAGGAGGGGCGCTGCGTGTTCTGCGGCTTCGACGGGCGCATGATCGGGCTGGTCGTGGACATGAGCGGCCTCGACGCGGGGGACGAGGAGTGACCCTGACCCTCGGCGCCCTGATGGTCCGCACCGACGACGGCAAGGCGGGCAAGGTCGAGCTGTTCGGCGGCGAGACCCGCATCACCTACTTCGACCGGGGCGAGCGCATCGTCGCCGGCAAGATGGAGAAGTGGGTCGCGGTCGACACCCGCGTCCACCCGCTGCGGGACAGCGAAATCATCGAGGTGGCCTTCGAGGCGGACCGGGCCCTGCGCGCCATCGAGCGCCACGAGCCCTCGCGCTGGTGGCAGCCCGTGAAGCTCGACGCGACGCCGTATGACCAGGGCCTGGTCGACGTGATCGTCGGATACTTGAGGTCGCGGCAGTAGTGGATCGCGCGCTCTATTCGCCCTCCCCGTGGAGCGCCAAGTTCCACGAGACGACCAGCGACGAGGTGCTGGGCGGCGGCAGCGCCGGCCCCGGCAAGAGCCTCACCCTCTTGTGGGATCCGCTCGTCACGCAGGCGGTGGTCGAGCACGCGCGGGCGACGGGGCAGTTTCTCGACCAGCTCCCGCCGTGGCTCGCCGAGATGTGCAAGCAGCACCGCATCCGTCCCGGCGAGAGCGAGGGCCACGCGCTGCACCTGCGCCGCTCGATGCCGCAGCTGCTCGAGAACATCGACCGCAGCCTGCGCATGTTCCCGAAGTTCGACCCTGGTGCCGTCTACTCTCGCGAGCGGCACAGCTGGACGTTCACCAGCGGCTACAAGTTCACGTTCGGCCACTGCCGCGAGAGGGACTCGCACCAGGACTACCTCTCCAAGCAGTACACGCACCTCGGCTTCGACGAAGCCTACCAATTCGAGGAGTTCCAGTATGAGGAGCTCGACGGGCGCGTGCGCTCCGCCGATCCGGTCCTCTCGAAGCTCCTGCGCACCCGGCTGATGAGCAACCCTGCGCAGGGGTGGCTGAAGGAGCGGTTCGTCACCCCGGAGCCCAAGGGCGGCGTCGAGCTGGCGCGCAAGGTGGTCGATCCGCAGACGGGCGAGGTCTTCTACCGGACGCGGCTGTTCCTGCCGGCGAAGCTCGACGACAACCCCGACAAGGGCTTCGTCGAGCAGTACAAGATCCGACTTCTCAGCAAGCCGTCGCACATGCGCGCACGCTACCTCTACGGCGACTGGGACAGCGTCGAGGGCGGCTACTTCGAGGACGACTGGAACCCGGGCGTCCACGTCATCGAGCCGTTCAAGATCCCGCGCGAGTGGCCCAAGTTCCGCAGCATGGACTGGGGCTTCAAGGCGCCGGGCTCCATCGGCTGGTTCGCGATCGACCCGGACGAAAACCTGTATCAGTTCTACGAGTTTAACTTCCGGCTGATGCGGGACGCGGAGGTCGCCGAGCGGGTCATCGACATCGAGAAGCGCTTCGGCTTCTGGAACCATCGCCAGCGCCGCTCGCGGCTGATGGGGGTCGCCGACACGCAGCTCTGGGAGGAGCGCGGCGACAGCGGCAAGAGCAAAGCCGAGGTGTTCGCGGAAAAGGGCATCTACTGGCAGCCCGCCGACAAGGCATCCATCGCGCGCAACGCCGAGCGCGTCACCGAGAGGCTGCGCGATTTCGACGACAAGCGGCCGCCCGCGCTCATGATCTTCGAGGGTTGCAAGAAGACGCGCGAGATGTTCGCGAGCATCGGGGTCGACGAGAACGACTCGACCATCCCCGACAAGAAGAGCGCGCTCAAGCATTGGTTCGACGTGCAGGCGTACGCCTCGGCGCGCGCGAGCCAGGGCCACGGCTCCATCACGATGGAGATGCACGAGGACGACATCCTCGCCGCCAACGACAACGATGAAGAGCCCTTGCCGGCGACGGGCACTTTCGGTTACGGATGCTCCTGACAAAATCCTGACAATGGAGGGCGTGTGAAGTTCGACTCGGACAAGCTGACGCTGCAGCAGCTCGTGGACATCGTCTTCAGCAAGGCCACGGCCGAGGGGATCCAGATCCGAATGCGGTTCATCTATCCCCGCCCCGCCAAGCCGGCGCCCAAGAAGAAGAAGGCCTCGAATGCCGCGTGAAGAAGAGACCCGCGAGGGCATCGAGGCGGCCAACGACAACGCCGAGGGCGCCGAGCCCGAGCAGCCGGAGAACGTCTACGAGGTAGGCCAGGACGGCAAGACCGAGCTGCCCTTCGACTATGACCCCGAGGAGCTGAACCTCGTCAAGGCGTTCAAGGCGCACCCCGAGGGGCGGCAGGCGCTCAAGCGCATCGCCGAGAAGTGCCTCACCGACTTCAAGGAGGCGTGGGACTCGACCGAGAACGTCCGCAAGCGCAACGCCGACATCTGGAAGCTGTTCGCGGGCACGCTCGACCCGAAGGACCCGCCCTTCCAGAAGATGTCGAACGCCCACGTCCCGATCCTGATGGAAAACACCATCCGAATGGTGTTTAGGCAGTGCTATGAGCTATTCGGCAACTGGACCAACGTATTTGGTGTTACTCCCATCGGACCCGACGACGAGCGGACTGCGAAGCTCCTGTCGCTTCACGGCAACTGGCAGATCCGGAAGCGAATCAAGGACTTTAAGCGTCAGATCGGGCACCGCGGCCTACTCATCTTCGATCTGTTCGGCGACGTTACTTGCCACAGCTACTGGGACCCACAGCGTCGAAGTAATCGACATGAGATTCTGACCGCCGAGGAGTTCGTGTGCGCCAACGCGCACGTGAGCACGATGCCCGACTACTCGGACGTGTCGTGGGTGGCCAAGGTGCTGTTCATGGACGCGCACGAGCTGCGCAAGCAGGACGGCTACTGGGAGGACGTCGCGACGGTGCTCAAGCGGCTGCCGCCCGAGTGGGACGACGCCGAGATGAGCCAGGAGCTGCGCACGGTGGTCGACAAGGCCATCGGCGTCGACTCCTCCATCACCAAGGGCCCGTACAAGCTCATCCAGTACGAGGGATGGATCAACTTGCCCGGCCAGGACCGGGACCGCTACTGCAAGGTCGTCATCGACAAGGGGACGGCCACCATCGTCGCGCTCGGCATCCACGAGCGCATCGACCCCTACGACAAGCGCCGATTCGAATTTGAGCAGCAGGAGCTGCAGCGCTACCAGCAGGGGCTGCAGGCGATCCAGGCGTTCCAGCAGGAGCAGCAGCAGACGAAGCTCGCCGCGCTGCAGATGGGCCACGAGATGGACCCCGAGGGGGACGGCCCGAGCCAGGCCATCATGATGGCGCGCGCCATCGAGGAGGCGCCGCCGCCGCCCGAGCCGCAGATGCCGGCGTGGATGAACGGGGACCCGAGCACGCAGCCCCGCGAGCCCGACTTCATTCCGATCCGGATGTTCGCGCACGGCGTCAACATCGAGCCCATCGTCGGGGTGCAGGGCATGGGCACGGGCGCGATCCACGCGGCGCAGAACAAGGCGGCCAACATCGCGCTGTCGGCGTTCATCGACCAGGCGACGCTGCACAACTTCAAGAACCTGCTCGTCAAGGGCGGCGTCCGGATGCCGGAGAAGCTGTCGCTCGAGCCGGGCAAGATCCACAAGGTGGAGGGCTCGACGGACCTGAGCAAGGACGTCATCCCGCTCGACTTCGGCGAGGCCAACCCCCAGATGCTGCAGCTCATCGAGATGCTCATCCGGTACGGCAACACCGTGAGCAACACGCCCGAGGTGCTCTCGGGCGAGAGCGGCAAGAGCGGCGAGACGGCGCAGGGCTTGAGCGCCCGCATCGAGCAGGCGACGAAGATGTTGAGCGTGCCGACGGGCAAATACGCCGACTTCGTCACGACCATCCTGCAGAACAACGCGGCGCTGAACGCGATCTTCCTCGAAGACGTCGAGTGGTTCTCGGTTCTGAACCACGACCCCGCCGTCGGTCAGATCGGACAGCGCCAGTTCTCGGTCGGGCGCGAGATGTACGATCGCCCCTACGACGTGGAGATCAGCGCCGACCTCAAGTTCACGAGCACCCAGCAGCGCATCAGCGAGGCCGACGCGCTCGTCCAGATGCCGAACGCGGTCCCGGAGCTCGCCCAGAACTACGCGCTCAAGCACGCCGTCATCAGCAAGAGCCTCGAGGCGCGCAATCGCTTCGACCTCATCGGGCTGCTCGGGCAAGCGCCGCCTGCGCCGCAGATGTTCGGCATCCCCACCAGCCCCCCGATGCCTCCCCCGGGTGCGGCTCCTCCTGGCCCGCCCGGGTCGGGGGCGCCTCCCGGAGGGCCACCCCCACAACAAGGCAAGCCCCCGCAGGGACCGCCGGCTAACGGCAACCAGCAGCAGGGGGCTGCGTAAGGAGAGAGCATGACCCAAGCCGAGCGGAACGAACTGGCAGAGGCCTTCTTTCAAAAGGCGCTCATCGACGCCGAGGAGGCCCTGGATGTGGCGCTGAAGTCACCCACCGACGAGTGCCTCAACAAGCTGCACCGCGCGCGGGTGACGTTGCACGAATCGAGAGCGCTCTGTCTGATCGTGCGCGGCGAAGATCGACTGTGACCGCCACCGACATCTTCCATCGCTATCTCGTGCTGCGCAGGCGCGAGCTGCTGGAGATGGCGCACCTGCAGCTGGTCGGGGCCACCAGCGCGGAGCAACTGCAGAAGGCCCAGATCATGGCTTGCCAGTCCGAGACGCTCGAGCGGGTCCGTGAGGCCCTCGAGCTGCTTGACAAGGACCCGGGCAAGTTCTTCCAAGAGCATCTGAAGGAGAGAGCATGACACCAACCGTTGGACGCATCGTCCATTACACCAACCTCGGCGACAAGGACGGGAAGTACCCGCCCCAGGTCATCGCCGCCATCATCACCAAGGTCGAGGAGCGCGCCATGACCGTCGGTGAGGAGGAGTGCGATCACATCGTCTCCCTCAAGGCGTTTTACCCCACGGGCTTCTTCGACATGCCCGACGTCGAATTCACGTACGCCCCCGCCGGCTCTGAGCTGGCTCGTGGGCGCTGGACCTGGCCGGAGCGGTCATGAGCAGCGGGACGATTTACTCATTCCCCGAGTTTAAGGCTCCGGAGAAGACCAGCGCCTGGGACGAGAAGGAGCGCGAGCGCGCGAACCGCATCTTCGAAGACCCGGAGCTGAAGGCGGCGATCGCGCGCACCGAGCGCATCAAAGAGCACATGAGCCCCGAGGGCGCTCTCGGCTTGCCGCCTCGCCTCGAAGCGGCTCGACTGAAGCACGGCATCACCGACGCCTTCTTCAAGGTGCAGGCGAGCTTCGACCGCATCTTCGTCTTCCCGCTCAGCATCGAGGATGGCGAGAAGGCGGAGAAGACGACGGGCGGCATCATCAAGCCGAACGCGACCAAGCTCCGGGACCTGCAGGAGGGCAACCGGGGCGTGCTCATCAGCGCGGGGCTCACGGCGCTCGACCGCCTGATGAGCCACGGTTACGAGCTGGGCGACATCGTCATCACGAACAAGAACGTCCCCTTCGCGCGCCGCTGCGAGACGATCGGCAACGAGGCGATGCACTACCTCGTGATGCGCGACGGTGACCTCGCCGGCAACGAATCACTGATGGAACGCATCCGCGCTGGGCAGGAGCGCATCGTCGACATCGGCGGCGTCGAGGCGTACAGCCACCAGGTCGCCCAGAACGATAACGGCGAGTGGGTCGCCCGCAAGAAGCAGTCGGTCTACGTGGCCGACTCGTGGTGAGGAGAGCAGATGGCAGCAACAGCCGATAGTGGCTTCATGATGGGCGATCCGGATCGCCAGGCAACGCAGGTCCCGTTCTCGGATGACGACAGCGGAGCGAGCGCGGCGAACGACAACGGCGACGATGACGACAAGCCCACCGACAGCCCCGAGGAGCGGAAGCTCCGCCGGGACCGTCGGCAGGAGCGGCTGAATTCCCGCCTCAAGCAGGCGGAGGACGCGGTCAAGCGCACCAAGGAGCTGGAGGAGCGCGACACCCAGCGCGAGCGCGAGCTGGCCGAGATGCGCGGGCAGCTCACGGCGATGCAGCGGATGCAGCAGCAGCCCGCGAACGACGCCAAGAGCGAGTACGAGAAGCGGCTCGACGCGGTCTACGCCAAGCAGAGCTCGGCCTACACGGCGGCGCAGGCGGAGGTCAAGGCGGGCACGTTCACCGAGGCGCGCGCCAAGCACTACGAGGCGATCGCGCGCGAGGTCGAGACCGAGAAGACGCGCATCCACACGGAGTGGGCCCTCGCCCAGCGCGAGCCGGCGCAGCAGCAGGAGCGCGCTCGCGGTGTCTGGGTAGCGAAGTATCCCGAAGTGTACGGAAACAGCCAGGCGTACAAGTACGCCGAGGCGATGTTCCACGCGCGCCAGGCGCTCGGCGAGACGCAGTCGGCGGAGTTAGTCGAGCAGGTCATGGAGGAGGCCATGGTCAAGTTCAAGCTCGGCGCGAAGAAGGCCCCGTCGGCGAGCGACCGGAGCCGCATGAGCGGGCTGCCGTCGAGCGGGTCCGGGGGCGGCAGTCGCGACGCGGGCGTCACGATGACCCCCGAGCTCCGACGCATCGCGACGGCGGCGCACCCCGACCTGTCGGAGGCGGACGCGATCAAGCGCTGGGTGAACAGCACCGGCAAGCGGATGCGCGAGAAGAAGATGCTTTGACCGCGAGCTGTACTACTTCCGTGGTACAGCTTGACGGGGGCTAGCCCCCATGCTCTCATAGGCGTGCGCGTCCTTCGGCCTCCAACCGTCGGACGCGCGCCAACATCCTCGCGGCGGCACCGTTCCTTCCACGACGTGCTCGTCAGACCTGAGTGGGTTTGATGAGCAGGCGTTTTGGCAGAAGCGACGGAGAGCAAGCAGCGAGGCGTCAAACGTGAGGATCCACCGCCGCGCCCGGTAGAGCAGACGGCGAACCGCGGGTTCCTCGAAGGCGCTGACCCCACCAAGCATTACGTTTGGGTGAGCGAGGTCAACGACCCGACCATCAACGTCGGGTTCTACAAATCTCAGGGCTACAAGGTCGCGCAGTACGACCCGAGCGAAGCTCGCCCGAGCCTGGGCTACCAGGAGTTTCAGCAGGGCGACCCCATTAAGAGCATGGGCATGGTGCTCATGGAGTGCCCGCTCGAGCACAAGCTCGACCTGGACCGCAAAGGTCAGGCGCGAGCCAACGAGATCGAAGAGACGATCCGTAACCGCGACGTCGACCCCCTCTCTCCCGAAGAGAGGCGTGTGTTCCGCGGCATCACATCCGTTCGCACCGAGCAGGACAACAGGAAGCGCTGGCAGTTCTGACGGGCATGACCCTTCACCCATAAGGATCGACCCTTGGCAAACAACCATCGTTACGGCATCCGGTTCGTCCGCTCCATCAGCGGCAACGACACTCCCCAGATCTTCACGTTCCCGATTGCTACGGCGTACGCCCCCACCACGGTCGTGGGCGCCGGCACGAGCGTGAACCTCAACATCGGCGACCCCGTCAAGCTGCTCGAGGACGGCACCATCGGCCTCGTCCAGACGGGCCAGGACAGCGCTGGCGCGAACACCGACAGCGACGACTTCGCGTTCGGCATCATCGTCGGCTTCCCCCGCGTCATCGTCGGCGGCTACCCGCGGCCCGGCTCGTTCTACACGACGGGCACGACCTACACGGGCGGCATCGGCAGCGACAGCGCCCCGCTCGTCTCGGTCATCCCGGTGGCGGGCAACATCTTCGAGATCGACGCCAACGCCGTCGTGGGCGCCGGCACCAAGGGCGCGTGCCTGGCCGTCGTCGGACAGACGGCGCGCATCGCTTACAGCGTCCTGTCGACGGGCAACGGTCAGCCGAAGGCCAACCCGCTGCTCAACGTGGCGGACTTCGCCGCGGGCGGCGCCAACCAGCTCCAGCTCGCTGTCCTCGGTCTCGGCAAGGCCGGCGACGCGATGGACTTCAGCGCCACCAACGTGACCTTCCAAGTGCAGTTCACCGCGCTCGACATGCCGCAGCAGGGTGACCCGAGCATCTTCGGCGCCAACGTCGAATGAGGACCAGCCATGAGTGAGATTTTCACCAGTACAGCAGCGCTCGCGCTCAAGGAGACGCTCGAGGACATCGACACCGACGAGCACGGCTCCGAGGGGTCGAAGGCGGTTTTCCCCAAGTGGATGACCGTCAAGCCCATGAGCGACAACTACATCGAGTTCTACGAGGTGGCCGGCTCTGGCCTCGCGGGCGAGAAGCCCGAGGGCGAGAGCATCCCCGTCGGGACGATCTACGAGGGGCCGCCCACGCGGTTCAACGCCCGCACCTACGGGCAGCGGATGATCGTGTCGGACGAGGCCCTCGAGGACCTGAAGTACGACAAGGTCGTGATGGCCGCGAAGCGGAACAACCGCTCGCTCTGGAAGCTGGCGGACTTCGACGCGACGCTGGTGCTGGTGCGCGCCACGAGCAGCTCCTACGTGGGCGCCGACGGTCAGCCGCTGGCGAGCACGAGCCACACGTTGCCGGGCGGCGGCACCTACTCCAACATGCTGGCGACGGCCATGTCGCCGAGCAAGGCGGCGCTCGTCATCGCGACGGCGCAGCTCATGCAGCAGGTCGGGCACGACGGGCTCATCGACGGCGTCGAGCCGAAGAAGGCCGTGTTCCCGGTGCAGCAGTGGGGCGTGTGGCGCGAGGTGCTGGGGTCGAGCTTCGACCCAACGCCGGGCGCATTCAACGCCATCAACGTGGTGAACCGCGACCTGAACATCACGCCGGTCCCGGTGAAATACTGGACCAACACGACCACGAACTGGGCCCTCATCACGGATGCGGACCTGGGCCTGATGTGGTTCTGGCGGCGCAAGCCCAAGAGCAACACGTGGGTCACCGAGGACAAGACCATGATGAACTACGCCATCACGGCGCGGTGGAGTCGTGGCTGGGTCAACCCCCGCTCCATCCTGTTCAGCAACGCCTGAGAGGTAGCCATGGCCAAGACCAAGCCGACCAAGCCCATGCCGGCGCCGTTCCCACCGAAGGGTGGTAAGGGCGCCACGAAGGGCACCAAGAAGGGCAAGGGCTGCTAATGAGCACCGTACCCAACTTCGCCGGGAACTTCCTCGGCAACGCGGCGCCGTACGTGTCGAACTTCCCGGCGGTGGGCAGCCCCTGGGGCACGCTCGTCAAGCCGGGCGGGCGCGTCGCGGCCTACGTTCGCTCGACGGGCGCGCAGGACGGCGAGGATCACTTCGCCGCCTCGGGCCTGCTCTTGGCGACCATCAACGAGGGTCTCAAGCGCTGCCGCTCGGGTCAGAACGACATCGTCTACGTTCTGCCGGGTCACACCGAGACGTACTCCACGACGGGCGCGGCTTGGGCGAACCTGGTGGCAGGCGCTCAGATTCTGGGCTGCGGCGTGCCGGGCGCGACCAACGCCCCGACCATCAACCTCACGCACACGGGCGCGAGCCTGGCGCTGAACGTGGCGAACGTGACGCTCGCCGGGTTCAACATCGTGGGCGGGGTGGCGGCCGCGACGGCGTCGATCGTCATCACGGGCGCAGGCTGCACGCTGGCGGGCAACTTCCTCAACTTCGGTGGGTTCGCGCTCGGCGCCAACAGCCCCATCGCTGTGACGGGAGCGGCGACCTGCTCCATCGTGGGCAACAACATCGTGGCCGACTCGACCGCGACGATGATTGCCATCACGGGAGCGGCGAGCACGGACTTCCTCGTGCTCAACAACATCGCGCGGCAGAAGCAGGCGACGAGCGGCGGCAGCTTCTCGACGACGGCGAACACGAGCGGCATCAGCGGCCACTACGCGGGCAACTTCTACAAGACGGCAACGACCGGCACGGGTGGTGCCGGTGTCATCGTCCTCGGGGCAGCGACCATCACCACGGTCGGCAACCACGAGAACTACGGCGGCGAAGAGACGGCCGCGCAGAGCCTCATCGTCACGGGGGCGTAATGGAGGCACATGGCACGCACCGTACCGCGCACCATCGACCGCAAGGGCCAGCACCTGTCGCAATGCGACGTGTGCGGGTCTATGTGGCTGAGGAGCGCGTTACGGCGCGGCCGTGACGGCCTGCTCCGCTGCGAGCAGGACTGGTCGGGGCGCGATGCCCTGACACTATCGGAGCTCACTGCAGCCCGGGCCGCGGCGCTCTCCCAGCGGCTCGGGTCGCAGTCTCCCGCCGACGGCGCGAGACCCGACACCGATAGCAACGGCGACCCGAGCTCGGGGTCCGACTACACGGGCGCGACGAAGCGCACGACGGCGAGCCAGGTCTACAACGGCGCGATCCCGACGTACGCCAACCCGGGGACGCTCATCAACAAGCCGGGGTTCTGATGTTCGTCGGGATGTGCACCTGCGGCAATTGTCGATACTGCGGTTATCAGTGGGCCCCGCCTCTGACCGAGAGGTGGACGACCACTCGCCTGACGTTCGACCACGAGAAGATCCAGCGCAGCTTGGTGCGCCTTAACGCGCGCCTGATGAAGCCGAGGTTCAAGCGGCACGCTGACGGCTCGTGTACGCCGCTGCCTTCGCACGCGGCACTAATGATGGGGGCGCTGCGGTGACCATCTCCAGCACCCCGACGACGCCCATCACCATCACCACCCTCGTGCTGCTCGCCTACAAGCGAGCCGGGGTGCTGCCGGTGGAGGCCACGACCAGCGGCGCCAACTACAGCGCGAAGCTCGCGCACGGCAAGACGCTGCTCGACCTCATCCTCGACAACCTCGCGGTCGAGGGCTTCATCGCGCGCACGATGAGCTTCTACGACCTCGACATCGTGGCGGGCACCGAGGTGTACACGATGCCGGACACGCTGCTCGACGTCTACGAGGACGCGATGTTCCACTCGGACGCCGCGCCCGACAGCGAGCTGGTCTGCAAGCAGATCGACATCGCCACCTGGCAGACGCTGACGACCAAGGACACCGAGTCGAGCCGGCCCCAGCTGTACATGGTCTCGCGCAGTGGGGCCACGCCCGTGGTGACGCTCTGGCCCGTGCCGAACGAGGCGGGGACGCTGCGGCTCAAGATTGCGCGCCTGCTCGGCGACAACCAGACGAGCGGCAACACGCCCGACCTGCAGCGCTACTGGCTCGACGTGCTCGTGTGGATGCTGGCCTGGTACGTGGCGGTCGACAGCTCGATGCCGCTCGACAAGATCGCGTTCCTGCAGCAGACGGCGCTCGGCAAGAAGAAGGAGGCGGTCAACTACGCCTTCGAGCACACCGGCACGCAGGCGGTGGTGTCCTACACCACGCAATGGAGCGACTGATGTGGCGCGCTTCGGCACTGACCGCTGCGGCTCCTGCCTCGCCAACAAGGGGTGGACGACGTGCCTGATCTGTCCGTCGCGAGCATCTTCTTTGGTCCGACTCTCGAGACCAGCAGCGAGGAGATCGCCGGAGCCAGCCCCGAGGCCTTCAACGTCCTCGCCGACGCTCGAGGTGTCATCCGAAAGCGCCCCGGCATCGGCGCCTACACGGGTGTCGCTCCCGCTACTGCAGTCGACGCGAACGGGGTGCTCGGACTGTACCTCACGGAAAGCCGGGTAGCCCATACCTCGGGAAGCCCGACGGTGAGCGGAACACACCCGGGCGTCCTGTATGCCGTAGGCGCCACGGTGAACGCCTCCGGAGGCGGGCACAATGCCGGGCGCAACGTTTACCGCGTCGCCGGAGGGTCGGCCACACTGGTCGGGACCGGGACTGCGAACGAGGACCGCCTAGCGACGCCGCCTGCCATAGCCACCACGCGGTTCCCGAGGCCCACTTTCGTCGAGACGGAAGCATTGCTCGTCATCGCCGGTGGGGCGGAGATTGGCAAGGTCGACATCCGCCCCGAGACGTTCAGCGCGCCGAACTTCACGACCAACGCCGACTACCAGGAGATGAGCTTTCTCGGCGGGTGCCCCCCGCTGGCGAGCCACATCATCGGCAACAGCAGCCGCATCCTGGCCAACGACACCCAGCTCGACCAGACGAAGCTGCGGTACTCGGACATCAGTCAGGGCATCGTCAGCTACGTCGGGCACGAGACGTGGACGCCGAGCCCGGGCGCCGCCGGCTTCTTCACGGCGGAGGCGCGCCCCGACTCCATCGTCGCCGCCGCCGAGAACACGAACGACATCTTCGTCTTCGGGCGGACCAGCCTCCAGCTCTTCAGCCCGGACACGGCCGTTACGTTCGCGCCGAGCATCACCAAGGAGGTCGGGTGCATCGCCGCCTACTCGCCGGTGAAGTTCGACGAGAAGTTCGTCTGGCTCGACCACCTCACCCGCGTGGTGATGAGCGACGGGCGGGAATGGGAGGACGTGGGCGCGCCCATCCAGACCACGCTCGACGATCTGACGGTGCCGAGCGAGGGCTACGGCTACCGCGTGAGCGACAGCTTCGCCGACTGCATCGTCTTCCGCTTCCAGACCGACGCCCAGACGCTCGTGTTCCAGCCGGGCATCGGCTGGGGCAAGTGGGCGTTCGGCGACCTCGACAGCCCGACGCTGTTCCCGGTGCTGAGCCACCACCAGCGCCAGGATGGGGGCCTCAACGTGGTGGGCCTCTCCGACGGCACCATCCGGACGCTCTCCTTCGACAACACGACCGACCTCGGCACGGCCATCGAGGCCTACGTGACGAGCGGCTTTCTCGATCGCGACTCCTCGCTGCGCAAGCACTGCGAGGCGGTCGATCTGGCCTTCAAGCGCACCTCCTCGCTCAACGGCGTGACGTGCACGCTCGAGTGGCGCGACGAGCTGTCGAGCAACTGGGAGGGCGTGACCATCGAGCTCGGGGTGGCGGACGGCGACTTGAACCCCGTGGTGACGCTGCGCTCGCTCGGCGTCTACCGGCGGCGGCAGTGGCGGTTCCGGTTCCCGGACGCCGCCGAGCTGTTTCTCGTGAGCGTGCGCGAGCGCTTCAGGGTTCTCGATTCGTGAGGTGATGTAATGGGACTATTCGGCGACATCTGGGATGGTGCAAAGAGCGTCGGCAAGACTGCGTTCGGGATCACGCCGATCGGCATGGGTTACAACCTCGCCACGAATGAGGACCTGCGGTCGAAGATCCCAGGGCTCAACGAGCTGACGGGGGCGCAGGGCGACGCCGAGAAGGCGCTGCAGAAGAAGCAGGAGGAGCTGGCTCGCGAGGCGAAGCTCCGCCGCCAGCAGATGCAAGAGGCGCGGATGAACGCGCTCGGGCAAAGCATGCTCGCCTTCAACCCCCAGAACCAGGCGATGGCGCAGATGTTCGGGCCGCAGGCAGCGTTCAGCCCTGAGCAGTTCGCCCAGATGGCGCAGAACCCCATGGTTCCGCAGCAGCTGCCGCCCGAGCTGCAGAACTACCGGGGCACCGACCCCGACAAGCAGGCCCAAGTCGAGGCCTTCCTCGCCAACCGAGACCGGCAGAACCAGTTGATGCAGCGGCTGCAGCCGCTGCCGCAGGGGCCGCAACCGTTGCAGATGAGCCAGCCCGCGCCGGCACGGAGGTACTGAGATGAGCACCGCCACCGTTCTCCAGAAGCGAACCCCGCTGCAGACGTCGCCGTTCACGTCCCCGGCGAGTTCGCTCACCCCCACGCCGCAGAAAGTGTCGACGGGGCAGACCAGCGGGTATGCAATCTCGGGCGACTTCTTGGGAGGGTCCCAGCGCCCGCTCGCCGCGCCGAACGTCAAGCAGCCCGGCGTTGCGGCAGCAGCGTTTCCGACGACGCGCCCTACCTCGCTCAACCCGTTGCAAGACCCGGGCAACAACCTGACCAACCCCGGCTACGGCGAGCAGGCGCTCAACTACACCCAGAACCGTCTGCTGAACGACCCCTTCGGAGGCACGATGGCGAACCTCGCCGGGCAGTCGCAACAGTCGACGCAGGGCGAGGACTGGCTCAATCAGAACATGGGCACCCTCTCGGGCCCGGGTCAGGGCGATCAGTATTGGAACCAGATGCAGGGGCAGTACATGGACCCCTTCGCCGGTGAGCAGTTCGCGCGCCAGGCCACGCAGCAGTTCTCCCCGCAGGGCGCCTCGAGCGGCTTCTACGATCAGGCGCAGGGCCAGTACGGGCAGTTCACGAACTACTCGGGCCCGCAGAACACACAGGGCCAGTACGGGCAGAGCTCGTCGGCGCTGGCTAACGGCACGGGCGGCGAGAACTACCTCCAGCAGCTCGCCGGGCAGTACGGCAACGTGGGCCAGTACAACGGCCAGAACATGAGCGCCGCCCAGTACGGGCAGACGCAGCAGGCTTTTGGCGACATGCCGATTGCCAACTTCGACCCGTTCTACGACCGGGCTCGCCAGCTCGGCACCCAGGACTATAACCGCCAGGCGGCGGGGCGCGGCGTCTACGGATCGAGCGAGGCCCTGTCGGGCGTCGGCAACGTGATCACGGACATCGAGGCGCAGCGCGCAAACCGCTCGTTTGACGCCGAGATGCAGCGGGCGCAGGAGCAGCGGGCCCGTCAGGAGCTGCTCGGCAACCAGGCGCGCAATTCCGACCTCTCCAGCTTGGCGGCGTTCCAGTCGAACCTCCAGGGCGTCCAGACGTTTGGGACCATCGGCAAGGACATGGGCACGCTCGAGCTCGACCGGAACGAGCTGCTGGGCAAGATGGCAAACGACGCCGACACCCAGGCGCTCGGGGCGCAGAATTCGAACATCGCTGGGCTCACCGCCTTCGGCACGCTCGCCAACAACGCCGACCGCAACGAGATCGACCGGTACACGCAGTCGACCCAGGCCATGAACAACGCCGACAAGACGGCGCTCGACCGCATGAACAGCGGCGCCGACCAGGCGTTCCGGGTCGACGAGAACAAGCGGGCCAACTTCGACAGCCAGGCACAGGCCGCCAACAACGCGGCGCAGATCAAGGACCAGCGACTGCGGACCGGAGCCGAGATCGCCAACAGCGGATCCCAGAACGATCTGGCGCGCCTCAACGACTTCAACAACCAGTCTCAGGGCGCAGAGAACCAGCGACAGGCGCGGCAGCAGGCGTTCCTCGACGCAACGGCTGGCTACTCGAAGACCGTCCAGAGCACGATCGCCAATGCACTCGCAGGGGTTCTCAACGGCGATCAGGAGCTGACCGAGCAGCAGTGGCAGATGGAGATCCTGCCGCAGCTCCAAGCCGCGGGCATGGAGCAGAAGGACATCGATAGGCTCTACGGCCTCGTGTCCGAGTTTGGCAAGGTCGCAGGCGGGATGTCGTAACCATGGCACTCGACCCCAGCCGGTTCCTCATGCCCATTACCCCAATCGGGGGGATGGACTTCGGCGATGGCTTCCTCGAAGCGCAGCGCATGAAGCAGATGCGCGCGCAGCTCGAGGAGACGCGCCGCCGCAACAAGGAAGACGAGCGGCTGCGGCAGCTGTCCGAAGAGAACGAGATGGCCCGGGCCCGCATGCTCGACGAGCAGCACAAGGCCAAGATCGTCGCCGACGCCAGGGCTGCTCTGCTCAAGAAGCGGCAGACCGCGGAGCAGAAGTACTCGGAGCTGATGGGTCAGGGGCAGACGGAAGCGGCGGAGGCAATGCTCCCCTACATCTCGAGCCTCGGCAGCGGCGTCGAGGAGCAGGGCGAGGGGCGCTACCGCTACGTCCCAGACACCGCCGAGGACGACCAGGCAGAGGCGGCCCGGCTCGCCCAGACCCAAGGCTACGGCGAGGGGGAGACCTCGGAGCAGTCCCTCTCTCGGCTC
>Ga0164241_10000789_pt1 | contig 47937 bp, 49 predicted proteins | sample OricomyardsoilBY_FD_108780 | JGI IMG/M metagenome (GOLD analysis project Ga0164241, IMG submission 108780) | Backyard soil microbial communities from Emeryville, California, USA - Original compost - Back yard soil (BY) | ecosystem: Environmental > Terrestrial > Soil > Unclassified | place: USA... | reverse complement strand
CGCGTCGGTCGTCACGCAGGCATGGTCCGCTGTTGCGGACCATGCTGCCGACGCCCGATCGCCGCGCCTCAGGGTGGGGAAAAGTAACTGTCGTCCATGGGGAGAAGTAACTGTCGCTCAGCACCGACCTCGACGCCGTCGTGTCGTGGAAGATTTCGCGGCTGCAAGAACACACGCCACGCTGCGTGCTCGAGTGCATCGGCGTCGACCTGACCGTGCATGCCGAACGACACGCACTCATGCAACGCATCGACGCCGCCGGCGGCAACGTTCTCGTACTCACGGAGGGCATTCTCCCTTACCTGAGCGAGGTGGTGGTGGCTGCGCTCGCCGACGAGCTCAGACAGGTCGAGTCCGTACGCGAGTGGATTGTTGACTACATTGCACCGGCCGTTGCGAAAGCCCGAATGCAGATGAGTGCGGGCGGCGCCCACGCGCTACCTCTCGTGTTCTCTCCGGACGATTGGGTCGCGTTTTTTTCCGCCCACCGCTTCGAAGTGGCAGAGCGACGGAGCTTGATTTACGAGGGTGCGGCGAACGGACGCCCCTTCCCAATGCCGTCGGAGCCCACGAACGCGCCAAACGACAACACCGCCAAGACGGTGACGGACCTCTTTGGCTACGCTCGACTGGTCCCCGCCTGAATGCCACCACATTGCGGAAAACGAAATCGAACGGCGCCCTGACTATGCGTTGAACCTGTAGCCAGACTGGATGACGGACACGGACTGACGACCAGCCTCCGCTTATGGCAGCGGCGCCTAACATTGCGTTGCTGCGGACGACTGCCTTCCCTCGCTTCGCTCGGTCTGGCATTCGCCGTCGAACGCGAATACGTTAGGCGCACGAAGACGGACGTCGAAGTTGCGCCGCGATCAGGGCACTGGAGCCGCTTGACTGTTGCCGCAGTCGAATGTCTACGTGCCTGGCCGGAATCTGCGCCATCTGAAACCATCGCCGTCCAGCAAGTGTGCTCTGCCGCTGAGTACATGGTCACGGTTGCCTTCCAAGCCCTGCCGCACACGCGCCGATACTGGCTCGACGGCATCGACCCTCTCGCTGTTGAGTTTTCTTCGCCTGGTCACCTGCTCGTCAGAGGCAAGGCGTGGTGCGCCGATCATTCGACCCAGTGGCTCGTCCCCTGCGAGCTCGAGGTCATCTTCGCGTCCGAAACGCCTGTCCGCTGCGTCGCACGACTTGGGGACGCCTCGTTCGCGACGCTTGACGAGCACCGCACGCGAGGGGCGACGCACACTCAGACCGGATGGTTGCACATCTTTCGGTTCACTCCTGACACGCCTGACCCCGGCCTCCTCGAGCGGTCGCTGGCTCGGCTCCATGCGTGGCTCAGCGCGCATCCCGACAACCCTGGCCTCGTCGCGCACGACTGGTCGTATCTCAGCCCGTCCGAGGCGGAGGCACTCATTCGCGCCCGCGTTGCGGAGGGGCAACACTTGGAGTTTCAGGAGACCTGGCTCGAAGGTCGGAAGACGCTTCGACTTCACCACGGCGGCTAACAACACGTTGGGCCTGACGGTAATACGTATCCGGGCGACTTGACGCGTCTATACGGCCGTATATACTTTTCGCATGACGGCACGCGCAAAGCTCTTCAAGAACGGCGGCAGCCAGGCGGTTCGCCTGCCAAAGGACTGTCGCTTCCCCGAGGACCAGCAGGAGGTCGTCGTGCGGCGCGAAGGCAGACGGATCGTTCTGGAGCCTGTCGACGCGTGGCCTGAGGACTTCCTCAGCTGCATCGGCGCCTGGCCAGGAGAGATCTCTCGCCCGAAGCAGGACCAACTTCCGCGCGATCCTTTCGGGCGCTGAGATGCTCGCCTACCTCCTCGACACCGATACGGTGAGCTTCATCATCCGCGGTCAGGGCCCGGCCGCTTCACGACTCACAGCTCACCAACCCTCCGAAGTGTGCATGAGCGCTCTGACCCTCGCAGAACTCCGCTTCGGTGCCGAGCGTCGCCGCTCTCGCAAGCTGCACGGGATCATCGACACATTCGCCCACTCCATTCAGGTGATGCCCTTCGACGACGCGTGCGCCGCCGCATATGGCCGCATACAGTCGAGCCTCGAGTCCAAAGGCACCCCCATCGGTACGATCGACACGCTCATCGCGGCACACGCTTTCGCTCTGAACATCACCCTCATCAGCAACAACCAGAAGTACTTCTCGAAGGTTCGCGGTCTCACGATCGCCAACTGGTCGGAAGGGGCCGGATAACAGCGTGTTGGACCCGACAATTGCCTTCGGTCGGTCCTCCCTGTGGCGCCGCGGGTCAACACGGATACGTTGTCCAGACGAAAGCGCTATGCCTCGGTCAGCTGCTTGATGCGCTGATGTGACAGGTGGAGTGTAGACGGCCACGCCGATCCGTAGAAATCGGGCCTCGAATTCGACTCGCCGGAAACTTCGTTGGGCGAGCCCGCGCGGCTACATGGGCTGGGGCGCGACAAAGATCGAGTGCCGGGAGCTTGCACCTCCCAGCCCTCATGTCCCGCGGGCGCGTGGACGGGCGGACCGTCGCGCAGCTCGGGTAACAGGCCAAGATCTCGACGCGCTTCGGCGCGTGGACGACCAGGGGCTCGAGCTTCGGTGCGGCGGTTGTCGCGTAACCCTCACGGTGTGCACCCGCTGCTACCGCGGGCAGCTCTATTGCAACGCATGCCGCGGCGAGCGTCGACGCGCGAGCCGGCGTCGGGCTCAGCGACGCCACCGCGCAACACCGAGGGTTGGCTCGACCATCGCGATCATCAGTGCGAGTACCGACGCCGCCGTCGCGTCCGCGTGGGCGATCACGGTTCCGATTACTTGGCCGAGTCGCGCACCGTCGCTTCAGCGCCCGCTCCGCCGATCTCGGCCGAGCCCAACCGCGGCGCGAGGAGCGACGATGACGGAGTTGATCACGGTGACGATCGCGCCGGAGCGCGATCGGGCGCGGATGCTGCGCGATGGTCGACGCGGACACGTTATGTAGCCGGACGAGAGAGGCACCTTCCTACGGCGCAAACTACGGTCTGACGCGGTGCAACTTCACGCCGAGAACGCGCTGGTAGTGCTGGAAGTCTCCGTCCGAAGTGAAGATCGGCAGATCGCGTCGCAGACCAGCCGCGCACAACAGAAAGTCCGTATCTCCGCCTTGGACTCCCTGGGCGCGACATTCGTTGAAGCAGGCCCCCGCATTCTCGTAGTCGATGTGGTCCAGGGCGAGATCCTCGAACGCGCGCAGGCGGTCGCGTAGCTTCCTAAACTGTTCCTTCGCACGTACTCCCGAGAGCAGCTCCTGGCGGATCGCGCCGAGCATCACGACGCGGCCCTCGTTGATCAGTGTGGTGAGCTCCTGCACCGTGCCGCCGCGCGGAGCGCCGCCTCGGCGAAGCGCAGCCGACCACGCCGTCGTGTCCACGATGACGTTCAACGACGCCGCCTCTGCTTCTTCGGATCGAACTCCTCTCCGAAGTCGATCGTTCCGAACAACTCCACGATCCTCGCCTGCCGTCGGCGCCGGATGTACTCCTCCAGCGCCTCCGTCACGGTGGCCTTCTTCGTCCGGTGCCCGCCGACCTTCAGAGCTTCGTCGAGCAGTCGATCATCGATGGCGAGGTTCGTGGCCATGTGTAAAGAGTCACACATGCCAACCCTCGCAGCAAGGGCGGGCTACGTAGCCCGACTCTACGGCCCGATGACCCAGTTGAGGATAGCCAGGCCCTTGAACCACTTGAAGTCGGTCGGGTTCGCCGTGACCAATGGGATGCCCGAGGTGGCGGCGATGGCGGCGATCTGGCCATCCACGAACGGCACCTTTCTTCCTACTCGCTCCAATCGCGCCCGCTCCTCGCCGTGCCACTCAGCCGCACGTTCATCGTACGGAAGAATGGGCAGAGTGGCCCGCACGACCTCCTCGAGGAAGCCTTCCAGGCTGCTGCGGCGCTTTCCTCGTGGAAGACGCCGCACGCCGTACTGCAACTCGTGCCAAACGGGCGCGCAGACCGCGCACTCACCCCCGTGCTCCCGAAGCTGCGCGAGGACCCCCGGGTCCGGCTCCTTCCACACTGCGGCGGATACCGTGCTCGTATCGAGCAGGAATCCAGTCACAGCTTCACTCCTCTCCCTACGTCGCGGTCTCGTAGGCCGGCGGCCCACCCGGGCTCGACGCCGACGTCCTTCAGGTCGTGCTCGACGCGGAACGTCTCGTACGCCGTCATGAAGGCAACGCGATCGCCGCGCAATCGTGCGTATCTTGCCGCGGACATCACGACGGCGACCTTCTTGCCTCGCCGCGTGAGCTCGACCTCCTTGCCTGACTCGACTTGGTCGACGATCTCGGCAAGCTTCGCCCGAGCGCTCGCGACCGTATAGCTCTTGGACATACCGGAAGTGTACATCTACATGTACGTCACGTCGAGGGCGGGCCGGAGACCTCGGCGCCGCCCAACAGGCGTCGGACCTGACGAGGCTTCATCTTGGCGAGCTTGATGAGCCAGGTCGGCGTATGTACAATGTACCTCCCATGAAGGCTCGCCTCGTCAATATGGGCAACTCGCGGGGGGTACGGACCCCAAGCCTCTCATCGAGGAAGCCGGGCTCGTTGATGAGGTAGATCCCCGAAGCCAAACCACGCTACAGGGGATCCATGAGCGCTGACGCGACGTGGCCGCCGCCAAACTGTCCCCCGCTGGAGTGGCCTGAGAATCTGGACGGTCCGCGGCGATACGAGTGGTACGCCGCGACGATCGAGGCCTTCGCACTCCTATGGAAAGGCCACGTGACAGAGGCTCGCGTCGAGCCGGTCGCCGAGGACGAGATCGTGCGGCTGGAGCAGCGCCTCGCGACCTCCTTGCCGGAGTCTTTGCGCACCTACCATCGCCGACTTGGCGCGCTGAGGCTCGCCGAGACGCTTTGCAGCGTTGCTCCCTCGAAGAACCCAATCCAGCCACTCGGCGACGCCTTTCCCGCCGTTGGCGAGGTGGGTGTGGAACCCAGTGTCGCACGCGAAATGATCGTCTTTGCAGACCCCAACGGAAACGGGAATCTGTTCTGCTTTCAGCGTGGAAGTGGCGAGATCTTTTTCTTCGATCACGACGACGGTCCTCCTCTGACCCGGTTCTTCGCCGACGCTGACGCCTACCTCGAGGCGCTGATTATCAAGTGCCTGGCCGAGGTGCACGAGGATGACGAACGGGGCGAGCAACTTCTTGTCTCTCGGCTGGGCCAACCTCTGGTGAGAAAGTGGCTGTATTGACGCCACCATTCGTCGAGGGCTTGATTCGTCGCGGCGTCCGACCAACCGGAACATCGGAACCGAAAACTCCGCGTTCGGGTCCAACAAAGCGCGTCGTTATTCCGGAGTAGACTCGACTTACGGGCGAGCGTGCAGAAGCTCAAGGATGCGACCCCCGCCGGTGTGCTCCTCGGTAGCGGCAAGCTCGCGACTGAGCTGGATCGGCTGGATCTGATCGACGAGTACAAGTTCCTCGTCCACCCCAGGATCGTCGGTCACGGCCCGACCCTTTACCAAAGCGGGTTACCGAGGACGCGACGGCTCGAGCCGCTCTCGTCGATGCAGCTCCGCAACGGTGCAGTCGCCATGCACTACCGGTGCGTGCGCGACAGTTACTAAGGCGTTGCCGCGACCACGCGAAGCCCGACGTCGCACGCCTCGAGCTGGCGGAGGTGACCATTTTGGCGATCCCAAGCGCCGCTATCGAGATCTCGACGAACGGCCGTGACCACGCGGTCGACGACCTCTGGGCTCATTCGAGCAAAGCCGCTCGTCGCGCGACGGGCAGCCTCGTCCAAGACTCGCTCTGGGTGCGCCCAGAACGAGCCGAGATTCCAATCGGGCGTGTCGCGACGAATGGGCAGCGGCTCGATGCTGACGCGTCCCCCCAGCCAATGCGCAAGGTCTGTCATCGACGGGAAGGTTCGGCGGTCCAACTCGGCCACCTCTGGGAGGTAGTCGCGCATCAGCCACATCGCGCCGCTGAGCTCGGGATCGTAGGTGACGAGGACGACGGGCCCGCGCGCGACTCGCCGCATCTCGCGCACGCCGCGCTCTCGCTCCTCGTCCCAATGATGGAGGCTGAGCACGCTCATCGCAGCATCGACGCTCGCGTCATGCAGTGGAAGCGCGCCCGCGCGAGCACGGATGGCCGGGGCTCGATGCGGTGGACGTTGTGCCGCCATGACCTGGCTCGGCTCGACGGCGAGTACGTGTCGATCGGTCGGCTCGTACGAGCCGGTGCCTGCGCCGACGTTTAGCACGCTCTGTGCGTCGCCGAGGTGGCGCGCGATCGCGTCGCGTATCGCGGGATCTTCGCGACGAGTCTGAGCGTAGCCGTGTCCGATCGAGTCGTAGCGAATCACCTGGAGACTATAGCCGCGTGGCGAGATTCGGTGGAGCGCGGAGGCGGACCGTAGGTGGACGAAACCCGTAGTTTGCGAACGGCGGCCCAACCGGGCACCATGACGACGATGAACCTACTGGCGGCGACCTGGACCGACGGGGTGTTCGTCTTTTCAGATGGAGGGCGCACTCAAGAGCTCGCGAAGTGCTCGGTCCGCGCATTGGCGTCCGCCAGGGACGGGGGCGCGCTTGCCATCGTCGATGGACACGCCGTTCTGCGTCGCAGCCTCGAAGGCGAATGGACCACGATCCTCACGAGCACGCTCGACCTGGCGTCCTTGGTCGTCGTCGGCGATTCAATTTTCGTCGGGACAGATGACGCGCGTGTTCTCTGCATCGCCCAGGATGGCAAGGCCGAGTTGCTCGGCGGTTTCGAGAAGACCCCCGGAAGAGAGCATTGGTATGCGGGGTCTGTGATCGTGGACGGCAGGGTCATGGGGCCGCCGCTCGGTGTTCGATCGATGAGCGCGACCTCTGACGGCGACGCGCTGCTGGTCAATGTTCACGTCGGGGGCATTCCACGGTCCACGGATCGTGGGCTGACTTGGCTGCCCACGATCGACATCGATTGCGACGTCCATCAAGTGTGTGGACACCCGAGTCGTCCCGAGCTGGCGATCGCGGCCTCTGCAAAGGGACTCTGCGTCAGCCGAGACGGCGGCAGCACCTGGAGCGTCGAACAGGAAGGCCTCCACGCGAGCTACTGCTCTGCGGTGGCCTTCTGCAACGACGACATGCTGGTGGCTGCGTCTACCGATCACTTCGCTTCTCGTGGAATGGTCTATCGCCGACCGATCGACGGCGACGGCGCCCTCGAGCCCCTGCAGGGGCTGCCGGAATGGTTCGCGGGCATCGTCGACACGGGTTGCATCGCCGCGCTCGGCTCGGAGCTGGCGATCGTCGACGGCGCCGGTAACCTGTACAGCTCGACCGACGCCGGGCGAGCCTGGGAGCGTCGCGACCAGGGTCTTCCGATGGTCAGTTGCCTCCTCGCTCGACCGGGGGTCCGCAATTTGTCCACGCCGCCGGAGAGGTAGTACCGTCGCGGCCATGCTGGCTCCGGTAACGCCGCGAATGTTCGCGGGTCGTGCGCTCACCGGCAGTGGCCATGGGCCTTCGTGAGCGCACTGCGAGCCTCTTGGCGCTCGCAGCTCTCGGTTGTGGCGGAGTCACGAGCGAGCCGGCGCATGGCGAGCCAACGGCCGCCGTTGCCGAAACGAAGCTGGCCGTCGGGCCGGTCCCGCTCCGCCGGCTGACGCACGAAGAGTACAACAACAGCGTCCGCGACCTGCTCGGGGACACGACCCGTCCCGCCGACGCGTTCCCCCCGGACGAGGCCGTGAGCGGCTTCGAGAGCAACAACCTCGCCCCGGTCACCTCGGCGTGGGTCGAGCGCTACATGGACGCGTCCGAAGCGCTCGCAAGCGCAGCGGCGAGCAAGCTGGACACGTTGGCTCCTTGTCGTCCGAGCGAGCCCCAAGAAGATTGCGCGCGGCACTTCATCGACGCCTTCGGCCGGCGCGCGTTCCGACGCCCGCTCGAAGACGAGGAGCGCTCGACCTTTCTCACCGTCTTCTCGGACAAGGCAAAGCGCGCCGGCTACGGCGGGGGCATTCAGCTGGTCATCGAGGCGATGCTTCAGTCGCCCCAGTTTCTATATCGCGTCGAACCCGCCGAGCCGTCCGGTTCGACGCCTCGTCTGTTGACGGGCTACGAGCTCGCGACGCGCCTGTCCTACTTCATTTGGGCGTCGACACCCGACGACGAGCTGCTCGACGAGGCCGCCGCGGGACGGCTGGGTTCGGCGCCCGAGGTCGAGTCGGTCGCGCGGCGCATGCTGCGTGATCCGCGCGCGGCAGATGGGATCCGCAGCTTTCACCGGCAATGGCTGAGCCTTCGCCAGCTCGACGCCGATTCGAAGGACACGGTCCTCTCGCCCGCCTTCACGCCCGAGCTGCGCGACGCCATGGTGGAAGAGACGCTTCGTTTCTCGACCCACGCCGTGCTCGACGGCGGAGACACCGTCACGACGCTGCTCACCTCGAGCACGAGCTACGTGAACCCCGTGCTCGCGAAGTTCTATGGAGTCACGCCGCCAAGCAGCTCGACGTTCGAGCGGGTCGAACTACCCTCTACGCAGCGCGCGGGCATCTTGACACAGGCGAGCGTACTGGCCGTCTTCGCGAGCGCTGACCAGACCTCTCCCATCTTGAGAGGCAAATTCATCCGCGAGCGGCTGCTCTGTCAGCCCATACCGCCGCCGCCCCCGGGCGTCGTATTTACGGCGCCAAAGCCGGATCCGAGGCTCACGACGAAGCAGCGGTTCGCGCAGCATCGCACGGACCCCGGTTGCGCGTTTTGTCACGACATGATGGACCCGCTCGGCTTCGGCTTGGAGCACTACGACGCCATCGGCGCGTGGCGGGGCACCGAGGACGGCCACCCCATCGACGCGGGCGGCGACCTCACCGACACCGATGACGCGAATGGCTCTTTCGACGGCGCCGTCGCGCTCGCGAAGAAGCTCTCTGCCAGCCGGCAGGTTCGGCGCTGCGTCGCGACGCAGTGGTTCCGATTCGCGTTGGGACGCTCCGAGGTGGAAGAAGACACGCCGTCTCTGTCGATCGCGTTCGACACCTTCTCGCGCGCGGGCTTCGACGTCCGCGAGCTCATCGTCGCCATCGCGACGACCGACGCGTTTCGTCACGCCGGATCGGATGGAGGAGCTGCTCTGTGAACTCTGGACGATGGAGTCGCCGTCGCTTTCTGCAGAGCTTGGGATTGGGCGCTTCAGCGCTTCCGTTCGTTCCTCTGCTCGATGCGCACGCCTCTGAAGCGGACGCGCCCCCACGGCGACTGCTCTTCTTCTTCAGCTCGAACGGGACCATTCGAGAGAGCTGGCTCCCGACGATGTCACGCGACCAGCTCGTGCTGAGTCCGATTCTCAAGCCGCTCGAGAAGATGAAATCGAGGCTCATCGTCGTCGACGGTCTGGCGCACCGCGTGATCCTCGAGAAGGGCGAGCGCGCCGGGCACTCGGCGGGCATGAACACCGTATTGACGGGCCGACGCGCGAAGGGGATCGACACGGAGAACCCGCTGCGTAGCTTGGCGACGGGGATCTCCATCGATCAGTTCTTGGCGCCCCGCATCGGAGCCGAGACGAAGCTCAAGACGCTCGAGTGCGGCATTCAGGTCGAGGCGTATTCCTCCGACAATGCGGCGCTCTCCTATCACGGGTCCTTGAGCCCGATCATGGCCGAGAGCAGCCCATATCGGGTCTTCAATCGCCTGTTCAGAGACTTTCACGAACCGAGCTCGACCGCGAACGTCGCGGCGACGGAGAGCCTCACGGATCGCAAGAACGTCATGGCTGCCGTCTCGAAGAACCTTCAGTCGGTGCGCGGCCAACTACCGGAGAGCGATCGCCTGAAGATGGAGGCCCACCTCGAGGCGGTGCGCGACATGGAGCACAGCCTGACGACGGGGACGGGGGCGGGCGCGGCCATCACGTGTGAGAAGCCGAACCTGGGTGCGCCCATCGACGTATGGCGAAACGACAACATCCCCGCCATCGCCAAGCTTCAGATAGACCTGCTCGTGATGGCGCTCGCGTGCGATCTCACGCGTATCGGGACCATTCAGTTCGGACGCGCCGGCGCCTCTCATAGGTTCAACTGGCTCGGTCCCGAGTTCGCGTCTGACCCGGCGCTCGCGAAGACGGACCAAGCGAAGGGCTTTCACGCCCTGGCACACAAGGACGTCGACCCGGGTGTGCGTGCGCTGCTCGTCAAAATTCATACCTGGTATGCGGGCCAATTCGAATATCTACTCGAGAAGCTCGCCTCTATCCCGGAGCGCGGCGGCACCATGCTCGACAACACGCTCGCCGTTTGGATCAACGAACTGGGCACCGGTGGCAGCCACAGCCACGAGCAGACGCAGTGGGTGTTCGCCGGAAACGTCAATGGCTTGTTCAAGACGGGTCGACTGGTCGCCTTCCCCGGCGAACCACACAATCGCATCTTGCTCTCGATCTGCCACGCGATGGGCATCCACGTCGACGAGTTCGGTGACCCTGACTATTGCAAGGCGGGGCCGCTGACGGGTTTGACGGTCTGAGCGCTCCGTGAGCGCGACTCATTTCGAGACCTTCCAAAGGCTGGTCGCGAACTGGCGGGCCGTGTAGGGTCCGGCCGCATGATTCCTGCACGAGACGCGCTTCAACGGCTACGCGACGGCAACGATCGCTTCGTCGCTCATGTTCGTCATGGAGAGCCCTTTCTACCGCCCGAACGACAGTTCACGCTGACGACGGTCCAGGAGCCATTCGCCATCGTGCTGGGGTGCTCGGATTCACGTGTCCCCGCCGAGGTCATCTTCGATCAAGGCCTCGGTGACCTGTTCGTGATCCGGGTCGCAGGCAACATCGTCGCCCCCTCTCTGGTAGGAAGTGTCGAGTTCGCTGCGGAGCGCTTCTCGACGCGTCTCGTCCTAGTGCTGGGACACTCCCAGTGCGGCGCGATCGCGGCGACGATCGACCATCTTCGAAATCCCGGCGGCAAGGCGTCCAGGAACCTGCGCTCGATCGTCGACCGCGTGCGACCGTCCGTCGAGAGCTTCGTAGAGGCCGATCCCCGGATTGACGACAAGGCACTGTCTGAGCGAGCCGTCCGAGCGAACATCCGCGCGAGCGCGGACCACCTTCGCCACGGCTCCGAAATGCTCGAGGACTTGACGCGCCGGGACGGACTGCTCGTCGTCGGCGCCGAGTACTCGCTCGAGACTGGCGTCGTGGACTTCTTCGATGGCGTCCCCAGCTGACCCCACTCGCCGCAAGCAAACTTGGCCCCCCGGATCGTGCGCTGAGCACAATTCGCGGATGGAATCGCTACCGTCCCACGCTCGGTCGGAGATGTCGCCTTCCGACCTTCAGTCGGAGATAGCGTCCTATTGCCCTGACGGAAGGCGGGTCGTGCCGCCGCCGCTCTGGATGGTGACGGACGGACTTCGCTTGGTGGGTCCGGTCACGACGACGGCGTTGGTCCACCATGTGACCGAGGGGCGCGTCCCCGAGCATTGCGTCGTCCGCTCGTCCACTACGCGGGAATGGCGCGCGCTCGATCGCATTCGCGAGGTGCGCGCTGCACGGGACGCCCTCTACCGACGGGGTCAGCGCACGCTGCGCGAGGCGGCGCTCGATTCGACGCAGACGCTTCTCCGACTCTCTGACGGGGACGAGGCGCTCGAGCTCGGACTTCAAGCGGCGGCGCTCGAGCTCGGCGCGGACGTGGGCTTCGTCCACGTGTTCGAGTCGAGTCATCGCGCCGTGACGCGCATCGCGTTCGGCGAAGGAACGAACGGGCGGATCGGATGCCCACTCCGAGACGCAGACCTCCTGATGCACGTCGCGCGAACCCACTGCCTCGCCCTTGGGGACGCAGGCGCGGGGCATGCGTTCCGCGTCGCCGCTTCGCGACTGGGTGGACGAATGGGCGGGATCCGAGGGGTCGCGATGGTGCCCGTGATCGGGCGTCGAGGCGTCGCCGCGATGATCGAGCTCGGTCGCTCCGACCGGATCTTCAGGGCCGCGGATGCGGGGGTGCTCCGGCGCGTCGCCGGGAGCGTCGTCAAGCGGCTCGTTCCTCGCTGACCTGAGCGCGGGGAAGCCGCATTTCGACGACGAGCCCGCCGCCCTTTGCGTTCTTCGCCACGATGCTTCCGCCGTGGGCCGCGACGGCTCCGTGCGTGATCGCGAGACCGATGCCGACGCCGCCCGTCTGGCGCGCGCGATCGTCGGCGACTCGGTAGAACGGCTTGAAGATGTCCTCGAGCGAATCTGCCGGGACGCCGGGGCCGTGATCGCGCACACGCAGCTCGAGCTCTTCGCCTCGGAGTTCGAGATCCACTCGAACGGTGGAGCCGCGCTCGGTGAACCGGAGCGCGTTGCGCATGATGTTCTCGATCGCACGCCCGAGAAGCTCGGGATTGCCGTCTACGAGTAGGTTGGGCTCGACGTGGAGCTCGACGCGCGCTCCCTTCTGCTCGGCCTCGAACCCGGCGTCGGCGCCGATCTCCTCGACGAGCTCGGATAGATCGAGCACCTCTGGACGTTCGATCGCGGCCCCAGACTCGAGGCGGCTCAGCGTCAAGAGCTCGCCGATCATCGCAGAGAGCCGCTCGGTCTCTCGCTCGATGCGATCGAGCGCCGTCGTCGCTTCTTTGGATGATTGTCGGCGGACCAGCTCGAGCGCCAGGTTCAGCCTTGCGAGCGGTGAGCGCAGCTCGTGGGAGACGTCGCGAAGCAGACGGCGCTGCGACTCGAGGAGATCCTGGATGCGCTCGGCCATGCGATCCATCTCTTGTCCGAGCGCCAGGGTCTCGGTGTCCGCGCCCTCGAGCTCGCCCGAGACACGAACGTCGAGATCTCCCTTTGCCAGCTTTCGGGCGGCACCGCGAAGGGTTTGGATGGGCCGCGTCAGGTAGCGCGCGAGCACCGCCGACACGAGGCCCGTCACGATCGCGATCGCCAGCAAACGCCAGGGCAACGTCTCTGGGACGATGAAGAAGAGCCACGGGGACGGGCGCGACTGTTTGCCGATGACCACGTACTCGCCCGCGTCGCCGCGGTCCTTGATGCTGACCCAGAGATCCGTCGCTCCGATCTGTTCGGTCGCCGAGCCGTTCCCGGCGCGCGCCGTCTTCACCAGGTCGTCGGCGCCTTCGATCGGCTCTCCGAGAACCAGCATGCCCTTCCGATAAATGGCGAGACGCTGATCGCGCTCGTCGATGGGTTTCAAGATCACATCGCAGTTTGGAGAGCCCGCGACGACGCAGTCGATCGCATCGGCCGAGCGAAGCTCCATCGAGCGCCCGACGAAGGCGCGCCGGCGCGTGTCGACGTCGGGGAACGTGAGGGCGTGAATCGCCGCGAAGATGCCGACGATCAGAGTCATCGTCAGCCACATGCCGACGAGGATGCGCAGATACAGGCTCTTCACGCCGCGCTCTCGCGCGCGAGGATGTATCCGGCGCTGCGTACCGTCTTGATGCGCTCACCGCCAGAGCGGCTCGGTCCGAGCTTCTTGCGCAGATTGCTGACGTGCATGTCGATGGCGCGGTCGTACGCGGACAGCCTGCGGCCCAGGACGAGGCGCGTCAGATCTTCACGGGAGACCACCGCGCCCGCGTTCTTCGCGAAGACGTCGAGCAGGTCGTACTCGGCCGTCGTCAATTTGATCTCTCGGCCGCCGACTCGTGCCGTGCGGGACGCCGAGGTCAGCTCGATGTCGTCGACGACGAGGACCGCGGCGCCGTCGCCGCCGGCTCCGTTCGGGGGGGCTGTCGTGGCGCGTCGGTGAATCGCCCGTACGCGCGCGACGAGCTCGCGAGGATTGAACGGTTTCGGGAGATAGTCGTCCGCACCGAGCTCGAGCCCGACGATCCGATCGACGTCTTCACCTCTCGCGGTCAGCATGAGCACCGGGACTGCGGAGACCTTGCGAAGCCGTCCGAGCACCTCGAAGCCGGTGAGCCCTGGAAGCATCACATCGAGGACCACGAGGCCGTAGGGCTTCGCTTGGGCTTGCGCGAGGCCCTGCGTTCCGTCGCCCACGCTCTCGACGGAGAAGCCCTCTTGCCCCAGTAGCTCGCCCAAAAGCTCACAGAGCTCGGCGTCGTCGTCGATGACCAGGATGGAGGCTGCGTCTGCCACGAAACCAGCCTAACGCACACCGCGGAGCTGCGTCGTAAGGGCTGGTCAGGGTCGAACTGACGAAGTCTTACAAGATTGCGACACCTTCCCGGAATCGCATCTCTAGGCTCCCCGAATGATCTCGAGGTTGCTCCTCCCTCGCTGGCTGTGCGCCCTCTTGGTGGGTTCGGTCAGCGTCGTCGTACCTAGCCTGGCCTCGGCCGAACCCCTGAGTGCAGAACAAGCAGTTCAGCGCGCCGCGAAGGACAATCCTTCGCTTCGTGCAGCGCTCCTCGACGTGTCTTCGTCGAAGTACGCCCTCGATGCCGAGCTCGGGGCGCGTGACCCGACGTTCGTCGCGACGGTGCAGGGTCAATACAACGAGAGCCTGAACGCCGGCGCGACTGCGGTCACGCGAAGCGACAGCGAATCGATCATGGGCAGCGCGGCCGTTCGATACACGACGGACATCGGCACGGCGCTCGAGTTCGGTGTCGAGTCGGACATCAACTGGCGCAACGGTCTGGGCACTGGATCGACGGCGACGACCGGCGCGACGGGCCCCATCTACGGCGCGAGCGCGTACGTGAGCGCGCGGCAACCCCTCTTGCGCGGAGCCGGAACGGACGCCGAGCTGGCGGCGATCGACCAGGCGCGGAACGCCCAAGACAGCGCAGAGAAGACCCGCGATCAGGCGGCCAGCCAGAACGCCCTCGACGTGCTCGATGCGTATTGGGAGCTCTGGTACGCAAGGCGCGCGACGCAGGTGCAGGTCGACGCGCTCAAGGTCGCGCAGAAGCAGGTCGACGACGCGAAGACGAAGGCCGAGATCATCGGCACGGGATCGCGGTTCGACGTCTTGAGCTTCGCGCAGTCCGCCGCATCGATTCAGGACTCGCTCTCGCAAGCGCGAGCGAACGAAAAGACGCGGGCGATTCAGCTGGGGCAGCTCTTGGGCCTTCCGGCCGATCAGTCGCTGACGCTCGAGCCGACGGGAGATCCGCCGGACTTGTCGGGAGCGATTCCGGCGGAGAAGCTGAAAGAGGGTCTCATCCAACGCTCGCCCGAGCTCGCGGCCCTGCGCGCGGACATCGCGTCGGCAGAGATTCGCGTGACGAGCGCGAAGAACGCCGACAAACCGCAGCTCGACGCGTTCGCGCAGGTTTCGATGGGGCTCTTGTGGGCGGACGACACGCTCCCGGGATTGTCGCTGCCGGGCAGTCGCCCCGCGTTCTCGATCCTCGGCGGGCTCGATCTCGAGCTTCCGCTCGGGGACGGGCGAACGACGGGTGAGCTCGCGCGGGCGCGTTCGCAGCTCGAGGCGGCGAAAGCGCGATATCAGGCGAAGATGGACGCGATCTCGGCGGACGTCGGCTCCCTCGAGGTCGGCCTTGGCGCCGCGAACGAGCAGGCCGCGCTGTCAGACGAGAGCGCGAAGATCTCGGAAGAGCTGGCAGAGGCAGAGCGACAGCGCTTCGTCATCGGCACGAACGCGTCGACGGATGTCGTGAAAGCAGAGCAAACAGCGCGTGAAGCCCAGCTTCGTGCGCTGCGTGCGGTCGTCGATCGTGTGACGAGCCGCTTCCAACTCGAGCACGCCGCCGGCGTCTTGCTCGATCGGTTTGGTGGCGTGCTCGGAGGCAGGACCCAATGAGCAAGAAGGTCAAACGCATCCTCATGTTGGTGATCGCGTTCGTCGTGGTCGCCGGCGGCGGGTACGGCGCGTACGCCTACACCAAGCGGCCGGCGAAGCTCGCTGCAGGCTCCGTGATCAAGGTCGAGAAGGGCACGCTGACAGAGGTCGCGACCGCCTCGGGCACCATCCAACCGAACACTCAGGTCGAGGTGAAGTCGAAGGCCGGCGGTCCGGTCGTCAAGGTGCTGGTGGAAGAGGGCGACATGGTCGAAGCCGATCAGCTCCTCGTCGAGCTGGACCCGGTCGACGCCGAGCAAGATCTGTCAGAGGCGAAGGTCGCGCTCGAGAAGGTGAAGAGCGACATCGCGGCCGCGCAGGCGTCGCTCAGCGTCGCCGCCCTCGACGCGGCGAACAGCAAGTCGGACCAAGACATCGCACAGAAGAGCGCAGATGCCGGACTGGGGACGACCGAAGCCGTTCGCTCGGCGACGCACGCGACGAAGGTCGCCGGGGCCAACGTTTCGCTGAAGCAGGCGCAGCTCGGGAGCTCGATGAGTCAGCTGAAGACGGCCGAGCTTGCCGTGCAGAACGCGGAGACGCAGCTGAAGCAGACGAAGATCTACGCGCCCATGGCCGGCACCGTGCTCGACATCGCCGTCGAGAAGGGCACGATGGTCACGTCGGCATTGACGAACGTGAACGGCGGCACGACCGTCATGACGATTGCCGATCTGACGGATCTTCGGATCATCGGCGCGATCGACGAGGCGCAAATCGGCCGCGTCGCGAAAGACCAACCCGTCGACATCCGAGTCGACGCGTACAACGACCGCGTCTTCAAGGGGACGGTCGACCGCGTGTCGCCTCTCGGCAAGACGACGAGCAACGTCGTCACGTTCGACGTCGAGATTGTGATTCAGGACCCCGACGTGAGCCTCTTGAAGTCGGGCATGAGCGCGGACGTGGAGATCCTCACGAAGAAGGAGGACGACGTCCTCTTGGTGCCGCTCACCGCAGTGCAGTCCGCCGGGAACGCGAAGCTCGTCCAGATGGTCAGCGGCGAGAAGAAGCGGATCCAGGTGGGCGGCAACGACGGCTCGAACATGATCGTGCTCGAAGGCCTGGAAGAGGGCGACGAGATCCTCTCGTCGGTGGCCGTCGCAGGAACGGCCAAGCCCTCGAGCACGAAGGGCGGCGGCAACAGCGCGATGCGGTCGATGGGCGCTGGCATGGGCAGCCGAGGAGGCAGGTAGTCGTGACCGCCACGCTCGAGATCGACAACCTGGTGAAGGTGTACAACGCGGGCAACGACGACCTCGCGGTGCGCGCCGTCCAAGGCATCAGCTTCACGGTCGAGCGCGGCGAGTCCGTGGCCATCATCGGGCCCTCGGGCTGTGGCAAGTCGAGTCTCCTCAACATCCTCGGGTGCCTCGATCGACCCACAGAGGGCATCTACCGGCTCGAGGGACGAAACGTCCTCGATCTCGACGACGACGAGCTCGCGGCGCTTCGCAATCGTCACATCGGCTTCGTGTTTCAGAGCTTCAACCTCCTTCCGAGGATGACGGCGGTCGAGAACGTCGAGCTCCCGCTCCTCTATGGCTCCGTGAAGAACACACGTGAGCTCGCGCTCGCGGCGCTCGCGAAGGTGGGTCTGGCCGACCGAAGCAGACACCTCCCGTCCGAGCTGTCCGGTGGTCAAAAGCAGCGCGTCGCGATCGCACGGGCGATCGTCACGCAGCCGAGCATGATGCTCTGCGACGAGCCGACCGGCGCGCTCGACAGCAAGACGGGCAAGGACGTGCTCGAGCTGCTCCAAGCGCTGAACCGCGAGGGAACGACGCTCGTGATGGTCACGCACGATCTGGGCGTCGCGCGGATGCTCGGGCGCGCCATTCAAATGCGCGATGGGGTGATCGTCGCAGACGGGCTTGCGCAAGACGTCGTCAGTCGGTTCATCGAGCACGAGGGACACGCATCATGATGGTCACCGAGACCGCGAGGTCGGCCTGGCGATCGCTCGCGTCGAATCGCATGCGCACGCTGCTCACCATGCTGGGCATGATCATCGGAACGGCAGCAGTCGTCGCCGTGCTCGGGATCGGAGAGGGCGCTCGAGCGAGCGTCGAGGGCCGCATCCAGTCGCTCGGCACGAACCTCATCACGGTGCGACCGATGTCCGCAAAGGGAAGTGGCGGCGTCCGCTCGGGAGCGGTGCAAACGCTGACGCGGAAGGACGCGGATGCGATCGCGAAGGTCTCCGGCATCGCGGCGGTCGCCCCCGAGGCGTCGGGCTCGGCTCAGCTGAAGTACCTGTCTCAAAACATGAACGCCACCGTGACGGGCGTGACGGGCAGCTACTTCGACGTGAAGTCGCTGGCCATCTCGAGCGGCATTCCGATCTCGGATACCGACGACGAGCAGCGGTCCCGCGTGATCGTGATCGGCGCGAACGTGGCGACGCAGCTCTACGGCACCGAGTCGCCGATCGGCACGCGACTCTCGGTCAACGGCCAGGCGTTCAGAGTCATCGGCGTCCTGGAAGAGAAGGGCTCGGGCATGGGCTCTCCCGACGACGGCGTGCTCATCCCGCTCGGAACGCACCAGACCTCGATGTTCGGTCAGAACTACCTGTCGACGTTGTCGCTCAAGATGGATTCGGCGGACGACTCCGACATCGTGACGGCGAAGGCCGGGACTCTGCTGCGACTGAGGCACGGACTGCGCGCAGACCAGCCGGACGACTTCGACATTCGCTCGCAGACCGAGATGCTCGAGACGATGAATCAGGTCACGGGGACGTTCACGGCGCTGCTGGGGAGCGTCGCGGCGGTATCCCTGATCGTCGGCGGCATCGGCATCATGAACATCATGTTGGTCAGCGTGCGCGAGCGGACGCGCGAGATCGGCGTCCGAATGGCCGTCGGCGCGCGGCGCAGCGACATCCTGATGCAGTTTTTGGTCGAGTCGGTGGTCGTCTCTCTCGCTGGCGGCGCAGTCGGTGTCGGCTTGGGCTACGGCACGGCAAACCTCCTCGCGCGGTTCGGCCAATGGGCGACCGTCGTTCCGACCTATGCGGTCGTTCTCGCGCTGACGGTCTCGATCTTGATCGGTGTCGTTTTCGGCGTGGGCCCCGCTCGGAGAGCGGCCCGGCTGGATCCGGTCGAGGCGCTCCGCTTCGAATGACGGTTTCGCGGCGCCAGCCACATCCGTAGAGCGTTCGCGCGCGACCTGGTATGAGGCGCCCCCATGGGGCGTCGCGTCGTCTGTCTGCTCGGCTTCATCGCCGCGTGCAGCGGTGCGCCCTCGGACACCGACTCGACCGCCTGGCCGACGGCGAGCGCCGCCGCGACGGAGGCGCCGCCGCCCGGCTCCGTCACCCCGCCCGTAGCGCACGATCCGAGCTGGGCCGCATGCGCGACGCGCCGCTCCGCGCTCGAGAAAGAGGCTGCGCTTCCGGGCGTCCCGGCGCTCGCAGATCAAGCGATCCATTTCGCGCGCGTCCGATCACGACCCACGCTCTGGCGACGTGCACCGAAGACCCCCGCCGAGCTCGAGAAGCTCGCGAAGGGCAAGCGATCGTCGGTGCGCCTCGTCCGCGGCATCAAGTCGCTGCTCGATCGACGCGGCGGCGCGGCCGAGCGACGCGCCACCATCCTCTCTGAAGGTTACCTGTTCGCGGACGAAGCTCAGATGGCCGTCGCGCTCACGAGCCAGGTGAACCTCGTTCGGTTGTTCGAGGAGCCGACGCTCTTCCTCGAGCGCGGCGTCGACACCTACGAGCTCGCGCGGATGCCGCAGACAAAGGTCGACGCGGAGCGCTACGCGTACAAGGGCGGCGCGTTCGATGGAGAGCGCGCGGAGATCCTCTTCGGAGACCGCGTCGCCACGTCGAAGGACGAGCTCGCGAGCAACCCGCCGTTGGTGGTCGATCTCGGAGACCTGGTCGCGAGTCTGGACGCGGACCGGCTGCGACCCGTTCGTTTCACGGAGTCCGCGCTGGCTGCAGACGTGAGATACGGCCCGGGTACGTGGGTCCCCGCCGTTTTCGCGGTGTCGGGGGCGAAAGCGACGCTCGCGTGCGAAGCGCTCACGCCCGAGCTGGCCACGGCCAAATCGCAGTTCGTCGAATCGCACCGCTTGCTGCGCAAGGCGCTTCCACGTGTGCGCGAGGTCGTGCGGCACATGGTGCGCGAGCGCATTCCATTCGATGCCGACGACGACGAGACGAACGGATACCTGCGCGGCGCATGGCAACGCGCGTACCTGGCCGGGTGGAAGACGTTCGCGTTCTCTGGCGAATCGCACGACGTCTATGGCCCCCATGGCGCGCCGCTTCCGCCGGAGGTTTGCATCGATTTTCTCGCCGACGTGTGGGAGCGCTCGTCGGGGAGTTGGTATCGCGCAGCGTCGGGCGATCCTCTCACGCCCAAACCCGAGCGCACGAAGGGCGGCATCGACGTCGACGCGCTCGGAATATCCAATCGTCGCAGCGTCGCGGCGTTTACGGACTACGCGCAGCGACACGCCGATCTGTTCGACGTCTGGCCGATCCCGGTCGACGAGCGCGTGCCGTTTTCGAAGCGGGGTGAGTTCTTCGAGTATCTCGCGGAGCGCGCGGACATGTTTCGCCCGCTCGACATGATCACCGTCGGTGGCCTGAACGAGGACGGCCACCCGCACTACCACAGCCTGATCGTGCTCGAGGTCGATCCGTTGACGGGGATCCCGACGCTCGTCGCCAGCAACGCGTCGTATCCGCGAGAGCAATCGCTCGAGGGGATCTTGTCGATCTCACCGAAGCGCACGCTGCGACATCGCATCCGCGTCACGGACGCGTGGCTTCAGGCCGTCGTCGACGCTCCCGCGCCCTGAAAAGCGAAGCGCCCCCGACTCGTGTCGAGGGCGCCTCTTCAAACCATCGAGTCGCGGGTCACTCGGCTGCGTGGCCGCGCTTTTCTCCGTACCCACGACCCGGACCCATGTGGTCCGGCGGGCCCTGCTCGATCCGGTCGGCCAGCGTGCTGCGTTGCGCGTCGTCGAGGAGCGGCACGATGATGGCCAACGACTCGACGAAGCGAGCAGGGCCGGGTCCGTGCATGCGACCCGTCGGCATCTCCGGGAGGTTCGCCTTTGCGTCGAAGTCGTCCTTCGCGAACGCGTCGATCATCGCCGTCGCCTTCGCCTTGAAGTCGGCCATGTGCTTCTCCATGTCCTCGCGATTTGGCGCGTCGGCAGGCGGCCCTACGAGCCCCGCCTTGTCGAGCGCGGCGTCGATCTTGGCGCGTTGTTCGTCCGTGACGTCGAGGCCGTGGAGGAGGAAGTCCGCGGGCGAGCCGCCTCGACCCTTCATCCCGGGCATGCCCGCGTGGCCTCGCTCGCCGTCCTTTCCTTCACGCATCCCATGCCTGCCGCGCTCGCCCTTCGGAGCGTCGGCGTCGGCGTCATCGCCGTCGGGTCCTCGATGCCCACCGCGCATCTCCGGTCCCTTCGCGAGCTTCTCCTTGGCGAGCGTCGCCAGCTGGGTCCGTTGCGCGCTGTCGAGCGTCGCGTGGAGGGTGTCGAGCGCCGACGCGAGCTTGGCGCGACGTGCTTCGACGTCCGCATCCGACGGTCCCTGCGGCGCGAGCTTCGATGCATCTACGCTGTTCGAACGAATTGCATCGGCGAGAGGCTTCGTGTCCGGCCGCTCCATCTTCGGCCGGTCGCCCTCGAGCGTCTTCATGGCGGTCTCGATCTTCGATTTCTGATCCTGGGTCAGATCGAGATCGTGCAGCGCCATCTGGAAGATGGCTTCGGGTCCAGCGCGCATCGGGCCACGCCCCATGTGCATGCCACGCCCCTCTGGGCCGGCTGCCTGCACCGCGCTCGTCGCATCCGCGGTGTCGTCCTCGTCATCGGACCCGCCCACCACGCCGCCCGCACACCCCGCCGCGCCCATCGCGAACATCGCAACGAGGGTCCACGGCATCCAGCGAGTCTTCGTACCGATTTTGATCATGAGTTCCTCCAACGAGGTCAGCTTGAGACGCGCCGGTAAATCGGACCTTGGCGTGGTGTGTGCGAATGTTAAGCGTCCTCCGGCGGATCTCCCTCTTCCGACGCCGGTGGCATGGTGATGCGGACCGTCGTGCCGACGCCGAGCGAGCTCTCGATCGCGATGGATCCGCCGTGCGCGACCACGATCCGCTTCGTCAAGGCGAGCCCGAGCCCCAGGCCACCCGTCGCGCGCGTTCGGCTCTTGTCGGCCCTGAAAAATGGACGAAACACGTGCGGCAAGTCGCTCTCGGCGATGCCGATGCCTGCGTCGACGACCTGGATCTCGATGAAGCCGTCCGCCATCGCCGCGCGGAGATCGACGCCGGCGTCGGCGCGCTCGGTGTACTTCGCCGCATTATCCAGGAGATTGTCGACAGCGCGCCGCAAGAGCACCGGATCGCCCACCACGGCAGGAAGATCGGGCGCGATCTCGACGGTGAGAGCCCGCTCCGGATGGCGCATCCGAAAGCGCTGCGATGCGGCGTCCGCGATCGATCCGATGCTCAATCGCTCTTTGCGAAGCGGCGGGATCCCGCTGGTCGGAGCGGCTGCCCCCGCGAGGTCGAGGCGTGCGGCGGTCAACGTGTCGCTGATGAGTCGCTCGAGCTCGTCGAGGTCGCCCGTGATGTCGGCGAGCGACGCCTGCGCCGCTTCGGCGTCGCCCTCGGCCGCGATATCGAGCGCGACGCGAATGCGAGCGAGCGGGGTTCGAAGCTCGTGACTCACGTTCGCAAGCAGCTCTTTCTCGGCATGAAATAGCTCGACGACCTTCTCGGCCATGTCGTCGAACGCTCGCGCGACCTCGCCGAGCTCGTCTCCGCGCATGAGCTTCACGCGCGCGGAGAGATCTCCGCCACCGATCGCGCGCGCCGTCGTCTGCATGCGCTGAAGCGGTCCGAGGAGGCTGCGCGCGAGGAGCCAGGACGAGATGCCGACGACCACGAGCACCGCGACGATGATGAACGGGCCGGGCGATGGCGGACGGTTCATCGTGACGAGCTGGTAGAGCCGCCCTTCTCCACCATCTGGAAACGTGAGCGGCGTTACGAGGCAGAACGCGCCCATGTCGGACTTGCCGCCGCGCACTGGACGCGGACCGAGGTGACCGCCCTCGCCATGCGGACCCGGAGGTCCCGGTGGAAAGAGAGGGGGTGGATCCGCGGAGTCGCTCGACGACGCGAACCACGCCGGATGCTGACCGCGGTGGCGAGGATGAGGCGGCGGACCATGAAAGTCTTCTGAATCGGCGTCCTCGATGACACCGGGCTTGCAGGGCGTCGCGTCTGGTGGCTCGGATGCGCGAACCGTCCCGCTCGGATCGACGACGACGAAGGTCGACCGCATGTCCGCGCTCGCGGCGAGCAGCTCGGCGTCGAGATCGTCGGGCTCTGCCAAGCGTGCTTCGACATGGCGCGCGACGAACCGAAGCTGATCGTCGTGCGGTCTTCGCGGAGGCGAGCCTGTGGACTGGACGATGAACAGACCGAGCGCGACGGCCGCGAACTGCGCGAGGCCGACGAGATAGATCCGAAGGGCGAGCCTAGGGATCCGCCGCTTCGAACGCGTTGCGCTCATGGCAACGCGAGGATGTAGCCCACGCCACGCACGGTCTTGATGACGCGCGGGTTCTTCGGGTCGTCACCGAGCTTTCGACGCAGGTGAGAGATGTGTACGTCGATGGACCGATCGAACGCTTCTTCTGCGCTGCCGCGCACCTGATCGACGAGCTGCTCGCGGGTGAGCACGCGGTGGTTGCGCTCGGCGAGGACTCGCAGAAGATCGAACTCGTACGTCGTGAGCACCAGGTCTTCGCCGCGGAACTTGGCTCGACGCGACGCGGGATCGATCGTCAGGCCGCCGACGTCGACGGTGCTGCGGTCGGGTCCCGTTTGACCGCGCGCGCGGCGCGCGTGAGCGCGGATGCGCGCCAGGAGCTCTCTCGTCGAGAACGGCTTCGCGAGGTAATCATCAGCGCCACCTTCGAGGCCCATCACGCGATCGGCCTCTTCTCCGCGGGCCGTCACCATGATGATCGGCGTGTCGACGCGTGCGCGGAGCTGGCGACACACCTCGAGCCCGTCCATGCCGGGCAACATCAGATCGAGGAGGATCACGTCTGGACGTGACGAACTGAGGATGAGGAGCCCCTCTGAGCCGGACGACGCGAGGGTGACGACGAGCCGGTGAGATTCGAGATAGCGGGCCGTGAGCCGGGCGAGCTTCGCGTCGTCTTCGATGTAGAGAACGGTGATGGGAGCCGCGTCCGGATCGACCATGATCGAATCAGAGGCTAGCAGGGCGGGTTCACACGTCCGCCCGCTTAACAATCGCTAACTCGAGATCCATGCGATTCACATGGTCGTCCCTGAAGCTCTAGCTTCATGAGTGACGAGCACAGCGGACGAGCTCGAACGACGCGTGGCGGATCTGCCGAGGAGCGTGCACGGAAAGCGCGGGCCAGAGCGCGGAGACACCGGCACCTCATCGTGGCAGCCGGTGTCTTCCTCGGGCTCGCGGGTGTGTTCGTCTTCGTTCGGCTCGGGATCGTCGGAACGGCGGTCGCGTTCGGCGTGGCGCTCGTCCCCGCGAGCATCGTCACGTGGCGCGTACAGCGCGGACGACGAGCTGCGGTCATCCCTGGACCACACTTGGGCCCGTACGTGATCGTTCGCAAGCTCGGTGAAGGCGGGATGGGCACCGTCTACGAGGCTCGACACACCGCGCTCGGTCGGCGGACGGCTCTCAAAGTCGTCAAGGCATCGCGCTTCGACGGAGACGCGCTGCGACGCTTCGAGCGCGAGGCGCGCGTCACCGCAGAGCTGTGTCACCCGAACTGCGTGACGTTGTTCGACTACGGGCGCAGCGAACAGGGCGTCTACTACCTGGCGATGGAGCTCATCCAGGGTTCGACGTTGGACGCGGTGCTCCAGGCAGAAGGGCCGATTTCTTCGTCGCGCACGCTGCGCATCTTGAAGCAAATCGCAGGAGCGCTGGCGCATGCGCACGCCAAGCAGCTGGTCCATCGAGACATCAAGCCGTCGAACGTCATGCTTTGCCAAAAGGACGGTCACAAGGACTTCGTGAAGGTCTTGGACTTCGGTCTCGCGAAGAGCCTCGTCGATCAGTGCGACATCTCGCACGCGAAGATCGTCGGCACGCCTCTTTTCATGTCTCCCGAGGCGACGAAGGATGGCATGACCGCCGGTCCTCCGGCCGACGTCTACTCGATCGGGACGCTCGGCTATGCGCTGCTCACGGGCGAGTGTCTCTTCGAAGATTGCTCGATGGCGTCGCTCGCGCTCGCCCATCAGAGCGAGCCCCCGCTCCCGCCGTCGCTGCGTTCGACCCGGGCCATTCCTCGCGATCTCGAGGACGTCCTGATGCGATGTCTCGCGAAGGACCCAAACGCTCGCTATGCGGACGGCACGCAGCTCTTGGCGGCTCTCGAGGCGTGCGATGAAGTGCTCGAGGACGACGCGCCGCGAATTTCGAGGCGGGTTCGCAGCAGCGTCAGGCCGTCGATCGTAGAGACGCGCGATCTCGCGCCGATGGGTCGTCGAGCTCGGCGACGCGGCGCGGACTCGAGCGCGAGCACCGGGCCGCACTGAGCGCGGGAGCTCACTCGTCCGCGGCGGCGCCGACTTCCAGGTCGTCGGACGCGCGGCTCGCGTTCTCTAGGGGGGGTGTCCCTAGTTTTCGGAGGAGCTTCGCGCGGCTGGCGTCGTATTCGGCACGCGCCTCTTGATAGCGCTCTGCCTGACGTCGCAGCCGAAGGGCGAGGATGAAGACGAAGCTCATCATCAGCACCGCCGCGACCCATCCGATGGGAGGCACGGTGAAGTTTGCGCCGGTCAGCGCTGGCACGACGACGGGGAATAGCATGCACGGCGCGAGCGCCATGAGACCGTACGCCTGACCTTTTGTGGGAACGGAGCGATGACCGCTCTTGCTCTTCAGCATGAGATCCTGCCGGGCCAGGTCCCACTCGCGGTCGAGCCGTTCGAGCTCGCCCTGAAGAAAGAGCAGCTTGCTTTGGTCGATGATCCCCTCTGCGTGGGCAGAGACCTTCGCGGCTCCGTCTTCGACGCGCTTGGCAGCCTCGACGACGTCGGTGAAGGTGCTTCCATCTTCGCGACGCACGCTGAGCTGTGTGCCACAGCGCTTGCAAGTGACGAGCTTCGTCTTCTTGCCGACCTTCAAAGAGGCGCCGCATTCGTTACACTGAAGTGGTGCGAGCTGCATGCGATCGGTCACACTCTAGCCGAGCCACTCGATGGAGCGGCATGCGCAAGTCTTCCGTGAGCTCGAGCGTGCTCGTGATCGGGGCGTTGGCTTTCGTCGGGCCGCCGGCCACGATCGCCGAGGCAAGCCCTGATACGCCGCCGACAGCGAGCTCTACGACAAACGCAGCGGCCGACGGAAAGCTCGTCGTGCACGTCATCGTCCCGCTCTGCGACAACCGTCAGATCGACTGCGGATCGTCCCTCTCGGGAAAGCCCGACGAGCTGGCGCACAACCTTTACTGGGGCGCTGTGTTCGGACAGAAGACGTTCTTCTCTCGGAAGGGCTCGCCCTACGCGCGGACCCGCACCGAAGGAGAGGACGGCGATCGCCTCGAACGCGCCATCTTCACGAAGAAGGTCGCCGGGAAACCGTGGGGCCAGACCGCGGAGCTCGAGCTCGTCGTCGTCTTCGATGCGTATCGGGGCGACGCGATCGATCACGCGCTCGCTGTGTTCTACGAAGAGGCCGAGCGCGGCGCAGACCTCGACGTCGGCCACGTCGATCTCATCGGGTGGGCGGGCCACGACCGCATGATGGATGGGACGAAGCCCCCCAAGCGCGCCGCGCCCGAAGAGCGCGCACCGATCCCGAGCTTCGTCATGGCGTGCTACTCGCGCTCGTACTTCGAGGATCCGCTCCTTGCGCGCGGGTCCGTCCCGATCGCGCTCACGAGCTCCTTGATGGCGCCCGAGGGCTACGTCGTCGACGCGGTCATCGACGGCTTCGCCGCGCACGAGTCGCGCACTCGCATCCGAGCCCGTGCGATCTCGGCGTACGCCAAGTTCCAACGCATCGAGGAGAAAGCCGCGGCGTCCGTGTTTTCGAAGCTCGACGAGTAGTCCGCCCGCACGGGCGGACCGGCAAGCTGGCGAACGTCAGGCGCCGAATTTTCGGAAGTTGCGCACGCTCAGCGTGACCATCACCGCGCTGATGGCGATGAGCGCCAAGACGTTCGGCAAGAGCTCGAGCGGTCCGGCGTCGCGAAGGACGACGCCGCGCATGATCTCGATCATGTGCGTCGCGGGGAGGAAGCGTCCAATCCACTTCAGGACGAACGGCAGCCCCGCGACGGGGAAGATGTAGCCCGAGAGGAAGATGCTCGGCAGAAGAAACATCTGCGCCATTTGCTGCGCCTGCGCCTGCGTGCTCGCGCGCGTCGAGATGAAGAGGCCCATCGACAGCAGCGCAAAGAGATAGATGAGCGCCATGCCGAACAGGAACAAGAGACTTCCTCGGATGGGCACGCCAAACCCGAAGCGCATCGCGAGCAAGATCATGGTCATCTCGCCGAGGCCCAAGACCATGTACGGGAAGAGCTTCCCCAACATGAGGCCGAGTGGGTGAATCGGCGTGACCAGCAGCTGCTCGAGCGTCCCGTTCTCGCGCTCGCGGACGATCGAGACGGCCGTCAGCACCATCGCCACGATTTGGAGGAGGATCGCGACGAGCCCCGGAATGATGAAGTTGGCGGTGCGCCCAGAGGGGTTGAAGAGCACGATCGGCTGTACGGAGAGCGCGGCCGCTGGGGCCTGCCCACCGACGGATACCCGCTCTGCGAGGGTCCGGACGTTCACGTCGGCGGCGACGCCGTTGACCGCACCGAGCGCCTGCGCGCTGACGTTCGAGTCCGAGCCGTCGATGAGGACCAACACCTTGGCTCCGTCGAGGCGCGCACGTCGAGCGTGGTAGTCGGGCGGAATGACGATACCCACTTTGGCCCGGCCCGCGGCGATTTCGGTCCGCGCCTCGCGAGGGTCAGAGGTGACCTTGGAGATCGTGAACGTGTGCGTCGCCCGCAGCTTGTCCATCAGCTCACGGCTCTCTTGCGAGACGTCCTGATCGACGACCACCGTCGGGACGTTCGTCACCGTCTGGTCGATGAATCCGAAGAGCATCAGCTGAAAGATCGGGATCGACAGCGCGATGACGAACGTGCTGCGGTCGCGCCGCATGTGAATGAACTCTTTTTGAAAGATCGCGACGAACGACGTCCAGATGGGGCTCATGGTCTCAACCTCTCGCCAGTGTCGCGGCGGGGCGACGGACCTCGCGCAGGGCGGCTTCACGCTCGGTCAGGGTGACGAACACGTCCTCGAGCGATGGAGCGATGGGTCGGACGTGCGCATCCGGAAAGCCCGCGCCGTGGAGGCCGCGCGTCAGGACGTCGTCGGTCATCTCTTCCGCAACCACGGCATGCACGGCCTGACCGAAGATCGTCGACGACGAGCAAAAACCCTGGGAGCGCAGCCAGTGAAGGGCGCGCGCCGTCGCGGCGGCCTCGACCTCGACGCGCCGCATTCCGGGCGTATTCACCTCTTGCATCGACTTGAGGGCATCGGGCGTGCCGCTGACGATCATCTTCGCGAGATAGAGGTACCCGACCTCGCCGCAGCGCTCGGCCTCGTCCATGTAGTGGGTAGTGACGAGGAGGGTGATGCCCCGCGCGGCGAGCTGGAACAGCAAATCCCAGAGCTCTCGTCGGGCGACCGGATCGATGCCGGCGGTCGGCTCGTCCAGGAAGATGACGCGCGGATCGTGCATGAGCGCGCTGCCGAGGGCGAGTCGCTGCTTCCACCCGCCGGAGAGCTGACCGGCGCGCCGATCGAGATATGGCCGAATGTGCGTGAGATCGATCGCGGCGTCTTGGCGTTCACGGAGGCGTGGACCCGACAGCCCATAGACACGCGCGTAGAAATCGAGGTTCTCGCGTACGGTCAGGTCGGCGTAGAGCGCGAACTTCTGGCTCATGTAGCCGATGTTCTTGCGAATGGTCTCGCCCTGGGTCGCGACGTCCAGCCCGAGCACGGTGGCCTTGCCCGCGTTCGGCGCGAGCAAGCCGCACAGGATGCGAATCAGGGTCGACTTGCCAGAACCGTTCGGGCCGAGCAGGCCGTAAATCGTCCCGGTCTTGACCTCGAGGTCGACGGTATCGAGCGCTGTGAACTCGCCGAACTTCCGCGTGACGCCACGGACGACGATGGCGCTGTCGCTCATCGAACTTCGCTGACGGTCGCCGCCATGCCTGCGCGCAGATCGTCGACGCCACCCTCGAGCACGATGCGCGTGGCGAACACCTGGTTCGCGCGCTCGTCGGCTGTCTGGAGATTTCGCGGCGAGTACTGACCCTGCATGTCGATGTGCTGAATCGTTCCGGGGAAAGCGCGCCCCGGAAACGAATCGACGAACACCTGCACGCCGTCACCCGGGTGCACGAGACCCAGCTGCGTCTCCGGAACGTACACGCGGACGTAAAGCTGATCGTCCTCGAGCAGGACGGCCGCGGTCATGGTCGGACCGATCAGGTCGCCGGGTCGAAGGTCGAGCGTCTCTACGCGGGCGTTCGCCGGAGCTTTCACGGTCAGCTCGCCGATGGTCACGTCGATCTGCGCGAGACGTCCCTCTGCCGCTTTCACGACGGACTCTGCGGCGCGGAGGTCCTCGACGCGCGCGCCGCTCTCGACGAGCTTCGCCCCGGCGTTCGCCTCTGCGGCGCGCTGCTGCGCCTGGACGATGGTCTCGCTGCGCGAGCCGTTCCGGAGCTCGGAGTAGGAGGCCTTTGCGGCGTCGCGCTGCGACGTCGCGAGCTGAAGCGCCGTGTTCACGCCATCGAGCTCGGCGCGCGAGATCGCCCCCGCGTCGAAGAGGCTCTGGAGGCGATCGACGTCGAGCTTCGCCTTCAAGACGGCCGACTCCGCGCCGTCGAGTCTCGCCTGGGCGGCCTTGATCTCTTCCGGGCGAGCACCGTTGCGCGCCTCTGCGAGGACGGCGGCTGCAGATTCCGCGCGCGCTTTCGCCTGCTCGATCTCTTCGGGGCGCGCGCCAGCCTTCAACTTCTCGAACGCGGCCTGCGCCTGATCGAGCTGAGCTGCCGCCATGAGCCGTTGCGCGTCGAGGTCACCCGCTTCGAGGACCAAGAGCGATTGACCTGCGGCGACGCGATCGCCTTCGTGGACGAGCACCTCTTTCACGCGACCGCCGGCGCGCGATCCGACCTCGATCGTGCGCGCCTCGACCGTCCCGCTCCACTCTGGCGGTCGCGACGCCTTCCAGCGTCCGTAGCCGACGTAGCCGCCGATCCCTAGCACCGCGACGGTGAGCAGAATGAACGGTCTGAGGTTCTTCTTCTTCTTCTTCGGCGCGTCGACTTCGACTTGCGCGTTCGTACTACCGGCTTGAGTCACGCTCGCAAGCCTAGTCCCGCGCAGAAAATCGCGAAAAAGAAGCGTACTCGATAAAGGATTCTCTAGATACGCGGGCTACCGTCACGCGACGGTCACATCCACTGAAATGGCGAATTCGGTCGGAGTGTCGCGCTCTTCGCGTGCGAAAGGCTGGTCCGCGGCGCATGCTGATAGGTCGACCGCTCTCCGTGTCTCGCGTCATTTCGGCTTCCGGTCTTGCGAGGAGTCCCATGTCCCCCCGCTCCCTTTTTCTTCGCGAAAGCTTGTTGGTCTTTTCGGACGTTCACCTTGGCAGCGATCTGTCGGACCGGGCGCCGAACGCTCCGAAGCGCACCCTGCAGATCGATCGAGATCTGCTCGAGCTCGTCGCGCACTATCGACGCACTCCTCCGAAGGGTCCGCGTTGGCGGATGGTCGTCGCGGGCGACTTCATCGACTTCATCGGAATGGCGATCGCCGCAGGCGACGATCAGCTCGAGACGGCGCCGAACGAAGAGGAGCAAGAGCACGGGCTCGGAAACGCGTCGGATCACTCGCGCCTGAAGCTCCGCCGCGTGCACGCGCGCCACCAGGAGTTCTTCGCCGAGCTGGCGGGCTTCGTCGCCGACGGTCACGCCCTGACGATCGTGCACGGCAACCACGACATCGAGCTGCACTGGGACGCGGTGAAAGAGGACCTGCGTCAGATCCTGGTGGAAGAGGCGTCGAAGGCCGCCGCGGTCGCCGGCAAGGCCTTCGACGAAGCCGGGTTCCGAGGTCGCATCGAGTACGAGCCGTGGTTCTTCTATCGACGTGGCGTCGTCTACGTCGAGCACGGGCACCAGTACGATCCGTATTGCGCGACCGAGTACGTGATGGCGCCGCTCTCACCGCTCGATCCGCGGCGCATCGCGCGGGGCGTGACCGAGGTGCTGCTGCGCTTCGTCGTCCGCCCGACGCGCGGCATGAGCGAGCAGGGCCACGAGAAGACCGGGATGCTCCACTACGTCGCGTTCGCATTGAAGCTCGGCGTGATGGGTCAGCTGCGCCTCGCAGGACGCTTCGCGAGCGCCGTCTTCGAGCTCTTCCGTCTGCGGCGTGCGCACCTGTCGGAGGCGAGTCAGCGCATGCGCGCCGAGCACGAGAAGCGTGTCGCGCTCCTCGCGGAAGCGACGCGCATCGGCCACGACCGACTCCGGGCGCTGCTGCGACTTCAGGCGCCACCGATCACGCAGAGCGTCCGCGGGATCTTGGCGAGCGTCCTGCTCGATCGGCTGGGGCTCGCGCTCTTCGCGACGATCGCGCTCGTCGTGTTCGCGATCGTCGGCGCCTTCCACGGTCACATGCTCTTCGGGGTCCTGGGCGTGCTCGTCGCGTGGGCGTTCTTTCATCGCCACCTCGTCAAGAGCCGCAAGGTCGATGCCGCCGACGAGCTCGCGGGGCGCGCGCTCGAGCTCGCGAGGCTCTTCCCCGCCGCGTTCGTCGTCATGGGACACACGCACACGCCAGCCGAGATCCCGAACGAGAACTCGACGTACATCAACCTCGGCTCCTGGGCCGAGGAAGAGCCCGCGGAAGACTGCGCGGTACATCGCGCCGCGCGTACGCACCTCGTCATCCACGTCGAGGGCGACCGTCCCGAGGCGCAGCTCTTGACGTGGGAGTCCGGCGAAGGCCCGCGGCGCTTCATCAAGATCTGAAGCGCGGCGCGGTGGGTTTTCCGAATGCGTGCACGCGTCCGTGCCGGCGCACGCGGTAAGATGCGACGCGTGAAGGTCTCGAATCTCTGCGTCTACTGTGGATCGAACCCGGGTCGGCTTCCGGAGTACGCGGACGCCGCACGGAGCCTCGCGCGCGCGGCCGTCGGACGCGGCATCGGTCTGGTCTATGGCGGCGCGACCGTCGGCATCATGGGCGCCGTGGCGGACGCGGCGCTCGCTGCGGGTGGACGCGTCGTGGGCGTCATCCCGCAGTCCCTCGTCGACAAGGAGCTCGCGCATCGCGGCCTCAGCGAGCTCGTCGTCACGAAGTCGATGCACGAACGCAAGAGCGTGATGGCCGAGCGCGCCGACGCGTTCGTCGCGCTACCCGGCGGGGTCGGTACGCTCGAAGAGATCTTCGAGATGTGGACGTGGGCGCAGCTTGGCTTCCACGACAAACCGTGCGCGATGCTGAACGTCGCCGGCTACTACGACGATCTACTGCGCTTCCTCGATCGAACGGTCGCAGACGGCTTCGTGCGAAGCGGACACCGCGAGATGCTCGTCGTCGAAGAAACCGCAGAGGCGCTGCTCGATCGGCTCGAGAGCTATCGCCCGACGATCGTCGCCAAATGGGTCGAGCGCGATCAGACCTGACTGCGACAAACCCCGGCCTGGCCCCGCCGCCTTCCCCGGAGCCGCCGCGGCGTGTACGTTCGCCGTCACCATGGACATCGTCCTTCCGAAAGAAGCATTCATCGCGCTCGCTGCGCTCTCCTGGGCCGACGGAAGCGTGCGTCCTCGCGAGAAAGACGGCCTCGTGAAGGCCGCTGGCTCGTGCGGGATCTCGGACGCCGACCTGGCCGAGATCGCGAAGGCGCTCTCCGTGGACACGAAGCTCGACAACTTCGTCCCGGGCGACATGACGGATTGGCAGCGCCTGCTCACCTACTCGCTCGCTGTGTGGCTCGCGCGCGTCGACGGCGTGCAGTCGACCGAGGAGAGCGATCTCTTGAGAGATCTGGCGAAGCGACTCGATCTCGACAAAGGCAAGACCGACCGCGCGGCCGCTGCGGCGAACGACGTGGCGTGCCTGCCCGATGGTGGTCGTCCCGAGCGCTTCGACTTCGTCGCGCTCGACAAGCGACTCCGCGAGAAGCTGCCGCATCTCGCCCCGAAGGACTGACGCCCCGAAGGACTGACGCCCCGAAGGATTGACGCGCCGAACGACTGGTCGGTCTGCCCTTCCGGGCGAACAGGCGTCGTCAGGCGCCGAGGTAGCGACCCAGGCGGGAGCCGCCCTCGCGAAAGACGCGGCGCATCGTCGCCATCAAGATGGGCCGACCGACTCTTCCGAGAAGGGTCGGCGCCGCGGCCATGGTCCAGTCGATCGCCGTGGCCGAGCCGCCCTCTACCGGGGAGAGGATCATGTCCTCGGCGATGGCGTGCGCGAGCGGCGAGCTCGACTCGGTCATCGTGAAGCTGAAGCGCTCGCCCGGCTCCCAGGCGATGAACTTCTCGCGATAGGTGCCGAGCAACGTGAGCGAGACGTCGCGTTCCGCGCCGACGCCGCTCGTCTCTTTCGACACCCACTCGCACCGCGTCATCAGCGGAAACCACTTCGTCCAGGTCGTCGCGTCGGCGAGCGCAGCGAACACCTCTTCGGGGCTCTTGCCGATGACGACGCGATCGCGAAGTGTGAGCGGCGCACGCGCGAAGAAATCGAGGGTCTCGGGGCGAAGCTTCATCGAACGCTCGACCTCAGGCCTTCGCCGTGAGGACGAGGCCGCGCCACCGCGTCAGCGATGCGCCGAGCTTCTCTTCGATGCGGCGCAGCTCTTGGACGAGCTCGCTCTCCTCGACGCCGGCGCTCCGCGCCTCGCGGACACAGGTCAACGCGGCGAGGTAGCGCTCTCGCTCGAGGAAGCACTTCGCGAGCATCGGCCAGACGGCTTTGGGTGAAGCGCCCAGGCTGATCGCGCGACGCAGTGGACCTATCGCCTCTGCGTGACGTCCGGTCGTTTGCATCGCGTGTCCCAGACGCCGGAAGAGGTCGCTCGCCACGGGACCGTCCTGCGCATACTGGATGCCGAGACGAAGGACCTCTTCGCCTTGTTGCGGCTCGCCGAGCTCGACGCACGCCGATCCGAGGAGCCCGAGGCCCTTTGCGATGAGCGAGCGCGCCTCTGGGGCGAGCATTTGCCCCTCGGGCGTACGCAGAAAGATGGCGAGCGGCGCCGGCCAGCTGGCGAGAAGTTGAAGGACGCGTGTGTGATCGCTCGACTCGGCTGCCAGCTCGGCCTCGCCGACCTTCGTGAGATCGATGGCCGACCGCTGACCGACGCTCGCGCGCTCGAGCTCTTCGCGAACGTGCGAGCGCACGCGCGCGCGGAAATCGAGGAGATCGAGCGACTGCTCTTCCCCGTCCGAGAGCACCAAAAGCGTGCTGGTCGTGCCCTTCACGATCAGCTTGCGCAGGCTGTAGCCGTAGATCGGCGCGAGCAGAAGATAGCGAACCCCGATGTGCTGCTGCAGCGCTTCGACGTCGGACTCTTTCTCGGGTGCGGCGGGGGTGATGTCCGAGAGGATCTCGTCCGCGAGCAGGGCGCCGACGAGACGCTGGCGGAAGTCCGCGAGCGTCAGGCGCTGCGGATCGGCGGGGTCTTCGTCCTCTTCTGTCTGAGGGCCGACGACGAAGTCGACGATGGTGTTGTCGGGGTTGCGGCGATCGACGGTGAGCGCCGTGATGCGCGCGCCCGTGATCATCGAGAAGGCGAAGAACGCCTCGCCGACGATCTCGCACAAGGCCTGGAAACTGCCGATTCCTTCGCCGATGCGCTCGAACCAGCCGTCCGTGCGGACTGCGTCGAGACCGAAAGCGCGCTCTTTGGCCATGCGGAGTGTTTCTGATCCCGCGGCGAGCCGCGACGATTCGGCGCTAAGGGTCGCACGGCCCGAGGGCTCGTGTCACGGGGCGTTGCGAAGGACCTCAGCCATCAACATGCGCCGGCGCAGCCCTCGGGTGTGAAGAACCCGTAGCCCTTTGCCTTCGAACACGCGTCCTCGTCCATCTTCGCGGCGCAGCACGGACCTTGGCCGTCGCACTTCGTTTGAAGGAGCTTGCCGTTTCGAATGCAGCAGTTGCCGCCGCCTGGAAGATAGTTGTTCGCCTCGCCCGGCGGCTCGGGCCCTTCAGGGGCCTCGGGCAACTCGGGAGGCTGACACGCGGTGGGACCGAACAGGCCGATCCCCAGGGCCGCGAAGATGATGAACGCTGCGGAACCTCGGAGGGTGCTCACGAACCAGGACTCCAGCTGCGAAGGAACTCGGTCATCCGACGTCCGACGAGCGTAAGACGGCGAGGCAGAAGCGGCCAAGTCCGCCGCTTCTCGGAGCGCACTTTTGGTCGAAATCCCGGTCTCTAAAGCGCGCGGCTCAGCGGCGATCCCAGTGAATGCAAACGGGCTTCACGCCGCAGCCCTCGCAGCGAACGGGATCCCGGGTCGACGGGCAACCCTGCACCATCCCGAGGTGGCAGAGCGGGAAGTCGTATTTGACGGGGTCGTCGGGATCGATGCGCTTGAGCTCTCGCGTGACCTCGAGCGCCGCGAGCCAGCTGGCGCTCGTGCGCTTCGTGAGGCCGAGGTTCTTCGCCAATCGGTGTAGGTGGACGTCGAGCGGGATGACGAGCGCCGACGTCGGCAAATCCCAGTCGCCGACGTCGACGCCATCGGCGGGGCGCGCCATCCACCGGAGCAGAAGCATCATGCGCTTCGCCGCGCTGCCCCCGTCGGGGCCGGCGAGGATGTGACGCGCGCCCATGGTCTTTCGCGCGCCCAGGCCACCGGCGGCGCGAATCGCCGCGGTGAATGAGCTCATCGCCAGGCCGAGATCGCCTCCGTGAGCGTCGAAGCGCGCACGAATGTCGGCGCCGAGGCCTCCGCTCGCGAGCTGCACGCGCCGGGCACCGACGACGAGCGCCGTGAGATCTGCGCCGGTGTAGAGCCTGTGTTTCCACCCGCGAAGCGAGGTCGCGACGCGACGCGGATCGTCTCCGGCGGTCGCGGGAGACGGACCGAGCCGCGTGAGAGCGTCCTCGATCTTCGCGGTCAACGCCTTGACGTTGCCGAACGCGAGGCACGACGCGATGACCGCGACGAGCTCGCGATCCTCGGCGCGCTCGTAGCGATGTACGAACGACACCGGGTCCTTCGCGAAGCGCTCTTCGACGCGCATCTCCTTGCGGACGCGCTCGAGGGCTTCTCCGATTCGCGCGATGCGCGCCGCGCTCGGTCCGGCCTGCGCGCGCGCTCGAGACAGGGGCTTCGGCGCGCGCGGCATGCGCCTACCTTAGCGCGCGGGGGGACGGTGCATCCGCCTCTGGTTCCGTGTCTCTCGTTTCGGCGCTCTCTGGTCCAGCCACCCTCATTTCGCTGGTCCGCCCGTGCGGGCGGACTACCTCCACGCGAGAGACCAGCTACGCTCTCGGCATGCTTATTCGTTCGCTGGGTGCGCTTTGTCTGATCAGTTCGGTCTCTGCATGTGTCGTCGTCAAAGACGGCGGCGACGACGGCGCGGGTGGCGGCTCGACGACGACGACCTCGGGTGGCGGCCAGGGCCAAGGTGGCACGACGACGAACGGCAGCGGGGGAGCAGGTGGCGCGACCACGACGACGACGACGTCCACCGGCGGCAGCGGCGGCGGGCCTATGTGCGAGGCTCCGGCCGGCGTCTCGGACTTCGAGATCGGCACCGGCGCGACGTGCTTCGAGACCCTCGCGCCTCTCGACATCGTGCCGCTCAACCAGGGCCCGCAGGGCGGCTATCACGTGTGGCTCGGCATCGGCTGCACCGACTGCGGCGACACGCCGGTCCTCACGTGGGGCGCGCTCGACCCGGACACGATGATGACGCTCGCGAACACCTACGAGAACACCGCGGTCATCGATCTGTCGAACCAGGCGTGGCCGCAGGCCGCAGGCATCTTCACGAACATGCCGGGCTTCACGTTCGACCCCGACAACAACCCGCCGCCTGCGCCGGGCACGCACGTGATCCTCTACGCGAAGCTCTCGAACGTAGACGGCGACCTGCTCCACGAGGGCCAGGTCGAGATCGTCATCGGAGACACCGTCGTCTACGATCCGTGCGCCGAAGATCCGAACGCACCCGGCTGCGGAAACGACGGCGCGGGCGGCGCGTTCGGTGGTGGCATGGGCGGAGCCGGCGGCGCACCGACACCCTGAGGGTCGTCGTCCCGCGCAGCGCGATCGAGCGATCGGCTGCGCGGCGACGATCGTCTCTCACCAGACCGAGCAGGTCTCAGCCGCGATCATCTTCGAGCCCGGCTTGCAGCTCCAGGCCTTCTGGAACTCGGGCGTCTGCGACATCGGGCCGTTCACGCGGTACTTCGGGAACGAGTGCGGATCGACCTGCGTCATCAAGCGGGTCGTCTCTTCTCGATACTTCGAACACCAGATCTGCCCGGTCGCCAAGAAGAACTGCTGGTCCTCGGTGAAGCCGTCGGCGATGACCTGCTCCTTCGAGTCTTTGCGCATCTGACGGTACGCGCGGAACGCGAGCTTCACGCCCCCGACGTCCGCGATGTTCTCGCCTAGCGTGAGCTTGCCATTCAGCTTCAGGCCGGGGAGCACCTCGTAGCCGCCGTATTGACGCTCGACGCACTGACCCTTGCTCTTGAACGTCGCCGAGGTCGAATCGCTCCACCAGTTCGCCAGGTTGCCGGACTTGTCGAACTGCGAGCCTTCGTCGTCGAAGCCGTGCGTCAGCTCGTGTCCGACGACCATGCCCATCGCGCCGAGGTTCACCGGGACGCTGGCCTTGGCGGAGTAGAACGGCGGCTGCAGAATGCCGGCCGGGAAGACCATCTGGTTCTTCTGCGGGTCGTAATACGCGTTGACCGTCGGCGGCGTCATGAACCACTCGCCGCGATCGACGGGCTTGCCGACCTTCTCGAGGCTGTCCTTCAGCTTGAACGCCGAGCCCGCGAGGACATCGTCGAAGTAGCCGTCCTTTACCGGGTAATCGTACGTCTTCCACTTCGCGGGATAGCCAATCAGATAGGCCATCGCGTGAAGCTTCTGCTTCGCCTTCTCGCGCGTCGCCGCGTCCATCCAGTCCAGCTCGTCGAGGCGGCCGTCCATCGCGCCAGCGATCGCGTGCGCGTACGACTCTGCGGCCGTCTTGCTGTCGCCGCCGAAGCGCAAATCGACGAACGGCTGCGCCAAGAGCTCACCCAGGTTGTCGTCGACCGCGTCGATGCAGCGCTTCCAACGATCGCGCTGCGTCTTCTGACCCGTCAGCGTCTTCGTCAGCTCGAAGTCTTCGTCGACGAACGCCTTCGAGAGGCGCGGCGCCGCGTTGTGAATGATCTGCCACTCGAAGTAGTGTTGCAGCGCCTTCGGCGACTCGTTCTTCGCGAGCGCGTCGAGCGCCGCCATGTACTTCGGTGCGCTGACCGAGATGTCGACGATGTTCGTGAAGCCGAGCCCTGCGAAGTACGCGTCCCAGTCGATGGTCGGCGTCGACTCCTTCAACCCAGGTCGATCGACCTTGTTGTACATGCCGACCGGATCGCGCCGCTCTTCGCGCGACTTCGACGCCGTCGCGAGCGCGGTCTCGACGCGGAGCACGTCGTCTGTCGCGGTCTTCGACTCGGCCGCAGAGAACCCGGCGAGCTTGAACATCTTCTCGACGTGCGCGACATAGAAGTCCTTGATCTTCTTTTTGTCGGCGTCGCTCTTCAGGTAGTAGTCGCGATCGGGGAGACCGAGACCGTTCTGGTCGATCATCCCGATCATCTTCGTGGCGTCCTTGTAGTCCTGGCCCGAAGAGACATCGAAGAACGACCAGATGCCGTGCTGATGCAGCATGACGAGGAGCTTCGTCAGGTCCTTCTTGTTCGTGACCTTCTTCGTCGCGTCCAGGAGCGGCTTCAGCGGCTTCGCGCCGGCCTTCTCGATCGCGGCTTCGTCCATGCACGCGGAGTAGAAGCGCCCGATTTTCCCGACCGGCGTCTCTTCGGCCTTCTTCTTCGTCGCGTCCTCGAGGATGGCGCGAAGATCGGCTTCGTTGCGCTGATCAATCTCCGAGAAGCTGCGCGACCAACGCGACCGATCGTCGGGGATCTGCGTCGTCTTCTCCCAACCGCCGCACGCGAATTGGTAGAAATCCGTGCAGGGATCGACGCTCTTGTCGAGCGCCGCGCCAGAGAGGCCCTGCGACTCGAGCGTCGCCTCGACGCGGGGTCGCGTATCGTTTTCTGCCGGAATCGCCGTCGGATCGAGCGGCGGATCCGCGGGACCCGGGACGTGCTCGGTCTGCGCCGACGAGCACGCGGCTAGCGCGAGCGCGAGCGTTACGACGGACGAGCTCTCGAGGCGGGATAGCTTCTTCATGTCAGGCCTTCTTGGGGGTTGGCTTCGCCTTGCGGGTCGCGAGACGCGACACCGAAGACCAGAGAACGGAGGCGACGACGAGCGTGAGGGACAGCCCTCCGACGCCGCCAAGGAGATAGATGGCGAACGGAAACGGCGGTCGTGAGGTGCATTGCGGCAAGCGCGGGTGGTCGAAGCGACAGCCGACGAACTGATCGGCTTCGCGTTCGGCGTCGGCGCGGGCTGGTGTCTCCGGCAGCGCGTCGAGCGAGCTCGAAGCCAGCATCCACATGCCGACGGCGTCCTTGTCTCCGTCTGGCCCTTCGGGGGCTGCGCGCACGGCCGCTGCGAGCGCCGCGGCCTGCTTGTCCGGATCTTCCTCTGCATAGGCCCGCGCCAAACGAGCCGAGGCGCCCTCGGTCAGCGTCTCGGTGCACTGCACGGCGCGATACTGCGTCTCGGTCAGGTACACCGTCTCGTTCGTCGTGCGGTCGAGGTACGGCTCGCTCGGCGAGACGATCACCGGCTCTCTCAATCGAGATTTCAGACCTTCGAAGCAGATGCCCATTTTCGGCGGGCGCTTCAGCCAGGTCGCGGCGTATTGGTAATACCAGAGACCGGCGGGGATCCCGGTCGCGACGGCGAGCACCACCGCGTACGCCATCCAACGACGGAAGATCGCCGGCTTCTTCGCTTCAGGGCCGTCGGCCGTCGGTTCGTCCGGCGCGGCGGCTTTCTCCGACGGTGCGTCGCCCCGAGGATCGGATGCGGGCGGGGCGTCGCCCTCATCAGTTTCCTTGGTTTCGTCGCCTTCGCTCGACGTCTCGGCCATCGCGTCGGCACTAATCCCGACGCGGGCCGCCCTGTCAACACCGTCCGAGCACGGTCGCCGTCGTCGAGCTTGGCGTCGGACGCGTCAGCGCTGATCGGCGATGCGATCGGCCACCGACTGCCAGCGAGCTGCGGAGCCACCGTGGCCGGCCGCCTCCGAGAGCTGCGAGAGGAAGGTCGTGCACGCGACCTCGCCGCTCGTGTCGCCGTGCGCCCGCGTCAGCGCGAGCGCAGACAAGGACTCGAGGAGCGCCTCTTCCGTGCGACCTGCCGCCGCGAGACCGACCGAGTACGCGAGGACCGCGCGCGCCCGGCGATCTTCGCGCGTCTCTTGCGCCGCCGCGCGGCGCAGGACGCGGAGGCCTTCCTCTTTTGCCCCACGCGTCATCGCCAGCACGCCGGCCAAGCGCTCGACGACCTCTGGGTGCTCGCCGGTGACCTTGAGGTGTTGCAGCGCCGCGTCGAGAGAGATCGTGTCGCCCCGACGAAGCGCTTCTCTTGCGAGCTCGATGATCTCGAACGAGCCGGTGGGGACGCGCGGGGCTGGCTCTGGCGGGTTCGTAGCGTAGAGCGCGTCCTCTCCCTGAGACACGGCGTGCGCGATGTCGAGCGAGTAGCTGAGCCGCGGGACGCCACCGAACGTGAGATCGCGGCCGCTCGGCACCACGGTCAGCGTCCCATCGATGACGCCGGGCACCGTCGCGTCGAGGAGGACCTCGCCGGGTTGCGCCGAGCGGGCGAGCGCGGCCGCGACGACGACAGGCTCGCCCCACGACAAGGCCGTGGAGCCCGCGGCTTCACCAAACGCCGCGACCTCTCCGACTGCGACGCCGGCCTTGGACACGGGGCGCATGCGCGCTTCGTGGACCGTTCGCGCAGCGAGCTCGATCGCCGCCTCGACGTCGGCTTCGTCGAACACGAAGCCCAGCTCGTAGCCACCGAACGAGCACACCCGCGCACCGAGCGCAGAGGCCTGCTCGGTGAGCTGCTCTGCGAGGTCCATGGCTTCTCTGGGCTTTGCGGGCGATGCGGCCCAGCGGAAGCTGACGACGACGACGCGCTCGAGGGTCACGTACCGATCCGGATCTTGTTCTTGAGCTTGGCGATCTCGTCGTCGATCTCGACGCCGCCAGGGCCTCCGCTCTTCGAAGCCTCTTTGCCTTCGAGCTGGCGGAACTTCGCTTCGACTTCCATCTCGTTCATCCCGCCGCCGAGGAGCGCCTCTTCGACCTCGCGGTGCGCCGCGACCTCTTCGGTGTGGTGATCGATCTTCGCTTCCATGCGCCGGAACTCTTCGAAGGCGCCACCGCCGACCTTCGAGCCGAGGCCCTCGGCGCCGCCGCCCGCGCGCGCTTGCTTGAGCTGCGTGGCGATCGTGCCCTTTCGGACCTCGTACTCCTTCTGCTTGTTCTCCATGCGCTCGAGCTCGGTCTTCATGCTGAGCACGGCGGCGCGCTGCTCGGCGCGAAGCGCCTCTGCGCGATCGCGCTCGCCGACGACGCGCTTCTTTTGCATGAGCGCCTCGCGGGCGAGCTTCTCGTCGTCGCCGCGCATTGCGAGCTCGGCGCGTCGATCCCATTTGTCGACCTCGACATCGAGCTCGTCGACCTTCTTGCGAAGGACCTTCTCCGCGGCGAGACCATCGACGAGCTCTTTTCGACCCGCCTTCAGCTGATCCTTCATCTCGTCGACCAGGAAATCGACTGATTTGTGCGGATCTTCAGCCTTGTCGAGCAACGCGTTGACGTTGCTCGAGATGACCTTGCCCATGCGGTCGAAGATTCCCATGGGGACAAGCGTGCTACGCCGAGGAGGGTCTGTAAACCCTCGACTCTTCGGGATGCGCAGCACCGTCGACCCAACGGGCGAGGGTTGCTGTGTACAATGTCGCCGTCCGACCTTTGGTCGGAAATGCACCGCGTGATCTCCTTCGGCCTCGGCGCTGCTTCGACGACCCGCCCAGACGCCGCCGCGACGGGCGAGCTGACCGTCCTTCACGCGGCCGAGCAGGCCGGCTTCCGCGTCGCGCGCGGCGTCGCGATGGGACCCGAGGATGCGCTCTCCGATGCGCTCGCTACGCTCGAGCTGAGTCAGGGCGCGGCCTACGGCGTCCTCGTGCGGGCGCTCTACCCGACCGACGCGCCATTCTCGACCGTCGTCGCGCTCGAGCACGCCTCGCTCGCGTGGGCGCGCGACGCCGCCGGGACGATCGCGGACGCCGTCGGCGTGCCGCGCAGCCGCTTCGCCGCGTCTCTCGGCGACGTCGATCGCGCCGGGCTCGACGAGGCCGTCGCCAAGATGGTCCTCGGCGCGGTCCGCGAGCCATTCCCCGAGACCCTCGAAGAGCGCATCGCGTTCGTGATGGCGTGCGCGCGTCGCCGCGGCTCTTCCCGCGTGTGGGTGCTCCAGCGAATCGACGACGCAGGCCCATTCGGTCTCGCGTCCAGCCGAGACTCGCGGACCGGCAGCGGACCCGTGCGCGCGCAGCTGTCGCCGGGGCCGAGCGCGCTCGCAGATGGGCCTGGCGCTTTTCGTCCCGTGCGCGAGCAACCCGAGCTCGGGCGCTTCGAAGAGACGCTCACCCGCGCCGCCGAGCTGTTCGAGTTGCACGGGCGCGCGAGCGTGCGCTTCGCGTTCACGCTCGACGAAGAGGGCCCGCGCTTCTTGTTCGTCGCGCCACAGAAACGCACGGCGCGGTCCGCGTGCGCGCTCGCGGTCGACCTCGCTGCGCGACGAGAAATCACCCCGCGCGAAGCCCTCGACCTCGTCGAGCCCAGCGAGCTCTCGCAGGCGTGGGTCCCGGCGATCGATCGCGAGAGCGCCCAGGTCCTCGCGACCGGCGTGGCGGCCGGGCCCGGCATCGCGCGAGGTCGCGCCGTGTTCAGCCCCGCCCGGGCGCTCGAGCTTGCTTGGGCCGGCGTGGCGCCGCTCCTCGTGGTCCCCGAGATCGAACCGGAGGACATCGAAGCGCTCCGCGTCTCGGCGGCGATCGTCGTGACTCGGGGCGGCATCACCGGCGAGGCCGCGATCATGGCGCGTGCGCTCGGAAAGCCGTGCGTCGGATCCTCGTCGCTGCGGCGTGGCGCGCTCCAGCTCGGCGACGTCCACGATCCCGAGACGCTCTACGAGGGCGACGCGCTCACCATAGATGGCTCGAGCGGCCTCATCGCGCGCGGAGCGGTCGTCCTGTCGCCTGGTGAGCCCACGCCAGAGGTACGCGGCGTCCTCGATCTCACCGGCCCTGCGTCGGAGAGCGTGATCGCGCTCGTCGGAACGGTCGAGGACGTCGAATCCGCGCGACGCTTCGGGGCGCGCCGCGCCGTCGTGTGGGCGACCGAGGACCTGTTCTTCGACTACGGGACAGAGGACTTCGACGCTGCGTGTGCAGAGTTGGTCGGCGTGCTGCGCGCCGCGGCGACGCTTGGGACACGGCCCGCGCTGCGTGTTCCGGAGAGGGCGGTTTCACGCCGTTCGAGTGACGCGTGGGACCGAGACATCCTCGCCCGCGCGACGAGCCGCGCAATCGAAGCGGTCGGGGGCGACGTCGAGCGCGTCGGCGACGCGAAGGAGCGCCGCTGGTCCGGTCCAGACGGAGCCGACGACGCCAGCGCGACCGTCGTCGTCGTCACCTCCGCGCAGTCGCTCGCGCCGCGCCTGGCGGGGGCGACGTCGGCAACCGAGATCGCGTGTTCGCCCGCATGCGTGCCGGCGGCTCGATTGGCGCTCGCGCGGGCGGGGCGGCTGATGGGGAGGGGTGATGGATATTTGCAATAAGGATTGAGAATGAAAGATACGACGACGTAGCCTGAGCGTCATGAAGGTGCTGACGATCGAGCACGCCATCCGGTGTACCGAGCCCGAGTTCTGGGATGCGTTCCTCGATCCCGAGTACACCACGCGTCTCTTTCGCGAGGTGCTGGCCTTCCCTGAGTTCGAGATCGTTCACCAGGAAGAATCAGAGACCGAGGTCATCAGGCGTTGCGTCGCTCAACCCGCATTGGGAAGCGGGCAAAAGCTGATGCTCGATCTCTTCGGCAAACCATTCCGATTCACGGAAGAGGGGCGGTTCGACAAGCATTCTCGAACCTGGAGTTGGCGCCTCGAGGCGAGCCTGTTCACAGCCGCCATGCGAAACGAAGGCACGGTCCGAGTCGAGCCGATGGATGGGGAGTCCGTCAGACGCCTCACGGAGATCACGCTTGCGGCTGATGTGATGGTGGTCGGGCCGATGATGGAGGCGCAGGCGGAAGTGCGCCAGAGGGACGGCTGGGACAAGTCCGCCGCCTTCATGAACGAAGTGTGGCTCGCCAGGAAGCCAGCCTGAGGTTGCTCAGCCTGTCGCTCTCCAGGCCGCCATCGTCCATAGAAGCTGACTCGTCATCATCATCGCGAACTGACGTGTCATCCGACGGTAGGGCTCGGTGTGCGGACTGCTCGACCAAACGACGCTGTGGACCGCTGCCGCAAGAACGAGTGCAGCCCACGCCAACCAAAGGATCAGCTGCACCGGCGCGGCCCAAAGGGAACGGAGCCCAGGTGACGCCACGGCATAGACCACCGCGATGTGCCCCACGAAGCAGACTGCACCGAATCGGAGCGTGTTCGCCGGGCCCACCAACGACGCAAAGTTTCGTGCATCGGAGTAACGCTCTCCGGGCCGAAGCTGGAAGATCTGCGATGTCGGACACCCACCAAAGATCGCGAGCGAGAAGCCCAATCCGGTAGCGATGGCCGACACCGTCCCCACGGCAGGAGTGAACACATAGCCGAGACCCATCGAGCCCAATCCGCAGCCCAAGGCATAGAAGGCGTTGTCCAACCCACCGACCTCCTTTGCGCGTCGCCATCGCTTCGACTTCCAAGAGTAGAAGATGGACATCGAAGTCGCGACGAGGACCAACAGCGCCGCACGCCAGCCCGCGAGAGTTGAGAGGAGCGCAGCGAGCAGCATCGCCCCGACTCCGAACGCACCCAACCCCTTTGGAATGGGGGGCGGATTCGGAAGAAGATTTACCGGTCCTTCATCGCGATCCTGTGCTGAATTGAAGGCGTTCGTGCCTCCCCATAGGAGGACGCTGTGCACTACGAAGAGCAGACCGAGATCGAACAAGAGGCGAGCACCGTGCGGTCGGCTCGTGCTCAAAGCGTAGCCCGTCATGGTCATGACGAACGTCGCCGGGAAGGTGCGGGGTCGCATGAAGGCGACGTAGTGAGAGAGGGGCGCCATCGTCAAACGCGGTGGAGCTCCGTCGGAATGGCGCCGATCCGCTCTACGTAGACCTTGAAGGTCGACGCGGCGTCAGCTCGGGTCCACGTCCCGACGTGGCCCGCCTCTCGATAGCCGAGCTCACGAGCTGCGAAGTCGAGCACGCGTGCCCACTTCGAGCTCGAGCGTCGAATGGAGCTCCAACCCACTTCGCGTTCGTAGCGCTTCGGAAAGTCGTGTAGCCCCTTCACGTCGATTCGATGACTGGTGAAGCCGGTGGTCATCTCGTCGACCGAGAGCGTATAGGTCTTGAGCCTCAGCGTCTCACGCCCGCTGAACCCGACCCCGTAGAGTGTCGAGCTCTGACGAAGTCTCTCGGTCAGGGCAGCGCAGTGGAGCCCGACCTCTTCGAGCCCGCTCAAGAGCGAGACACCCGCGCTCAGACCCACCATCGTTCGTACGTAGCAAGATGGTGCGTCCGGCTCACCGCCCAGACAGAGCTTCAAGGCGACGATCCTGTCCGGCAAGGCCTCGTGAACGAGGCGGAACGCCGCGATCACCCGATCAGACGCACCCCGGCATCGCACCGTCTGGGCAAACGACTCGAAGACACTTCGACCATGACCGGCAGTGATGAGCTCGAACCCCTCCTCGCAGAGAACGATCTCGGCATACTCATCGAGCTGGGCGCCGAGCGAATCGAGCACCGAATCGACCGCGTCGCGATCGACGCCATAAAACGACGCCAGCGCGAGGAGCTCGCTGCGGACATCAGGCAAGGTCACGACGTCGATACGGGAACGAGCAAGTCGCCGTAGTAGCGGTCGCCCCCCGCCTGGAACATGCGCGTCAGAGCGTCGAACACGAGGTCGACGGTTTCATGGTCTCGAGGCCGAGCGCTTGCCAAAAGCTCGGCAGCGATCTCGTCAAGGACACCGACTTGGCGTTCCTCGATCTTCACGTGAGCGTCACCGAGATACTTCGTCTTTGCGGCGAGCCCGTTTCGAACCACGTAGTCGAAGAGCGTGCCGAGCGTCACGGCGCCGGCGCTCTCCATGCACGCGAGGACGACGATGCGGTCCTCGGCGGTCGCGTCCACCAACCTCGCGAGAATACGCGCCATCTGCAGTCGCGTCGGGAGCCACTCGAAGCGGAACCAATCTTCGTCGCTCATCGGCTCGAGCCCGAATCGTTCGAGATCCGTCTTCATCCAGCGGTGGTGCCCCGAGTCTGCCGCGCGGTGCGCCCGGGCGAACTCGGCGTAGCGCCCCTCGGCGATGTCTGTGGCCGCCCAGATGACATCCTGAAACCAGCGCGCCGTCATGTATTGCTCTTTGAAGAATTCTGCAAAGCGCGAGACGGGAATCCTATCCTCGCGAAACGCGACGAAGAGTGCGAGCGCACCGTACTCAGAGGTCCGCATTCGAATCCGCGCCTGCGTGGACTCGGCGCTCGCCTCACGCTGAGAGATCGAGTTCTCGAGATTCATCGGCGCAAATCTTACTCTCAAGTCGACGCAGTCGGCGACAACCTTGAGCTCGTGGACTTCAACCCCTCGGCGCTCACGAGAGCGAGGCAGTGGGTCGAGCTCGATGGCGAGGCGCATCCCAGGTCTGGTCAGCGATCGCGGACGGGTGATCCCCTACAAGCGAAACCTCGGCGAGGTCACCTCGCGTTCGCGAAAACCCTGGACAACGGCATGGGCTGAAAGCCGCATTCGCCGCCGAGCGCTTCACCGGCGACAGCGAAGCACCGCCGCCGATCACCTGCGCCCTACCGACAGCCCTGCCCGTCGACGAAAGGTTGGTCCCTGTCGCCGAGATAATCCGAGACAGCGGCCCGCGGCCGAAGGGGACGCGTCGTAGTCGTACGCGAGGGTCTTCCGATGGCGACGCGAAAGAAGCCCCAGCGCGAGCAGAACCTGGCCGCGCTCACCCGAGTCGACGACGGCGACCGCGACGGCTTCGCGCAGTGGATCGTGCGCTACCTCGACTGGATGGCGGTGCACAACTACTCGAAGCACACGGTGCACGCGCGCCAGCACGTCTTGGTCGCCGTTGCGTGGTGGGGACGTGCACGCGGCATCGACAAGCCGAGAGACGTCACCAAGCCCATCCTCGAGCGCTACCAGAGGCATCTCTTCGAGCATCGCAAGCTCGACCAGCACAGCCTCACCTTCAGCACGCAGGCCACGCGGCTGAGCGCCCTGCGCGTCTTCTTCTCGTGGCTCACCCGCCAAAACGCCCTCCTCTGGAATCCCGCCAGCGAGCTCGAGCTACCCGAGGTGCCCGACCGCATCCCGCGCGCCATCCTCAGCGTCCCCGAGGTCGAGACGGTGCTCGCGCAGATCGACATCACCTTGCCTTTCGGGCTGCGCGATCGCGCCATGATCGAGACGCTCTACTCGACCGGCATCCGCCGAAGCGAGCTGCTCGCGCTCGCCGTGACGGATCTCGACGTCGAACGCGGCACGCTGCTCGTCCGGTACGGCAGTGGCCAGAAGGACCGCATGCTGCCGATCGGCGCGCGAGCGATCGCGTGGATCGACAGATGCTCGGCCACGCGAGCCTCG
>Ga0164241_10000788_pt1 | contig 47995 bp, 40 predicted proteins | sample OricomyardsoilBY_FD_108780 | JGI IMG/M metagenome (GOLD analysis project Ga0164241, IMG submission 108780) | Backyard soil microbial communities from Emeryville, California, USA - Original compost - Back yard soil (BY) | ecosystem: Environmental > Terrestrial > Soil > Unclassified | place: USA... | reverse complement strand
TTTGAGAAAGCTCAGCTCGCGCGTCGCAAGCTCTCCAAGTTACCCAGGCGAATGCCGCGCGTCTCGGGTAGCACCCAAACCCAGCTGGCGGTCGCCAACGCGAGCGGGACGCTGAGCCCGCCCGCGAGGCCGTGCATCGAGACGACGTAGCCGACCAGCACCGGCGCCCCGAGCTGGATCCCGCGGGCGAGATTGTAAGTGGTGCCCATGGCGGTGGTCCGCAGCTCGTTCGGAAATAGCTCGGCCAAGAGCGCGCCGAACCCTGCCGTGCAACCGGAGCCGACGCCGAGCCCGAACATGACCGTCCAGAAGAGCAGCGGGTGCTCGGAGAGCGTGGTCCAAGCGTAGGCGAGCGGCGCGATCGAGGCCGCCGTCAATATCGAATAGGCGCAGAACGCGAGCCTGCGCCTATTCGATCGGAGACCCAGCCGAGGCTCAATATGCCTAGCAACTGTCCGACCTGCGCCGTCAAAATCCAGGTAACGGAGCGGCCGGCGCTCTCGTGCATCTCGCCCATTCACCGCCCACGATGAGGCCGACCAGGGCGCGACCGGCGATGAAGGTGCCGATATCGGGGGCGAGACCGCAAACCAGCGAACCGGCGAAGACCCAGCCGAAGAAAGCGAACAGAAAGAGCTTCAGCGGAAAGCGATCGACCATTTGCATCTCCGGGGGCTCGCGCCGCCAACGTACCCGGTCGCTGGTTGTCGCGGCAAGCCGCCCGCGTTAGTCGATTCGGTGGCATGACCAATTCGACGGCGACGGCCCGGCTCGACGCGATCGAGCAGTCGGCGCTCGTTGCGTCGGGAGCCCTGTCGGCGGCGGAGCTCGCGGACGCGTGCTCCAAACGCATCGACGCGCTCAATCCCTTGCTGCGCGCGATCGTCGACACTCCACGCTCCCCGGCGCCACCGAGCTCGGGCACGGGGCCGCTCGTCGGAGTGCCGTTCGTGGTCAAAGACGTGCTGCCGTGGCCCGGCTTGCGCTGGTCGATGGGCTCGCGCCTCTTCGCGACCAACGTCACCCAACGTCAGACGCCGCTCGGCAAGGCTCTCGTTCGAGCGGGGCTTCACTGCGCGGGGAAGTCGGCGATGTCGGAGCTCGGGCTGCTCGCCAGCACCGAGACGTTGCTGGCCGGCGTCACCCATAACCCCTGGGATTTATCGCGGTCGCCGGCAGGCTCGTCCGGCGGCAGCGCAGCGGCGGTAGCGGCCGGTATCGTCCCAATCGCGCACGCCAACGACGGCGGCGGCTCGATCCGCATGCCCGCCTCCTCCTGTGGTGTGTTCGGCTTCAAGCCGAGCCGAGGACGCATTTTGCCGCCCGGCTTCTCGGCGTCCGATCTGTTGACCTTGACGACCGACGGCTGCCTCAGCCGCTCCGTGCGCGACAGCGCGCTGTTCCTGTCACTGCTCGAGGATAGCAGCAGCGGGCTCGAGCCGATGGGCTTCGTGCGCGCCGCCGCGACGCGTCGCCTGCGCGTCGCCAGCTACACGCGCACGATGTGGGGCGCGCTACCCGAGCCGGCGGTGCTGAGCGCACACGCCGAGACGGTCGCGCTGCTCCGCGGGTTGGGACACCACGTCGAGGAGACGCCCGCGCCCGACTTCGAGCCTGCGCTGGCCGACGCCCTGCTGCTGATCGGCGGCGCCGCCGTCGCCGACATCGTCCAGGCGCAAGACCGCGCGCGCCACGAGCCGGTCCAACGCTGGGAGCTCGAGCCGTTCACGTGGTCGTTGGTCGACGACTACCTGGCCAGGGGCCCTGCCGCCCTCGCCAGCGCGCGGACGGCCCTCACCCGCGCCAGTCAAGCCTACCGAGCCGCTTGCGCGGGCTTCGACGTGGTGCTCACGCCGACGCTCGCCCGCGAGCCATGGCCCGTCGGTTACCTCTCACCGCTGCTGGCGCCAGAGCTGCTGCGGCCGCGCATCGCCGAGTGCATTGCCTACACGCCGATTCAGAATGTCGTCGGCGCGCCCGCGATGTCGGTTCCGCTCACGGTCTCCGAGCGCGGTTTGCCGATCGGCATGCACTTCGCAGCCGCCCTCGGCGACGACGCAACCTTGCTCGGCCTCGCCTACGAGCTGGAGCAGGCCCAGCCGTGGAAGGACCGCTGGCCGCCGTACTCCATCCCCGCCCTCGAAGCGGAGCGATAGCGCGGCATCCGGGCGCGGCTCGACCTCGACACGCGATCCCATCAGGCAACGTGTCTTGCTCTTCGTCTTGCCGCAGCTCGCGCGGGAACGCACGCGTCACTTTGGGGAGCGCGCGGGGCCGCTTACCTGTTAAAAGGCAAGAGGGAAACTGGTTGGGCTCCATCGGTGCGGTGGGGGCCGGGAAGAATCGGAATGATCATGTCTTTCGAGCGCAGGACACTCACGGCGGCGGCGGCACTACTGGTGGTGCTCGGGGGCAGCCCGCTCGCGCGAGCGGCGTCGCCCGAAGATCGCGCCGGCGCAGCGCAGCATCTGAAGCAAGCGCAGGAGCTGAAGAAGCAAGGGCAGCTCGCGGAGGCGTGCCGCCAGCTGGAAGAAGCCGAGCATCTCGATCCCAAGCTGCCGACGCTGCTCGAGCTCGCAGACTGCACCGAGCAGCTCGGAAAGCTTGTCGAAGCGCAAGCGCTGTGGGCGAGCGCCCGCGATCGAGCCAAGCAGACCGAGAAGCCGCAATCACGAGCGCGCGCCGAAGAGCGGCTGGCCGCGCTCGACAAGCGCGTTCCCCGTCTCACTTTGCGGCTCGACAGCGAAGCGGGCAGCGTCGAGGTGCGTCGCGACGACGCCCCGATCGACCCCGCCTCGCTCGGTACGGCGGTGCCGCTGAACCCCGGTGACCACGTGATCGTGGTCAAAGCCGCGGGCCACGACGACGCGAAATACGACGTGAAGCTGGCTGAAGCCGACGATCAGAGCCTGAGCATCGCCGCCGGTCCCGTCACGGCCGCGCCGCCGCCGCCGCCGCCGCCGCCGCCCAAGGTCGCGCCGGCCCCCCAGCGCGTCGAAGTCGCGACCAGCTCCTGGTCAGGCCAGCGCACGCTCGCTTTGATCGTGGGCGCGACAGGCGTGGTCAGCGCCGGCGTCGGCGCGCCGCTGTGGTTCATCGGCTACCGCGACGGCAACAGCCTCGGCGCTACTGCCGACCAACAACTGTTGGCGGGGCAGATCCTGGTCATCGGCGGGGGTGCGCTACTCGTGACGGGTGCCATCTTGTTCGCGACCGCGCCGACCGGCATCGCGCCGGCCCAAGCCCGGCGCACGTTGGCGCCCACCTTCGCCATCAGCCGAAACGGTACCGTCCTCGGCGCCGCCGGCGAATTCTGAGTGGTCAATTTTTCTAGCTCGCGGCGTCGCGCGCCTGACCGGCTGAAGACCGTGCAAAGATGAGGGGACCGGCGCCGGTGAGGGGCGGCGCTGGCTGACGTCATGCCGACACCGAAAACGACAGCGACGCGTCAATTCGATGGGCTCGTGCTCGTCGACGTTCAGCCGCAGAAGCTCGATTCGCTGCGTCGCCTGCTCCGCCAAATTGGCGAGCAGACGATCGCGCGCATGCAGCGGCGTATCCCGCTCGCCGACGTGGAGCTTGCGTTCGAAAAGCTCGAGACCGTGCACTACGCACGGCTGGTGCTCATCGACCGCCACCCCGCCGACGATCCACAGCGGCCCCGCCCGCTGCTGGCATTTTCGACGAACTTCGATGGGGTCGAAGGCGACCCCGATTGCCGCTACGACCGCGCGCTCGAGTTGCACATCGCGGAGCTCGTGCGTGAAGCCGGCCCGGCTCTCGACCGAGTATTCGAGCACTGCGAGGGCTTTCGCTCCGGACAGCTCGCCGCGTACCTGAAGCGCCACCAGCGGCGGGCGGCCACGTTCTACGTCGGCTCGTCCGGACGCAGCCGCAACCAGATCTTGTGGGAAGCCGAGCTTCGCCGCCACGTCGACGACGCGCTCGACGCGCTCGGCACCCAGACCGCGCCGGCGGAGGTCGTGCGCGAGCAGATCTCGAGGCGTCTGGCCGCCGACGAACGGTACCGCCCCTTCCTGAACGGGCACGGCGAGCTGGATGTGCCTTCGTTTCCGGCGCAGCCGGACAACGAGCCGCGCATCACGCGCATCATCGTCACGCTGATCGCGGCCGGGCTGCTCGTGTATTTGCTGGCCACCGCCGCGATCTGGCTGTGGGCGCCGATGCCGGCCCAGTTCCTGCGCCAAGACGGGCTGAGCCGGGGCCTACGCACGCTGTCGTCGGCGCTGCTCGCGCTGGGCGCGCTCGGAGGGCTCGCGGCAGTGTCGTACGCGCGCTTTCGTCGTCTCGAAACGACCGATCCCCAATTTCAACCGGAGCTATCGGAGGCTACCCACCGCGCGTTCGAAGTTGCTTCCGCCGACGAGAACTACTTCCTCCAAAATCAGCTGACCCACGTGGTGCGAATCAAGCCGGGGCCGCTGCGCTGGCTACTGATCCGGGTCGTGTTCCGGGTCCTGCAGGTGCTGGCCACGCTGCGGTACAACAAGGGAAAGCTCGGCGGCATCCCCAGCATCCATTTCGCGCGCTGGGTGTTGATTCCGAACCGGCGCGTGCTGTTCTTCAGCAACTTCGACAGCTCGTGGCCGAGCTACCTCGGCGATTTCATCGACCAGGCCAGCAGCGGGCTCACGGCGGTGTGGAGCAACACCGAGCTGTATCCGCGCACCAAGAACCTGCTCGCGGCCGGCTCGCGCGACGCCTCGCGCTTTCTGGCGTGGACGCGCAAAAATCAGCTACCAACTCAGGTGTGGTACTCGGCCTACCCCGGCCTATCGATCGTCAACGTCAACGCCAACACCGAAATCCGACGCGGCCTCAGCCAGAGCGGACGCGCCGAGGTCGACGCCACGACGTGGCTGTTCCGGTTACGCTCGGTCGATCGCGTCCTCGCCGATCACCAATTTTGCGAGCGTGAGCCGCCGCTTTCGGCCACGGAAATCCAGGGCATCATCTTGCATGGCTACGGCCACATGCCGGAGGCGCGCTTCGTTCTACTGAACGTGCCGCAAGCGGGGCCGGATCCCGAGCTGTTCGACTGGCTACGTCATTTGAAGCTCACCTCGGCCCAAGATGGCTCTCGCGCCGAGGACGCGAACCAGACGCGCGGACACCTCGTCAACATCGCCTTCACCCACCAGGGCCTGAAGGCCCTCGGCGTCGACGACTCGCTGTGCAGCCGCTTCGCCACGCCCTTCGTGCAAGGCTCGCACGACCCGTACCGGGCCCGGGTCAACGGCGACGTGGGCCCGAGCGCGCCCGAGAGCTGGCGCTGGGGTGGGCCGCGCAACCCGGTGCACGTCTTGCTCTTGATCTACGCCAAGAGCGAGCCTGCCGTGAAGCACGTCGTCGCGCGGTACCTGCACGAAACCCGCGGCTTACTCGAGCACGTCGCCACCCTCGAGGGCACCACCTTGCCCGGCCGCAAGGAGCACTTCGGCTTCCGCGACGGCATCGCCCAGCCGACGGTGCGCGGCAGCGGGCGCGCTGAATTGCCGGCGAATACCATCGCGGCGGGCGAGATTCTGCTCGGTCACCGCGACGGCTACGGCAACGTCGCGCAGAGCCCGATCAGCGCCGCCGGCTACGCCGTCGGTTACAACGGCAGCTACCTCGTCTTCCGCCAGCTCGCGCAAGACGTCGCGGGTTTCTGGCGCTACAGCGCGCAGCACGGCGACCCACTGACGATCGCGAGCAAGATGGTCGGGCGCTGGCCCAGCGGCGCGCCGCTGGTTCGCCACCCCGAGCGCGATCCGGAAGCGGCCCGCTTCGAAGACCAGAACGACTTCTTCTACCTTTCGAACGACCAGGACAACGATCGCTACGGCGCGCGGTGCCCGTTCGGCGCCCACGTGCGGCGCGTGAACCCCCGTGATTGGCAGCTCGGCCAAACGCGCGAAGAATCGCTAGCGCTCAGCAACCTGCATCGCATCGTTCGGCGCGGTCGCCCATTCGGCCCGCCGCTGTCCGACTCGATGACGCCCGACAGCTTACTCGCCGAGCCGGCCGATGGCGCGCGCGCCCGCCAGGAGCGAGGTCTGCAGTTTCTGTGCTTCAACACCAGTATCGAGCGGCAGTTCGAGTTCATCCAGCAGCAGTGGGCGAACAATCCGAGCTTCGCGGGCCTGAACGCGGGCGCCGATCCTGCGCTCGGCGTGTCGCGTCCGGCAGGCGAGCTCGGGCTCGACCCGTTCAACTTCACGGTGCAAACCGACGTCAAGCTCGGCGTCACCCCGCGCTGCACCGGCATGCAGAGCTTCGTGCGCGTGGTTGGCAGCAGCTATTTCTTCATGCCATCCGTCCCCGCCGTACGCCTGCTCGGCGAGCAGCTCGGCAAGGGTCTCCGCGGCGAACGCTTCGAGCAACCGCCGCCCGACGAGCAGCTCTTCATCGACAGCCTGATCGACAGCTTGAAACAGAGCCTGCGCCGAACTTATACCGGGAGCCAAACCCTGCGCGACGCGCACCCCAAGATGCACGGCTGCGTGAAGGCCCGATTCATCGTAGAAGACGATCTGGACGCCGATCTCCGGGTCGGCCTGTTCGCCGAGCCCCACACTTACCAGGCCTGGCTGCGCTTCTCGAACGCGAGCAACCAGACCCGAGCCGACGCCAAAGCCGACCTGCGCGGCGCGGCTCTGAAGCTGATGGGCGTCAATGGCGCCAAGCTGCTCGATGGCGAAGAGCATTGTTCGACCCACGACTTCGTGCTCGTCAGCCACGACGCGTTCTTTGCCAAAAACGTCGAGGAGTTTGCGGCCTTCGCGCGGGCATTGGCGGACGGGGAAGCGGGCAGCTTCTTGCTGAAGCACCCGCGCATGGCGCTGCGCTACTTGGCTTCGATCGGGCGCCACTCGAGCCCGCTCGAGATCGGCTACTTCGGGATCGTGCCGTATTTGTTCGGCGATCGAGTGGTGAAGTACCAGCTACGCCCGAGCGTACCGGCGCAGGCGGCCGTACCGAAAGATCCGGCCTACAACTACCTGCGCGAAGCGTTGAAAGACCGGCTCTCGCGGGGCAGCGTGAGCTTCGACTTCATGGTCCAGGTTCGAGCCGACGTCCCGCCGGACGAAATCGAAGACGCGAGGCGGGCGTGGCCGGAGCGGGCGTATCCGGTGCGCAAGGTCGCGCGCGTCGAGGTGTTGGAGCAAGACTTCGACACGCCTGCGCGCCAAATCTTCGGCGAGAACCTCTCGTTCAACCCCTGGCGGTGCCTGGCCGAGCATCGCCCGCTCGGTGGCATCTCCCGGGCACGTCGTCAGGTGTACCGGGCGCTCAGCACGTTCCGGCACGATCGCAACGCCGCCCCTCGGCTCGAGCCGAGCCGCTGGGACGAGCCCTGAGCGGCCCCCAGAGCATCAACCCGTACAATCGACGAGTCTGGTACGCCATGTTCCCGAAATCGCGCGCGACTCCAGAATCTGCGCGATCGCTCCGTGCAGCGCGCGCGTCTCGAACGGCTTCTCGAGCACCGGATTGGGCACGCTTCTCAAGAATTGCTGCGCGCGCGTGTTCACGGCGCCTCCCGTCATGAACAAGGTTCGTTGCGCCAGCTCGGGCTCCAGGTTCTGCAAGGCGCCGAAGAACTCGATACCAGAAACGTCGGGCATCATGATGTCGCAGATCACCACGTCGAACAGCGGATCTCGCGCCAGCAGCTCCAGCGCCGCCGAGCCGCCGACACAGCTGACCACCTCATGCTCGTGACGCAGCAATCGGCGAACGACGGCACAAAGCGCCGGCTCGTCATCGACGACCAAGATGCGACCGCGCTGCAGCTCGGTCGGTTCGACCTTGGGCGGCGGCATGCTCAGCGCGACGCTGTCATGCGCCGGCAGCACGACTCGAAACGTCGTGCTGACACCGACTTGACTCTCGACGTCGAGCTCGCCACCGAGCTCGCTGACGATGCTGGCGCAGATCGAGAGGCCGATGCCGCTGCCGACGCCTTGCTCTTTGGTGGTAAAAAACGGCTCAAAAGCGCGCTTTTGCTGCTCGGGCGTCATGCCGCAGCCGTTGTCGCGCACTTCGATCACGACCTTGCCCGCGTCCGCCCGGATCGCGACCTCGATCTGGTTCCGATCGACCCGTTCTTCGGGCAAGGCCTGAGCCGCATTCACGAGCAGGTTGAGGAACACCTGGCCGAGCCGGCTCTGGCTAGCGTCGACGTTGGGCACGCGCTCGAAGCTCGTTACCAGGCGAGCGCGGTGGCGGATCTCGTTCCAGGCCATGCGCATCGATGATTCCATGACTTTGCACACGTTCACCGGGCTGCGCTGCTCGTCGCTCGAGCTGCGGCAGAACACCTTCAAATCACGCGTGATATGGCGGATTCGCTCCGAGCCCTCTCGAGCGTGCTCGAGCGCCTGCGTGATCTCGGCGAGCTCGTTCTCCTCAGCCAGGCGCGATACCTGCAGGCGGCCGAGCGCGAACTCAACGTTGCCGAGCACGTAGGCGAGCGGATTGTTGATTTCATGAGCCACGCCTGCCGCCAGCATTCCTACCGAGCTCAGCCGGTCGGCGAGCAACAGTTGCTGCTGCATGCGGCGGCGCTCGGCGCGCAGCGCAGATTCGCGCAGCTCGCGCTCGATCACGGCGCCGAGCTTGCCCAGCTTGCCCTTGAATACGAAGTCGTGAGCGCCGGCCCGCATCATGTCGATCGCGTCGGCCTCTTTGATGACGCCCGACACGATGATGAACGGCAGATCTAGCGCACGTTGCTGGACCATGCTCAGGGCGACCATCGAGTCCATGCCCGGCAATCGGTGGTCAGAGAGCACCACGTCCCAGTCTTCTTGCTCGAGCGCCTCTTGCAGCTGTTCGACGCAATCTACCCGCGTGATTCGGGCTGTGTAGCCCTGCTGCGCCAGCTCGAATCCAAGCAACTCGGCGTCGGCGGTCGAGTCTTCGACGAGAAGCACTCGCAATGACGGGCTAGCGGTGACCGGCTTGATTGTATCCATGGCTGTTCCCCGACCGCTCGCCGCCAAGCTGGCGCGATGGGCGCCAACTCGACCGCGATCCTTCCCACACTATCAAATGTCCATCGGCGCTTCATCACCAAAAGCTCGAGCCCCTTCGGGGCCTTCGGAAGCGGCGCGCGCTCGGCGTACACGTTTCACGACAGCGTACGGCTCGCGGCTGCTCGACGTATCGTCCCAGACGCAAAGGTTATCTCGTGTAGCGGATTTGTACGGCGCGCCCGCCGCCGCCACGCATGGCCCGCCGCTCCCGGGCAGGCGGGCAAGTTTGTCTCGAGTGGTGACCGGCGCTGCTCCCACGCAAAAGAGTGCGTGGCCACTCGGTCACGCCGCAGCACCGATCGCAACTACGCTGAGCGCGCCCCAAAAATCGCTGTGCCGACGCGAACCAGCGTCGCGCCGGCGGCGATGGCGTGCTCCAAGTCTTGGGTCATGCCCATGCTCAGCTCCGGCAGGCGCGCAGCCCCTCCGTGCCTTTCACGCAGCTCTACGAGCGCGTCGAAATGCGAGCGAGCCTTCGCCGGCTCGTCCGTCAACGGCGGCACGCACATCAAGCCGCGCAGGCGGAGCGCCGGCAAAGCCTCGATGCCGTCGCACAGCTCAGCGAGCTCCGCAGGGGCAGCGCCGTGCTTCTGCGCTTCGCCCGCGATGCTGATCTCGATCAGCACCGGCAACGGCTCGGGCCCCACGCCTGATCGGCGCTTGGCGAGCTCGCGCGCGAGCTCCAGCGAATCGACAGTGTGCACCAGCGACACGAGACCCACCACCTGCTTGGCCTTGTTGCGCTGCAAATGGCCGATCAGGTGCCAGCGTAGCTCGGTCAGGTCGCGCAGAGCCTCCGCTTTTTGCGCCAGCTCTTGGACGTAGTTCTCGCCGAAGTCGCGCTGTCCCGCGGCGTAGGCCTCCCTGACGGCCTGCGCCGGTTGCAGCTTCGACACGGCGACCAACGTCACGCTGTCAGCAGGACGCTGGCTGGCCAGCGCCGCGGCGCGAATGCGAGCACGCACCTCGCCCAGCGCAGCGGTGATACTCACCGCGTCACCGACGACGATGTCTTGCTCGATGCAGGCTCCAAGGGAGACACAGGGTAGAGGAAGGAGGGCCAGCCGTGTCGGTGGGACTTCACGCGCGAGCAGTAGCGCGGGTTCGAAGGCGCGAGCTGCCTGAAAAAATCCGCTTTGCTCAATTTTTTAGCCGCCGTTCTGGAAATGCGCGGGTCGGGCCTGCCCACATGGTGTGCTAGCTACTGACTCAGTGATGCGCCCCAAGTCTTGGTTGAAGCAATCCCCGGTTCTGCTGCTGTGGCTCGTCGCCTGTAGCTCCGGCGGCACCGATGACCCGTCCGCCACGACCGGTGGCAACGGCACCGGCAGTACCAGCGGTACCAGCACCGGAAGCACGACCGGCACCGCGGGTCAGCCTGGCGCGAGCGGCTCCGGCACGGCGGCCGGAACCGGTTCCGTATCGAGCGGTGGTATGAGCGTCGGCACCGGCGGCGCCACCTCGGTAGCAGGCACGACGAGCGCGGCCGGCACCGGCACCGCCACCGCGGGGTCCGCCGGGACGGCGACCGGCGTGGCCGGCAGCGCGACCGATCCGTGCGCCGGCGTCACGTGTGGCACCGGCCAGACGTGCAGCAACGGCAGCTGCATGTGCATGACGGGCATGCTCTGTCCCGACGGCTGCTTCGACACGCAAAACGATCAGAACCACTGCGGCAACTGCACGACCAAGTGCGCGGCCGACGGGGCCTGCGTCTCCGGAGCGTGCGTCAACCCGATGTGCAACCCCGACACCGAGCAACGCAGCGGGCACATCACGACTTACAACCTCGCGACGTCGATGGTCGCGTGCCACTACCCGACCAGCACGCTGCCTCAATACTACGGGGCGATGAACGAGTTCGATTGGGCCGAATCGGCGGTGTGCGGAGCGTGCGTCGAGATCACCAACTCGCAAAACCAGAAGAAGCTAGTCGTGCAGATCACGGACGAGTGTCCGTACAAGGGCAACGAGCAGTGGTGCACGCAAGGCAGCCACCACATCGACTTGAACGGCGCGGCATACGGCGCGCTGGGCGCCAACAACAACCCCGCCATCACCTGGAAGTACGTGCCGTGCACCACCACCGGCAACCTCAAGTACTACTTCGACAAGGCCGTGCAGCAGTACTACCTGGCCGTCACGCCGATGAACGCGCGCAACCGTGTCGCCAAGATGGAGGTCCAGGTCATGGGCCAATTCAAGCCGCTGACGCGCACCAATTACGGCACCTACGAGCTGACGACCGGCGCCGGCACCGGCGCGCTGACGTTCCGCGTCACCGACATCTACAATCACGTCGTGGTGGAGAGCGTGATGATGGCCGCCGATAAAGTCGTCGACGGCACGAAGCAATTCGCGGCTTGCCCTTGAGCCGGCCCGGCCCGGCCGCCAAACGACCGCGCCGGACCCACGATCATTGGCGGCTACGCCGGGCTACCGCGGCAGCTCGTTCTCGATCCGAGAGATGCACGCGCTCAGCGCGTCGTAGTAACGCGGCTCGAGGGACTGATAGCCGCCTCGCGTTTGCACCAGCGAATCGAAGCCGGTAAAGCCCGGCGTCCGACACGAGCGCACGAACGTGGGCCCACTCTCGATCTCGGTGTCGTACGAAAATACGCGAAAGGTCAGCTCACAACTGCCAGCACGGCCTCGACAACCGTCTTGGCACACCAGGCGATCGAAGCTGAAGTCGTGATCGCCTTCGCACCAGGTGTCGCCGCAAATATCGTCGATCAGCTTCGCCGATCACCCGGAGTGGGTCGAGCGCGCCTCAGCGCGGTAGCCTGCTGTGCCGCGCTCAGCGCGCCGTGCTTCAAATCCTCCATCGTCTCGCCGAGCGGCTCCGCGTCCGCCACGGACGACGCTTCGACGGTGCAGCCCGCCAACGTCGCGCCGGCGCCCTCCGCAAACGCACGTTTCGGGCAAGTCGCCCACGGCGCAGACTCCGATGTGTTGCGGCACGTACTGCTCGCGATGGTGAGATCATCATCGTCGCGTCGCGCGCGCTGGGGTTGGTGTTTCGCTACCTGCGGCAGCCGCCCGTAATCGGTGAGGTGCTCGCCGGCGACCTGACTCACTTGCCGGAGACCAGCCAGATGCCGGCGTCGTCGCCGTAAGGGATGTTGTACAAGACTTCGTCGTGAGTAACGAGGTAGTCGGAGACGCCATCATTGACGTCGGCGGTGAAGCGCAGCTCCAAATTGCGGTAAGCGAGGTGGCCAGTGCGGGTCGCGACGTCGAAAGCAGTGAAGTAGATCACGCCCGAGAGCACGTCGTTGAGCGACGAGGTGCCGAGCACGAAGACGTTCGACGCCACCGCCGACAGCTCGGGGGCAACGAACGGCTGCTCGGGCGGCGTCGACTCGAGCTCGTCGAGCCCCGTGTACTGCACCGACAGCCGGCCATGGCCGGTCTGCTCGTCGACGTCGTGCAACAGCACCGTCCAGTCTTTCGTACGATCTTGGTACTCGAAGGACTGCCAGGGAACGCGCTTGGCGACGACGAGCAGGCGGTCGCCCGACGTGACCGCGACGTCGCCGAGGCTGCCATCGTAGTCCACGATCAGGCGCTCGGATCGCCACATCGCGCTCTCGGCAAGCACTCGCGTTTCACCCGCCGCGTTCCACCACACGTACCGGCCGGTCTCGCCGTCGACGTCGATCAGCGCATAGCCGTGGGTCTCGGCTTCGGACTCCATCAATCGCAGCTGGTCGAGCGTAGCGTGAGCCCCCAGCGCGTGCTCGTCACCCGCCGGGGTGCGCACGAAAAGCGTATCTTGCTCGCCCTCCGCCTCGCCGCTGCGCAGGTAGAAGAACCAGAACGGATCACGCGATGGCTCGCGACCAGGGCTGCCCAGCGCCGGTACGAGCCGCAGCTGCTGCGGGTCGGCGTCGAACGGCAGCGTGAAGGCTTCGCCGGTCGGTTCGTGGATCGCGAGCACGTCTCCGCCCGAGCACGGCGAGCGCAACGTGATCCACGTGCCGTCTTGGCTCCCGAGGGCGCAGGCGTCGCTCGACAGCACGCTGTCCTCGAGCGCGTCGGAGTCGCCCTGGCGAGCCGCGATCCGATGTACGCCTTCGACGTCCGAATAAAATAGGCTCTTGCCGGCGCGCAGCACTGATTCCACACCGTCACCGAAGGTCCCCTGCGCCTTCCAGTCGGCGTCGAACAGGGTCAAGCGGCCGTTGCTGCGCACCGCAAAGCGCTTACCGAAAACGCTGCGGATCACCTCCGTGACGCCATCGGCCAGCCGCTCCTGGCCGTTCGTCTCCGGTGTCGCCAGCCAAAGATCGCTACCGGCCCAGATCACCAGGCTCTTTTCCGTTTCTGCGACCGGTAGCCGCGCATCTTCGATGCTGAAGGGGTAGGTCTTGCACGTCGCGTCGGCGAAGTGGAGCGTGCCTCGCCGCACGTCCTCGTGAAAGTACGCCAGCAACGGCGCCGAACGGCGGGCGTCGCGCGTCGCGCTGAAGCGGCCCACCGCCGCGATCTCGCACGGGCGAGGATCGACGTAGCGCATCGCGAACAGCTTGCCGCTGTCGTCGTCGGCGCCGCGCGCGATGAGATGGATCTCGGAGCCCGCGACGAGACCAAGCTCCCGGTAGTTGCCGCTCACGAGCCGTAGCCCAGGCGATGCCAGGTGCGTAGCTTGCTCCGGAAAGAGCGAGTCGCCCGCGTCCTGGAAGCCCTGCACGATGTTGCAACCCGTGCCGCCGATCCCGAGCGCCCCCGCCATGAGTAGAAACGACACGGGGCCCGCGCGCGACGACGCGCGACGCGCCCCGTTCGATTTCGGAGCGTGCGGGACGCGCGTCATGATGGTACCAATATGTAACCTTGCGCTGGGGTGCGCTCGGCCTCAATGCAGATTCGGGTAAGGATTTCGTGGGCCGTACGGCTGGTAGTGTTGGCGGCGCTGTTCGGCGCCTCGCCGCTGCGTGCGCAAGCGCTGCTCGAAGGCGACGAGCGACCCCGAGCGGGCGGCAACGGCGCGATCCTCGCGCCGCAGGCGGTGTCGACGCCTCTCGCCTATCCGGCCGCCGCGAGCGGAGCGGCGACGGTGGTGCTCGAGCTCACGCTCGATACGGCCGGCACCGTCGCCGACGCGCGAGTGCTCTCGGGCGAGGCCCCCTTCGACCAGGCTGCGCTCGAGGCCGTTCGGAGCTGGCGCTTCGTGCCCGCGCAGCGTGGCGGTCGCGCGGTGGCGGCTCGCATTCGCTACTCGGTCAGCTTTACGCCGCCCCCGCCGTACCCGTCCGCTCCCGCCCCGCCGCCGCCCGCCGCTACGCCGCCGCGCCCATCGCTGCGCTCGCCCGCTCCGCTCGAGGTCGTCGTCGAGGGCCAGCGCGCGCCCGTTGGCTCCGTCGCGTTGACGCGCCAAGAGACGCGCGCGCTCCCCGGCACGTTCGGCGATCCGCTGCGTGCGATCGAGGCACAGCCGGGCGTGGTGCCGATCGTGTCGGGACTGCCAGCGTTCTTCATTCGCGGCGCCCCCCCCGCCAACGTCGGGTTCTTCTTCGACGGCGTCGAGATCCCGCTGCTCTATCACGCGTTCTTCGGCCCATCGGTGCTGCACCCAGGCTTCATCGACGCGATCGAGTTCTATCCTGGCGCTTCGCCCGCCCAGTACGGCCGCTTCGCCGGTCCGATCGTGGCCGTGAAAGGGCGCCCGCTTCGGTGTCGCGCCTCCGGCGAAGCAAACCTGCGGCTGATCGACGCTGGCGGTCTGCTCGAAAGCGGGCCCCTCGCCGACAGCCACGAGTGCGGCAGCAGCGGCGCCCGCGTCGCGGGGCGGTACTCTTACGCCGGGCTCGTGCTTTCGCTGCTGAGCGACGCCAAGCTCGACTACTGGGACTACCAGGCGCAGGCCAGCTATCCACTCGGTCGGCGCGACACCGTGAGCGTGATGGCGTTCGGCGGCTACGATCTCTTTCGCGCACCGCAGGGCTCCGTGAACAGCGGCGCCGAGCTCAGCTTTCATCGCGTCGACCTGCGTTGGGATCGACGGCTAGGCGGAGGCTCGTCGCTACGTCTGGCCCTGACCGGCGGCGTCGACCGCGCCGCCGGCGCGAGCAGCGGCTCGAGCATCATCACCGACCGATCGGTGCGGCTCCGCAGCGAGCTGACGCGACGGATCGGCTCGCGCGCGACCCTGAACGCCGGCCTCGACACACGCCTCGACCAGTTTGGCTTGGAGGCCGACCGACGGAGCCTGGACTATCCCGATTTCATCAAGCTCTTTCCCGAGCGCACCGAGACGGTCGCCGGCGGCTATCTCGCTTTGCAGCTCGAGCCGGTGCGCGGCATTCGCGTCGCGCCCGGGCTGCGCGCGGACGTGTACACATCGCGAGGCGCGACGGCGTTCGGCGTCGACCCGCGCGTGTCGGCGGAGATCGACGTCAGCCGCAGCTTGCGCCTGGAGCATTCGCTCGGCATGGCGCATCAACGACCGAACTTCACCGCCCAGGTGCCGGGCGCTCAAGTGGCAGATCTGGCCGGCGGCTTGCAGCTCGCGCTCTTGTGGAGCTCGGGCGTGAGAGTCAAGCTGCCGCTCGACGTGCAAGCCTCCGCGACGGTGTTTCGCTCCGGCTATTTCAACGCGCTCGATCCGCTGGGGGGGGGACGTGACTTCACGATCGACCGCACCGCGCTCGATCGACGCGCGACGGTGTCGGCGGCCGGGCTGGAGCTACGAGTGATGCGACCGGTGACGAAGCGGCTCGGCGGCTTCATCTCGTACACCCTGTCGCGCTCCGAACAGTCGACGGGCGAGCAAAAGTCGCCGTCGGGGTTCGACCGCACGCACGTCTTGCAGACGGCGCTAAGCTACGACCTGGGTCGAGGGCTTCGGGTTGGCGCGCGCGCCGTGGTGTACTCGGGGGTGCCGGAGCTCAACCTCGAAGGCTCGCCCCACTTCACGGCCCACCGCCGGGGAGCGCCGTTCTTCCGGCTGGATTTGCGAGCCGAAAAACGCTTCCGCATCGGAGAGCGCGGCTACTGGGGCGTGATCGGCGAGGTGTTGAACGCGACGTCGACGCGAGAGGTCGTGCGCCTCGACTGTGGAGAAGTTTGCCGCGAGCGCAGCGCGGGCCCGGTGGTCTTGCCGAGCGTCGGGCTCGAAGCCGGCTTCTAACCCTCCTCGCGAAGCTGCTCAGGGCTCTCCCGCGGTTTGTCCCGAGGGCGACCCCGGCTAGACTCGGGGCAGATGCATCAAGCTTTCGGACGCAAGCTGGCCGCCATGATGCTCGCGTCGTTCGTCGCCAGCTGCGACGTGAACGATTGTACGGACCTCGGCTGTGTCGACCAGACGCTGGTCATCGCCGCGCCCCAATCGGGCCACTGGCAAGCCGGTGATTACACGCTCCAGCTCACGCACGACGACGAGACGGCGGAGTGCGCTTTCGCCTTGCCCGACGACATATCGGACGCCACTACGCTGATCGACTGCGGTCAGGGCTTGGTCGTCAGCTTCTCGGCGAGCGTCAAGTGCACCGACAGCTGCACGATCGACGATCAATTCGAGCTGCGCGTCGCCTTCGACTCGAAGGTAACCAAGCTTCGCACCCTTCTGTCACGTGATGAAGACGTGATCCTCGACGACGACCGAACCGTCGAGTACGCCGAGTTCTATCCGAACGGCCTCGAGTGCGGCCCTGCGTGCAAACAGGCGCGCCTGAAGCTCACGATCGAGCTTTGAGCGTCGAAGACTAGGGCGGGTCCGTGAATTGGGAGCGCTCGGGCGTGCCCGTAGACGTGCCCGTTACGGGCACATCTACGGCGAGACCAGCAATTCAGGGACACGCCCTAAAGAACGATGTCGATTCGCTGCGCGGCAGCGAAGCCAAGCGCGAGGCGCGAGACGCAGAGAACGAAGCGGCGCGACGCCGGCGGCAGCGGACTCGCGCACGTGCTCGCGCCGCCGCGCAGCGCAGAGCCTGACGGGGAATAGAACGCTATTGCACGAGCCGTCGCGCAAACGACGTGGCCGCTCTTGTACGTCGTTGCGGGCGCCTGGTACGCAATTGCGGATTCGTTAGTACGCAATTGCCACTCTCAGAACGTTATTGCTCATTCGATGATAGATAGCCACCTAACCGGCGGACACACGCTTGACGAGCCGGACCGTGCTCGGTACATAACTAGGAGTGGCAAGCCTTTCGACAGGGCCCGCGCGGCCGTGGGCGAGCGCCGCGCTCGAACGCGCGTTCGAGCTAGGGCGCGACGTGTACTCGAGCTTGACGCCGGAGGGGCAGCGGGCGCTTCACCTCCGCGGGCGCAAGCACCAGTCACTTCGCAAGATCGCCCGGCTGCGAGACATCCCCAACTCGACGTTGTCGCGCGCCGTCGGCGTTTACTTGCTGTTTCTCAGTCATCCCGAGCTTCACGGCTACAGCCATGTCCGGCTCTGCCACGTCGCGATGACGCTCGGTCTCGATGCGGAGTCGAGGGCGGCATTCTTGCAAAAAATCGAGAAAGGCCGCTGGTCGCGGGCGCAGCTGGCGCGCGCCATGAAGAAGCGCATTTCGCCGCCACCCGCGGCGCTCACGAGTCTGAGCAACCAACATTCCGACATCACAACTGGAGAAAACCAATGATTCTGAACCAAGTCGAGACCCTCTCCAACAACGCAATGCAGCTAACCGGGGCCGACGTCGTCTTCGATCGTATGCTCGACGGCGTGATCGCGCAGGTGCGGCGCGCGATGGGCGTGCCGGCGGCGGCGCCCGGGGCGTCGTCAGCGGACCCCGCGACCGAAGCCGAGTTTCAACGACTGCGCGACCGCCTGACCGCGTTCTTCCCCGAGTATCAGGCGATTTATCAGCAGCTCATCACTCACTACGTAGGACCTCAGTTTCTACCCCAAGTGGTGACCACGCTCATGAGCGAGCCGATGCGCCGGTATTTTCACGCCATGCGCGCGATGGAGCCCGAGCTCGTTCGACAAATGCAGGGCCTGGGCGAACGAATGGGCCGAACGACGATTCACGAGCAGCCCTGAGCTGCGTCCGAGCTCGAGGCTCGGTATCTCGAGAGCGAAAGGCCGACACTTGAGCGTACACACCCTCTCCGCGCCGCGAGCCAGTTGGCTGCTGATCCAGCTGGCGTTGCGGCGCGCCTCGAATCGGATGCGCGAGGGGCGCTCGCGCTACGCTGGCCCGCTTCGAATCGCAGGGGTGGGCGCGGCGCTGATGGCGAACAGCGCTTACGTGTTTCGGTCCAGCCTCACGCGCGTGCACGAGGCGACGGAACCCGCCGGCGTGGGCGGCGTCGACGCCGCCTATCTCGGCGTGGTCTTACTGACGATCCTCCTTTGCAACTCGAGCTTGCTGAACAAGGACTTGTCCAGACCCGACGCCGATCTCGAGTGGCTACTGACGCTACCGGCGTCGGTGTCCGCGCTGTACACCGCGAAAATAGCGCGAGCTGCCGTCTTGAGCCCCGCCGGCTGGGTACTGCTCCTTCCTTTCCTGACGACGCTCGCGCTACGCGATGGGCTGCGAGCGCTGTCGCTCGTCGCCGTCTTGTCCAGCACAGCCGCGCTGCTGGCCGTGCTCGCGCTGTGGACCCAGGTTCTCGAGGCGGCGGGGCGTGCGTGGCTGCGCAGCCTCACCGGCGCGCAAGCCGTCGCGGCGCTGCTCGCGACCGCCGGTGTCGCCGTCCTCGTGTCACCGCTCTTCTTCGTCATCATGCCACGCGCGGTGGTAGCAAGCGGGCTCCACGCGCTCCAAGGCCTGAATTGGCTACCGTTCAGCGAATGCTTGAGGTTGATATCCCCCGAGCCAATGCCGGCGCGCGCGCTGTTCGAGGCGTTGGCCGCGTTCTCGCTGCAGGTCGCGGTCGCGATGGGGCTCGGGGTCCTGGCGCTGTGGCGTCTGGCGACCCGCGGATTCGTGCTGGGGCGCAGCGCGCTCCACGGAGCACGCGGGCCGAGCACTCTCGCAAGGAAGAGGCGGCGCCGCAGAGCCTGGCTGGGCGGCGTCGCGGCGAAGGACTTGCGCTGGTTCTGGCGCGACAGGTCGTCGTTGGCCGAAGCCGGGATCCTCACCGCGGCTTGCGTCGCCCAGATCGCGCTCGTGAATGCGCTGAGCCCGCAGCGCCTGCGGTCACCCGAGGCGCTCGGTGCGGCCGCCTTCGCGTGCGGCGCGACCTTGCTCGCATCGACGACCACGGCCGCGTTTCGTTCCGAGGCGCGAGCTTGCTGGATTCTATTTGCCGTGCCCACCTCGCTGGCGCGTGTGCTGCTGCACAAAGCGACGCTGTGGTGGGTGCCGGCTGCGGGCGCAGCGCTCGGCGTGCTCGCATGGGGGGCCGCTCAGCATGGCTCGTCGGCGAGATTGCTGTTTTGGGGCGCGTATGCGCTGCTGGGGCTGGCGTTTCAGGCCCTCACCGGGACCGCCCTGGCCGCACGACGATTCGAGGCGAATGCCGAGCCCAGCTCCGGGCGACGCATGCTGGCGAGCTACGAAGCGTTGCTGCTGGCAACGCCGGTCTTTTGCGGATTTCTGACGTCGTCGTACGGGGCGGCGCTGCAAGCGCTGCTGCTATTCGGCGCGCTCGCGACCGCGCTCGTTCAGAGCGCCGTCCAGCGGTCGCGATCCTGGCTCGAGCCCGGCGCTCCGACGCCGCCGGGCTTGCGGTTGAGCGACGGCCTGATTGCGGCGCTGTTCCTCTCGCTGCTGGAGGGAGCGCTCTTCCAGCTCGCGGCGCGGAGCTTTGGCTTGTCGGTCGCCACGGCGGCAGCGCTTGCGTTCACTCTGGCAGGAGCGCTCGTCGTCGGCGCGACTTGCGGGCTCATCTCGCGCCGGGGCGCGCCTGGCGCGCTCGTTCTGTTGGGTCTCGTCGACACGCGAGGCTGGCCCGCGCTAGGTAAGTCCCTGGCAATCTGCGTCCCGGCGGCCTTGTCGATCGCGATCGCGCACAGCGCGCTCGTCGCCCACGAGCCCTGGCTGGCGCGCATCAGCGCCGCGCTCGCCGGCACGGGCGGGCTCTCTGCCAGCTCGTCCGAGCGCGCGGCGTCAGTGGCGGTGGCCCTGCTCGTCGCCCCCGCCGTGGAGGAGCTGGTGTTTCGGGGGTTGATCCAGCGCGCGTTGCGCACGAGCCTCGGCCCGACCGCGAGCGTTCTGCTGAGCTCGGCTTGCTTCGCGCTGGTGCATCCGCTCACGTCGATGGTGCCGGTCTTCTTGGGAGCGATCTGCGCCGCGCTGGCCCTCGAGCTCTCGGGCGCGCTCGTCGCGGCAATGCTCGTGCACGCGGCGTACAACGCGGCCGCACTTCTACTTTGGGTCGGATGATCACGATGCAGAGCACGTCAGTGTCCCACGGGTTTGATCACCACCACTGCCCTCGTTGCATTGACTCATCGACTCACAGACTCCACGATGCACCGACCGAACTAAGTAGTTCGATTGACACCAACCAAACCAGGAGAAGAGTCATGAGCTTCGCAGCAGCATTGACGATCAACGACGTGCTTTCTTTCCCCATCACCGAGCTATCCGAAGAAGACCTACTCTCCGTTTACGGCGGGACCGACGGCGGCGGCGCCGCGATCATCGGCGGCATGGAGATCGGTCTCGGCGGCGTGCTGGTCGGGGCGGGGGCCTTTTTCGCGGCGCCGTTGATGGTCGCTTTCGGCGTCGGCTTCGCGGTCGGCGGCTTCGTGGGCGGCGCTATCGGTCACTCGATGGGCTACTGACGGTTGCTCGCGCGACCCCGGCGGAGCGCCGCGAATTCGCGGGCTCACCAGTACGCGCGGCGCTTCGCCGGGAGCTTTTTTAGCCTTGCTTCAGCGACACGACGACTTGCAGCCAAAGGAGACTCGATGTTTGACACGAAGACCCACAGTCCGCCTGACAACTTCGGCATCAAAGCCCGCCTTTTACCGGAGCTGGTCGGCAAGAACCGACTGCTGCTCTACGCGATAGCCCTGCTCTTCACCCTGATCGGCGCGTATTTCGGCAGCGACGGCAAGCACCCGTTGCTGAGCGCCTTCATCGCCGGCCTCGGCGCGGGGCTCGCGTTCGCCACCGCCCGCCTGTCGCGCCGCTGAGGGGCGGCGGCGCGGCGCGCACCTTCCGAGACCACCACACCGCAGCTCACCGAGATTTTTGCGATGTCCACCACCGCAACTGCAACACACGATTGTCGCGCGGCTACTCGATTCGTCTTTTCCGTCTGTGGCACCGCCGGCGACGCCTACCCGTTGATCGCGATCGCCGCCGAGCTCGTTCGCCGGGGGTACCCATGCCACCTGCTGGCGAACGAGCCGTTCGAGACGCTGGCAGCGGCGCAGGGGGTGGGCTTCACCGCGATCGCGCCGCCTCAAGAGAACAACCTCACCTCGGTCGAGCACAATTTCGGCACCTACCTGTTTCCCTCTTACGAGCGCACGTTCCGATTCTTCGAGCGCGAGGTGAAACGCTCCGACCAGGTCGTGGTCGTCAACACCGACAACTACTCGGCATCGAACTCCCTGGCCGAGCTCTACGACCTGCCGATTTGTAGGGCCCACGTCACTCCTTTCACGATCCGCTCGTGGGTCGATCCCGCTTGCCCGTGGAAGCAGCAGGCTCGCGGACCGCTCGGGCAGACGTTCCTGAAGTACTTGCTCCCGCGCCTCTACGAGACTTGGGACACCTATCCGTTCGTCCTCGCGCGTTTGAACGAGCACCGCCGTCGCTGGGGGCTCGCCGAGGTTCGGACTTTGCGGCACTCGGAGGAGCGGGTTCGGCAACGTTTGGCGCTGTTTCCGCGATGGTACCGGGCACCTGCCCCCGATTGGCCGAACAATCTCGCCTTTCACGGCTTTCCTTTGCCGAGGTCGACGGCGGAGGCGCCGCCGATCTTGTCGAGGCACATCGAAGCGCACGGCCGGCCTTTGGTGTTCACGCCGGGCACGGGTGTTCCGGACGTGGACTCCTTCTTTACCCACGCGCAGCGGTGCTGCGACCTGCTTCGAATGCCGGGCGTGTTCTTGAGCCCGCACGCCAGGCGCGGCGCCCTTGGCTACGGGTCGCGAGCGCTGCAGCTCGACTACGTCGATCTCGAGCTGGTGCTGGCGAGCGCTGCGCTGCTGGTTCACCACGGCGGAATCGGGACGACCGCCCGCGCGCTTCAGGCGGGAATACCGCAAATCATCAGCCCGCTCGCGTATGATCAACCCGACAACGGCTGGTGTATCGAGCAGCTCGGCGCGGGCGCAACCATCCAACGCGCCGCGCTCTCGGGGGAGTCGCTGGCCGAGGCCGCATCGACGTTGCTCGGCTCCGAGCCGACCTTGGCTGCCGTGCGCCAGGCTCGCGAACGGATCGCCACGGGAGGCGACGCGGCGGCGGCGGTCGCCGAATCACTCGCCGAGGCCTTTGCGCCGCCAGCGCGGGCGGAGAGCACGCATCGCGCTCGTCGTGACGGCGGACCCGTCCGGGAGCGGCTGTGAGCAAGTCGCTGTTCAAAGAGACGCTGCAGCTCGGAACCGTCGTCGGCCCGGCTTGGGGCTCGGGGCCAGCGGCCGATATGCCGGCGGGTCGAGTGGGCTCGTCGACGGCTCGCATGACGCGGCCTGCTCTGCCGACCACGGCGCTTCCATTGCCGCCGCCGCAAGCTCCCGTCGCGACACCGCCGCTCGTCCCCACGCCGCGGCCGGCGCCGGCCGATACATCCCCCAAACCCGGTCCATTTCGGGACAAGGCGCTTCGCGCGCGCGTGGGTGAAGCGCCTACCACCGACGCCCTGCCAACCATCACGGGTGGGCGCTTCGCGTTGCTCGGCTTCCTCACGACGGCGCTGATCACCCTGTTGGCGATCGGCTACTTCGGCCGCGTCGAGGTCACCTCCGTCGCGCCCGGCGCGCTGGTCGTGCATGGCGGCCCCCGACCGGTGCTCACCCAAGCATCGGGTCAGGTGGCGGAGCTGGAGGTCAAGGCCGGCGAGCACGTGGCCCCTGGCCAGCACATCGCGCGCATCGACGCCACCGAGCTCATCGCGCGCGAGCAACGTCAAAAGGAACAGCTCAGCCTGCTCGCCGCCGAGCACGAGCGGCAGAAGGCGGAGAAGACGGCGCTATACGAGCGCGGCATCAGCGCCCTCGTGCAAAAGCGAGCCCTGCTCGCTCAGCGCTCGAGCCTGAAGAGCGTCGCCGTCGGCGACCGTAGCAAGCGGGCGAGCCAGGTCGCAACCCTGGCCAAAGAAGGAGCCGCCTCGCAAAACGACGCCCTCGTGGCGCGCGACTCGGCGCGCTCGTCGCAAGAGGAGCTGCTGCTCTTGCGCCAGCAGCTCGCCGACATCGATCTGGAGCTGAGCGATCGCAAGCGCCTCTTCAACACCGAAATGGACGCTTCCGCGCGCCAACTCAAGGAAGCGCAGGCGAGCCTCGACGAAGCTCGCTCGCTGATCGCGCTGAGCTTCGTGCGCGCTCCGGTGGCCGGCCGTGTCGAGTCCTTGCTGGTGACGGCCGGCCAGGTGGTGTCCGCCGGATCCGCGCTCGCCCGGATCATTCCTGACGGCACGCTATCTACGGTGGTCGTGTTCGCGCCCGCCAAAGACGCCGCGTTTCTGAACACCAAGCTTCAGGCCAACGTCGAGTTCGCGTCGCTGCCGGTGAGTGAATTCGGCAAGAGCAAGGCCCGCGTGACGCGCGTCTCCGGTGACGTCGCTACTCGCGAAGAAGTCGCCGCGGTGCTGGGCGCGGTGACGGAAGAAGCGGTGATTCGCGTGGAGCTCGAGCTCATACCGAGCCCGAACCTGGAAAGAGTCAGCGATCGCCTGCGCTCGGGAGAGCGACTGACGGCGCGGCTCAACACGCGAAATCGACGCATCATCACCCTGCTCTTCGATTTCCTCCGCAAATGGTACCCGACGTGATCCGCCTCTGGCCGAAGAAGCGCATCACCCCCGTTCAGCAGATGGAAGCGGCTGAGTGCGGGGTCGCGTGCGTGACGATGTTGCTTCAGTACCACGGTCACCACGCGGCGCTCACGGAGGTTCGGGAGCTGTGCGGCACTTCGCGCGACGGCAACTCAGCCGCCGACCTGCTGCGAGGCGCGCGCAAGCTCGGGCTGGTCGGCAGAGGCCTGTCGGTTCCGCTCGCGCGGCTTCCTTCGCTCCAGAAACCCGCGATTTTGCACTGGGACATGAATCACTTCGTGATTCTGGAGTCCATCGCCAAAGATCACATCGGCATCGTCGATCCTGCTAGCGGCCGGCGCAAGGTCTCCCACGCCGAGGTCGATCGCTTCTTTTCCGGGGTGGCCCTCGAGCTCGAGCCCGGACCCGCGCTCGAGCGGCGTCGGGCTCGATCGCTTTCCTACGAGCGGTACGTCTCCGCCCTCGGGCGATCGAAGAAGACGCTGGCTTTCGTGCTGCTCGCCAACATCACCGGTCAGCTGCTCGCGCTCAGCTTCCCTGCCGCGAGCCAGATCTTGATCGACCACGTGATCGCCCCCCAGCGCGACCAGTGGCTGGTGCCGGTGCTCGCGGTGTTGCTCTTCGGCGCCATCGGTCAGCTCTTGCTGGTCAAGCTCCAGGGCGGGAGCCAGGCGCTGCTCCGTGGCGCGGTCGGGCTCGAGCTCACTTCAGAGCTGGGTCGCCGCTTGCTGAGCGTCCCGCTGCCGTTTCTCGATAGTCGCAGCCATGGCGACCTGCTCGCCCGGGTCCAGATCCAGGCCGAGCTTCAGGCCCTCGTCGCGCGCGCCGCCCAGGCCGGCTTCGACGCGCTGTTCGTGCTGCTGCTGGGCAGCTTGATGCTGGCCTATGACCTGCGGTTAGGGCTGCTCGCGCTCGGCATGATGCTGGTGCGCATCACCGCCCTCCATCACTTCCGAGCCGCGAGCCAACAGCGAGTCGCGGCGGAGCTGGCGGCGCGTGGCCGCGAAAAGGCCGCGCTCGTCGAGGCGACGCTGTGCGCAGAAATGATCAAGGGATTGGAGCTCGAAGGCGGGCTCGTGTCGCGGTACGAGGGCCGGGTTCGCGAGCGGGCTGGCTTCGGCATCCGCAACGGGCAGCTGCAGCGCGCGCTTTCTTCCAGCCTCTCGGTGCTCGGCGGCCTGATGGAGGCTGGTATCCTCTGGTTTGGCGGCCTGAGCGTGGTGTCGGGAGACATGAGCATCGGTGTCTTCTCGGGTTTTCTCGCGATCCGAGCGATGGTCGAGGCGCCACTCGGCTCACTCGTCGCCTTGTTCGAGAGCTGGGCGCGCTTCCGCGGGGCGCTCGAGCGCTCCGACGACGTGCTTTCGGTGCCCGTCGTCGGCTGTGGGACCGCTCCCGCGGAGGCCGTGACGGGTCGACTCGAGGCGCGCAACCTCGGGTTTCGCTACGGGTCGGGCGGCAAATGGGTCCTACGAAACATCAGCTTCGTGATCGAGCCCCAGGAGCGGGTTGCGTTTGTCGGCCCATCGGGTCACGGCAAGTCGACGCTCGCCAAGCTTCTGGTAGGCCTGCTGGAGCCGTCCGAAGGCGAGGTGTTGCTCGACGGCGTGGCGATCGCGGCCTACGAGCGCAGCTCGCTCGCGCGCCAGCTCGGCGTGGTGCTGCAAGATCCGTTGATCTTGGCCGGCAGCGCCCGAGAAGCCTTGTCGCTGCGGCACCCTGACGCAGCCCCGGCCGAGCTGCAGCAGGCGGCCAAGATCGCCTGCTTCGAGCCGGTCTTGCGCGGCTTGCCGGGTGGCTACGACGGCGCGGTCGAGCCGCTTGGAGCCAACCTCTCCGGTGGAGAACGTCAGCGGCTGGCCCTCGCCCAAGCGCTGGTCGGAGAACCGCGACTGCTGATGCTCGATGAAGCAACCTGCGCGCTCGATCCCACCACGGAGCGTCAGTTGCTCGACAACCTGGATCGCGTCCCCGCCACCATCGTCTCCGTGGCTCACCGCCCGAGCGTCGTCGAGCGCGCGCAACGCGTCTTCGCGGTGCTCGACGGTAGCGTCAACGAGGTCCCGCGCGACAGCGTGATTCCTCCACGCATCGGCGAAGTGGCACAGCCAACCTGGAACGTGCGGAGCGCTACGTCATGACCTACTTGCGACGCATCGCGCGCGCGTTGTTGCAAGAACGGCGAGCCGTGACCTGGATAACCGGGGCCGCCGCGCTCGAGGCGCTGGCGGGCCTGATTTCGCCGTGGGTTGCCTCCCGCGTGCTGGACACGGCGCTGCCGAACGCGGCCGGCCAGATGCTGGCCGTGCTCGCGTTCGCGATCGTCGTCGCGGTTGCCCACACCGCTTGGGCCGGATTTTGGCACAAGCGAACGACGGTCGTCTTGCAGCACCGGCTCGAAACGCTGTGCTTGCGCGATCTGCTCGAAAGCTACCTCGCGACTCCCTATTCCCGCCTGCAAAGTAGCCGTTTCGGCAACACGAACGAGACCTTCGCGGCCGCCGCCGCGATCGTCACGTCGGTCGTCAGCTCGCTGGTCGAGTGTGTGACGCTCTCCGCGTCCGGCTTCGCCGCGCTGGTGATGCTGGCGATGTACGAGCCATGGCTGGCCGCCGCCACCCTGGGGCTCGCCGCGCTCACGGCGTTGCTCTCATTGCTCACTTCCTTCGCAGAGGCGAGCCGCGCGGAAGAGGTCCTCGAAGCCTCCAGCCAGAGCCAAGAGCTGCTCCACGTGCTCCTGCGCGCGGTCGCGACGCTACGGGCCTCGGGCGCCACCGACCGGCTCACTCGGCAGTGGGCGTCGCTGCTGCGGAAGCAAACCGTGGCCAGCATCGCGCAGGAAGAAGCGCGCCTGAACCGCACCGTGCTGGTGCAGGCCGGCCAGCAGCTGACGAACTGGGGCGCTACCGCCTGGCTCGTTCACCTCGCGCTGGAACGCGCCATCACGCTCGGTGAGCTCATGACCTGCACGTTGCTCGTCGGCAACGTCCTTCGCGTCACGGTCGGAGTGACACAAGTCTGGGTGGCGTGGTCCACGCTGCGCCCGCACTTCGCTCGCGCCAACGCGCTGCTCTCGTCTTCCGCCGAGCCAGGTGTCCCGCGCCCCGTCCGCGTAGTGGCCCCGCTCGCGACTGGATCCGAGGGCGTTCACCTCGAAAACGTGTGGTTTCGTTACGGCTCGGCGACGCGCTGGGTCCTCGAAGCTCACACCCAGCTCTTCCCGGCCGGGCAGCATACCGTCCTGCGCGCGAGCTCGGGCTTCGGGAAATCGACGATCCTGCGCCTGGTCTCGGGCCTGCTGAAGCCGGAGCGCGGCCGCGTGTCGGTGCTCGGCTACGACCCTGCCGTGACGCGAGGCCTGGTCGCGTACGTCCCGCAGCAAGCGATGCTGGTGGAAGGCTCGATCGCGACCAATCTCACCGTATTGAGCGGCGCATCGCTCGAGCGCGTGCTCGAGGTGGCGGAGCTCACCGGCCTCTCCGATCTGCTGGCGCGCCTGCCAATGGGCGTCGAGACGCTGATCTCCGCGATTGGCAGCAACCTCTCCGCAGGACAGCGCCAGCTCGTGATGTTGACGGCCGTGTTCGCCACAGCTCACCCCGTCGTCTTGCTCGACGAGTCGGTGTCACAGCTCGATGTCGGGACGCGCGGGCGTATCCGCTGGGACGCGCTCTGCGCCGACCGGACCATCATCTCCGTCCAGCACGCATGACCGGGACTGCAGCCCACCGACCAGGAAAACATGCCGCCAATCCTCGCCATCGAGATCGACACGCTAACGAAGCAGTATGGAGATTTCTCCGCGCTCTCCGGAATATCGTTCGACGTGCGCCCCGGCGAAGTGTTTGGGCTACTGGGTCCCAACGGCGCCGGGAAGACGACGACCCTGCGGCTGCTGATGGGCATGCTGGTGGCGACGTCGGGGCGCGCGCAAATTCATGGCCTCGACTGCCTCGTCGATCGGGTGGAGCTCAAACGCCGCGTCGGCTACCTGCCCGATCACGCCCTCTTCTACGACTACTTGACCGGCCGAGAGCTGCTCCGCTTCGTGGGTCAGATGCACGGTGTGCCGCACCGGCCGCTCGCGCTGCGATGCCAGCAGCTGCTCGACGGTGTCGGGCTCGCCGACGCTGCTGACGAGTATGTCGCCAACTATTCGCTCGGCATGCAAAAGAAGATCGCGCTGTGCATGGCTACGATCCACGAGCCGAGCGTGCTGGTCCTCGACGAGCCCACGACCGGGCTCGACCCGCTCGCGACGCGCCAGATGCGCGACCTGATTCGCACGTCGGCGGAGCGAGGCTGCACCGTGCTGCTGAGCACGCACCTATTGGGCATGGCGGAAGAGCTGTGCGATCGCGTCGCGATCCTCGATCACGGCCGCGTAGCGGCGCTCGGTACCCCCGGCGCGGTCCGCGCGCGAGCGCTCGAGTCCGGCGCCATCAATTGCTGGTCGCTCGAGGACGCGTTCCTGGCCCTCACCGGAGCCCCGTCGAAGTGACGCCTCCGCCCCGCTTCGTATTCGAGGGCGTCGGCAGCCGCGGCGACATCGCTCCGCTGTTCGAGATCGCCGCCGAGCTGGTCCGACGCGGCCACCAGGCTCACGTGCTCGGTAACGCCCGTTTCGAGACCGAAGCGCGCGCGCGCGGCGTCGCGTTCACGCCCACCACGACGCGCGCCGTCGTTTGCAAGGGCGAGGAGCGCTACGACCGCGACACCTACATCTTTCCCGCGCTGGAAGAAGTCGCGAACTTCTTCCGTCGAGCCCCGTCGCGACCGACGCTCGTCGTCAACATCGACCGCTTTTCGGCGTCGAACCTGCTGTGCGAAGCATACGACCACCCCGCCGTCCGGCTGCACCTATCACCGTTCAAGATTCGGTCGCTGGTGCGGCCGCCATGGCCGCTGTTTCGCCGCTGCGAAGGGCCGCTCGGCCAGACCTATCTGAAGTACACGCTCCCGCGCTTTTACGAGGCCTGTGACAACGATCCGCGTATCGTCACTCACATCAATCAGCGGCGCCGATCGCTGGGCTTGCCGCCCGTGCCCAACGCCGCGGCCGCGGAGACGCATCTACGCGGACAGCTCGGGCTGTTCCCGGCCTGGTACTGCTCGCCCGCTTCCGACTGGCCCGCCGCGACGCACCTTGTCGGATTTCCGCTGCCGCCGCCGGCGGCGAACCTGCCGCGGGAGCTCTCGGATTTCATCGAGCGAGAAGGTCGCCCGCTGGTGTTCACGCCCGGCACCAGCTTCGCCGATACGTCCGCCTTCTTGGAGGCGGCTCGCGCATGCTGTGAAGCGCTCGAGCTTCCGGGGGTGTTCTTGAGCCCACACGCGGGGAGCGGCGACGCGGTCGAGAGCCGCCGTTTTCGACGTCTCGACTACGCCGATCTCGGCGCTCTGCTCAGGCGCGCCCTCCTACTCGTGCACCACGGCGGCGTCGGGACCACCGCGCAAGGGCTCGCCGCGGGTGTCGCGCAAGTCGTCAGTCCGCTCGGGTTCGATCAGCCCGACAACGCGGAGCGCGTTCGCGCCCTCGGCGTTGGCGCCGTGCTCGAGCGCAAGGCGCTGTCCGGGGGCGCTCTCGCCGAAATCGCGCGCGCCTTGCTCGTGTCCGAATCGATCCAGCAGCGCGCCTGCCAGCTCGCGGAGTTGAGCGCCGAGACGAGCGGCTTGCGGGCGACGGCCGATTGGTTGGAGCAGAGCGCGGCTTCGATCTCCGGGCTCCGCTCGTCCCCCGCACCGTCTGCGCCCAGCCGGCGCGACGCGCGGGTCGTCCTCTTCATCAGCTGGCCCGAGCCCGGCCATCTGGTGACGCCTTTCGCTCTGGCGCGCCAGCTTCACGATCGCGGTGACCGCGTCGTGTTCGCCGGGGCCCCGGTCCTGGCCCGCGGCGTCGAGGCTCAGGGCTTCGAATTCTGCGACTTGGGCGGAGCCGAGGGCGCCTCGCTGTTCTCGCTCGGCACGACCGAGCTCTGCCTCGAGCGTGCTGTGGATGGGCTGGCCACGAGCTTCACAGAGGCACTGACTCGCTATCGCCCGGCGCTCATTCTGATCGACAGCCTCTACGCCGCGTTCGGCATCCTCGCGGCCGCGCACGGCGTGCGGTGGGCGCAATACGAGACGGATCTGCCTCGCGAGCTCGATCCGACGCTGCCGCCGGCCGGCAGCAGCATCGTGCCGGGCATCGACGCCGGCACGCGGACGCGGTTACGTCAGGCCTGGGCCAACGTGCTCTGGTCCGCCCGACGCTCGCGGCGCGCCAATCGACAAGAGCGCCTCGTGCCGCGGTGGTCGATGACGAGCGCGTTTCCTGACGCCTTGCTTCGCGAGCTCACGCGCCGCTACGGGAGCCTCGTCGGCTTTCGCCGCGCCACGGTTTACCCCCCGATTGCGCGCGCGCCGCGGCTGGTATTTTGTCCCCGCGAGCTCGACTTTCCGAGAGCGCGGGCGGAGGCGGTGTTATGGGCCGATCCCTGCATCGACGAGGCGCGCAAGGAGCCCGACTTCGACTGGCAACAGGTCCCGAACGATCGCGATGTCGCCTACTGCTCGTTCGGCTCTCGGAGCCTGCGCAGCCCGCTCGCGCGAGGCCTGTTGCGCCTGGTGGTCGAAGTGTTCTCGCGACGCGACGACTTCTTCTTGATCGTGGCGTGTCCGCCCGCTCACGCCGCGCCGTTGGGGCGTGCTCCCGCAAACGTGCTGATCGTGAGCGCGGCCCCCCAGCTGGCGGTGCTGCGCCGAAGCCGCCTCGCGATCACCCACGCCGGCTTCAACACCGTCAAAGAGTGCGCCCTCTACGGGGTCCCCATGGTTGCGCTACCGCTCTCGCACGACCAGCCCCGCAACGCCGCGCTCATTCGCTACCACGGCATCGGCGTCGCTTTCGAGAGCGCCCGCTTGACGACCGAGCAGCTCGACGCCGCCGTCACCCGCGTGCGAGATTGCCCGACGATGCGTGACCGGTGCCAGCAGCTTCGGTGCTCGCTCGAAACCGCCAACCGCGAACGGCGCGCGCTCCGCCACGTGGACGAATTGCTCGCTGGCTGAGCTGAAGGCGCGCCTGTCACACCCTCGTTCGCGGTCCGGCGCGACAGTTGGCTTGCCGGCCCCAGCCGCGCGTGTCAGCTTCGCGCATGCGAGTGATCTTCCGGCGTACCGATGAGCGCCGCTACGCGGTCATCATCGAAGTACCGGGCGAAGCCGCGCAGACGATGAGCCCGGCGCCGGGCTTCGACGCCTACATCCCGCACGATCTGGTCCACTACGCCGTCGAAGCCGAGCTCGGGCTACAGGCCGGCGTTTTCGGGCGCGCAGCGCGCGGCGCGGGCACGTTCTACCCAGCGGAGGCGGCCGTCGGGGGGGAGCTGGCGCTCACCTGGCCGCGCTTGCCGTGACGGACGAGGCAAATTTACCAGCGCGCTACCGGGTGATCGCGCGGCTTGGACGCGGAGCCTTTGCCGAGGCCTACCATTGCTTGGACACCGACACCGGCAGCGAGGTCGTGGTCAAAGCTTACGACCTGCGCGCGAGGGGCTGGAGCCTCCTTACTTCATTCGAGCGAGAAGCGGCGGTGCTGGCGGAGCTCACGCACCCGGCGATCCCACGCTACGTCGCCCACGCTCAGTTGCCCGACGGCCGGTTGCTGCTCGTTCAAAGTCACGCCGCCGGCCACTCCTTGGCGCAGCTATTGCGCCACGGCCGGCGCTTCACCGATAGCGAGGTTGCGGATCTCGTCGAGCAAGTGCTGCGCGTGCTCGAATATTTACAAAGCTTGAATCCGCCGATCATTCACCGCGACATCAAGCCAGCCAACTTGGTGTTGGACCAATCCGGTCACGTCAAGCTCGTGGACTTCGGCTCGGTCAAGGAAGGCTTCCGCCGTGATCCGGAGCTCGCCAGCACCATCGTCGGCACCTACGGCTACATGGCACCGGAGCAGTTCCAGGGCCGCGCCACGATTCAGAGCGACCTCTACGGGCTCGGGGCGACGCTCGTGCACGTGCTGGCGCACATCGCCCCCGCCGACTTGCCCCAAGACGGCTTGAAGCTCGACTTTCGAGAGAGCGTGAAGGCAAGTCACGGCACGCTGGACTGGCTCGACCGCATGCTGGAGCCCGATCCGCGCCACCGGTTCGCTAACGCGACCGAAGCGCTCGCCGCTTTCCTCGAACGCGACAAGGCGACTACCAGCATCGCGACGAGGCGAACGGCGCTCGAGCGGCTCGACCCACCGAACGGTAGCCGCGTGCTCGTCGAAGAAAAGGACGGCGAGCTGCGCCTGACGATTCCCGGCGCCGGCGTTGCACCGCAAGGGCTGAAGCTGCTGACGTCTTGTCTCTTCTCGCTCGCCTGCGCCGCGCTCTTTACGTTCCGCGTCACGAGAGGCTCGTTTACGTTGTTCTTGCTCCCGTTTTGGGGGTTCGGTATCTGGACGGCGTCGCTGGCGCTCACCGTCATGTTCGAAGTGACGACCATCGCGCTCGGACCTCGACGCTACTTCGTCGAAAAGAAGCTCTTCGGCAGGGTGCGGCGCGATGCCGGCGAGACGAGTCACCTGCAAGGCTCGAGCGTGAGCGTCGGTAGCACGTACATCAATGCTCAGCGCATCGACCGCTGTGTGCTCCACGCCGGCGCGCATGACATCGACTTCGGGACGCAGCTGGGGGCGACGGAGCAGCGCTGGATCGTGGAGCGCATCAACGCGCACCTCGGTGTGCTGGACGACGAAACCGCGGACGACGCCTGAAGCCGCGCCGCCCGCTCCGAGCGCAGGCAGGGCTTGACGACCGGCCCGGCTCGGCGGAAGCTTCTCGCGGGCTCCACCGGCCCGGCAGAGGCGGCGTCGCCGGCACGACACTCCGCCCGAAGCGAAGAGGGCCCAGCCCTTGGCGGCTCGAACGTTCGTACTTGATGGTCAACCGGTGCCGGCCGGATCAACGTCGACCGATTGCTCGGATCATCAAGCTCGACTCGTAAACAAGCGATGGGCAACCGCCACCACAACAAGAAGCTGAGAGCCGCCGCGCGATCGGCGATGGCGAAGACCGGTGAAAGCTATCAAACGGTGCTCTCTCGGGTGCGCCTGCAGCGCGAAAGCGCCGCGCCGGCCGCCGACGTGGACCTCATCTCCATCGACTATTTTGGCGCCCCGCTGACGATCGCCACCTTTCAGATCTTCGGCGATTTGTCGTGCGTCGTCTCGCCCGGGAGCCTCTCCTCGGGACCGTTTCCGAAGAGCCCGCTGCTCGCGCTGGCGCGGCGCCGTAGCTCGAGCTGACCGATCTCGCGCGCTCGGCGACCTCAGAAAGGTTCGCCATGGGCCCGATCACTGCAACACAGCAATTTTTCCGCAACAGTTTCGTCGTGCTGCCGCATTTTCTCGATCGCCGGGCGCGGGCACCGTTGCGTACGGCCGCCGACGCGGCGTTGATGTGGTCGCGCGCCCGATGCGTCGAGACCTCGCACACGACGCCGCGGATTTCGCTTCTGACCCAAGCCGCCTCCTTCGAACACGGAGCCGCGATGCTGGCGCCGATCCTGACTCTCGCCGGCAGCGCCCGCGTCTGTGCGCTGCTCGACCCCATCGCGCGCAGCGCGTCAGCCAACGTTCTGCAGCTGCAGGACGCCCACTACTACCACGAGCAAACGAAGCGTGATTGGGACGGCGATTGGCACCGCGACAGCCAATTTTCGCGCGCCGATCCGGAGCTCGAGCGCGAATTCATCGCCCGGACGTGCTCGGTGCACGTGCGCGTGGCGCTCGAGGACGACGACCGGCTCGAAATCGTGCCGGCGTCACACGCGCGCTGGGACACCGACGAGGAGCTTCGTATTCGGAGAGGTAGCGACCGGGCCAGTAGCGGCATGCCGCGCGCGGTTCGTGTGGTGCTCGAGGCCGGCGACGCTTGCGTCTTCCACGCGTGGTCCATCCACCGCGCGACGTACCGGCGCACGCCGATCAGGCGGACGCTCGATCTGCTTTACGCGTCCGCCTGACGCTAGGTGCACAGCCGGCGCTGCAACTGTGCACCGCTGCTCTACTTGCCTCCGAGCGCGCGGGGCCATCATGAGCTGCAGATGTACAGAGGACAATATTGTCCCTGGCCGAGGAGGCGTAGCCAGTAGAAGGGTGGCGGCTCGATGTTCATAAGCAGGGTAAACAAACCGATTCGTGCGAGGCGAAGCGCGGTCCACGGGCTCTTCGTTCTCGGTGCCTTGTCGATCGCCTGCAGCAGCAGCGAAGACGGCTCGCCTCCGTTTGGCTCAGCAGGCGCCGAGACGAGTGGCACGTCTTCGGCCGGCTCGATGTCTGGCGCCCCGACGTCGGGTGGCATCCCGGCGGGCGGCGCCGCGACCGGCGGCTCGGCATCCGGCGGCATGGGCGCTTCGCCGTCGACGGCCGGTACGCCCTCGACGGGCGGAGCGGGCGCGGGCGGCGGCCTCGGCTCCGGCGGGACCGTCGCGACGGGCGGGACCGTCGCGACGGGCGGCCAAGGCGGCGGCGTGACGGGCGGCAGCGCTGGCACTGGCACTGGAGGCAGCGCTGCAGGCAGCGCAGGCGCAGGTGGCGGTGGTGGCTCGGGCGGAGGGGCCGGCGGCACGAAGAGCACCGGCTGCGGCGCAACGCGCAAGCTGATGAACGGCCGCCGAACGATCTCGAGCGGAGGCAACCGTGAGTACATCCTGCGCGCCCCCGACGACTACGACAACAGCAAGCCTTACCGTCTAATCGTGGCGTATCATTGGCGCGACGGAAACGCGAAGCAGGTCGCGGAAGGTGGCAATGGCGGATCGACCGAAGATCCGTTCTACGGGCTCTGGGATCTCGCCAAGAACAGCACGATCTTCATCGCGCCCGAGGGGCTCGAGAATGGTTGGGCCAACACCGGCGATCGCGACATCAACCTCACCGACGCCATCCTCAAAGAGGTCGAGGCCGATCTCTGCATCGACACCTCACGCATCTTCGCCACCGGCTTCAGCTACGGCGCCGGGATGTCCTACGCGATCGCTTGTGCTCGAGCGGACGTGTTCCGAGGCGTTGCGCTCTACGCCGGCGCGCAGCTCAGCGGCTGCAGCGGTGGCACCAAACCCATCGCTTACTTCCATGTGCACGGCGTCGGGGATTCCGTGCTGAACGTCTCGCAGGGCCGCCAGCTACGCGACCACTTCGTCGGCGTGAACGGTTGCGCCTCACAAAGCCCGCCTGAGCCGGCGAAGAACAGCGGCATGCACACCTGTACCTCGTACCAAGGCTGCTCCGAAGGGCATCCGCTACGCTGGTGCGCGCACGGCGGCGACCACAATCCCACCGAGAAAGATTCTGGTCAGAGCAAGAGCTGGGTGCCCGGCGAAGCTTGGACCTTCATCTCCCAGTTCTAGCGCTCCTGGCTCGAATGGTGGCGGAGGGAGGCGGTGAGAACGCGTCACCGCCGCCCTCCGCGCTCACGCCAGAGGCGCTAGCCGACTTGCGTCGGTTTCGACATTTGAGTTGTAGGACGCTTCACTCGATGAGTGCTCCTCCTGGCCCGGTATTCGAGCACCGGGCCCGCGGTCGTAACAGCGACGGTATTGATCCTATTCCGAGCCGCGCTCGTTCAGTTCGGGCCCTGCCCGCCGGGGGATTGACAGCCTTTTTCCCGATGTTTACGGGAAAATCGAAGGAGACGCGTTGAGCTACCAAGCGTCCCTTCGATCTCAAACCACGAGGAGGTATTCATGCTGGCTACATGGAATGCCGTTTCGACGCTAGACCGCATGTTCGACGACGTCATGGGGTCGGCGTTTGGTACGGCGACGAGCAATCGGACCTTCACCCCCGCCATCGACGTGCGCGCAGGTGACACGGAGGTGGCTCTCGTGTGCGACGTGCCCGGCGTCAAGCAGGAGGATCTCGAGATTACCCTCGCGAATCACGTGCTGACCATCAAAGGCACGCGTCGATTCGACACCCGTGACAACGAGCAGGTCATGCTCGGGCGCGCATATGGGTCGTTCAGTCGCTCCTACACGCTCCCCGACGCGCTCGACGACGAAAAGCTCAGCGCACAGCTGGCTGACGGCGTGCTCACCATCCGCATTCCGAAGTTGCCCAAAGCGCAGCCGCGCAAGATCCCGATCGGCGGCACCGCAGACGCCAAGCAGCTGAAGGAATAGCCACCGCGCAGCTCCGTGAGTCGCGCAGACGGGGCGGCACGGCTCGTGTCGCCCCGTCGCGGCGGTGATGCGCCGCCGGCTCACGGCTCCCCCGCAACATCCGCCCGCAGCACTTCGACCAAGCGAACCAGATTGTCGATGCCGAAGGCAAACGCGGGCGCAAATTCGCACGAAGAAAGATAGGGGGCCATCTCGACCAGAGCCGGATAGCGCGCTGCTGCCATCTCGGCCATCGCTTGGGCGCTCGAGGTGCCGGGCGTCCTGGTGATGCTAACCGTCAACCTCGGCCTTTTTTTGATCGATCGCGGCTCGACACGCGCGCCGGTCAACTCAAGAGAGCGTTCACGCTCCCCGGAGCGGTACCGCACCCCGGTTTGGTATTTCTTGGAGGGGAGCGTGCGGATAGGGTCACCTCACCGTGACCCACCACCCCCAGTTCAATCGTCGCGTCCTTCTGAGCGGTGCCAGTCTGTGCGTCGTGGGGTGTGCGGCAAATGTCGTTCCCGCGCCGCGGCTGGCGGGTGAGCGCGACGCTCGATTCGAGCAGCTCGAGCGAACTGTGGGGGGGCGGCTCGGGATCGCGGCGGTGGATACGGGAAGGGCTCGTCACGTGGGCTATCGGGCGGGGGAGCGCTTTCCGATGTGCAGCACGTTCAAGCTGCCGTTGGTGGCGGCCGTTCTGAACAGGGTGGATGCTGGGGAAGAGTCCCTCGGGCGTCGCATCGCCTACGATGCAACGGCGCTCCTCGACTACGCGCCCGTCACGCGTGAGCACGTGAGCGAAGGTGGCATGAGCGTCGATGCGCTGTGTGAGGCATCGATCACGCTCAGTGACAACACCGCCGCCAACTTGCTGCTCGAGACGCTGGGCGGCCCTAGCGGGCTCACCGCCTTCTTCAGGACGATAGGTGATTCGACCTCCCGGCTCGATCGCAACGAACCGCTGTTGAATACGGCAATCCCCGGCGACGAGCGCGACACCACCACGCCCCGCGCCATGTTGGGTGTGATGCAGGAGCTGCTCGTAGGCGACGTGTTGCGCGCTACGTCGAGGGAGCGCTTGCTCGGCTGGTTGGTCGCCACCAAGACGGGGCTCAACCGGCTGCGCGCCGGTCTCCCGGCGGAGTATCGTGCCGGCGACAAGACCGGCACCGGCAACAACGGCGCCACCAACGACCTTGCCATCGCCTGGCCGCCGTCGAAGCGGCCAATCCTGATCGCGGCGTACAGCTGCGGCTCGGCCGCCAGCACCGAACAGCTCTCGGCTGTGCTCGCAGAAGCCGCGCGCCTCGTGCTCAGCGACTGAGCCATGTCGGGAGGCGAGAAAGGTCCCGGCGGTTCGGGGGGTGAGCGCGACGCGGCCGCGTCCCTTCAGGTCACTCTCCTGTCGATACGGCGAGCGCCCAGCTGCTGCTGCTCGCCACCTTCGTCCGAGCGAGCGCGACGATGCGGCTTTGCGAGTAAGAAAACTCTGCGTCCACGATGGATTGGCTCAGCAGAGCTTGCACACAAGCGCCCAGTGGCAGCGGCTCTTGCGGCTCGTCGATCGGACCAGCACCGGATTGTCCCCCCTGGCCCGCGTCGCCTCACCCGCAGCAGCACAAGGCTGTCCGCTCCGGCCGGGAGTGGCGAGCACGATCTGGTTCCGCTCCGCTGAGCCCCCGCGCCTATGCGCTACATTGCAAGCGACAGTGCGATCGGAAAGCCGATGCCCTCGTAGGACGGGTTTTGCGCCCCCAAGCCTTGGCCGTTCGAGACGTGCATCCAACGCACGCCGGCGCGAGAACGACGGGGCACCAGCGCCGTCAACATCAGCAACGCCACCGCGAGCTTGCTCTTGGACATCCTTGGTGACCGTCGCGACTTCGAGCCAAGCGGCGTCCGTCGGGTGGGCATCGGTGGACTGGCTCATTTCGGGCTTGGACAGCTGCAGCCACTCGGTAGGCTGAAGCCAGCCTCCGTGCAAGTCGTGGAGCGAGCGACGCAATCGAAGTACTGCGGGCAGAGCTCACAAGAAGTCGCAACGTACTCGGGGCAGAGAACGGCCAAGCTGGGCGGCTCCAGCCCACATTGCCGATAGGCGGCGCGCACGGTTTCGGCGCTGGCTTCGCAGGCCATCATCGAATCTGGGCGAGCGCACTGCGGCCCGAGCGCAAACTCATGCGTTATCTCGACCTGACCGAGGATCAAGAGCGAATGAGCGCCGGATCGCTCGATGTGCCGGTCTTCGCGAGTGAAGGTCGCGTGCGCAAAACCGCTCGGAGCGGCCGCGAGCACGCTCTCCGGAATGACGAACTCGCCGTCATCGTCCATTAGACATTCGATTCGATAGGCCTCGCTCCGATCGATCGGGCTCTTGCTCACCAGCATGCTGAGGTACAGCGGCTGCGTGCCCGTGCCGGACCAAGTCAAACGCAGCTCTTTCTGCTCGACGTGAGCCGTCTGCCCGAGCTCGTTGAACTCCAGATCTTCGGGCAGACGAAGCTCGTTGGTCTCGAAGGCCGCGCCGAAGCTGCCGCCAGCGACCTTCACGCCGTAACTTTGGCCGAAGCGCGGCGCGATGCCTTGCTCGCTCAGCTCTGCGATGTATTGGTAAAAATCGTCATGACTGGCGGAGCTCAGGCTGAGTGGGCGCACGGTCGTCGCGTCGATCAGCGACACCTCGGCCGCATCGTAGAAGTCGATGCTTGCCGCCACGCCCGCGCCGCTGTCCTTCGAGACGCCGCAATCGTCGACGCCTTCGAGCGGATCGATGACATCGCCGGAGACGCCGCCCCCGCCCTTGATGATGGCAAATTGCGCCATGGCGCCGAAGCCAGAGTCGCTGGGCGCGCCGACGAACCGCCTGCTCGACACCAGCTGCACGAAGCCGTCCGTGCCTTCCACATAGCTGGCGCGCGTTTCGGGAAGCAGCGGCTTTTCCGCCGGCATCGCGTCAGCGTCGTGGGCGGCCAAGATCGCTTCGCCGCCGAGCGCACAGTCGTAGCTACGCCCTTCGTCGTACGAGCCATCGGCAAAACATTGCTCTCCGACGCGCAGGACGCTGTGACAGGTGTGATCGCGACAAGCGTCGTAAACGAGCTCCGCATCGAATCTTCTGGCAGCGTCGTCGGCTAGCCGCTGCTCTAGGTCGGCGCAGACGGCGTCACAGGCTCCCGCTTGTCCGATCTGGCAGCCGTCGAAGTCGCTGCCTTGCCACAAGCAATCGCCCGCCCGCCCGCGCGCAAAGCAGCTCAGGCCGGTCGGGCCGATGGCGAGCGTGCCGCGTCCACCCTCCACATGACACTCGCAGGCCGAGCCCGAGGGGCCGCCGACGATGCCGAGGTTGATGCACGCGGCGGCGTCGAAGCTCACGCCACCTGGTGCCGGCCCGCGTAGCCCCGCAATCACGTCGGCCACCCGCTCGTCGCAATCGGACGCAGCATTGCACTCGTCGGGACTTGGCCCCACCGAGCCCGTCTGACCGCTGCCTTGCGGGCTCGGCTCACAAGCGGGCAAGACGGCCAACGCGATCGGGGCGAATGCAATGACGAAGCGCATGACCTCAGGGTACAGGCTGCGGCCAGGCGCGCTAGTGCAGAGCGCAACAAACAGTGCTGCTGTCCGCCGCCACCGTGTTGTATTCTGACATACATGGACTCGAATTTAGTCGGAAGGGAGCTGGTTCGCGCGTTGCGGGGCGATCGCTCTCAGGCCGGGTTGAGCCGGCGCCTCGGCTACACCAGCAACGTGCTCTACACCTGGGAAAGCGGGCGTCGTGCGCCGAATGCGAGCGCGTTCTTTCGCTTGGCGACGCGTGTGGGAGTTGACCTCCAGGCCGCTCTCCGCAGCTTCCTCTCCGACCGCGGCGCCGTGCTGTCCGACGCGCGCAGGCCATCCGGGGTCGCCGAGCTCGTGCGCGCCCTGCTCGCTGATTGGCCGATCGTGGAGCTGGCGGCGTCGGTCGGGGCCGATCGCACGACGGTGGGGCGGTGGGTGAGCGGCGCGACCGAGCCCAAGCTGCCCGAGCTGCTCCGCATCGTCGAGACCACCACGCAGCGGTTGTTCGAATTCGTCGCCATCTTCGCAGATCCGGCGAGCCTAACCTCGACGCGCGGCGCGTATCGCGACTTGACCGAGCAGCGCCGGCTCGCCTACGAGCTGCCCTGGAGTCACGCCGTGTTGCGCGCGCTCGAGCTCGACAGCTATCGCGCCCTGCCCAAGCACGAGCCAGGCCTGATCGCGCGCCTGACCGGCATCTCGCTCGCGGAAGAGCAACGCTGTCTGACAGCGCTGGCGCAGGCAAAACAAATTCACCGCCGACGTGGGCGTTGGGTACTGGCGCGCGTATTGACCGTCGATACGCGCCCGAGCGAAGCCGACAACCGGCGGCTCAAACAACACTGGGCCGAAGTCGCGCTAGAGCGGCTCCGGACGCGCGCCGCGCCCGACGATGCGCTGTTCTCGTTCAACCTTTTCGCGGTCGACGCCCGCGATTTCGAGCGCATCCGCCGCCTTCACGTGGAGTACTACCAGCGCATTCGCGAGGTCGTCAATGGCAGCAAGGATCCTGACCGAGTCGTGCTCATGAACCTGCAGCTCGTACCCTTGCAAGCTTCGCTTCGGGCTACTCCGTGACGAGATCCCCGCCAGGATGCGGTGCGGCCGAAACAGGCCCCACCCTCCCCAGGTCCGTTCGGATGCCGCCGCCGGTGTGGAAGGCTACTTCCCGGCGGTCAACCTGCTTCGAACCTGGGCCCCGAAACTGGAGCGCACGCCGCCGCTACGCTCGTCGGCTCTAGACCACCTTCACGCCCGACCCCGGCCCGCCAAAGGTGAGCTGCATGAACGCGCGCAGAGCGCCGACTGGCGCTGACTGCTCACGCTTCGGATCCCAGGCCAAGCCGATCTCAATCGCGGGGAGCGCGTCGAGCAACGGTCGAGTCTCGATGCGCAGGCCTTCGCTCGAGAACGGCCGATAAGCGACGTCCGAAAGGATGGTGACGGCGAGACCGTGCGCCACCAAGCTGCGGAGCGCCTCGATCGCGGTCACTCGGTAGCGGACGTTGGGCTCCAGCCCTGCGCTTCACCAGAAAAGCAGAGTGTTTTGCGGCGTCTCGTCCTGATTGTAGAGAACGTAGGGTAGCCGCTGGACATCGGCCAGGCGAATGCCGCGCTTCTTCAGCAGCGGGTGATTGGCGCACAGCCACAGTTGCCGGCGCGACCGAGTCAGCGACGCCGCCGTGAGACCAGCGGTCGACTCCAGACTTTCGAGCCAGCCCACACCGATGTCCACCTTGCCGCGAAGGAGGGCTCGCTCGAGGGCAGGCCGCTCGAGCTCCACCACCTCCAAGTAGACATGTGGGTAGGCCTGCAGGAAACGCGCGATCGCGGGTACGATGTATGAGCCCAACATCGAGTGCGTGGCGCCAAGCCGCACGCGGCCCTCCACGTTCTGGCGCATGAGGCCGGGGTCGAGGATCGCCGAGCTCACGGCAGCGGCAATGTTGTGCGCGTGGCTCAGGAATTTCTGGCCATCTACCGTGAGCGACACGCCGGAGGCATGGTGGCGATGAAACAGCGCAAGCCCGAGCACCGACTCGAGCTCTTTGATTGCGGCGGTAATGGCGGTCTGCGTCACGTGCACCTTGGTCGCGGCGGCGGAGAACTGCCCCGCCTCTGCGGCCGCCAGAAAGTATTGGATCTGCTTGAGACTTATCTGCATCAACAGAAGTGCTCCAATGCCTGCATTTATCGACTTTTACTCTTAGCGCCGAAATTCATAAAGTGTGAACACACCAAAGCACCCTCGGTAGCGGCGATTTTTTATAGCTGGTGGCTCGCGCTGACAGATGGCGCTTGCACCAATTCAATTCATAGCCGCGAACGAGACTTAGCTCGAAAGGTTGCGCATGAGACTCTCCAGCACCGAGCTGCTTGCACGGCTCGTCGCGTTCGACACCACCTCGCATCGCAGCAACCTGCCGCTGATCGAGTGGGTCGCCGACTACCTCTCCGACCTCGGAGTGCAGTCGAACCTGACCCACAACGAGGACGGCAGCAAAGCCAACCTTTTCGCGACGGTCGGACCGTCCGCGGACGGCGGCGTGTGCCTGCACGGTCATACCGACGTGGTGCCGGTGGAGGGACAGCCTTGGCAGACCGATCCGTTTCGGCTCACCGAACGTGACGGACGGCTCTTCGGCCGCGGCACGAGCGACATGAAGACCTGGCTGGCGTGCAGCCTGGCAGCGATTCCGAGCTATCGAGCGCGCCAGCTGCAGACGGCGATCCACCTGGCGTTCAGCTACGACGAGGAGATCGGATGCCTCGGCGCTCCCGGGATGATCGCCGCATTCGGCAAGAGCCTGCCCCTACCGCGCATCGCCCTGATCGGTGAGCCAAGCTTGATGGCCCCCATCATCGCCCACAAGGGATTGCTCGCGCTCGACACCGTCATCACGGGTCGAGCTGCTCACTCCAGTCTCGTGCACCTAGGTGTCAGCGCTGTCAGTGCCGCTGCCGAGATGGCGGCTGAGCTGCACCTCATCGGCAAGGAATGGAGCCCGCTCCCGGGACCGCGTGGCATGAAACCGTCCGGACCGACAGTAAGCGTGGGAAAATCGTGGGGAGGTGTCGCGCGCAACGTCATCCCGCGCGAGGCGCATTTGAGCTGGGAGATCCGCTTCCGCGCGGGCGACGATCCCGATCTGCTGCTGAAGGACGCAAGCGCCCGGATCGAGGCGCGTCTGCGTGCAAGCTTCGAAGAGCGCTTCGACGACTTGAGCGTCGAAACCCGTGAGGTGTCGCGCACGCCCGCCTTCGACTCGGGCGCCGACGGCCCAGCCGAGCGGCTCGCCCGGCGGCTGGGTGCCGAGGGTGAAGCGCACGGCGTTCCCTACGGCGCTGAAGCGGGCCAGTATGCGGCCGCCGGCGTGGCCACGGTAATTTGTGGTCCGGGCAGTATCGAGCAAGCACATCAACCCGACGAGTTCATCGCCGCCAGTCAGGTGGCCGCCTGCGATCGCTTCCTTGCGCAGCTCGGCGAATGGGCCTCTGGCGTCGGGCACGGGTTGCCCTGAAGGAGCCGACGTGAACAGTGTGGACCTCGCTCAAGTCCGTCGCGTGCTCGCGCTCACTCCTGCCGAGAGCCTACGCGCTCGAATCACCGCTGTCCTCGATCGTCGGTCACGCTCGCCCGGAGCTTCAGCTCGCCGCCCGCCATAGTAAGCCACTGTCGGTTCCGGTCGGGCGCAGCTCGTCTACGCGGTTTGGTTCCAGGAGCGGCTGGCGCTGCGGAACAGTAAAAGCAGCGCCAGTGCGCCCAGGTTGACGCCGAGGAACGCGGAGTCCGGCGTCGAACCCAGGTAGGCGTTGAACGAGCTACCGATACCGAGCTCGAGGGGTTCGGCGGCGTTGCCGAGGCGCAGCGTGCATGCCAGCGCGAAGTAGAGGTCATAGTGCACGAGCGCGTGCCAATTGAGCCAAGGGATCTGAGCCCCCAGCACCCACTGCATGCGCCCGATGGCCCTCGGGGCACCCCGCCAAACGCCGAACGCTAGCCGCAGAACCAGCGCAAACCCAACGAGCGCCACGCCGCTGAAGACATCGAGCGGGGCGAGAGTCGCGTCGGCGAGTAACGAAGACACTCCGAGCAGCGCGCCGAGCGCCTGCAGCACCGCGATGCCGCGAAGGACGAACGGCACCGCGGCCCCCGCCAATGGCAGCGGGCCGAGCTCGCGCGCGAGGTCAGGGAGAACGTCCCGCGACTTCTTGGGCATTGCCACAGGCTTTGGAGCTACCGGCATCGCATGCTTTGACGAACAGAGCGAGAGCTTGCTCCTTGTCCGGCGCAACGCCGGTACCGGTGCGATACATCATGCCCAAGTTGTTACAAGCTTCGCCGTTACCGGCGTTGCAAGCATCGGCAAACAGTTTTCCGGCCTTGGCCAAGTCCCGCGGTACGCTGTCTCCCGTGAGGTAGCGATTGGCGAGGTCGGCGCAAGCACCTGTTTCCCCGCCGTTGCACGCTTTCGAGAACAGGCGCATAGCTTCGCGCTGGTCCTGTTTGACGCCTTCTGCGAAGTAGTACGACTTACCAAGGAGCCAACAGGCGCGCATGACTTCGTGCTCACACGCCGTCCCGAAGTAGCGACTCGCTTTGATGGCGTCTGGTGCTACACCTTTGCCCGTAGCGTGCGCTAGGCCAGCCTCGAAGCAGCTCTCGTCGCTCTTCAAGTCGCAAGCCTTGGTAAACAGCGCTGCGCTGCGAACCTCGTCAGCCGGAATTTCCGTGCCCTGACGAAGCAGAAGCGCCAAGTCGTAACAGCCGTTGCCGTGACCGAGTGCACAGGCGTCGCCAAATAGGATGGCGGCCATCTTCGTGTCCTTGCCGACACCGCTGCCATCCGCGTACATGACACCCAGGTTGTAGCAGCCGCGAGCATGGGCAAAATCGCACGCCTTCTTGAACAGTTTGGAGGCCAGGGCGGGGTCCTTTGGGACGCCTTCGCCGCTCAGGTGCAAGAGCGCCAGATTGTAACACGCGACGACCTCGCCTCCCTCGCATGCCTTGGTCAGGAGCGCAGCCGCACGGGCCGGGTCCCTCTCCAACCCTGGCCCGCTGAGCGTCAGGTCGGCAAGGTGGGCACACGCTCCGGCGTCCCCGAAATCGCAGGCGCGTTGGCTTAGCTCTGCTGCTCGAGCGCTGTCCTTGGTAACGCCATCCCCACCTCCGTACATCACGGCGAGATTCCAACACCCGGCGCCGACGCGACCTTGGCACGCCTTGTCGAAAAGCTGCGCCGCTTTGGTCAGGTCCTTGTCGACGCCCTGTCCTTGCCAGTACGCAACGCCCAAATTCGTGCACCGACTCGGTTCGGCATCGCACGCGCGCTGGTACAAGGCGACGGTTTCTTTGGCACGGAGCGGCGGGAGCCGCCCCGCTTGGTGCGTGGCGACGAGCTCCAGACAACTCTGGGAGTGGCCGGCCTGGCAGGCTTTCGCCAGGTATTCAGGGCCCGATGGATCGCGCAGGCTACTGCGCAGAGCGTCTGCGAGGCGACGGCACGCTTCGGCCTGACCCGCTGCGCACTGCGCTTTCCAATCGGCCTGCTGCTGTGCAGGAGCCCAGTGATCGGGGAAAGCGTCGCCTTCGCCGTCCCGCGCGAGCACCACCCCATCGACCATCATTTTCCACTTTCCGCCCTCCAGGTGTGGAGGCCTGTCGACGACGAATTTGGTGCGCAAGGGCCACAGGCCCGCGAGGATGCACGGGCCCTGGAACGACAGGCGAACACCGTGCAACGCGGCGCTGCCCGCCTGGTCATGCCGCTCGTAGTCGAGAGTGCCGGAGGCATGGATCTCCAGGCGCGCCTCAGGCCCGACCCAGACGCCGATGAACGTCGCCTTGTCCGATGGTAGCGCCTGTCCGCGCTGCACGAGGAGCAACAGGCAGAGCAGGCAGAGCAGGCAGAGCAGGCACGCTGGCGGGAGGATCTTCGCCGCTGCGCCCTTCACCATGAGCCCCATGAGTGGAATCAGGGTGCCACAGGTATAGCGCCCAGGTAAACCTCGCCAGTCGAAGCGCAAATCCGCAGCGTCAAGATTCTGCGCAGCAAACACTCATGAGGAACTGCGTCTCCGCCGATCGTTCAGGTGGCAGGGACGGCGTCGCGGGAAGTTCTTCTTCAGCCCCTCTGATGCGGCCAAAGAAAGCCCTGGAGACTCAACCACAACCTGCCGCAGAAGATTTAGAACTGCTGCTGCGGCTCTATTGCTGCCAGAGGTGGGCTAACGACGACTGCTGAACTGGCACTAAAAGCGAGACCATCCTCGGGAACGAGGGTGTGCGATGCACGTTCCGCGGGCGACAGCTCGCCCCAGGCTCTTGCAGCCCACTCAGGGAGAGACGACGCCGAGAGGCCAACCGGACTCTTCGGGACGAGCGGAGTCAGGTGATTTGTCTGCGTCAGCCAACCGGATAGCCGCTGCCAGTCTTTCTCCCCGGGTTTGATCGGATCCAGCTCGACTCCGGCTAGCCACATGCCCATGCGCGGAATGACCCGCACGTAGTAGACGTGCCCGGCAGCTACTTCCGCTTGCACGGCGTCAGTACCTTCCCCGCCCTTGGCAACGAAGAAATAGCGGCCGGGGGGGACCTGCACCGCAAAATCCGCGCGAGCAACGGCGTCACCGAGGAAGTTGGCGGATTGGTCCAAAATTGCGAAGTTCACGGCGTAGGCGACGCCCGAGTCACGAAAAAACACGATAGTAGCGCTACTTGGCGTCACCGCCGACGCGTAGGTCGACGCAGCTTTCGCCATGAGATCTGAATGACCCGCGCACCCGGTTAGCGTGACGGCCGCCGCCCCCAATATCGCGCAGGCCACGTGGCTGTAATATCTGAAGGACATGCAGCTTCTTCGGACCACTTCGCCGATCAGTTGCGCGATTTCAGCGCGCACCCTAGATGCACCGGCAAATCGAGCTCGGACTACTCTGGACGCCGAGCGGCAACGCCCGGAGGCCGAAGCAGCTGCCAAGAAGTCGGGGCCGCCTGAGCGCCCGTTCCCCCCCATCAAAACCCATCCAACGATAGGCTTTCAGCTCTGGCGCACCCGGTAGGGGAATTTAGAACTGCCGTGGCTGGCAACGGCTCGACCCGTACGACTCCCGAGCGCTATTCTGTGACGCATGAGCCTCCCCCACGAGCTGCCACAAGCCAGCGAATCCACGCTGTCCGCGGACGCGGCGGAGGCACCGTATGACGCAAACGGCGTGGACCAGCGGTGTTCCTCGACAAGGAGCTGTGGCAGCACTTCGGTAGCGAGGAGCGCGTGCTCGAGGCGCTCCGTATGCTGGTGTCATTGGCCGAGCGCAGCTCGTGTTCGGTCGCGTAACCCTCCGCCCTATCGGTCTCGGCACGTGTCCACCCAACGCAAGTCGACCTCGAAGTTCCTGAGCCTCATCCTTCGCCATCAGCCAGGAAGAATCGGCCTCACACTCGACCAAAGTGGTTGGGTCTCCGTGGACGACCTTCTCCAGGCCCTCGCTAGTCATGGCAAACCGCTTGCTCGAGCGGATCTCGATGCGATTGTCACGAGTAGCGACAAGCAGCGTTTCGCGTTGAGCCCTGATCGATCGATGATTCGAGCTAACCAAGGGCACTCCGTGCCCGTCGACCTGGCGCTGCCGTGCGCCTTGCCGCCGGACATTCTTTACCACGGCACGGTCGAGCGCTACCTCGCGTCAATCCGTGGACACGGCTTGCTGAAGGGAGAGCGACACCACGTCCATCTGTCAGCTACGCGAGAATTGGCGGTTGCCGTGGGGAAGCGTCGCGGCGACCCTCGTGTGCTCGAGGTAGACGCACGCAGCATGGCTGCCGCCGGGATCGTCTTCTACCGCTCCGAGAACGGCGTGTGGCTCACTGATCACGTGCCAGCGCGCTTCCTCAGCGCCGCCTCTACAGCTGGCTGAGGATCAGGCTGCGCGCAGCTGACCAATCACGCACCGGTCGCGCCCACTCGGGAATGCTTGGCGTGCCGACTTGGTGCCCAAACCAATACAATCGCGGCACGAGCCCGGCTAGATGATCGAGCACGTCGAGACGATCGTCGACAAAGTGCGTGGCGCCAATGGCGGCGCAGTGGTCCCGTTTCTCGGGTCGCTTGAGGCAGAACCGAACGCGGTCCTGTCTCACGCCGGTGCGCTCGTAGAACGGTATCCGAAGCGCGGACCCCGTTCTTCCGGCCGTGATCGCGAGTCGGCAGACTCGGCGTGATGACGAAGACCGACGCGAAGTGGCTTGAGCGGGTTCGGCAGTGGAAAGAGAGCGGGCAGACGGCGGAGGAGTTCGCCGTAGGGCAGCCGTTCAAGGCATCCACGCTGAAATGGCGTGCCGCGGAGCTGCGGCGCGACGCCGAGGGCGGCGGGCGTTACGGTAA
>Ga0164241_10000787_pt1 | contig 48035 bp, 31 predicted proteins | sample OricomyardsoilBY_FD_108780 | JGI IMG/M metagenome (GOLD analysis project Ga0164241, IMG submission 108780) | Backyard soil microbial communities from Emeryville, California, USA - Original compost - Back yard soil (BY) | ecosystem: Environmental > Terrestrial > Soil > Unclassified | place: USA... | reverse complement strand
TCGAAGACGCATCGCAGGAAGTTTTCTTGCAGATGCACCGCTACTTGCCCCGCTTCAGAGGCCGCTCTGAGCTGAAGACGTGGCTTTACCGTCTGTGCATCACGCAGGCGCGGCACGTGCGGCGCCGCCGTCGCCTGGGTGAAGCGCTGCGTTCGTGGTTGTCGCGCGCGCCCGAGAGCACGACTGGGAGCTCGCCGGAGTTCTGTGAGACATCGGCGCGGCGTCGCATCGAGGCCGCGCTCGAGCGGCTGAGCGAGCACGAGCGCCTCGCCCTCGTCCTCTACGACATGGAGGGGCTTGCCGGCAAACAGGTCGCGGAAATTCTACGCTGTAAGGAGGCAACGCTGTGGCGGCGGCTCCACTACGCGCGCAAGAAGTTCGTCGAGGCGCTGCAAGCATCCGCAGCAACGGAGGCGGCGTGACGACGTCTGACCCGACTCGCCCCCCGGAGCGCCTGATCGACGGCAAGCTCGGCGAGCTGCTCCGCCAGGCGAATCGTGAGTTTGCGGCCGAGCTCGACGAGCCAGCCGCCTTCAGGCGTGTGACGGCGCGCCTGAAAGCTTCGCGCAAGCGTCGTCTGCCGTGGGGAATGCCATGGCCGGTGGTGGCGGCGCCGGTCGCGCTGAGCGTGGCGGCGGCGGTGCTCGTGCTCGCGCCGCGGTGGAAGCCTGACGCCGCGCCCGAGCTCGTCGCCGAAGATTGGCGCGGTTACCAGGCAAAGCTCCACGCCACCGCGGCAGCCTCGTCATCCACCGCCGCTCCGCCCTCCGAGCAACCGCCGGCACGACGTGCCGAAGCGAAGAACGCCGGGCGCGCCGCGAAACCGAGCGCAGCGCCGCCCCCATCGCGCGCGTCGGCGAACGCCGCACCGGAGCCGGCGAGCGTGACGAAGCCGAGCGAGCTCGAAGCGAAGCCGGAGCCCCGCGTCGGCAGCGAGCCAGCGCGCGCCGTCGAAGCTGTCAACACACCCGACTGTCTGAGTCTGGCACGCCAAGGCCAGACTCGCGACGCCGAGGCTTGCTTCTTGAAGCGCGCCGAGGGCCCGGGTCTGGGCGCCGAAATGGCGTTGTACGAGGTGGCACGACTTCGCCGCGACGTGCTGGCCGACGCGGACGGCGCGCTGCGTGCGCTGGCCGAATACCGCACGCGTTTCCCCGCCGGCTCGCTGCGGCGCGAAGCCGATATGTCGCAGCTCGAGCTCTTACTCCAGCTCGGCCGCACTGACGACGCGTTGAAGCAGAGCAACGAGCTCTTGTCGTCGTCGGCCTCGGGCGAGCGCGCCGCCGAGCTGCATTTGCTCCGCGGCCACATCTTGCGCAAGGCGCAATCACGCTTCGCCGAAGCCGCCCACGAGTACGAGCTTGCCGCGACGTCGGGCGCGCGCAGCGGCGAGGCGACGTACTTTCGCGCGCTCTGCCTGGAAGCCCTCGGCCGCGGACCAGAAGCGGCCGCGCTGTTCACTCGCTACCTCGAGTTGCCACAGCGCCCGTACGCTGATGACGCCCGGCGTCGATTGAAAGGACTCGCGCCATGAAGACCTACAGGGCCGCCCAGACCTGCGCCGTGATCGCCGTGTTTTCCGCCTGCGGGCGCCTCGATCTCGGCAGCTACGGTGATGTCGCTCCCGCCGCGTCGGTCGGCGCCGCCGATGGCGAGCCGGCAGACGGCGCCGGCGCCGCCGCCGAAAGCTCGGGCGGAAGCCCAGGATACGTCGACGACGCGCCCCTACCCGATCACGGCGGACAGTCGTCGCTCGCCGGCGAACCGATGGAGCGCGGCGAAGGCGGGCTCGCCGGCGAACCGGGGGAGCGCGGCGGCAGCGCTGGCGAAACCGGGGGGATGGCGGGAGCCCCGACGGACCTGCCGAGCTCGGGACCGAAGCCACGCTCGTGCGGCTCGTTGCCCTCGATCTGCGGGCTGAACCAGCAAAGCTGCTGCGCCGTCGAGCGCGTGCCAACCGGAGATTTCGTGCGCGGGCGGCTCAGCGACTCCGAAGCGGTGGCCGAGCGCAGCCACGTGTCCGGCTTCTATCTCGGCACGTTCGAGGTGACGGTCGGCAGATTCCACGCGTTCCTCGACGACTACGATGCTTGGCGGGCGAGCGGCGCGCTCGACACCGAAGCCGGCCGCCACCCTCTAATCTCCGGAACGGGCTGGAATCCTGCCTGGTCGCGCGCGCCGGGCGATCCTCCCGAGCGCCGTGGTCTGGGCGTCGATCGCGCCGAGGTCGAGGGCGAGGTGACGCGCTGTCTCGAGATTCCTTTCTCGAACGCGATGTGGCTGCAGCCGGTCAACTGCGTCACGTTCTACGAAGCGCAGGCGTTCTGCATCTGGGACGGCGGCAGGTTGCCGACCGATCTGGAGTGGGAGTACGCGGCCGCGGGGGGGGACCAAAACCGGGTGTACCCTTGGGGCATGGCCGAGCCAACCCATGCCCTCGCCATGTACGGGTGCTCGTCCGACGTCGGCTCGCCGTGCCTGATTCCGTCCGTGGGCTCCTACCCGGCGGGGGCTACCCGCTTCGGTCAGCTCGACATGGCAGGCTCGCTCTCGGAATGGACGTTCGACACAGTTGGGGAGCCAGTTCCAAATCCGTGTAACGACTGCGCCGTCGTCGAGCAGATTTACGACGTCAATCCGCGCGACACGCGAGGCGGCAACTGGACCAGCGACGACACCGAGCTCAAAGCCACCTCGGCGAGGGTCATGGAGTCGCACCTCCACCTGCCGATGTACGGCTTTCGCTGCGCTTACGACGTGCCCGACGACGCGCACGCGACAGACTGAGCGCTTCGCTGTCGAGGCCTGGGCACATTTTTCTAACGCGTAGAGGCAGCTCTCGAATCTGGCCGCCAGTCGTCGAAGCCAAAAAGCCCGACGAGCTCCGGAGCGTGATGGAACGCGGTCACCCGTGAGATTCCGCTCGCCGTCGCCGCCAGCACGACGATGCCGCTCGGCCGTAGGGCTCCGTCCGCGTTCCTTCGATAGACAGCGGCCGCCGGCTGGCCATTGGCGACCGTCGCGAGCATGCGCCAGTCACCGGCTCGATGCACGGGTTGCTGCAGCAGCTCGATGCAGCGCACTCGACCGGCTTGCCAATCACCGATCCAAGACGTGATCGGCGCGCAGCGCGCGCGTCGTCTCGTGCTTGCCGCGCGATGAGCTGGCGATGGCAGTTGCCCCATAGTGCTTAGCCAGACGACCAAGCCGAGTGCCTGCGTCGCCGTCCAGCCAGTCGGAATCGGCATGACCGTCGCGGCGCGCATGACCATGTACTCCGCGAACGCCCCCGAGCCGACGCCGACCACCTGCGCCCCCACCCTTACATCTTCGACCCCCTCACCGACTGCCATGACCTCGCCGGCAGCCTCGAAGCCGCCCAGAAAGGGTGGCTGAGGGCCGTTCAGAAACGTGCCGTTGGCCCTCGACAGATCGGCAAAGTTGAGACCGGCGGCGGCGACCCGGATCAGGACGTCGCCCGGGCCCGGCGCCGGTACTGTCGCCTCGACCAGCCGCATATCTTGCGTCCCGCCGAACGACGTTTGTTGCAGAGCGCGCATGGTCGTCGAAATTGTCGATTTTCTCACGGGGTCCTTTGAGATGTAGACCTCGGCCGCGACGAAAAGGAATCGGTGGTTCGATTCTTTGGCGCGTCGCGTTAACTCATTTTCGAGAAATCGATCGGAGCCATGTCGATCCGACGCGCGGTCGTTGGTCGTTCAGATGGAAGGAATCGACCATGAGGTTCATCGTTTTCGGACACGCGACCCAGGACACCGAAGCGGGCGTGATGCCCACCGCCGAAGAGCTCGAAAAGATGGGCCGGTTCATGGAAGAGCTGGTCAAAGCAGGGGTGTTCGTCGCCGGCGAGGGGCTCATGCCTTCCTCGAAAGGAGCCCGCATCCGATTCGGAAGCGCCGGCAAGACGTCGGTCACGGACGGCCCGTTCCCGGAAACCAAGGAGCTTATCGCCGGTTTTTCCATCATCCAGGCCCCATCGCTCGCCGAAGCCGTCGCGTGGATGCGGCGCGCGCCGACCCCGGAGGGTGGCTCGCTCGAGATTCGGCAGCTCTTCTCGGACCAAGACTTCGCGACGGTCGACCCAAGCGGCGAGCTGCGCGAGCGTGACGCGAAGCTGCGCGAGCGAGCCAACGAGCAGCACGGCAAGAGCTGACGCTTCACGCGCCGGTTGGCGCTGACAGGAGCGCGTCGATTTCTCCGGCGCGGCCGCTATCTTCCAAGAAACCTACGAGCTGGGCGAGGGCTTCCTCTTTCTCGGTGCAATCTACCGCCAGTCTGACCGCTCTGCGGTAGGAGGCTTCGGCCGATGCGGCGTCGCCGAGCGTCTCGAACGCCTCGCCGGCCTTGATGGCGGTGACGAAAACATCCGGGAAATCCTCGGAGTTTGCTTCAAGCTGGGCGATGGCGTCGTCGCGCTTGCCCGACTCGGCAAAAATGATCGCGACGTCTGCGTTGAACGACTGGGGGGCAACGAACGTGAATGCACGGGCAACCGCGAGCGCGCTGTCGAGCTGCCCTGCGCTCACGAGCCCGAGCGGCAGCTCGACGAGGCGCGGCAGCAGATCGCGCTGTTGGGACCAGTCGTCGAGCTCGAGCAGTGCCTCTTCGTCTTCATTCAAGGCGGCCGCCAAATCGAGCGCGGCCTCCGACACTTCACGTAGAAGCGAAACGATGGCCTCCGGCGGGCCCGCTGGCTCGTGCTGGCTCGCCGCATCGTGGCTCTTGGGCTCGTGCTTGGCGTCGTCCTCTTCGTAGAGCCCGTCGAGCCGCTCGCTCAGAGCCAGCACTGCTTCTGCCAGCGGCACGACCGCCTTGACGTGCTCGGCCAACTCGCGAGGCTCTTCGAAATCGTGGTGCTGAGGCGGGGCGGCCCCTACCGACTCCACCAGCACCGGCTGCTCGAGCGGCGCCTCGACGTCGCGGATGGCAAGCACCGTGATCTCGTGGCGGTGCTCGTGTCCGAAGTCGAACACGTACGCGAATCGCCGACCCGCCTCGAGCCCCAGACGAAACAGCCGCGACCGCTGCGAGTCGTGAGGGCTATCCTTGCCGGGGCTGTGCTCGGAGCGCCGGTCGAAGAATTTGCCGGATAGGTAGAACGCGTACAGATGAGCGTCGTCGAGCGAGAGCTCGCGTTGAATCGCGTCGTGGACGTCGTGGAGCGTGGCGCGGCCGTCGAAATCGACGACGCGGCGAACCTCGGGGGCACGCTCGGGGCTGATTGAAAGACGAAACACACGATGAGGCATGGAGTAACGCGCAACCTAGGTGCAGCGGGGCGCGCACGGCAACCTCGAAACGACGTCATCGTGAAGGCGCCTGGCTCTAGGTGACCTTCGCGGACAGCGCCGCGACCTCTTCGAAATCCAGATCTCGCTCCAGCTCGTGCAAGGCGCGATCGTCGATCTGACCTGTGCGATGCAGCTTCAGCAGGGCGGCGCGCCCGGCGGCGTTGGCTTGCAACACCAGATCGAAGTGCTCTTGGAGCCGCGGCTGGTATTGCGACTCATTGCCCGCGTAGCGCTCGGAGATGCTGGCGCGGCGGCGATACGTCTCGAGCAGTTGAGGGTGGATCACCGTCCCATCCGGTGCGTACGCCCGCGCCTCGATGAGCTTGGCCTGCGCCTGCGCCATCGCTGCCTCGGCTTGCGACATGGTAAGTGGCGCCGCGTGCGCGCCGGTCTCGGGCGGGTGCAACCAACGGATGGCGAGGCCGAGCGTCGTGCCCTGCAGCAACACCGTGACCAAGATCACGGCGAAGGCCGCGACGAGGATGAAGTCGCGACCTGGCATGTTCTCGGGCACGCTCAGGGCGACCGCGAGCGTGACGACGCCTCGCATGCCGGCCCAGCTCAGCACCGTCGACGCACGCCAGCCCATCGTCTCGAAGCGGCGCCAGCCGAGCTTGCGGCGCAGCGCGAGCACGCCGTCGCAGGCGAAGATCCAGGCAAAACGCGCCAGAGTCATCGCCAACAGCAGCCAGACGATCGGCGCCGTCATGTGCTCGACGATCACGCTGAAGCCGCCGGCGCGTTGGATGACGTCGCGTAGCGACGAGCCGATCAGCATGAATACGCTCGCCTCGAGCAGGAATACGAGCACGTTCCAAAACGAGGTTCCCCGAAGCCGAATCGCGGCCGAAAACACCGCGTGCTGGTAGTAGCCACAGATCAGCCCCGCCGCCACGGTGGCGATCACGCCCGAGACGTCCAGCATCTCGGCCACGATGTAGGCGGCCCAGCACAGCAGCACGGACGAGGTGATGACCAGGTATTCATCGCGCAGCCGCTTCACCACCGTTACCCAGATTCCGCCGACGGCGGCGCCGACGGCGGCGCCGCCCAGCGCGAGCAGCCCGAAGCTGCCGAGCGCCTCGGCGGTGCTGAAGGTGCCCGTCACCGCCGCCGCGACCGATAAGCGGAACAGCACCAAGCCGGAGGCGTCGTTCAGCAGGCTCTCTCCTTCGAGCAATATCGACAGCCGCTGCGGCAAATGGACTCGCTGCAGCACCGCGCGCGCGGCGATCGCATCCGGCGGCGAGACGATGGCGCCGAGCGCCGCGCACGCCCCCCACGGCAGCGAGGGCAGGAGCGCGTGCGTCACCAGCGCTACCACCGCCGTGGTGAACACGACCGCGCCGATCGCCAGCGACAGGATTCCGATGATGTGGCGGCGCAGATGGCGCAGCGGGATCAACCAGGCGCCGTCCATCAACAACGGAGGTAGGAAGATCACGAGCACCAGCGCCGGATCCAGCGAGATGTGAGGCAAACCAGGAAGGAACGCCAGGGCGGCGCCGCCCACGATCAACGCCACTGCCGGCGGCAAGTGCAGGCGGTGCGCGACGTAGTGCAGGGCAATGACCGCGAACAGCATCGCGATCATCAGCTCGAACAGGTGAACCGCATCCATTTCCAGGCCTGCCCGCGCTTTTACTGCATCACCGGCACCCGATGCTAGCGGGACACGGCGACGCCCGCGTCCGACGGCGAGCTACTCCGAGCAGGGAACGCCGGGATCGGTGCGGGCGCGCGCGGCGTTCGCCGTAGCCGAGGTTGGAGTAGTCGTAGGTCTCGCCAGGCGCCGTGGCCAGGACCAGCCCCCGGTCGAGCAAGCTCGTCAGCTGCTCTTCCGTGTAGCCGACGAGACCGCGCCCCACATGTCGTCGTGGGGCAACCCCGAGGTCATGGTGAGCAGCTGGCGCACCGTCATCGCGGGCGCATCGCGCGCGGAGCCGCGCGTCTGCTTCAGCTCCGGCAAGTAGCCGGCGATCGGCGGCGGCGAGCAGCGCCACCACCGTGATCTGGCAGCAGAATCGCAACGTTCCCAGCCAACCCGCAACCATGACGAGCGCGATAGCAACCGCGCTAAGATTTGCCCATCGCAAGGGCTGCGCTCGGCTCCGCGCGCGCTCCGCCGCTCGTCACTTACAGCCAATCTGAGCGTCGTCGATGGCCAGATCGTCGAACCAGACGACGAACGGCTCGGAGAGCGTATCCGACTGGTAGTGCGTCGCGCCCACGATGATCGATTGGTAATCGGACATTTGGTTATCTTGCCCCGTGAACGCGAGTTGCTCGACCTCCTTCGCGTCCGAGAAGAAGCGGTAGCTCTTGGCGCCGACGTCCACGAACCACTCGGCGCAATGCCAGTCACCGTCGAATGTCCAATCGTACGAAGATGCCTTGCCGCCCTGATCGTTGGGGTTGTTGAACAGCCATTGGTGCACGTTGCTGTTTTGCTGTTCGACGATGTCGACGACGCGGTTCTCGGTCGTCCCCATCAGGCTGAGGAAGGTAACGTGCAACACGTTCGACGGGTTCTTCGCGGCCGGCGACTTCACCTTGTAGAAGATGCGCCCCCAGTGCTTGCTGGCGGTCGCCCCGAGAGCGGCCAGATCCTTCTGAATCCGGCTGATGCCCTTCTGAGCGGAGTTGCTCTGCAAAGCCTTGGCGCCCGAGTGAAACTGCGTCGAGGTGATGGTTTGATCTTGAGGAGAGGCGTCGCCGTAGCCTTTGAAAGACGTCCAGCCTGCGGGCAGCGTCGCCCCGTCGCCGCCCTCGAAGTCCTCGCAGAGTTTGTAGGCCTTGCCGGCGCAAGGCGAGCTTCCGCCACTCGCGCCGCCAGCTCCGCCCACGCCGGCCGAGCCACCCGAAGACGCCGTACCCCCGATCGGACCAGCGCCCCCGGCCTGACCGGATCCGCCAGAGGCGCCGGACCCGCTGGCACCACCCGAGCCAGCGGCGCCGCTTTGACCGCTGGCCACGGAGCCTCCCGCACCCGAGGTCCCGGTTTGACCACTCGCGCCCGCCACGCCAGCGCTGCCCGCCGCGCTGGTGACCGCGCCACCGCTGCCGCCGCTAGCTCCTCCGCTCGTGCTCCCCGAAGCGCCGTCGGACGACGCGTCTCCGGAGTCGCAACCGCTCGCGCCCACCGTCAAGCCCAGAAGCCAGATGCTCAAAAGTCTGCCGCTCGTCACTCGCATCGCTCAACCTTGACCCGAACGCGTGAGCGAGCACAGACCTATGTTGAAACGGCGCAAATGCCGCCTGCGCGACCAGGCCCCTGCGAGCGATGCCCTGCGAACGTCGCGCTCGAGCCCTCGAGCCTCGCGAGCGCCGCTACATCGACGCCCCCGGTTGACACCGTGCTAGGAGCGGCGTCCACGTCGCCATGTCTCGCTCGTCTAGCCGCCCCGATAAGCCGAACGCCGCGTTGAGTCGCGCGCAGGGCGACGACGTGCTGCGCTATTGGCTCGCGACGTTGAAGTTGGAAGAGGCGCTGCAGGCTCGACCCATGGCGCGAACGAGCGGGAGCGCCAGCGGCGTCGTGGTGCCGCGCTTGGACCAGCCGGCGCCAGGGCAAGACTACTTCAAGCTACCGCTCGATGCGGCAGTGGCGGAGCTGCTGGCGAAGGAGACGCAGCTGACCCGCGCGTTCGACGCCGAGCTGTGTGGGTTCTTCGAGACGTGGCTGCACCGTCAATATCGGCGCGGCGACGACGAGAGCGAGCTGTCGCATTTGCTCTGCTTTCCAGTGGTGCATTTGCCGCGCGGGGAGCTCGCGGGGCTGCTGCGCTGCCCGATGCGGGTTCGCTTTGGCAGCGGCGATTCGCCGCCATTTCGGGCGCCCACGCGCGCCGAGCGACAGCGTGCCAGCTACCCGGCGGCGCCGGTCGAAGCCCGCCTGGCCCGCGTCGTCAAGCCGGGCGAAGCTTGGCCGTATTTCCTCGATACCCGGCTGCTGCGACAACCGCTCGGAGTCTCGGCCGAGAGCATCGATGCGCTGTTCGAGGCGCTGCGCTCGTTCGAGGTCGTTTCAGGGCGACTGATGCTCGCGCTGCTCACGGCAACGCTCGAGAGCTCGGCGGGCCCGAGCGGCGCGGAGCCGGAGAGCGTCGCGGAGCGAGCCGAGCAGCTGAAGCGGGCGGTGACGGCAGCCGAGGTGGCGACGGCGGCGCCTGACGAGATCGAAGGCTGGCTCGGGCGGCTGACGGCGGCGGTGCGGCGCTTGCTCGAGCAGGCGTCGTCGCGGGCGCGGGTGTACGCGGTCGGGATCGTGATCGACGGGACCCAAGCCAAGACGACTTGGCACTTGCAGCGCGAGCTCGAGGCGTTGGTGGAGGGCGAGCGTGGGCGTTGGAAGCTGGCTTCGCCGCTCGGCGCCTATTTGACGGGTCAGGCGTTGCCGGCGGGCGAGGCGCCACAGCGCGCGCTTTTTCCAGGGCCCCCGCTCTCGGCGAGCCAGCGTTCGGCTGCCGAGGGGTTCTGGGGCTCCGAGCTCGGCGCCGTCCAGGGGCCGCCCGGGACCGGCAAGACGCGCTTGATCTTGCACCTTTGCGCGGAGGCGCTGGTGCGCCAAACGGAGACGCTGCTCGAAGGCGGCAGTCGCCATCCTCCCGCGCAATTATTGATCGCGAGCAGCAACAACCGCGCCGTCGACAACGTCGTCGAGCCGCTCGCCGCCGTCGAAGGCTTGGCGCTCGCGTTACGGGCGGGCAGCCGGCAGTCGTGCGAGCAGCAGCTGCTGGCCCAGCTGCGACGGACGCTTTCGTGGCTGAAGCGCGCCGCCAGTGAGTCGGCGCTCGAGCGCAGCGCGCAGCTAGCGCGTGAAAAGGCGCTATTTTTGGCGCAACGCAGCGCCGTCGAGGCGGTGCTGGCTCCGGCGCGCGCGCAGCTCGCACGAGCGAGCAAGCGCGCGGAGCTTCTGCGCGAGCTCGAGCTTTGCGCGCCCGATGCGAGCGAGGCGGCCACCGTCGGCCTGAGCCTCGCGCAGCGTCAAGCGCTGCTCCTGGCTTTGACGCCGCTCGAAAAGCGGCTGCAGGCCCTGAGCAAGCTGACCGAGAGCGCGCCCACGCATCTGGCGATTCAGGCGCTCGAAGCCCACTACAAGCGAACGACGAAGCGAGCCCTCCCGGCCTTCATGCAAGCCCTGGCCGACGCCCAATTGGCGCTCGACGTGCCATTGCCGCCGACACGAACCGCGCGCGCGGGCGTGGAGGAACAGCTCGAGGCTTGGGAAGATGCGGCCGAGCTCGGTCTGTCGCGCTTGGGCGAGCTCCGCGACAGGCTCGTGCGGGCGGCCTCGAGCGCGGAGCGAGCCCGGCGCGCGGAGCGTTTGACCGCTGAGCTCGACGAGCTCGGGCCCGAGCCAGCCGCGACGGCAGCCACGCTAGTGGTTCCCGAGCCGCTCTCGCGCGAGCTGTTCGCGCGAGCGGTGGCGGCGCGCGAAGCCTGGGCCGGCGCGCACGCCGAAGAGCTGGTCGTCGCGCTCTCGGCGGCGGCGCGAAGCGTCGAGCAGGAGCGCTCGCTCCGCCCGCTGTTCCGCAGCGAGCCGGAAGCGGCGCGGGCGCTCTGCCGGCTGTTCGCGATTTGGGGCTCGACGCTGTTGTCGCTCGGCAATTGCTTCCCGCCCGAGCTCGGCGCTGTCGCGCGCCTGGTGATCGACGAAGCGGGGCAATGCCACCCTGCTCACGCCGTATCGGCGCTGCTGCGCGCCGAATCGGCGCTCGTGATCGGCGACGTGCACCAGCTGAGCCCCGTCATCGAGCTGAGCCCGGACGACGAAGAGCGCTTACTGCGGTCGAGCCGGCTTTTGACCCCAGCGCAGTTGCTCCGGCCGTATCGGGTGCACGCGGCGGCGACGGTTTCGAGCCAGTCGCTCGCGGATCGCGCCGTCCAACAGCGCGGCAAGCTCACCGATCACTTTCGGTGTCAGCCTGAGATCATCGCGCTCTCCGACGCCCTCTGCGATTACGGGCTCACGGTACACACGTCGCGCGCCGATCGCTCGAGGGACGCTCCGTACCTGAAGCGCCCCGTATCGCTCGTCGACTTGCGCGGCGAACAAGCGCGCCTGGCCGGCAGCTGGTGCAACGAGCTGGAGCTCGAGCAGACGCTGACCCTGGTCGAAAGCTTGCGAAGTGGGGGCGTGCCGCTCGAAGAAATCGCCGTCATCACCCCCTACCGCGGCCAGCTCGAGCGCTTGCGGCGCGGCTTTTTGCAGCACCGCATCGCGCTAGAGAGTAGCCCGGAGCTGACCGAGGGTGACGGCGCAGGTTTGCACCGCGGCGGCCTCGCGCTCGGCACCGTGCATCGTTTTCAGGGTGGCGAGCGCAGCATCGTGCTCTTCAGCAGCGTCGTCACCAGCGCGAGCTCACTTGCCTTCCTGAACGCGCGCCCCAACCTGCTCAACGTCGCCATCTCCCGCGCCCAGCACCACTTCGTGTGCTTGGGCCACTCCGCCGTGCTCGCAAGGGGCCCGCGCTCACGGCTGCTCGTCGACGGCGCGAGCCCCCTTCTTCCGGCGGCATACGGCGGCAGATAGGCTTCGTTTGAGAGCGGCCGCCGCGTCTCCGAGTTGCCACCCGTCTTATGTGAAACGAAAGAGTTGCGTCTCGGAAATGTCCCAGTCGGCCATGGCCGGCCCGAGCCTCTCGCTAGCTGCCCTGGTGAGGCGGACGGTTGCCTGCGAGCCGCTCGACTCGGAGCCTCCCCAACGCAACACGGCAGCGCAGACGTCTGCCGCCACCGCATACTCGGGTGCGTCAACCGCCCAGATCATCCGCGCATCCGACCATTTGCGCAGGGCTGAAGACGAATCAGACGCCGTCAGCAAGGCGCCACTCCGCTCGCGGTCCGAATACCAGAGCTCGAATTTCACGTCTCGCACCTTCGCCCGCTCGATGGCGACAATGCAAGCCTCCTATTCGTAGCCTCAGCGAGAGTGGCCGAGCACGCGCCGGTACCGAGCTTCAATCAGCTGGTAGCAGCCGAACGCGATTAGGCCTAGCGCGGCGCCCCCAAATAGCCATTGTCCGAACGGCATCGCGCGGAGCGCGCCCAGCGAATCGGCGAAGCCCTTCGTTTGATTGGGATCGGCGGTGGCAGCGGCGACGAGCAAGAACGCGCCCGCAACGACGCCGACGGCGGCGCGGGCAGCGATACCGGCGCGGCTCAGGCGGATGACCCATTGCCGCGCCGCGGTGGCGAGCCGGGAGAGATCGAGGTGCTCATCGAGCTTGGCCTTCCAGGCGCAACGCAGGTCGTACGCCGCTCCGCTCAAGATCCCGATCCCAACACCACCGATGAGCCACGGCCCGAGGGGTTGCCAAGCGAGGACGGTGGCGGTGAGACCACGCGCTTCCTGTCCGCCATCGTGCGCTCCCGAGCCGTGACCGAGCACCATCGACAAAGCGAACAGCGCGAGGCTGCCATGAAAGAGCGCGATGAACGCCCAACCCGCGCGTTTCGCCGGTCCCCACGCGCCGCGCGCTTCTGCTTCGGGATCGAGCACAGCTCGACACACGAGGAAGATCGCGTAGCCGGCCAGACCGGCGGCGGCGAGGCTCAGCAGCACCTCACCAAAAGGCTGAGCGTAAACTTCGAGCAACGCGCCCTTCGTATCCGTGGTCTCACCTCCCTGCCCTGCCGCGGCGAGACCAGCCAAACCGCCCACGATGAGGTAAAGCGCGCCGCGCGTCGCGTAGCCGGCTCGCGCCAGCGTTTCCAACGCGATCCGAGGCTTCTGCTGCTGAACGACATGCCGACCTTCGGAGCGGGCCACACTCATGCCGCCCAACCTGCAGAAACGGTGCCACTCAAAAACACCCTCAGAAGCCCGGAAGACCGAGGCAAGTAGCCACGGTCGGCGGCGTTCAGCCCCCCAACTTCAGCTGCTGCGAGAGCTCGCTGACCTGAGCCTCGGGGCGTCGCCGTTCCACGGATCGTTTTTGAGCTCGTGCAAAGCTTCGGCGGCGTAGCGCTTGGCGCGCTCGGCGGAGTCGTCGCTGGAGCACGGGAGAGAGGCGCGGCGATGGCTCGAGCGCGTCCCACGGCGGCTGCAAAGCGGAGGCGTCTTGAGCGATGCCGCGACTGCGAGCCCAGGTGGGCGGTCGACCGCGACGCAGCGAAGCTGCCGATCCGCAGGGAGCGCCGCTCTACCTACCGCCGATGTTAGAGTGCTCGCGATGGCTACTGTGTACCGTGCGCTGCGCGACGACGAAATTTCGGAAGCGGTGGAGGTGTTCCTGGCCGGGCTCGGCCAGTATGCCGTTCGCATGAGCTTGCCTGCGCCGACCGCGTACACACCGGCGGCGGTCCAGCCCCTCTACCGACACCTGTTCGACACCGGCATCTTCGAGGTGGCCGAGCAAGACGGGCGGCTCGTCACGGTGTGCGCCGCCGTGCTGCGCGACGACCTCTGCTTCCTGTCCATGTTCTGGACGCGCCCGGAATGTCTGCAACGGGGCCTCGGCAAACCGCTGCTCGAGCGCGTATTCGAGCAGGCGCGCCGCCGCGGCGCGCGGCGCTTCGCGACCTGGTCGTCGCTCGACTTCGCGGCGGTAGGCACTTACCTCAAGCTCGGGCTGCTCCCGGGAGGTCCGATCTTCACCTTCGAAGGTCCGCTGAAGCAGCCAATCGAGCCGCCGGCCGCCGTCCAGGTTCGCGAGCTCGAGCCGACCACGGCGGCGACTGTCGACGGCGTCGTCCGCGCCGCGCGGCGCCCAATCGATCACCCCTATTTCATCGCGCGCGGTGCGCGAGGCTTTCAGACCGAAGGCGCCCACGGCGTCACCGGCTACTTCTACGTCAACGCAGGCGTGATTGGCCCTGCCGCCTGGCTTCACCCCGGAGATGGCGAGTCGGTCCTCGCCTGTGCGCTACGCGAAGCGGCCAGCGACGCGCCCCGCGTCAAACTCATGTTCCTCGGCACGAACGGCCCTGCCCTCCGCGCCGCCGCCGCCCACGGCCTTCGCCTCGTTGGCACCGCGCACTGGCTACGCAGCGCGCCGTTCGGCAAGCTCGATCAATACTTGCCCTCCGGCCCCGCCGTATTCTGAGAAGAAGCTCGTCACCCTTGAGGTAGAGACGGAGCTCGGCGCGGGCGCGGTCTTGACGTTGGTCGATTCCGTGGCCGGCGCGCGCGCAGGAGCGCTTCGTTGGCCGGCGCTAATTGCACAACGGTGGTCGAAAAATCTGGCTACACCGTAGTCGGTGTCAGCACCGACCGTGAAAGGGACTCGTCGGCGGACAGAGCGAGCTGAAATATGAACCAGCCGCTCACGCTCGAGGGAACTGCTACCGTTCAGAAGGAGTTTCGTCTTGCGCACTATTCTATCTCGTCCGTCGATTTCGCTGGCTACACTTCTCCCTTCGCTGGCCGCCCTTCTGGTGGGTTGCAGCTCAACGAGTGACGACCAGATAGCTGCAGGCGGATCAGGAGGCCGGGGTGGAACGGGATTGCCCACCGCAGGCGCGACATCATCTGGCGCGGGCGGCGTTAGCGGAGCCGGCGGCACGCATGCCGGGACGGGCGGCGTCAACGCGGGGACGGGTGGCACGATCGCCGGGACCAGTGGGAGCTCGTCGGGCCAGGCGGGCTCGGGCGCGACGTCCCAGACCGGGGGCTCCGGAGGCGTCGCCGACACCGGCGGCACCGGCGGCACTGGCGGGACGGGTGGCACCAGCGGCACTGGCGGGACGGGTGGCCCCGGCGGCGAATGCACGCCGCCCACGAGCTACGCCAATCTCTTCGTGACCGTCTCCGGTAAAACGCAGGCGGAGAGCGACCAGAAGCTCGCCATGGCCTGGTCCACGCTCTTCAACCCCAGCGGCTCGGGGACGATCTACTTCAACGGTCCCGGCTCGGACGAATCGTACGTCAAGGACATCTTCAACAACGATGTCCGCTCCGAAGGGATGTCCTACGGCATGATGGCCGCGGTCCAGCTGGACCATCAGACCGAGTTCGACCGCCTTTGGAGCTGGGTCAAGAACCATATGGCGAATGGGACTGGCGAGGTCCGATGGTCTTGCAAGACCTCAGGCTCGGGCTGCGCCGGCGGTGGAGCGCCGGACGGCGAGGAGTACATGGCGACCGCCCTCATCTTCGCGTCGCACCGCTGGGGCGACTCGACCGGGCCCGCCAAGATCGCCTACTCGACCGAGGCCAAGTGGGTGCTCGACCTGGTGCGGACCAAGTACTTCAACTCGCAATACCACCTCGTCAAGTTCGTCACGAGCTCGAACAACGTTGACCCTTCGTATGTTCTGCCCGCCTTCTACAAGGTGTGGGCCTGCTTCGACACCGAGAACGCGGCGTTCTGGCAGGAAGCGGTGACCGCGGGGCGCGCCTACATGCAGAAGGTGGTGGACGGCAATGGCGTGTGTCCCTACCAAGCGAGCTTCACGGCCACGAACCCGCAGGCTGCCAACTCCGACTCACTCCGATGCGTCGTCAACCTCATGATGGACTGGTACCTGTTCGGCGAAGATCCCTGGCAGAAGGAGACGTATGCGCCGAAGTTCGGCTCCTACTCGACTTCCCATAACAACGGCGCCGCAGCGGTGGGGTGCAACGCGACGCTGGGCTTCGCCTTGCCGGCATCCTCGGGCAAGCCCTTCGTGGACAAGCTCTGGTCGACCGGCGTCCCCTCCAGCAACTACTGGGACGGCGTGCTCTACATGCTCGGCATGCTCCACGTCAGCGGCAACTTCCGCATCTGGTAATCCACGCTGGCAAAGCGGGGGCGCGCGGACTCGGCCAGCACCAGAGTCGCCGAGTCGGCGGCGTTGGTGCCGTTCGCTGAGCCCGCGTCGGCGCGGTGCTTCGGGGGCGGCGCGTGCGCTACTTCGCGGGAAGGTAGCTGCTGATGACGCCGTAAAACGCCGCGCCCAGTGCAGCGTAGCCGGCGGTGTTCGGGTGCAGGCCGTCCGCCATGAGCGCTGTCTTGTAGCTCGAGCTCATCGCAAACGTCTGGTAGTTGTCGACGAAGACGACGTGCTTCCCCCCCGCGGCCGCCGCTTCGGCCTTCTGCTTGATGGCAGTGTTGTAGGGGCGCACCTTGTCGTTGGTGCCGTCGTTGGTCGTCGGGATGATCGCAGATACTACCAACAACGCATTCGGCGCATCTTTGCAAATCTGGTCGATCAGGTTCCCGAGCCGGGTCGGCGCATTGGCGACATCGTCGTTGCCGTTGATGTCGTTGGTGCCAATCTTCAAGAGGATGATATGCGGTTTGGAGCTGCTGATCGCATTGTCGATGACGCCGGCAATCTGCGAGATTTTCCAACCACCGTGGCCCTCGTGATGTTGAGGGAACGTCTGGCCGTCGACAGTTCCGGGACCGTTGGTTAGCGTCCCCACGAACGTGATGTTCTTCTGATTCGTGACCGCCTGGCGGAACAGCTCGATGCGGTAGCCACCCATCGGCGCCGTGCAGCAACCTTCGGTGATCGAATCGCCCACGGGCATGATGTTGCAGGGCGCACCGGCAGTGGTCGGGCAGTAACCGGCTGCCGCGCCGCCCCCGCCAGCAGTTCCCCCCGCGCCAGCAGTTCCGCCAACGGAAGCGCCTCCAGTGTTCATACCTCCCGCGACGCCGCCGCCAGAACCGCCCGACGAGCCTGCAGCGCCTCCGCCTCCGCTCGGCGAGCCGGCGGTTCCTCCGAGCGTGCCGCCGGCTCCTGCGGTCATACCCCCGGCGCCCGCGGTCCCCGTGGCCCCGCCGACGGCGCTTGCTCCCGCGCCGGCCGTGCCGGCACCCGCGCGCCCAGCACTGCTCACGCCACCGCCGCCCCCGTGAGCCGCGCCGGCGGCCGCGCCTCCGACTCCAGGGCTGCCTCCACCGTTGTCCGGCTCGCTGGGGTCGCTCGAGCAGCCAGCCGCGAGCAGGAAAACGCAGCCCAACGCTGCGTAAGCTCGCTGCTTGGTGCCGATGAATGCGCGAAAAGTTTCGATGTGCGTCAGCAAGGAACCTCTTTCGGTCGACACTCGGGCCCGACTTGCTCTGTCACAACCCGACCCAATCCGTCGTGATGACGCGCATATCTTCGAGGCCAGCCACGCGCGCCAGCGAAACGTGAAATCTCGCCCCGAGCCGCTACGCGCAACACGGTAAAATTAAGCGCCGCATGGAAGAGGGCCGACCCCAGATCGAAGCGCCCACAGACGCAGCCGGCGGCAACCCTCGCATTGCAGACCGCGGAACGCCTCGGAGTATTATTCCGTCGACGCACGGCCGTCGGGGTGAACCTTGCTGTATCGCTGGCGCAGCCAACTTTCGAGGCGATCCAGGTCGACGGGCTTGACCAAGTGCTCTTCGAAGCCGGCTTCTCGCGTGCGCTCGCGATCGTGCTGCTGGCCGTAGCCGGTGACGGCAGCGAGGGTCACGTCCTGGGTTTCGGGCATCGACCTCAAGGCGCGCGCTACCTCGAAGCCGTCCATCACCGGCAGCCCCAGATCGACGAGCGCTACTTCCGGCAAGAACCGGCGGGCGACCTCGAGCGCGCCCGGCCCGTCGTAGGCGATGCGCGGGGTGTGGCCGAGCTCGCGCAGTGATTCGCCGAGAAGCTCGGCGGCGTCGGTGTTGTCGTCGACGATCAGGATGCGCAGCCCCGGTCGGAGCTGGCCTTGCTCCGCATCGTCCGCGACGGCCAGCGCCCCGTCGCCGCCGACACGCGCGAGCGGAATTTCGACCGTGAGCTCTGCGCCCTTGCCCTTGCCCTCGCTGTAAGCTCGCACGCTGCCTTGGTGTGCTTCGACCAAGCTCTTGACGATCGCGAGCCCCAGCCCGAGCCCGCCCTGGGAGCGGTCGATTTCCTGGCGTTCTTGCGAGAAGAGCTCGAACACGGACGGAAGTATCGCCGGATCGATGCCGCGCCCGTTGTCGACGATGTGCACGCGCAGCTGCCCGTCGACGGCTTCGGTCGAGATGCGGATGCGGCCGCCGGGATCGGTGTACTTCGCGGCGTTCGTCAGCAGGTTCGCGAGCACCTGCGCAAGGCGAGCTGCGTCGGCGTCGACGATCAGGCCGCGCGGCACGTCGACCTCCAAGACATGTCGCCGATCGTCGATGGCGGGGCTCGTCATCTCGATGGCGCGGGCGACGACGTCGGCGAAATCCAGGCGCTCGCGCTTGAGCTGTACCTTCCCGCGCGCGATGCGAGACACGTCCAGCAGGTCATCGACCAGCGTCATCAAATGTTTGACCTGACGTTCGATCACGTTGCGCTCCCGATCCGCGCCGCTCACGCCCCGCAGCCGCATGAGCTGGAGCGCGGTGAGAATAGGAGCGAGCGGGTTGCGGAGCTCGTGGCCGAGCATCGCCAAAAACTCGTCTTTGGCGCGGTTCGCCGCCTCCGCTTGGCGGCGCGCGACGGTGAGGGCGGTCACGTCCACGGCGACGACGGTGATGCCCTTCACGCGGCCCAGCTCGTCGAACCGCGGTTGATAGGTGAAGTCGAAGAACGTCTCCTCGGGCACCTCGCGCCGGCGCTGAATCAAGACACGCACCGAGCGGCCAAGGCGCGGCTTGCCCGAGTCGTAGACCTCGTCCATCAGCTCGTAGATGCCCTGGCCGGCCAGCTCCGGCAGCGCCTCGCGGATGCTCTTGCCGACCATGGGCCGGCCGCCGACCAATTCCAGGTAGCGCTCATTGGTGAATTGAAAGACGTGCTCCCGGTCGCGCACGATCGCGACCCCGACCGGCGCGTGCTCGAACACGTCCGCGAGCTGCAGGGCCTGTGCTTCCTCGAGAGAACGCAGCTTCGTGCGCACGAGCTGGGCGTCGATGCGGGCCACCAGCTCACGGGCGGAAAACGGCTTGACCAGATAGTCGTCGGCTCCCGCTTGCAGCCCGTCCACCCGCGCCTCTTCGCCCGCCCGCGCGGACAGCAAGATCACGGGCACGGTTCGCGTTTGCTCGCGCGAGCGCAGGGCCGCTATCAGCTGAAAGCCGTCGAGCCCCGGCATCATCACGTCGCTGAGCACGACGTCGGGTCGCTGCTCGAGCGCGATTGCCAGCGCCTCGTCGCCAGCGCTGACCGCTTGGACACGGTACCGCACCGAAAGCAAGCGCTTGAGGTAGTCGCGCATGTCGGCGTTGTCGTCGGCCACCAAGACGCGAGCCGCGCTGTTCGGCATAGGGCCTCCGTCGCCGTCTTCGGTCCCGCCGTCAGGTAGCCAACGTAGTGCTTCCTCGACGAACGGTACGGCGGCAACTGTCGCCGGTTTGATGCGCTCGCTCGCGGCGCCGGTCACGACGCGCTCCGGGGACAGGTGTGACAGCCCCAACGGGAGCCGCACGATGAGCTCGGTTCCACGCCCGAGCTCGCTTGTCGCGCGGATGGTACCTCCGTGAATGGCGACCAGCTCCTGCACCAGCGCGAGACCGATGCCGGAGCCCTCGTGCGTCCGCGCCGCCGCGCGTTCGACGCGCTGAAAGCGCTCGAAGATGCGGGAGAGGTCGTCTGGGGCAATGCCCGTCCCCGTATCGCGGACCCTGAGCTCGACCGCGCCGTCAGCAGCCGCGACCGAGACCGCCACGCTCCCCTCGAACGTGAACTTCAAAGCATTGGAAAGCAGGTTCAGGACGATCTTTTCCCACATCTCGGGATCGACGTAGACCGGCTCGGTGAGCGGAGGGCATTGCACCACGAGCTCGAGGCCCGCGCGCGTCATGGCCGACCGAAAAGCGCTCGCCAGATCGGCGGTGAGCGCCGACAAGTCCGTCGGTACGAAGCGCGCTTCGACGCGGCCTGCCTCGATGCGCGAGAACTCGAGCAGAGTATTTACCAGCTTGAGCAGGCGGTGCTGGTTTCGGTAAACGGTTTCGAGGTCGTTGCCGCTCAACGTGCGCTCGGGGGACGCCATGGCCTCTTCGGTGGGACCGAGCATCAAAGTGAGCGGAGTTCGGAACTCGTGACTCACGTTGCTGAAGAAAATGGTCTTTGCCCGATCGAGGCGCGTCAGCTCTTCAGCGCGGCCCTCGATTTCTTCGAGCATGCGTGCGCCGGCGATCGACGTACCGATCTGAGAGGCGACCAGGCTCAAAAAGTCGAGGTAGGCGGCGTCGAGCATCAGGCGCGAGCTCGTGCCCGCGACCAGGAAGGCGACCGGCTGCTGGGCAGCCTGCGGTGAGATCGGCAGCGCGAGCACCTTCCCGGCGTCTGGCGCGGCGCGAGCGAGCTCGAGCGTTTGCGGCTCGCCCGAGCGCATCGCCTGCAGGAACGGGCCGCTGTCGAGCGCGATCGTGTCCGCCAGCTCGGCCGGCGACTGGTCAGCGCCGGAACGAGCGACAACGCGAGCGCTCTGGCCGTCGGGCGCCACCAGGTACACGGCCGCGAAGGGCACGTCGTTGTGGTTTTGGTCGAGCACCTCACCGGCGATGGTGCAGGCCTCCAATGCGGTCTTGGCTCGCCGCGTTTCGGCGGCGAGCGCTTGCGTCGTCTTCAGACGGCGTTCGCCGAGCACGCGCTGCGTGGTCTCGGTGACCGTGACGAGGACGCCGCCAACGCTGCCACCCTCCTCTCGGATCGGGCTATACGAAAAAATGAAATAGCACTCTTCGGTGAACCCGTGCCGATCGAGGGGTAACAGGAAGTCGACCAGAGTCGTCGACTTGCCGTCCAGGACCCCGGCGAACATCGGACCGATGATGTCCCAGATCTCCGCGAACGTTTCACGCGTCCCGATGCCCATGGCGCTCGGGTGCTTGGTCGAGCCGAGGATCGGCCGGTACCCATCGTTGTAAAACTGCGTGAACTCCTTGCCCCACGCGATGTACATGGGGAAGCCGGTCTCCAGCAAAATGCTGAGAGCCGTGCGAAGACTCTGCGGCCATCCGTCGACGGGCCCTACCGCGGTTTGCGACCAATCGATGGCGCGCATCAGCGCGCCCATTTCTCCGCCTCCCGACAACACTCCGCTCGCTCCATCAGGGCGCCAAGAACCACCTGCAGTCATCGGCCGGGTTTTCGCATCGTCGCGGCGCCGGTACAAGGCCGCCGCGCGCTGCCACGGCCGCGCCCGCGCAATCGCCGCGCCGGTATTGCCCCAGCCGAACCCGTCGGAGACGGTAAAAAGTTCCGCAACAGGTCTACGTCAACCGAGGCGTGATTGCCCTAGCTGCCTGGCTGCGCCACGAAGATGACAGGTACGCTTCGAGCCGAGCCTGAGCTTCACGTTGCGGATGGTCATAGCGCGTAGCGGCTAGCAGCTGCGCGATGCGCTCCCATTCCCACACCACGTCAGCGACAGGCCGCCCTATGCGCTGCGCCCTGCGGGTCACGGGCTTGCACCTGCGGTGCGCGCCGCACAGTGCTCCGCCCCGGCTCCCGTTTGGTCGCTACGGATGCGTGCGACGCCGCAGCCCGGAGCGCAGCACCAGCAAGCCCCTGGTGGCGCGAGAACCGCGACGAGAGCGAGCTGTTTGTCGATAGGTCGGCAGAGGCCGTCAAGGACCTCGAGACCGTCGCACGCTCGGCACGCCTATCAGTCGAAAAACTCACAAGCATGGGCGCCCATACAACGCCCGTACAAGCGACGATTCCATTGAAAGAGTCGTCTCCAATGTGATACCCACGCGGCGCTCTACAACACTCCGCAGGATGACAGGGGAAGGCTTCATGTCCGCACCGCATACGTTTGGAAACTGGGCAGGAGGACTGCTCGCTGCGTCAGCCGCCCTGCGAGCGGAGCGAGCTTCTGGGGGGCCCTGCGAGCAACGCTAAGCGCCTACTTCCCTCACGTGCGCGCAGCACGGGGCGCAAAGCCGCGCAGCACCACTTCATCACTACCAAGAGTTAGCGCACCGTGTGAGCACACGTTTGAGGGAAGTCGGCCGAGCGAAGCGAGGACGGATGGGAGCAGCCCAGACCCGAGCGGCTTCTCGGCGGACGGCGCCGACGTCGGAGCAGGTGCCATGATGGCTTCGCTTGGCGCCCGTGGCATGGCGCCAAGCGGCTTCCAAGGCGCCGGCTCGCTCGCCGCCAAGTTCTCATGGCTCGGAAGCGCCCAGGCCGGCATCGGCGGCGGCGTGCTCAACGTCGGCTCGACTAACTGGCGAGATCCGACGTTGGATTCTCGGCCAATGGATGGAGCCTACCCGAATGACGTCCCTCGAAGAAACCGCCTCTCGCTTCGTGCGCTGGCTGGATTTCGGTGGACTTGTCGATTTGTGCCTGCGCGGACGCGCCAAGCGCAAGCGCTCGAAAGCGGCCGCCGATCGCGCGGCGGGCTTCGACGTTGCATCCCGTTTGACGGCGGTGGTCGCCGGCATGTGCCTGGGTTGGGGGTCGCGCCGACGCGTCAGCCCGCTGGCGACCCCACGCCATGTGATACGCGGCGTCGACCTCCACGACCAGGTTGGCCGAACCGCGGCGAAGTCGACGATGCGGCCTTGCACCACCACTTGCCGGTGAACATCCGCGGTTCTGGTCGGGCGCAGGCCTGGAGCTTCAGAGCAGCGAGGCGAGGCGCACGGCCATGGCGATGGTCCCGAAAGCGCCGAGGCCGGCCACGAGCGCGCTCACTTGTCGGCGGAACCAGCGGCGACGTTGCTGCTGCTCGGACGTCAGCAACACCGTCTCGCTCTCGTCATCGCTCGCGTCAGTAGTCGACAGCGACTCCGCGATGGGATCGGATGCGGCGGGCTCTGAAAGCCTCCCGGCTTCGAAGAAGGAACGCTCGACGTCTAGCAGGGCCTCGTCAGCGAACGGATGCTCAGCTGCTGCAGTCGCAACGGGAGGCAAGCACGCGAGCTCGGGCGGCGTGGCGCGCTCTGCGGAGACCGACGCCGCCGCCGCTGCTGACTCTGGCGGCGCGCCGTTCGATGCCTCGCTCGGAACGACGGCGAGCAGCGCCTTGGACCTTCGGCGTTGCTGCTCGCGGCGGCCGGCGCGTTGCTTCTTGCGCTGGCTACGAGGCTCGTTGGAAAAGCGTGTCCCGCTGGCGGGGGCGCGATCAGATTGCTGCTTCTTGGCTCGCCTTGACATCAATCTTTTAGTCTCCGGGGGGGCGCTCGATAGGCACGGGCTTTTAAGTTCCTCTACTTTCAAGTCCCCCGTGCGCGGCGCGCTCGAGCACCACGAAGGGAACAGCCTAGCCCGGCAAACGAGAGCGTCGAGTGCCCCCGCAAAGAAAGGTGCGACACCTTTTTCGCGCGGCGCATCCTTGCCCCGGCGTGCGTGCCCGCGTGCCTCGCAAGCGGCTCTGTCGCGCAGAGAGTGTCACGCCCTTGTCATGGCCCGCCAGCCCGAGAGGTCTGGTGCGCTGCGTGAAATATTCGAAAAAAGTGTGCACGCCGCTCAAGCGGCTAGCAGGCGGGCCGCGGCGGGAGTCAGCACTTCGGCGATGCCTTGCGCGGCGGCGGCGGCGAGGCATTGGACGTCGACGTGGCTGCGGAGACTGAGCTCGCGAACGTCGACACTGGGCCACGGGGCGGCAAAGGCGGCGTGGACGCTGGCAACGACCTTGGCATCACCCCTGCGTAGCGCCCAGGCCACGATCCGAAACGACAGGACGGCGTGGCGAGCTTCTTCTTCGGCCATGCGGAGCAACGCCGCGCGCACGACGGGCTCGGGCGCGTGCTCGGCAGCCACGCTCAGCACGTGCGCACCCAGCGTCTCCGCGAGGCAGCCATCGCGCACCGCCGCCGCGGCGAGCTCGGCCAAACCGATGCTCGGATTGGGAGCGGTTTGAAAAGGAAACGGGCCCGGCGACACTCCCGTACCGCCAAAAAGCTGGGCCAGCTGCCAGCATTGGTCGGCGTGCTCGACCTCGTCGAGCGCGGCCTGATGAACATCTTTCAGGAGCGAGAGCGGCGCGCCGACCGCCATCAGCTCCAGCGACAGTCGCGCGAATGCAGCGACCGAGGCATGCTCGCCGGAGCCGGCCTGTGCCCACGCCACCGCGCGCTCTGGATCGCTGGCGTTAGAGCCAGCACCGGAAGGCAGGAGTGGGGCTTGCAGTTGAGCGCCGCCGTCCCAGTACGGGCGACCGATGGTGCAGTTGCTGTCGCCCTCCGTGACCTCTGCCGGGTAGCAGCAAGCTTCAACCTGGGCCTGACCTGATTTTTGTCGCTGCCCTTCGCCCTTGACCGAGACGACCTCTTCGCCGCAGTTCGTCGCGTCTCCCGAGAACAAGTCTTTGGCGTCCAGCGAGCTTGCTGGCGGGCACGTGGTCTGCTCCGCCGGCACGACCAGGCACCCCTTGCCGTCGTGCGTACTTTCACACGCCGCCAATGCCCCCAAAATAGAAACAAGCAGTGCGCTTCTCATGATTTACCCTCGAGCGCACCTTACCTCGGCCGGAGCGCCCGGACCAGTCGTCTCGCCACGGTCCGACGTAGCCCGTGCGGCCAGCTCGGCCCGGAGCCGACACGTGAGCTTCTGCAAATCGAGCTGCGTCTCGGCAGCCACCAAGAGGAAAGTGGCCGACATTTCCTCGGCGCGCGCCGCGAGTTGCGCCTACTTGGTCGATGGCCTTCGGTCGGCGATTCTCGTCAGCAGCTTTTCGAGCAGCAGGCGCTCGCCGGCGGTGAGGACTTCGACGGTGTCGAGGCGGGCTTTGAGCGCGAGGGCGGCGCCGATGATGCCGGTGCTGGCGGGAACGGTGTTTCTACCGCTGATCGCCGCGATCACGGCCTCGCGCGCGAGCTCCGAGAGACCGAGGTCGCGCTCGGATTCGGGCTGCTCGAGCAAGCGCTTGATCACGCCGACGCCGGTCGCCTGCAGCAGGGCGACGGCGCGTTCTTCGGTCACGCGTAGCAGGCCGTGCTCGGCGAGGCGGCACATCCGCTTGCGGAGCACGCCTGCGCCGGCATTGGCGGCGGGAGAGGCTTCGAAGCGCTGATCGCCGCTGATGATATGGTGGGCGCCTGCACGGAAGCGGCGGCGGCAACGGCGCGCGTCGTCGCCGCCGCTTTAGCGGCGCCCGAGACGCTGGGCGCGGCCTTTGCGGGGGCGACGCAGGTGTTGCTCGTCTCTTCGAACGCGGCCGCCGACGGCGGCGACCCGCTGGCGCAGCACCGAGCCGCCATCGACGCGGCGGTGCCGAAGAGCTCCGGGGTCGCGGGCTGCCAGACGCCGTCTTGGCGATTCCGCTCGGCTTCTACCGAGCCGCGCGAGCGGGCGAATTTTCGAAGGTCGACCCCACGCTCGAGCGGTTGCTAGGCCGCAAGCCGCAAACGTTCCGAGACGTGCTCGTGAACACGGCCTAGAGGGCGGCGGCGCCGCCCACACCGAGTAGAGCCCTGCATCGTGTCGACACTGGGCTCTACTCACTGTCGGGACCTGACTACTCGGCGGGGGCCGGGTCAGCCGACGCGGTCATCGGCGCCGCGATCGACGGGAGCGACGGCGCTTGTCCATGCCCCATCGTCGACAGGAAGTCGTAGGCGTGCATGGCGTGCTCGCCCGCGTCGAGGCCTTCGAGCTCTTCCTCGGCGCTCACGCGCAGACCCATCACCGCCTTGACGGCAAAGAACAGCGCCGCGGAGCAGACGACGGTGAACCCGGCATAGGCGACGACACCGAGCAGCTGCGTGCCCAAGGTATGCTCGGGGTTGGTCGAGAAGAGACCGACAGCGACCGTGCCCCAGATACCGCACACCAAGTGCACCGAGACGGCGCCGACCGGATCGTCGATCTTGATCTTGTCCATCAGCACCACCGAGCCGACGACCAGACCGCCCGCGATCGCGCCAATGATGATCGAGGACAACGGCGTGACGACGTCGGCGCCGGCGGTGACGCCGACCAGGCCGGCGAGGATGCCGTTGAGCATCATCGACAGGTCGGGCTTGCGCGAAATGAAGGAGTAGGCGACGAGCGCGCCCACGCCGCCGGCCGCTGCCGCCATGCACGTGGTGACGAGCACGATGCTCGTCATCGCCGGATCGGCCGAGAGCACCGAGCCACCGTTGAAGCCGAACCAGCCGAGCCACAGCAGGAATACACCGATGACCGCCATCGGCATGCTGCTCCCTGGCATGGGGTTGACGGTGCCGTCTTTGCCGTACTTGCCCAGGCGCGGGCCGAGGATGACGGCGCCGACCAACGCGCCCCAGCCACCGACCGAGTGCACCAGCGTGGAGCCGGCGAAGTCGTAGAAGCCCTTCTCTTGCAGCCAGCCGCCGCCCCACTTCCACGAGCCGGCGATCGGATAAACGAAGGCTACGAACAAGGTGGCGAAGGCGAGGAAGCTCCACACCTTGATGCGCTCGGCGACCGCGCCCGAGATGATGGTGGCGCAGGTGGCGGCGAACATGCCCTGGAACAGAAAGTCCGTCCAATAGGTGTAGCCGTGGGTGGCGGCGTACTCCGGGGTCATGCCGTTTGCAGGCGGCGAGAGCCCAACGCCGGCGAAGCCGAGCACGCCGTTGAAGGTGCCCGGGTACATCAACCCGAAGCCGATGACGAAGTACGTGAGCAGACCGATCAGCGGAATGGCCGTGTTCTTGAACAGGATGTTGACGGTGTTCTTACTTCTGGAGAGCCCGGACTCTACCGCCGCGAACCCGAGGTGCATGATGAAGACGAGGCCCGTGCACACCATCATCCACACGTTGTTGGCGGCAAACTCTCCGGGTGTGATCTTGGCGGCGTCCTCGGCCAGCGCCAGCGCCGGAGTGAGAGCCAACAACAGGCCAGTAACCATACCTGCAATGCGATTTCTGCTCATCGACGAATCTCCTTGTGGCGAGCCGGCGGCGTGCCGACACCTCCTCACTTGCGTCGTCAGTTGGTCGCCCAATCACCGTGTCGGCGCGGTTTCGCGCCCGCGGCGCCGCCGTTGCACGCCTCGAAAAATCTATTCGTGCTCGAGCAACCAGAGCCCGAGCGTGGTCAGCAGATGCGCCGGCAACAGCAACAACGAAGCGAACATCGCGTAGCGAAGGAAGCTTGGCACACGCACGCCCGCTCGCTCCGCGATCGCCTTGACCATCAGATTGGGACCGTTGCCAATGTAGGTTGTCGCACCCATCACGACCGCGCCTGCGCTGATCGCAGCCAGACGAATCGGATCGACCCCCGCAACGGCGGCGTGCGCCCCCGATGGCAGACCACGCGCCAGCGCCGTGAATGCCGAATAGGTAGGCGCGTTATCGAGCACGGCCGACAGCAAGCCAGCGCCCCAGAACATCTGCCAAGCGTGCTGCACGGGCAGGGTCGGAGCTGCCTGCGCGAGCGCGACCTGGATCGGGCCCAGGCACAGGAAGAGGCCAGAAAACACCAGGGCGACGTCGACGATCGGCGCGTAGCTGAAGTCGTTCTTTCCGTGCACCGCGCGCGGGGTCAGCCGGATGGATAGCGCGGCGATCGCCAGCAGTATCGCTTCTCGGTACGGCGTCGGCAGCATCGCCGCCGGCACCACCGCGATCAGCAAGCCTACGTTGCGGCGACCAGTCAGCCCCAGCGGCACGCGCATGCTGAGGTCGCGCCGCAGCGCTTCGGCAGACTCGCGCGCGTACGCTCTGACATCCGTCAAGTAGAACGCCAGGCCGACGGACGCGACGTACACGAACCAGATCGGAAACAGCTGCAGCGTCCAAAAGAACGGCACGCCTTCGATGTAGCCGACGAGCAAGGGCGGATCGCCCAGCGGCGTCAGCAGACCTCCCGCGTTCGCAACCAGGACGATGAAGAACGGCACCAGATGTGCCGTGTGCGCTCGCTGCCGGTTGGTGCGCAGCAGCGGCCGCACCAGCAGCATGCTGGCCCCCGTGGTGCCGATCACGCTCGCCAGCGCCGCCCCCAGCAGCAAAAACGCGAGGTTGACGCGCGGCGTGGCCTCGATGTCGCCCGACAGGTGTATCCCACCCGACGTCACGTAGAGCGCGCCCAACGTCGTGATGAACGCGACGTATTCGTGAGCCGCCTCGAGCACGGCGTGCCCGAGCCCCGCGCTCACCGAAAACGCCACGATCGGAGCGGCACAAGCGGCGGTGAACACCGCTTGAAAGGCCGGTCTTTCCCACCAATGAGGAATGAGCAGCGGCAGAGCCGCGATTCCCAATACGAGTAGCGGAAACGGCAGGAGCGTCCAGGTGGGATACACGGGCAAGGTGGGTGCGGTACCAGGCCCCGTGCTTCCCGTCGACGACGTCTCGATTTCGCCTTCGCTGCAGCCAAGCCCAGTAGCACCCGGATTCTATGTGACTTTGCGCGTCAGCCTTTCATTTCCCCGCGCGCCCGTACATGCTGGCGGCAATGTCGGAGGATCGAGTCGAAGGCGGCGACGCATTGTCGCGCTGGCTGGCTGGCGCGGGGCTAGCGGCCCTCGATGGCATCGCTGGCAGCGCGCTCGACGTGATCGGCGTCATCGATCGCACACTGACGGTGCGCTACCTCAACTGGACCGCGCCGGGGCTCACACGCGAAGGCGTCATTGGTAGGAGCGTTCTCGATCTGGCTCCCCCGGACTTCCGCGAGAAGGCCCGCGAGACCTACGAGGAGGTGCTGGCGACGGGCATCGGCACTCGTCTCGAGATGCTGTTCCGAAGCGAAGAAAACGTTCTGTTCTGGGATGCGCGCGTCGCACCGATCCGTAGCGGCGACCAGATCATCGGCTTGATCGCGATCTCGAGCGACGTCACCGAGCAGCGGCGCGCGCACGCCGACCGCGATCGCTTCTTCTCGTTGTCGCTCGACTTGCTAGCCGTCATGACGCCCGAAGGCCTGTTCAAGCGCGTGAATCCGGCGTTTGGCCAGACGCTCGGCTGCGACGTAGCCGAGCTGATTGGCACGCCCTTCATCGACCTCATCCACCCCGATGATCGCGCCGCGACCATCGAAGGCTACGCGGTAGTCCGCAACGGCACCCCGGTCAGCAACTTCGAGAACCGCTATCGCCGCAAAGACGGACAATATCGCGTGTTTTCGTGGCGCGCCATCGCCGATCCCATCACGGGAGACGTCTACGCGGTCGCGCGCGACGTGACCGACCACCGCGCGACCGAAGCACAGCTGCGCCACGCACAAAAGATGGAAGCTGTCGGTCAGCTCGCGGGCGGCATCGCCCACGACTTCAACAATTTGCTGCTCGCTATCATGGCCAACACCGGTTTGGCGCAGGACTTCGCGTCGGAAGCCCCAGAGCTTGCCGAGCACCTGGCCGAGATAGAAGCCGCCGCCCAGCGCGCCGCAGATTTGACCAAGCAGCTGCTCGCCTTCAGCAGGCGCCAGCCGCTGCGCCCCGTGCCCGTCGATCTGAATGAACGAGCTCGGGGATTGATGAAGATGTTACGGCGCCTGCTGCCGGAGAACATCAGCATCGAGTTGATTCCGGGTCACGACCTGCCGTCAATCAGCGCGGACGCGGGTCAGTTGGAGCAGGTCATCGTCAACCTGTGCGTCAACGCCCGAGACGCGATGGAGCGCGGTGGCCAGCTCACGATCGCGACCGAAGATGTGCTGCTCGACTCCCAGTATTGCGAGTCACACCCGTGGGCAAAGCCGGGACGCTACGTCCTGCTGAGCGTCACCGACACGGGCCTAGGCATGACCGAGCAAGTGAGGGAGCGCGCGTTCGAGCCATTTTTTACGACCAAGGCGGCGCACCAAGGCACGGGCTTGGGCCTTTCGACCGTGTACGGCATCGTGCAACAGCACGACGGCATGGTTCACCTGTACAGCGAGCCCGGCGCGGGCACGACGTTCAAGGTCTACTGGCCCGCACACGCGCGACTGGCGCAAACTGTCGGCAGCAAGCTGGAGCCGCTGCCGCCGCGGGGCAAGGAAACCATCTTACTAGCCGAGGACGAAGATCAGGTTCGCAGCGCCGTCGTACAAATTCTTCAGCGCGCCGGCTATCGCACGATCGCGGCCGCCACCGGGCTCGATGCGATCGCGCTGCTGCGCGACGGAACGGAGCCGGTACACCTCGCGCTCTTGGACGTGGTGATGCCAGGCCTGGGCGGACCCGAGACGTGGGAGCAACTGCGTGGCCTGCGCCCGGGTCTGCGCGTCCTTTTCGCGAGCGGCTATGCCGACGATCGTTACCGCCAACTCTTGCCGCCGGGCGCGGTGCTGCTGGAAAAGCCCTTTCGCGCGGAAGAGCTGCTGCACCGTATCCGTCGAGCCCTCGATGAGCCAACCTAACCCGAAGCGCTGTCGTCGCGCCCGGCATAGACACGCAGCTCCCGTAGCCGCCGCCCGTCAGCTCGCGCAGCAATCCCGTTCCACGGCCGACAATGGCGATGTCCGGATGATGCGCACGTTGCCCAAATCGCCGCCGATCGGGTCGTCGAAGCTAGCGTTGGGTTCAGGGAGGAGCTCGACGGCCAGGACACTGAGCGGGGCTCGGGCGGGAACGCCGGCCACGTTCAGCGCGGATTTGATCTCGGCTCCGGACCAGTTGGTTTCGCCTTCGACGAAGAGCGGTGCCGAGCGGGTTTTGCGTTCGAATGGTGGTTGCAGACGCTTGAGCCCGACTTGAACGTTGCGCTTGGTGGTGGCGTCGGCCTGCATGACTCGCGCGTAGAGTACGGCCCAGATTTCGGTGTTGGGCGGGTAGGGCAGGACGCGGCGCAGGCCCACGTAGGGGGTGGCGTAAGGGGCTCGGACGAGGACCGCGCCGTTCGGCTCGGCAATGACCGAGCAGACCAGCTCGGGTAGCGGATGCTGCACGCCTTCGATGGTCAGGGTTTCACCGAATCGCGCTCGAGCCACCGACCAGAGCGGATCGGCGACCGCGCCTCGATCGTGCCCGGCGCAGATTTCGTAGGTAAAGAACGAGAAGAGCTCGGGCGAATTCGGATCGGTGTTGGGCGGCAGCGGCAAGAGATAGTGTCGATCGCTGGTCGCGCTGGGCTCGAGCACTTGTTTCGTGCCAAGTCCGGACAAGTCGACGACTTGGTTTGGGGTTATCACGCGAACCAGCTCCGGATCGAGCAGCGACCCTTCGAGCACAACCGGATCCGCGACGGGCTCGGTTCCGGGTAGCAGCATCGGATCAGGGGTGGAGCTCAGGGGGCGGACGAACCAACAATCCCGCGGATCGGCCAGCGGCTCCGAGAATTCGAACCAGAGGCGCTTGATGCGCGAGCCGGTGCGCGCGTACTCGTCGTCCCGATCGTACGGCGTCAGCGCGATACCGGCTGCGACGAGCTTCGGAACCTGCTTGGGCGGAGTGACGATGGGTAGCCGAGTTTGAATGCTCTGCTGAACGCCGCCGCCACCTTCGAGCTGAAGCCGGGCCTTGTAGGTGACCTGCATCTCATAGGGCAAGCCGTCGGGTCCGAGCTGTGGCGCGACGGCATCGATGAAGATCAGGCGCGTGAACGCCCGCTCCGAACCGTCGACGGCTTGCGAATTGACGCTGTTCATGAGCTCGATCGTGCCCACTTCCTTGGTGCTGACCGGCGCACCGAGCGCACTACGCAGCTCGATGGTGCGGTGCACCACCAGCGTCGGTGAGCCGGCTCCACGCCAGGTCCAATCGCGATCGATGACCACCTGAACGGCGTTGAGCCAAACACCGGCGAGCTCGTCGGGGTGCGTGAATTCGACGCTGGAGCCGTCCGGTGCCGTGTGATGCGTGATGCCAGCACAACCGAACGCCACGCGATCACCGGGACGACCGACGAGCATGGGCCCGCTGGCGACGAGGTCCAGGCTCGAAGCGAGGCGACCGAGCAGCGCGGGGGATGCTTCGTTCTGAGCAAGCAAGGCGCGCTTGGCGGCGCTAGCTCCGACCGGATCCGGCCGCAAGAACACGGAGCGCAACATGTCCGTTTGCGGCAGCGCTCGCAGCACGTCTGCCTCGGCGGCGAGGGACGCCACCGCGTGGAGCTCGACCCCTTGTTCGTGACCCTCGCGGGCAGCTTGACTGGCGAAGTAGGCAAGATCGTTGCGACCGAGCGCGCGGATCTCCACGCGAACGTCGCGAGCACTGACGAGATCCAGCGCGCCAGAGATGGTGCCTTCGGCGCCGAGCTGGGGCGAGACGTCCAGCTCGCGATAGTCCGCAGCGTCGTGCCAATCGACGGCCAGCGCCAGCGGCTGGGTCGGATCCACGGGGAACGGGCGGGTGGTTTCGTACCAGAGCACGTAGCCCTGCCGATCTGCCATCGGATCGAAGCGCGGCGGCCGGACGAACACCGAGATTCTCGCGAGCGTCGTGTCCGGATCGATGATGGTGGGCGCCTTCGCGTCCGCGGGCGCGCCCGCGTCGTTTGCGGCAATCTGCGCCAGGAGCTCGGTGCGCGCCGAGCTGCCGCTCGCAAACACGGCCTCCGGAAAGCCTAGCCGGGGGCGTCTGACCGTGAGGTTTGCCACCTTGCCGTCCGGTCCGGGCATGGTGGGATCAATCTGGACGATGGCCGGCGGCCGGTGCCGCTTCATGTGCAATGACGCAATCGGTGACTCGCCCAGCCGGCTCGGCGTGCCGTCGACGTCCGGCCCACCACCCGTGGTATCCGCTAAACGGACGCGGAACTCGTAGCTCCGGCCGTAGCGCAGCTCGACCACATCCGCGTCGACCGGCACCTCCTTCACGGGGCGGCCCGGGGGAACGTGCATCAGCCGCTGATCGTCGGTGGTCGAAACCACCAAGGATCCGCCGCGCCACCTCACGAACCAGGCGGGCAGCCAGAGTTGATTGCTGTGCTCGGCCGGCACGACCTCGCACCAGCGCTCCTCGAGGGCGGTGCCGAGATCGACGCCCATCGACAGCGGCGCCGTCAGCTTGCTGAGCGAGCTCCACTTCACGTCACCCGCGCCGCGCACGTCGACGCGGTACCCGAACACCCCGCGGGGTGCGAGCACCGGATCCTCGCCGTCCGGTGGCGCGCCCAGCGCGCGGTTCTGTCCTTCCAGAATGTCTTCGTCATCCCAACCGAGCTGGATGCCCTCGTCGCGGGCGATAGGCGCCCCCTCACCCGCTTCGTCGAGCAGATCGGCGGAGACGGGCTGGCGGGCATGGACGATCTTGGAAAAGCCGTCGTCGAAGCGGAGGGCTTCCACGAACACTTTGTCGAAATTGCCGAGGGTGGAGGCCGCCGTCGCGTCGTCGGACACCGGGAAGACCACCGGCGTGAACACCGGTCGCGATTCGGCGGCAGGCAGCGCGGGCACGCGCGTGGCAAAGCAGCGGATAAAGCCTGGCGTCGCAGCTAGCGCAGCGTAGTCGCTGGCTGCGGCCAGCTCGACCCAGAGCCAGCCGCCGTTCTCGAGCCGAGGCGCTGCCTCCAAGGGCACGTCCAGCGGCACGATCAGGCCGAGCGCCTCGGCGAGCCGGGGCTGCCGCATCGCGAACGCCAGCGCCTCGCCCCAGCCGATGACCATCGGCGCGGGCGGCGGCTGGGAGATGGGCGGACAGCGCATCAGGCAGTGGTAGCTGTCATCCACGACGCCGAGTGACGTTCGCGGTCGCGTGAAAGCGAAGGAGCTGCGATAGCTCTGCGGCAGGTATTTGCGCAGCTGCTTGCCCATTTCGCGCGCTTGGGGCGCAAATGTGTTGCCGGCGGGCGAATTGGGGATGGCGAGCGCGACCTGGATCGCCTCGAAGATCTTGCGCGCGTTCGGGCTGCGCACGGTCGTCGTTCCGCCGCTCGGATCGGGCAGCGTGGTCGACTGGTCCACGAACGTGCGCTGCGGCAACGAGCCCGCCGCGTCCGAGATCTTGACGGAAAACGCGAGCTTGGCGTCAGCGAAGGCGGCGATACCCGCGGGGGATGCGGTCAAGGCCTCGAGCGGGTTCGCGGTCGGCGCAACCAGTAGCCGAATCGAGAGCGTGCGCGACGCCGGCTCCCAACGCTGGAGATACGGCACCAAGGTGAGTTTCTGCAGGCCGGCCATGTTCTACTCCTAGAGGTTGGCAGTTTCGGTCACTTGGTAGGTTGCGCTGATCGAGAAGATGAGGAAGATGTCGACCTCGATCTTGACGGAGCCGCTGTAGTCGCACTTGGTGATGCCTGCGTCGTCGTAGACCAGGCCCTTGAGCTCGGCGCGAATCGTCACGTTGACGATGACGAGGCTCACGCCAGCTTCGAGCGCAACCAGCCCGCCGTACTTGGTGATGTGCGCGACGGCGTCGTACGAGAGCACGAAGCCGATGCCCAAAAATGCATAGGCCTTGAATGGGCCGATCTTGCCCTCGACGCCGACGCCGACGAAGGCGAGCAAGTCGAGTGACTCCGCGGTCACGGAGCCAGACACCGAGGTCAGGCTGAAGGTGAGCTTTCCCGACACGACCAGGAATACTGTCGCTACGCCGACCGACAGCAGCGGCACCTTGCCCTCCAGCTTCGCGCCCAGGGTCGCCGAGGCCTTGGGTCCCCCTGTCGCCAGATCGATGCCGGTGTTCTGATTGACGAAGAGCGTCAGTACGACACCCGTGCCCGCGGGGAACGTCGCGATCACGGTCGGAGGGGGAACCGAGAACTTCAGCGAGACTTCGACTTTGATTTCATGCTTGGCGTTCGTTGCGCCGAGATCGACGGGCCCCTGCACCCCGCGCTGGCCGAAGATCGGAATGTACTGCAGGATCTCCTCGATCTCCTGGAGCAGGAGCGTGCGAATTTCCGCGATTTGCGGGCGCTGCTCGGTGGAGCCGACCACGCGCAGCTCCGACCCTGTCAGCCGCTCGAGCCCGGAAATGTCCGACCAAACCTGCAAGCCGTTGAACTCGGCCGCCCAGCGATCTTGCTCGAGCTGGAAGCTTATCGTCGCCTGGTCGTAGTAGAGGCTCGAACCGTGTCCGGGCGTGCCCGCGAGCCGCAGCGGAGTCGGGTAACCTACGACCGAAACCGGCGCCGACAGCGCGAGCTTGCCCGAGGCTCCCACCTCGAGGTGCAGCGAGCCGGCGGCAAGCTCGATGGTGTTGGACGTCGGCGGGAACGAACCCTTCGAGGTCGAGCGCGCGAAGATGTCGGCGAGCGCGGACTTGTGGCCGCTGTGAATGCGCGGCGGGCTCGAGGCAGGCACGTAGGGCCGCGGAAATAGATAGGCATGCGTGGGCGTGCTCTGCAGGAGCGCGTAGTCGTTGGCGGGCGCAGATGGCGTCAACAGATCGGCGGCGTCGGCGAAGCGATAGTCACCGAGTGGCCCGGCGCCGACGTCGCGGCGCGGACTTTGGTACACGGCCGTATCGCCCGCCAGGAAACGCACCGGAAAGCGACGAATGATCGGGACACCGCGGCTCTCGGCGACGGGCACCGCTTCGCCGCCGTTGAGCGGCGCGCCCGAAGCTTGGCGCATCACCACCGACCAAGCTCCCGTCCGCGGCAACTGGGGAACGCCACGAACGGTCGCGACGAACAGCGGCCCGGAAGCATCGACGGCCAAGCCCACCTCCACGCGCTGAACGCGGAAAGGCAGGCCGCTGCCCCCGAAGCTCATCGCGGCCTCGACGGGGCCGCCCACCGCACCCTGTGCCTCGAGCAAAGCGCGGAGCGTGCTCGCGTCGGCGGGCACTCCGCTCGGGAGGGTTTGCAGGTACCCGAGCACGCCGAGAGCGGTCGAGCGTGTCGGCACTCCTTCCAGCGCCGCGTCCGCATCGAAATAGTACGGAACCAACGTGGCGGCGCCGTGTGAGAAGGGGACGCCCGGCGCTGGCCTGATATTGCGAACGTTGAACAGACCGCGAAACACGCCGGCATCGAAGCGATACGGGGCCACGACGATGGTGCCGAGAGCGCTATCGATGTAGCGATAATCGAAGATGCCGGGCGTGAATGCCTGCCAGCCACTGTCACGGCGAATGACCCCGCCGCCCGAGCGCCGCTCGATGGTGATCGACCGCGTGACGCGAATTCCCCAGGGATGCAGGACGCTGTTGACCTTGATGACCTCGAGCGACGTACGCCCCACCACGACTTGAAACCGAACCTTGGCCGCCTCGGCGAAGGCCGCGAAGGGATTGTTCCAATCGCTGAAGTTCGAGCCGCCGTAGCCGGAAATGTCGACGCGGCTCACCGGCACGCGCGGATTTGCCGTCATGTCGTTGTTGAAGATGGTCTCCACGCTGCCGGCGGGCTGCAGCGTTTCCCCGAGGACGGAGAGTCCGAGCGGCGCCCCCGACGCCAGATCCACGCCGTTCAAGAGCTGTCGCGTGAGTCCCTCGAACATCGGGGAGATGCCGCCGTCGTCGGGTCGGCCGCCCTCGGCAAGCGCGGTAATCTGGATGCCGCCACGGGACTGCTTGCTCGGAAAATCGGGGCGCGTGAGGTGATAGCGATCGGCTTTACGCTGCGCGGTGTCTTGCGCTCGCAGCCGCAACGCTGCAATCAAGCCAAAGGGAAATGTCGTGCGAATGGCGACGGGAAGGCCATCGTGGAAGGCGTCGATCGTTCCCTGCAGGGTGTCCTCCGGGATCACCGGCACCAGCTTCTGTGAGCGAGCGGCAATCTGGGTCGCGCCGCCATCGGTCGCGGACGCCAAGGGCGTGGGAAACCAACCCATCGTGAAGATGTCTTGATCGGCGTCCAGCGTGCGAACGGGCTCCCACTGCACCTGCGGCAGCGCGAGGACTCGCATCGCGCCCACCTCCGCGCGTACGGTCATGTTGGCGACGTCGAAGTCGATGCTTCCGACCGCGACGCCGCCGGCCGCGGGATCTTTCTGCGACCCGTTCAAAGCGACGCCGAGCAGGTCTTGATTGGTCGATACGTCCAGCAAGAACAAGCGCGGCGTGCCCTCCCCGACGAGTGCATCGACCGCGGCCCAACTCTTCGCGTTCTCCTGCTGCGCTATCTCGCCCCGGCGGCCCCGCCCCTGAAGCTCCTCGGTTTGCGCATCCTTTCTCTGAGATTCGGACTTCCGATCCAGGCTCAATCGGTCTTGCTCGGCCTGCGTCGGACCGACACTCGGGCCCTTTTGACTTTGCGCCGGGCGAGGACTGCCCGAAGAATGGACGCGTTCGCCTAGCGCTGGTGCGCCGTTGAGCTTGCCTTCGAAGGAGACCGAAGCGTCTTGTGGGGCGGTCCAAACAATTTGACAGTACAGGGTCCCCATCGTCGCGCCGGGGCGCGCGGCGTGGCGAATCAAGCCGTTGGAGACGTACGGATCGGGGAGAGTCGGGACCCAGCTCGTCACGGGCAATGACAGCAGCGCGCGCCCCGCGTCGATGTTGGTCGCGTCGACGAGCGCGCCGCGCGCAGAGATCACCGTGGGACGCGTGGTCCAAACCAGGGCGTTCGTCAGCGCGAGCTGCTGCTCCTCCGCCCCAGGAGCGATCGAAGCTGCGAGCACGGCGTCGGTCTGCCCAGCGAGCTGCCGCAAGAGGACGATGCCGTCTTTCGTTGGCGTCCTGAGCGGGCTGCCGTCGGTGATGACCGGGCGATCGATGGCCACGGCCGCCTCACCCGCTACGAGCAGGTACTGACCATCGACGACATGGCAGCCGTAGAGGAGCCGGAACGACGTTGAATACGTCTGTTTCCATGGGATTCGGTGCACTCCGGGCGCGGCTGCCCACAGCGAGTAAGAATGCTCGACCGCCGGCACCAAGGCCGGCACTTGCGCCGCAAACAGCCGCACCCCGAACGCCGAGATCCCGATCCAAGTCGCCTCGAGGGCGTGGAGACGGGTCTCCGGAACGTACCAGCGCGCGCTGAGGCCTTCGACACGCAGCTCCCACTCGGCCGAGTGCGCCACGGCGCCCAGGATGGCTGGGCTCGTGGCAACCACGACCGGGAAGCCAAGGCCAGCCGCGACGACGGCCCCCTTGCCTTCGAAGCGAACGAGGTCATTCGAACCCGGATTGATGTCCAGATTCGTCGGCGTGACGCTGTACCCGAGCACGAGCGTCCACAGCTCGGGAATGAAGGTCCAGCTGCCGGTCGGTGCACCGAGCTCGAACGTCTGTCCCCACAGTTGGGCGCGGCCGGAGCCCCCTTCCACCGTCGAAGCTCCGCCGCCAAGCTCGATGGTCAAGGACTGAGGAAGATTCACCACGGCCGCGGCGCCGGTGCATCCGCCGGCAGCTGTCGCGACAACGTCCGGCACGAGATCCAGCTTCAGCGGGCCGGTGATGGGCGCCGTGACGTCCAGGCGGTTGCCGTTGATCGCGGTATCCCCCGCCAGCCTGAAGGAGCCGCCGCTGACCTTGAACCCCACGTAAGCGTTCGCAGGCAGCGCGCCGTCGAGCAGCCTACCGAGAACCCAGACCGTTCCCGCGTCGATATCGACCAGCAGAGTGCCGCGCCGGAGGAGCGGCACTCGACCCGAGGTGAGCACCACGGCAGGGTGACTCCCTCCGGGCTCCCATATCTCCATGCGGTGCGCGGGGAGATAGATGTTGAACCAGACATCGGTCCCGTCGTGAGCCCTCAGCGGACCCAAGCGCCGGGTCGGCAATAGCCCGCTCAGACTGTTGACGAGCGACCGAGAGCTCAGCGCTTCTCGCTCGTCGCTCCGCGTCACCAGCACGGCGGCGCTGGGGTCTTCCGGCTCGCCCTCGAGCGCGCTCAGCTCCTCGAGCAAGGCCTCGCGTGACGCGAGTGGAAGAGCGCCGGCAGGGCGTTTCAGCTCGGGTGAGAGCGCCTCGACGCTTGGGGCACGGTGCAGCTGCGTGCGGAGCGCAGACGCGATCGACCGCCTCAAGAACGTGCCCTCTTCGTCCGAGATTTGCTCGCTCGATACGTCAGTGACGAGCCGAGCGAACGCATCCACCACGTCTAGATGCTTGCGGGCAAGATTTGACACCTTGACCTCCTTGCTACGACTAACGATGACGAAAACTCTCTAGCGCGGCAATAGTCAGTTCATGGATACAGCGTGTGAGTATGCTCACGACGCTCTCACGACGCTCACACGACGCTCACACGACGCTCATCACGCAGCCAAGATTCGGTGATGCGCGAGGAGGACGTGCCGAAGCTGGTCGCGTACTGGCACGAAAGCTCGCCTGACTACTTGCTGCCTTGCTGCAGATGGGGTGGACCTCACCAAGCTCAGCTCGCGCGAGGCGACGGAGCAAAAATTCCGTCATGGCTTGGCAAGGCAGCTGTTCGCGACCGTGATCCGTCTGTACTTCGAGCACTACGGACTACGAAAGCTGATCCTGCAAACGAATCCCGAGAATGTCGGTGTCAACGCGATGCTGCAAAGCTTTGGCGACGAGCCACGTCAGATCCAAGACGACACCCCTCCGGCATGGCCCGGGCGGGGTTGTTCAACGTGTACGAGGTCACGCCATGACCGACGCAGACAGCTTCAGTCGCCAGACGCACGCGCTCACGCCCGTTGCGGTGCACGGTCGGAAATTCCCCGGCCTCGAGCACGCGGTACAGCACCTCCTGAAAGATGCGTGCCGACGGCGCGAACATGCTGCCGGCCATGTTATTAGCGCGCCAGGCTCGGGGAGCTGACGGTTAGGACGGACGCCCGCCTTCTTGGCTGAGGTGCTGGTTCTCCCAAGCCAGACCGCATGCGTCGCCGCTCGGCAGCGCAGCCTGCTAGGCAGCCTGCTAGACTGAACGGCGATGGCTGACCCGGCCCGGCGACGTGCCACCTACGATGACCTCCACGACGTTCCTGCTCAGCTAGTGGGCGAGCTGTTGAACGGCGAGCTAGTCACGAGCCCACGCCCGGCGCCTCCGCACGCGCAGGCGGCTTCCAGCCTTTCAGGTGAGCTGTACGCACCCTTCCAACGCGGCCGAGGTGGCCCTGGCGGGTGGATCATTCTGAACGAGCCTGAGCTTCACCTGCACGGCGATGCGCTCGTTCCAGACATCGGCGGATGGCGGGGTGAGCGCATGCCTGCCCTGCCATCGGGTAGCGCGTTCGAGCTGGCGCCCGATTGGATCTGCGAGGTCTTGTCGCCTTCCACCGCATCGACTGACCGAGCGGTGAAGGTGCCTACCTACGCTAGAGAGAGCGTCGGCCACATTTGGCTCGTTGACCCACTGCTCCAAACGCTCGAGGTGCTCCGTCTCGACGGTTCCAGCTATCGCCTCGCCGGCGTTTGGCGCGGCGACGTGGTCGTGCAGTGCGAGCCCTTCGAGGCACTGCCGATTCGACTCGCCGACTTGTGGTCACCGTAAGCGCAAACGCGCGCTGTATAACGGAGCGATGCTGGGTCCAAGGGCCCAAGTACGCTCCTGCCCCGCGGGCTGGCGCACGAGTGGGTTCAGGACTGTGAGTACGTCAACCCCGACGCCGTACAAACCAGAGCTCGTGCGGCGCGCGCTGACCCTCGGGTACTTCGTGCGAATTTCTTCGTCGGCACCGCACGCCCCGAAATCAACGCCGCTCGAGTGGCTCGCAGGGTGCCAAGGCGGGCACGAGTTCCGATCCGGAAGATTATCGATCGCTGGGGCCACTCGATTGCGAACGCAGCCTCCGTTGCCGCCGACGTCGACCGCTTTTACGTCTATGACAAGTCTGTCGACGATCGCGGCGCCCAGCGTCGGTTGGTCGAGGCGTTCAAGCCGGCACGGGCACCGCACGAAGTGGCATCGCCGAATGGTGACGACCACCTGGCGGCAACGGCCGCCGGGAGCACGCCGAAGGCCGCGGAGTAGAAATAGAAAAAGCCCCGAAGTTTCCTTCGAGGCTTGCCAGTTGCGCGGGGGCGCAACACACCTCTGTGTACCGCTGCTCTCTTGCCGTTCGAGGTGAGCCTCGAGCGGTGACGGCTGAGCGCGGCAGCGGCGCGCGCAGTCAGCGCGCTGTTGGTCGCTCTCGGAAATGTAGGGGGTGTCGGACGCCTCATGTTTGGAGGAGCGGATGGCGAACAACACGAGCAAGACGAACGACACCAACGAAACGATCTTGAACGTGCCGCTGACGAGCGTTGCCGTCGATTTGGCGTGGCACGCGAGGAGCGGCGCTCGGAAGCGCGATAGCGGATTCGAGGCCGAGTCTGCGTTCGAGGAGCTGAAGGAGTCGATCCGCACGTGCGGCGTGAAGGATCCCGTAAAGGTTCGGCCCGTGGCCGGCGGCGAGCGGCCGTTCGCGCTCGTTTCCGGATTTCGCCGCTACGGTGCGTGCGAAGAGCTGGGCCTCGAGGCTATTGCGGCCCTGGTGCGGGAGATGAGCGACACCGAAGCGCGGCTTGAAAACGCGCGCGAGAACGCTCAATGGCACGACACATCGAGGCCACCGATCTTCCAGAAGACATCGCGCGCACGGCCGAGGCGCAGGTTGCCGCCGGACGTTTTGCCAGCGTCGAAGACGTTGTCCGCGCGGGACAAGCTGCGGGATAGCGCGCACACACGAAAAACGCGGAGCCAGCTTTCGCTAACTCCGCGTTTTCATTTTAGTTGCGCGGGGGCGATTCGTCCGATGTACCACGAGGTTTTCTCGACAATTCGGGTGACAATCGCTGCCTAGGCGACCGGCACTGGGCGCACATTACCGCCCGGTCATAGGCTCGTGACTCCTCGCCTTGCCCCGTCGTGAATCCCGCGAGCGGGGCTGCCAGCTGGCCGCGCGCAGCCGACTTCCTTCTGAAGGCAGACGGAGAAGCCCTTCCGCCGCGAGGCGCCGAAGTCGTAGCCATCAACCCGAGAACCTCGTGGTAGACGCCGAACCATGTCAGCAAGAAGCGTCGCCTTGCGGCTCGTTGTGCGGCTTGGGCTCGGGTGCGGTTGAACGCGTGTGCGATGGTAAGGGGTGAGTCGGCGCAGTCGACGGCGGCGGCGCGTGCGCCGAGCACGACGATCGATGCGCGCTTGCAGGGCATCGCTGACGACGAGGCCGGCCGCGCGCGCGCACAGTGGCGCGCAAAGCGGGTCGTGATCGTCGTGCTAGATCCGTATAGCGGTACTGTTTTAGCGTTGCACGACGACGCGCCTAACACACCCGTCGTCCCCGCTTCAACTTTGAAGGCGTTCACCGTGGCGCTTGGGCTAGACGCCGCGCTGATCACGCCAGAGCAGCGCTTCGATTGTGGCAATGGCACGCGGGCATACGGGTCTGCCGAGCTCCGAGATCCGGGTCAACACGGCTTGCTGAACGCCGGGAAAATTCTGCAGGTTTCATTTAACATCGGCGTGTCACGGATTTTCGATGTACTCGGTGCGCAGCGCTCCAACGATGGAATGCATCGCTTTCACCTCACGATCCCCGGGAGCATCGAGAACGGCACGTTGCGTGGCGCGATCATCGCCGATGGCGAGGGCAGCACGCTAACGCCGCTGGCACTGACGGCGGCGTATGGTGTGTTCGCCAACGACGGCGTGCTCGCTGTCCCAGGCGCTCAGTCGGAGCGAGTGATCAAAGAGTCGACGGCTCGGGACCTACGCGCGATGCTCGAAGGCGTCGTGACGGGTGAGCTCGGCAGCGGCAAAGCCGCGGCGGTTCCCGGCATGCGCGTGGGCGGCAAGACCGGCACCAGCGATCCGAGCCCCGATTGCGGGGTATGCCCGCACGGCGTGGGTGCCTTCGCGAATTTCGTGGGCATCGTCCCACTCGATGCGCGAGGGTGGCTCATTTACGTTGGTGTCGCGGATTCGCAAAAAGAAGGCACCGGCGCCACGATTGCCGCGCCCGTCTTCGCGCGCGTCGCCGAACGCGCCCTGTCACGCTGAGCCCGGTTGCGCGCGCAGCGGCGCGGTGGCGATTGGTGCCCTGAAGCGCTACCTCCGCGACGACACCATCACGCTGAGGCCCGACTTCGGCCCCGACGGAAAACCGGCGTCCCTTCCGCGGCATCGCGGCCTAAGGACGCGCGGGCGTTGGGGCCCCTGGCCGTGCTATCCTGCTCAGGCATGGCAACCGACGCCGAACTCCGGAAAGCGGCCAGAGCACAAGCCGAGGTCCGGGTATTTCGTGCCGGCGAACGGGAAGCGGAGGCCGACGCGGACGCGCTCTACTGGGATCGCATCCCGATTGACCAGCGCGCTGGTTTCGTTTGGACGCTCAGCCTGGAGATGCACGCTCTAGCGCATCCGGATCAGCCCTATGACTCCCGACTTTCTCGATCTACTGCGCGCATTACTGGCCGCTGACGCGCGCTTCATGATCGTCGGGGCCTACGCTGTAGGTGTGCACGGAAGGCCGCGCGCCACGAAGGATCTCGATGTTTGGGTCGAAGCTACCTCTTCGAATGCTCCCAGGGTGATGGCTGCCTTGCGCGAATTCGGTGCGCCACTCATGGGACTCACGGAACCCGACCTCGAGCAACCTGGCATGGGTCTCCAGATCGGCGTCGAACCCGGCCGCATCGACGTGCTGACCGCAATCAGCGGGGTTCGTTTCGAGGATGCATGGCCCGCTACCGTGCATGCCGACTTCGCCCCGGGAGTGCGATGTCACGTGATTGGTCTCAACCAGCTGCTCCAGAACAAGCGGGCTGCTGCTCGACCTCAGGATCTTGCAGACGTTGCAGCGCTGGAACGACTCCAGCGCCTCAAGCACCGGTGAGATCCCGGGTACCGGCACCCACCCGCGAGCACAATCGGAAAACGCGGAGCCAGCTCTCGCTAACTCCGCGTTTCGTTTTTTGTTGCGCGGGGGCGATACTACGACTGGACAACATGCCGACCGTGCCGATTTACGCCGTAATAGCGTGAACGAAAGGTGCGGCTCGGGCGAGGCTGAGCCTTAGGCCACCTTCAGGCTGAAGCGCACCCCGCCCGCCCAATGGATTCGTTCCGTCATGCTCGGTCCGTCAGACGAGTCGGACGCGGGCCGCGGGCCACGTTTCCACGAGTACGGCCGCGCGCCCGTCCGATCATCGCCGCTCATCGAACGTTTATGGGTCCGGACACAATGTGTGTACCCTGCGGAGCGCCGCATGCCCCTGCTAACTCGAACGGTCGTTGCGATTGTGCTCACCTGGATTGCCGCCTACGGCTGCTCGAGCGGTGAGCCCCCGGACCCCGGCGCCGGCAACTCGGGCGCTGGCGGCAAGTCGGACGTCGGAAAAGGAGCAGCGGGTCGTTCGGAAACTGATGGCGGTGCGTCCGCGGCAGGTGAGCCGGCCAGTGAGAGCAACGCGGGGCGTGGTGGCCAAATGCCATCGCGAGGCGGCACTGGCGGCACAGCCGGAGTGAGCACGGCCGGAACCGGCAGCGGCCCGGGCACCGTCGTCGCGGCAGCGGGGGAGACTTCGGGCGGCGCGGATCCTGATGGCCCAGCGGAGTTCGGTTATGCCGGAGCACCGCTCGCGGCTTGCGACGGCACGGCGCCGCACGTCGTGTGTACCGGCGACGCGACTTGCGTGACGGGCGTTTGCGTGGCGCCCGCCTGCACCGGCACGATTGCGTTGCCGGGGCCGCCTTCGCTCACCGTAAGTGGGAGCCCCACGTCCGTGGTGATCGCAGATTTCAACGCAGATGGCGAGCTCGACATCGCCACCGGCAATGTCGGTTCGGACGACGTCAGCGTGATGCTCAACGCCGGCGAGGGCCGCTTCGAGCCCGCGCGCAGCTATGCGACGATGAGGCAGCCTGTCGCGATCCAAGCGGCGGATCTGAACGGCGACGCTTGGCCTGATCTCGTGCTCGCCGGCAAAATCGACGACGGGCTCAGCGTGCTCATCAACAACGGCGATGGCACGTTCGCCGATGCGGTTGGCTATCGGGTGGACTATCCGGAGGGCTACCTGACCATCGCGGATCTGAACGGGGACGATAGTTTAGACTTGGTAGTCTCGGGCGGCACAGGTGATTTCGCCGTGCTCCTCAACCAAGGTGACGGCTCGTTTGGCGAGCCAGCAAACCACGGGCCCCGCCGCTGGTTGTCGGCCATAGCAGCAGCGGACTTCGACGACGACGGCGACACCGACGTGTTGGCCGCGAGCGGCGACGGCGCGTTCTTGCAGCTCTACCTGAATCAAGGTGGCGGCGCGTTCTCGGATGCGATCGAGCTGTCCACCGGAATATCGGGCCACGCTCCAGACAAATTTTCATTGGTGGCAGCCGATCTCGACGGTGATGGGGCTCCCGACGTTGCGCTCGCCGGCGAAGGCATTGACCAGCTGGCCGTGCTGCTGAACGACGGCGCCGGTGACTTCGGTACGAGTCAGCTTTACCCACTCGACTTCGGTGCCCATACCTTGTCAGCCGCAGACCTGAACGCCGACGACAGCCTCGACCTGATGGCGGTCAGTCCGTTCACGAACGTAGTCGGGCTGATGTTGAATGCTGGCTCCGGTGAGTTCGGTATGCTGCGTCAGTACCGTGCCGGTGCTGGAGCGTGGGCTGTCGCGCCCGGCGACTTGAATGGCGACGGCAGTACCGATTTCGCCGTGGCAAACGAAAGGAGCGGCGACGTGAGTCTGCTGCTCAACCGCGGGGACGCCAGCTTCGTCTCGGCCATCGCTTACCAACCTGGCGGCAGCGGCTCGCTTCCGGCGCAGGCCGTGAGCGCAGACCTCAATGGGGACGGCAGGCTCGACCTCGCGGCGGTCGACCGGTCGCGGCAAAGCGTCAGCGTTCTGCCCGGCGTCGGTGACGGCTCTTTCGCAGACCCGTTTCACTTCAACGCCGGCCCTAGCCCGATAGCGCTGGCGGTCGCGGATCTGAACCTGGACGGCAAACCCGACCTGGCGGTGGCCAACGGCTCCTACGGACTGAGCGTGGTGCTGCGGCAGGCTAGTGGGTATGCAGCGCCGGTGAGTTACTCAGTGCCAAACAACGATTTTCGGCGGCTCGCGGCCGGCGATCTCGACGCGGACGGCGACCACGATCTGGCCGTGGTAGATCCGACGAGCAACTTTGTCTACGTCTTGCTGAACGACGGCCACGGCGGCTTTGCGGAGCCGCTGCCTTATCCGGCGGGTTCGAGCCCGCTGTCGCTGGCGATTGGTGATTTGAACGCCGATGGCAAGCTCGACGTGGCGATCGCGAATGCTGGAAACGGCGTCGAACGCAGCTTCGAGACCGTTGCAGTTCTGTTCAATCTGGGCGGAGGCCAGCTCGCCGACCCAGTCGAGTATTCTGCCGGTGGGTCGCCGTGGGCGGTGGCCATCGCGGACGTGAGCGGTGACGGTAAGCCTGACTTACTGGTAGGCAATCATGATCACGGCGGCGTCAGCGTGCTAGCCAACCAGGGCAACGGTAGCTTCGGCGCTGCGGTAAACCACGCGGACGGGCTCGCGCCCGTTGCCGTTGGCGCCGTCGACCTAGACGGTGACGGGCAACTCGACATCCTGACCGCCAACGAGGGCGGCAACGTGAGCGTCCTGCGCAACCAAGGCGATGGAGCCTTCGAGCTCGCAGGCTATGCTGCTGGCAACACTCCCGACTCGGTCGCTTGGGGCGACTTCAACCACGACGGTCGGCAAGACGTGGTCGTGGCGAACGACAACGACAACGACCACAGCATCCGAGTGCTGCTGGGCGGTTGCTTCTGACTGTGAACGGCGGAAACGGGGTTCGACCTAGGCCCGTCGAGGACAACGATGGCGTTTTGCATCTAGCAGGCACGCGGGTGAGCCTGGATTCCATCGTGACTGCGTTCGACCTCGGCGCCCCCGAGGAGATCGTTCAGCGGTACCCGTCGATCAATCTCGCCTCCCCCTGGTGGCATGCGGGCAGGGCACGATTGCTGGCGCGACGAGCCGCGGGACAGTGATTCGCTTCGCGGCACACGAGACTTTAACAACGACGTGGTGCGCGCACTGCGCAGAAGTCTTCCGGACCTCGCCATCTCGTGGCCGTGGACGAATGGCTCGGTGCTCACGTCGGCAAAAAAGCGACCGAAGAGCACTACCCAATGCTGCACGACGAGTTTCTTGAGGCCTACTGGGAGTATCGCAGGCTGACGGATAGCCGTTGAGAGCCACGACCATTTCTTTCTGTTCTCTCCTGAAGAAGCTCAAGAGCGGCGAAGCAGACGAGCTCAACGAAAGCTTCAGCCGAGAATCCGGCCTGCGCGTCTCGAGAAAGTGATCTGCGGCCCTCTTGTCGAGGCGGAAAGAGAGCCTCCTGCCGTAGCGGGCAGAGGCGCTCGGTTGTATCCTTGAGCCCATGCATGCGTTCGACCTAGGCCCCGCTCCCCTCGTGGAGGATGACGATGGCGTTTTGCATGTAGCGGGCACGCGGGTGACCCTGGATTCGCTCGTGATGGCGTTCGATCTGGGCGCGACGCCAGAGGAGATCGTTCAGCGTTACCCGTCGGTAGACCTCGCTTCCGCCTACACCCTCATCGCCTACACGCTCCGCCACCGCGACAGCGTCGACGCCTACTTGGCTGGACGGGACCGCGCCGGTGCCGAGACAAGGGCCGACATTGAAGGGCGTTTCCCTCCTGACGGTATACGGGCACGATTGCTGGCTCGACGAGCCGCGGGGCAATGATTCGCTTAGCCGCGGACGAAGACTTCAACAACGACGTGGTACGCGCTCTGCGCAGAACTCTTGCCGACGTGAACATCGTGGGAGTCAGAGAGGCAGGTCGCGGAGGCCGACCGGATCCTGACGTTCTCGCTTGGGCAGCGGAGGAAGGCCGCGTCCTCCTCACTCACGACGTCACGACCATGACGCGGCACGCGCTGGACCGCGTTGCCCGCTGCGAAGCTATGCCGGGTGTGATCGCCGTGCATCAACGCTTGTCTATCAGCGTCGTCGTCGACGACCTGCTGCTCGTGGCTACGTGCAGCCTGCCCAGCGACTGGGCGGATCGCATCCACTTCCTCCCGCTCCGCTAAACGAAGGCGCGCACCAAACGCAAAAACGCGGAGCCAGCTCTCGCTAACTCCGCGTTTCGTTTTTTGTTGCGCGGGGAGGATTTGAACCTCCGACCTTCGGGTTATGAGCCCGACGAGCTACCAGGCTGCTCCACCGCGCGTCAGTTGGGAGGCGCAATGTAGCTACGGAGCGCGAAGAGTCAAGGATA
>Ga0164241_10000786_pt1 | contig 48049 bp, 40 predicted proteins | sample OricomyardsoilBY_FD_108780 | JGI IMG/M metagenome (GOLD analysis project Ga0164241, IMG submission 108780) | Backyard soil microbial communities from Emeryville, California, USA - Original compost - Back yard soil (BY) | ecosystem: Environmental > Terrestrial > Soil > Unclassified | place: USA... | reverse complement strand
CAGCTATTCTACTGCTCATTCCGCGTACGGCGCTATTAGGGGTGCTCATCTACTTTCCTATTATATTAAATATCTGCATACTATCATTAGCAGTGCGCTTTGAAGGTTCACTTTTAACTTCGCCATTGATGGTAATATCTTGTATTTATTTGCTCTGTTGGGATTATCATAGAATAAAGATGATTTTCTTCCGCAGCTCCGGTCCTATTTCGACACCGAAAATCATCGACAATAAATTCCCCTACCGCTTTTTCTCGGGCGTAATGGCATTCCTTGTACTGTTTGTATTTACCATAACACACGTATATGATATTATGCCGCGTAATACTTTAGCCGACTGCCAAACACAATGCGACGATAGTAAAAACCCGGGAGCATGTAAAATATTTTGTGAGTGTATCCACGTTAAAGGACAACCATTAGACAAGGCTTTGAATGATTACCACAAAGCGCTCAACAATAGGAGGAAAACCGATTAAGGTAGTTGGTAATTAAGCTCAGATTAAAGCAGATATCATTGAATCTTGTATATCTTTCTTAATTGAGCACTAACCTTTGATGCCTCTTCTATAATAATGTTTGGATAACCCAGTCGCTGCAAAACAGCAATGCCATTTTTATTTTTTAAAAGTCCTTCTTTTATCTTGTAGTCAAATTTGGGCAGCCCATCTTCCATTAATTCTTCAAACGAGAAAACCCTGCAATCATCGTCCAGAAGCTCTGTTAGCTCCAGGTCATGTGTAGATACTATAACAAATATTCCATTGCTTACAAAGTACGAAATAACAGCCTTAGCTGCCGCAATTCTTTCGATCGTATTAGTGCCTCTGAATATTTCGTCAATAATCACAAGATGGTTTTGAGATTTGCGTCTGAGGCAATTTTGTATGATATTACCTATAGAGATGGCCTCGGCCTGGTAAAAGCTTGTGTGTTCTTCCAAATCATCTTGTATATTGATGCTGGTAAACACATTTAGCAGGGGAGCCTGATAATAGGTGGAAAAGCTGGTATTAATAGTTTGCGCAAGTAACGCATTGATAGCTAAGGCTTTTACAAAAGTTGTTTTGCCTGACATGTTTGAGCCGGTTATCAATATGCCCTGTGTGCTATTTATTTGTATTGAATTTGCAACGCAATTTTCCACTAAGGGATGATATAGATCTTTGATAACAATCTCGGTATTTGACGAAAAAACAGGCAAGGAATAATGAGGCAAACCCTTCCTTAAGGACAAAACGGATACGGCGACATCAACTTTTGCAACTGCCAGATAGACCGCATGGATGTCGGCTTTGTGTTTATTAATAATATTAATAGAATAAATAAAATTCAATGGTTCTATCAACAAAAACATTTTAAACCACTCAGCAAAAAGATAGCTAATGTCGGTAGGATCGTTGTTCATCCTATTCTGGATATCAACAAAACGCAACGATTTTTTTAACCGCGAAACGGTTTTTAAACTCTGTTCAAAATCTTCAGTTTGGGCTATCAACCCACGTTCATATAACCACTCGCCGGTTTTGGTCAGCAAAGGAATTTGAGGTAGTGTATATGTGTATCTAACAACTCTGCTTTTGTTTATCAAATGCAAAACAACATTGGTAATTAAACACAACATGATAAGCAGAAAGTACACCTGGCTATGAACGATTGAAAAAGCAACTATCAAAGCAAATAATAACGGCAATCCTATTTTAATATAAAAATTTACCGCAGGGTCGAATATTGAGGTTTGATCTTCACTAAATAATTTGGGAAGGTAATAAGCATCTGCGTTGCCTAAGGTCATCAATTCAAGTTCGGCAAGTTCTCTTAAATCTTCATCCTCCTGAAATTTTTTAATGGATTCTTCTAAAACTGTGAAATCATTTTGGATAGTGTTTTCGCCGTATAGCAACTTATACAATAATTGTTGCCCGGGTTTTGAGTTGGTTCGGTCAACAAAACTAAACAACTCCTCTTTGTCCAGATCGGCCGATGATGTGTTTTCCTCTGTTCCCGAAAGTCTTAAATACGAATCAATATTTTTAAAGTTTCGTTGAGCTATTTTAGGGCTTGCCCATTGTGCCCTGATGGCTTCCAATCTTTTTTTCAGTTGCCTGCGTCTTTGAAAAAAACCAACAATAATTAATAAAACAACTAATGCCGATAGTATTAAAACCCCAAATATCATGTTTAAAAATAGGATATTAAATTTGATAATGGTATCCGCGCGTTTAAGCCATCTAAAAAAAAGCGCCAATAACCATCCATTACAAAAAATCCAAACCTTTATCAATAATATTTGTTCGGCGCTGTTGCTATTGCGTAACATAAAGGTTATAATTGTTGCAAAAAACCAATATAAAACATATGAAAGAATTATCTTTTGGCGATTACGCAGTATTTCTTATATACTTCGTCATCGTTGCAGCCTACGGTTTATGGGTTTATAACCGTAAAAAAATTGTCGGTGTATCCTCATCAAAGGATTACTTTTTAGCCGAGGGTTCCCTTACCTGGTGGGCTATTGGAGCATCCCTTATTGCATCTAACATATCTGCAGAGCAATTTGTGGCCATGAGCGGTAACGGCTTTACGATGGGTTTAGCCATATCAACTTATGAGTGGATGGCGGCAATCACCCTTGTTATTGTAGCCGTATTCTTTATTCCGGTTTATCTTAAAAACAAGATATTCACCATGCCGCAATTTCTGCACCAGCGCTACAACAGTACAGTAGCAATGATCATGGCGATATTCTGGTTATTACTATACGTTATTGTAAACCTTACATCTATCCTTTACCTGGGTGCTATAGCTATCCACGGCATATCAGGCATTAACTTCAATTTGTGCTTAGGCTTGCTTGCGGTATTTGCAGTAATAATTACCCTTGGTGGTATGAAGGTAATTGGCTTTACAGATGTTATTCAGGTTTTCTTTTTAATATTGGGTGGTTTAGTTACAACATATATTGCAGTTAATCTGGTTGCCGATCATTACGGTCAGAAAGGTGTAGTTAACGGTTTAACAATCATGTATGAAAAATACAACGACCATTTCCACATGATATTGAAACAGGACAATAAAAGCTACGGCGACCTTCCGGGCTTAACTGTGCTGTTAGGTGGTATGTGGATCGTTAACTTAAACTATTGGGGCTGTAACCAATATATTACCCAACGTGCTTTGGGCGCGGACTTAAAAACTGCCCGTGGTGGTATATTATTCGCCGCATTCTTAAAACTGTTAATGCCGGTTATTGTGGTATTACCGGGTATTGCCGCTTACGTTTTGTTTAAAGAACAGGTATTTGATCCGTCCAGCGCGGCCAGCGTTGGTGAAAACCCTGATAACGCTTACCCTGTGTTATTGAACCTGTTACCTAACGGTGTTAAAGGTTTGGCTTTTGCCGCGTTAACTGCTGCCGTTGTTGCTTCGTTAGCAGGCAAGGCAAACAGTATTGCAACCATTTTTACGCTTGATATTTACAAGAAAAAGATCAAACCTGAAGCTACCGAGAAAAACATGGTAATTGTAGGTAAGATTAGTGTTGTGGTAGCTATGGTATTAGGTGTGGTTATTTCACCGTTCCTGGGTATAGATAAAAAAGGTGGCTTCCAGTTTATACAAGAGTATACAGGCTTTGTATCTCCGGGCATTTTCGCCATGTTTATATTAGGTTTCTTCTGGAAAAAAGCATCGTCAAACGCTGCGCTTTTTGCAACAGTGGGTGGTTTTGGCATCTCGGTATTCTTTAAATTCCTGCCAAAGTTCGCTGATCTTGAGCCCTTAAAAAACACAGGTTTTTCTTTCCTGAATGCACAAAGTGGCTTATGGGAAATTCCTTTCTTAGACCGTATGGGTATTACGTTTGTAATTTGTATGATCGCTATGGTTGTCATCAGCTTAATTGATGCTGCACGCGGCAAGAAAACAAACGGTTTGGAAGTTGATGCATCTATGTTTAAAACAACCAACGGCTTCGCCGTGGGTGCGTTATTGATCATCGGTATATTGACTGCGCTTTATACTGTTTTCTATTAATAGACAACAAAACTATTAATTATAAAAAAGCGCCCCGGTTAACCGAGGGCGCTTTTTTGCTTTATCCACTTATTGTGCAAAACAATTGCGCTACATAACTTCTTTATTAAGGCAGCGTAAAGCAATTAATTTACGTATATACAGTATGCCCTATATTGCAGCAACATCTACAATCAATTTTCCATATAAAACAGAACAGCAGGCTGTAAAGGCGCAGGCCCACGCGTTATTTTCGGCTAACTTTCCGCAAACGGACCGGCTGATATTTGCTTTTGACAATACAGAAATACTTACCCGCAACTTTTGTAAGCCGCTTGATTGGTATGCCCAACCCACCACGTTTGAGGAACGTAATAATGACTATCAGACAATTACTCTGGAGTATTCCATAAAGGCCATTGAGGATTGTATCGCTAAAGCAGGGATTGTTAAAGAGGAGATAACGGATATTTTATTTGTGTCAACCACCGGCCTTGCTACACCCAGTATGGATGCGCTCATCATCAACTCCATGCGATTGAATCCGCATATTAATCGTACTCCTATTTGGGGCCTTGGCTGCGGCGGGGGGGTTTCGGGAGTGGCAAAGGCTAACACTATCGCTATCGCCGACCCGAATGCTGTAGTGTTGCTGGTAGCTGTAGAGCTCTGCTCGCTCACATTGATAAAAAGTGACTACAGCAAGAGCAATTTTATTGGCTCAAGCCTGTTTTCGGACGGTGTAGCGGCTTGTATTATTAAAGGTGATGCTCATACGACCGCGACACCCAAAGCGGCTTACGTGGCAGCCAGCAGCAAATTATACTATGACTCGCTTGAAGTGATGGGCTGGGAATTTAAGGATACCGGCTTTAAAGTTCTGTTCTCTAAAGATATCCCTACATTTATACACGAGAACGTAAAGCATGATATAACTGAGTTCCTGCAAAAGCAAAATCTGCAGTTAAGCGATATCAGAAACTTTATCTTTCATCCGGGTGGTAAAAAAGTTTTAGAAGCCTACGCCGATGCCTTGCAGGTTGAGGGTGATTTTTTACAGAAAACGCGCGAGGTAATGAACGATAACGGTAATATGTCAAGCGCGACTGTTTTATACGTTCTGGATAAATTTTTGAGCGATGGCTTTGAAGACGGATATGGTTTGATGATGGCCATGGGGCCGGGCTTTTCGAGCGAGATGGTATTATTAAAGCTTTCTAACAATTAAACAATGTATTTCTGGGTATTCCTCGCTTTCCTTATCACACAGCGCCTGTCGGAGTTGTACATAGCTCGTCAGAACGAAAAATGGCTACTGAAGCAGGGTGCTGTTCAATATGGGCAAAGCCATTATCCTTTTATGGTTGGTATGCACACGCTGTTCATCGTATCGCTGATAGTTGAATATAACTTACGCGACAACACACCTTTCAATTACTATTTCCTGTTAGCATTTATATTGGTGCTTTCTTTCAAATTCTGGGCGTTATCATCATTAGGAAAATACTGGAACACTAAGATATATCGCGTACCGGGTGTGTATCCAGTAAAAAAAGGCCCTTATAAGATCTTTAAACACCCCAACTATATGGAGGTGGTTTTAGAGATCGCTATTATCCCGATGGTATTTAACCTGTACTACACGGCCATTATTTTTTCTGTGCTGAACGCGGCAATGCTTTATGTGAGAATAAGTGTTGAGAACAAGGTTTGGGCTGATAGTGAGTAACTTCTGAAATAAAAATAAGTCCGAAATCGAACATTCGAAATCCGAAATCATCTCTTTACCATTTTATAATGCTGTATCCCCGCTTCTTCAAACTGCGGTCCCGTTTTTTCAAAACCCGATTTTTCATACAAAGGCATTGCATCAACCTGCGCATTCAGGTAAATGTAACCGGCGTCGGCAGGCAGATCATTCAGGGCGGCGGTTACCATCGTGTGCGCTATCCCCTGCCCTCTATGCTGCTTCAATACTGCAAAACGTTCCAGCTTATATCCGCTATCCGTTTTACGCCAGCGGCAGGCGCCTGCCGGTTCACCGTCAATAGTAGCTAAAAAATGGTGCGACTCCTCTTCGTGCTCCCATTCTAACTCAGGCGGGCAGTTTTGTTCAACCACAAAAACCTCGCGCCTTATAGCAAACACCGTTTCAAGCAATTGAGGGCTATTTACCTTGCTTACTTTTATCTCTTTGGGCTTTGGCATCCAGATAATGTTTTTTGCTTTTGTGTCCCGTTAACTTTAGATTGTGGTTCTCTTCTGCCGCATCAATAGAGTGTGTACATAAAATGTCGTCCTCACTTTCTGCAAGGTCAGACAGTTGCTCATAAAATTTATGCAACCGATCCAGTTCCTCTTCGGTCAGATCTTCTATATCGACCATGCGGTTACTTGCCCCGGCATGAGAAGCCAGCAATTCGTTAAGTTTTAAATGTATGGCTTTTGAATCTTTATTCTGCGTTTTCTGGATGAGAAAAACCATTAAAAAAGTAACAATGGTGGTTCCGGTATTAATAATCAGCTGCCAGGTATCTGAGTAATCAAATACGGGGCCCGTTATCAGCCAAATTATTATGATAGTCAAAGCTATCACAAACGCGTACGAGCTTCCGGTAGCGTTAGTGGCCCAGTTAGCAAACCGCTCAAATAAATTTTTTTTCTTTTTAGCCATAAATTCCTTTTTTGCTATGCTTAAAACTAAAAAAAAGCGCCGATGTTTTAACACACCGGCGCTTTATATAATTTATGGCTTTAAGGCTACAGTTTGTCTGTCGCGTTAATGCAATTAAGGTCTTCAAAAGCTACAGTTAACCTTTTAACAAAAGTCTCTTCTGCCTTGCGCAACCAAACACGCGGATCATAATATTTCTTGTTAGGCGAATCTTCACCCTCCGGGTTACCGATCTGCCCTTGCAGATAGCTTTCTTTTGATTTGTAGTAGTCTTTAATCCCTTCCCAAAATGCCCATTGCAAATCGGTATCAATATTCATTTTAATAGCACCGTAGCTTATAGCTTCGCGAATTTCCTCCTGGCTTGAGCCTGAACCACCATGGAATACAAAGTTGATAGGTTTTTCTTCGGTCAAACCAAATTTCTTCTTTACGTACTCCTGAGAGTTATGCAGAATAACTGGCTGTAATTTTACATTACCGGGTTTGTATACACCATGCACATTACCGAAAGCTGCCGCTACAGTAAAGCGCGGACTAACCTTTAAAAGATGCTCGTAAGAATAAGAAACCTCTTCCGGTTGAGTATATAAACGAGCGCTGTCAACGTCGGAGTTATCAACACCGTCTTCTTCGCCTCCTGTAACACCTAATTCAATTTCAAGCGTCATGCCCATTTTAGCCATGCGCTCTAAGTATTTGGCTGATATTTCTATATTCTCTTCGATAGGTTCTTCTGACAGGTCAAGCATGTGCGATGAGAATAAAGGCTTGCCGGTTTCAGCAAAAAATTTCTCGCCATGATCAAGCAGGCCGTCAATCCACGGTAACAATTTCTTAGCTGCGTGGTCGGTATGCAATATTACAGCAATGCCATAATGTTCAGCTAAAAGGTGCACGTGCTTTGCAGCTGATACACCACCCAAAATACAGGCTTGCAGTTTTGAGTTATCTAACGACTTACCCGCGTAAAATTGCGCGCCACCGTTTGACAATTGAATAATAACAGGCGAATTAACCGCTTTAGCAGTTTCCATTACCGCGTTAATGGTGTTTGTGCCGGTAACATTTACAGCAGGCAAAGCAAACTGGTGCTTCTTTGCCGCTTCAAACAGCTCCTGCACCTGATCGCCGTGCAGTACGCCTTTATAATCTTTTAAGCTCATTGTATCTAATTAAAGCCCGAAGTTAGCATTTTGAAGCGAAAAATAAGGACATACGACAACATTTTAGCGCCTTAACATGTTATACACCAAAAAAGAAGCTAATTGGTTTATAACGGCGCAAGTCTAAAATTTTTCGTTTCTTTGCATCAATTTGAAAGAGTTAGAAACAGATATGAGTTGGTTTAAACGAGAATCAAAAGGGATAATTACGACTACTGAGGAAAAGAAAGAAACACCGGATGGTATCTGGAACAAATGCCCTCAATGTAAAAAACCCCTCCACTATTCTGAACAGGTTGAAAATCAATACGTTTGCCATTATTGCGGATATCATCTGCGGATAGGCTCAAAAGAGTATTTTTCAGTACTGTTTGATAATAACGAGTTCACTGAATTGTTTCCTGACATGGTATCAGGCGATCCATTACAGTTTACAGATTCAAAAAAATATACCGACAGGCTTACCGAAACCCAGTTTAAAACCGGACTTAAGGATGCTATACGCGCAGGCGTTGGTAAAATCAACGGTCAGGACCTGGTAATTGCCTGTATGGATTTCAATTTTATAGGCGGATCAATGGGATCAGTGGTTGGCGAAAAGATAGCCCGTTCTATCGATCACTGTATAACAAACAAAATACCCTTCCTGATGATATCTAAATCAGGCGGTGCCCGTATGATGGAGGCTGCTTTCTCGTTAATGCAGATGGCAAAAACATCGGCTAAACTGGCCTTATTGGGTCAGGCTAAAATACCCTATATATCCTTATTGACTGATCCAACTACCGGCGGCGTTACAGCATCGTACGCTATGCTGGGCGATATAAATGTTGCCGAGCCAGGCGCTTTGATAGGCTTTGCCGGACCACGCGTAATTAAAGAAACAATTAAGAAAGATCTACCCAAAGGTTTCCAAACTGCCGAATTTGTACAGGAACATGGCTTTTTAGATTTTATAGTCGACCGTCGAGAAATGAAAGAAGAGTTAGGTGCGTTTTTAAAGATGATGAGTAACTGATCTTTGAAATTAGAAAATACTAAAAAGGCTTCCTGAAATTCAGGAAGCCTTTTTGCTTGAGGAGTATATTAGTTTTTAGTGTGATGTTACGCCAGGAGTAGCGTGATCAATATAAGGCATGTCCTTTATATAAACAGGATTTTTGCCTTCATTATGGAATGCCGCAGGATCAGATGATGGATAATCTGATACATCGTCATTGATGGGATCATCTTCATCCACCTCACTGTCATCCACTACATCGTCTTCTAATCCTTCGTCGTCTAATTCTTCGTCATCATCCTTTTCTGTATCAAATTCTTCTGCGGTATCTCTGGATAGATCATCAGCATCATATGCAGTTTCACTGTTCACATAATCTGATGGTTCGTCGTCATATTGATCCGGGTCGTATCCGGCTCTATTATTATTGATTATCATTGGATTATTTTTTAAAGAAAAACCATTCCATGAACGGCTTTTCATGGTCCTTAATAAATTATATACTTTCTGTACCTGGTTCATGCCCTACCATTCTTCCTGTACTACGATTGTGGTGCTGAGGTGAAAAATCCCCCCTCGCAGGTCCCTCTGCCGGAAACTCGTGCTCGTTAGGTGGAGTCACATCACTTTGCTCACTGTAAGAAGCATCGTTACCTGAATCTTGTTGCTGTTGCTCCCTTTGAGGAGTATATCCTGAACCTTCCTGTTCTGATTGTTTTCTTTCAGGAGTTTCGTCTGGTCTATTACCGTTTCCGGTATTTTGATTATTCGTTTCCATAGGTTTATCGTTTAATTACTGATTAAATAATAACTATAACCATGCCAATAATTATCGACAAAGGAAACTATTAGTATTTTGCGTGGGTGTTTACGACCGCCTTAAGAAGATTGTTTCGGATAAAGTTCCCGCAGTTTTTCCACTACAAAATCTACTTCTTGTGTGGTATTATACTTTGAGAAAGAGAATCTTACAGATGGCCGCGATGAACTGGCGCCAATAGCCGTAAGAACGTGGGAACCAATGTCTGTGCCAGAGCTGCATGCACTGCCACCTGACACGGAAATGCCTGCGATATCTAACTTAAACAGCAGCATATCGGCAATGTCCGTTTCGGGGAACGAAACGTTTAGTACTGTATACAGACTCTTGTCCGGCGACGTTTCGCCATTAAACTGAATGCCTGGTATATTGGCCTCCAATTGTTCAATCATATAGGTCTTAAGGCCTTGTATATACTGTTGCTTATCTTCCATATCGGCATAAGCCAACTCTAGCGCCTTTGCCATACCTGCTATGCCGTAAACATTTTCGGTACCGCCGCGCATATTGCGCTCCTGCGCGCCGCCATATATAAGTGGCTTTATTTTTATTTTGTGGTTGATGTATAAAAAGCCTACACCTTTTGGCCCATGAAATTTATGTGCCGCACAGGTTAAAAAATGAACTTTTAACTGGTTTAGTTTATGCGGGTAATGCGCCATGGTTTGCACCGTGTCGCAATGAAAGATGGCGTTATATTGCTCACACAAATCCCCTACTTTTTCAATATCGGTAAGCGTACCAATCTCATTATTAGCCTGCATTAACGATACAAAGCTACGCTCATTATTCTTCAGCAGCTCCTCCAGATGGTCAAAACTGATATTGCCCTTGTCGTCAACATCAACAAAGCTTAACTTAATTGCGCCGGTTTTTTCCATGGCCTCAAGCGTATGCACAACTGCATGGTGCTCTATCTTACTGGTTATGGCGTGCTTAATATTATTGTCGATAATACCGCAACGAATAGCCATGTTATCAGCCTCTGTACCGCTGCCGGTGAAGAATATCTCAGCAGGCGAAGTATGCAATAATCCGGCAACTGTTTTGCGCGCTTTCTCCACAAGCGTGCGTCCCTCACGGCCATGGGCGTGTATAGAAGATGGATTGCCGAAGTGGCTTTCCATTACGCCGCACATTACTTTAATAACCTCCGGATCAAGCGGTGTAGTAGCCGCATTATCTAAATAAACACGCATATTTTTTTAATGAGTGAATTAGTGATGGGGTGAATGAGTGATTGCTTTCAATCCCAAACATTCATCACAGATTCTTTTTATCAGTTATGGTTTTTCGGGCTGAGGCAGCAACTTTTAATATTTCGTTTCCCTCTCCCATTAATTTTTTTATTTTTTCGGTAGATATGATGTCCGTCTCTATCATAACTTCCATCCAGAAAACACTTTCATCTGCTTCCTCAACAACAATGGATATCTTTGAATGAAACTCAGCTTGTGACCTGGCACGGCAGGCAGCTCTATAATTAGATCCTACCGACGAAGATGACCTCAACAATTGTCTTCCTACTATTTTAGCTTCCTCTGTTTTTGGTAGTGATTGATATAATCGAATGTTATCTACAACAAATTTTTTAGTTCGATCACGGAACTTTTCCGCAAACTCATTTTTATCTATTCTATCCATGCCTCAAGTTATAAAAATCAAGACAATTTCAACAATCACTCATTCACTAAATCACTCATTCACTCATTAGCGCAGCTGAAGTATTTCCTTTATATCTGCAATTATCTTATTTGCCAGACCATTGGCAGCCGTTTCAGATTCGCTTTCGGAATAGATACGAATTATAGGTTCGGTGTTTGAACGGCGCAGGTGTACCCACTGCTTATCAAACTCTATTTTCAGTCCATCTATAGTGCTATAGTGCTGAGTTTTATACCGTTCTTCAACCTTTAAAAGCAGGGCATCGATATCCATTTCGGGCGTAAGCGTTATTTTATTTTTTGAGATAAAATAACCCGGGTATGAGCTGCGTAAAATCGAAACCTGTTTGCCAAATTTTGCAAGGTGGGTCAAAAACAAGGCTATGCCCGCTAAAGCGTCGCGGCCATAATGCAGCTCAGGATATATTACCCCACCATTACCTTCGCCACCTATAACCGCGTTTACTTCCTTCATTTTGTTTACCACATTCACCTCTCCTACTGCTGCTGCATGGTATTCTCCGCCTGCCAGTTCGGTAACATCGCGCAACGCGCGGGTAGACGACAGGTTGGATACTGTATTGCCTTTGGTGTTTTGCAACACATAATCAGCAACGGCAACCAGGGTGTACTCCTCGCCAAACATGTTGCCATCCTCGCAAACAAAACAAAGGCGGTCAACATCCGGATCGACGGCTATACCCAGATCGGCATTTTTTGCTAAAACTTCTTTTGAAAGCGCCGTCAAATTCTCAGGCAGTGGCTCCGGGTTATGCGGAAACTCACCATCTGGCTCGCAAAATAATTTATGCACGGTTTTAACGCCCAACGCATCTAACAAAGCCGGCACAAAAATCCCTCCTGTAGAGTTAACGCAATCTATCACCACCTTAAAATTAGCCTTCGCTATAGCGTCAATATCAACCAATGGCAGGGCCAGTATTTGGTCTATGTGTTTTTGCAGATAGCTATCGTCATAAGTTACCTTGCCCAAATCATTTACTTCTGCGTAGTCAAAATCGCTGTTTTCGGCAATTTCCAACAATTCTTTACCATTTGTATCGCTGATAAATTCACCTTTGTCATTTAAAAGCTTAAGCGCGTTCCATTGCTTTGGGTTATGGCTGGCCGTTAATATAATGCCCCCGCCGGCTTGTTCTAAAGGTACTGCAACCTCAACAGTTGGGGTTGTAGAAAGGCCGATATCAACCACATCAATACCTAAACCCATTAAGGTGCCTGTTACCAGGTTATTAACCATGCTACCCGAAATACGTGCATCACGGCCTACAACTACCTTTTTAGCGCCCCCGTTTTTAATGATCCAGGCGCCATACGCCGATGTAAATTTTACTATGTCAAGGGGTGTTAAACCATTACCAGCCGCGCCGCCTATGGTACCCCGTATACCCGAAATTGATTTTATAAGTGTCAAAATTCAAAAAATAGATGGTGCAAAAATAGAATAATTTAGACTATGATTTGCAGGATTTGATGATAAGGATAGTATCCATAAAATCATATAATCCGTTAATCCTATAAATCTTAGTTTATATTTGCGTTAATGCCAGATTATCTGCTACATCTTGATCAGCAATTATTCCATTTCATTAACCATGATCTGAGCAATTGGTTTTTTGATATGTTGATGCCGGTATTGCGTAACCGTTTGGTGTGGATCCCCTTATATATTTTCATTTTTGTTTTTTGCCTTTGGCGATATAAAAAAAAGGGGCTTATCATCATTATATTGCTTGCCTTAACGGCGGAACTTGCCGATTATGGCAGCGCGACCATCATAAAGTCTTTTTTTAAACGGGTACGCCCCTGCAATACACCACAGCTTACCGAACTGGTTCAGCGCGTTGATTGCGGCACAGGCTATAGCTTTCCATCCAGCCATGCAAGCGATCATTTTGCGGTAGCGGTATTTTTAAGCATGGTGTTTTATAAACGCTATAAATGGGTATTGCCGGTGAGTTTGATCTGGGCCGCCTCCATCAGCTTTGCACAGGTTTATGTAGGCGTGCATTACCCTGTTGATGTAACGGTAGGCGCTATTTACGGCGCATTGGTGGGTTGGTTGTTTGGATGGATCTATAAGCGATATTTTGCCAAAGCAGGTAATGTTTAACTTAATAACACGTCCCAATCAACCCCTATAATTGTCACTAACCCCCTTTAAGTTTCTAACAATCAAGGCATAAATTTGTTATCATTAAATAACTTAGCCATGGAAACAATCAAATTAGAGAACGGCATCACCGTAATGTATGTTACCGCCGAATCTTTTCCTAACGGCGTATTGGCAGCACATCAAAAGCTGCACTCGCTTATCCCGTTTTCAACCGAGCGCAAATACTTCGGTCTTTCGCGCCCCGAAGGCGACGGCGGAATAGTATATAAAGCAGCAGCCGAGGTACTGGAATCAGGCGAAGCCGAAAAATTAAACCTCGAAACCATCGTTATAAAAAAAGGCAACTACATCAGCGTAACCTTGCACGATTATATGAAGGATCTGACTGCCATCGGAACTACCTTTCAGCAAATGATTGCCCGCCCGGATATTGACCCCGAGGGCTATTGCGTGGAATGGTATTTGAGCGATAAAGATGTACAGTGCATGGTGCGGTTAAATGACTGATATTATTTTAATTTTATTGTCCGGTTTGGTAATAGCCGTTTGATATGTATGTATAGTTCATTTATACACTAACATTTAAAAAAACGAAACGATGAAAGATTACATGCTTATTTTCAGACACGAGAACGGCAGCAAAATAGCCTCGCCCGAGCAAATGCAGATTTGGATGCAACAAACTATGGACTGGCTTAATGGCCTTGCAGCAACAGGCAACTTTGCCGGCAAAGGCGACGGATTAATATTTGACGATGCCAAAGTAGTGCATCACGACAAAACAGTTACCAACGGCCCATTTGGCGAGATCAAAGAAACGCTTGGCGGATATGTGGTTGTACAGGCAAATAGTGCCGATGAAGCTGCCGGATTTGCCAAGGGTTGCCCTGTGTTACAAGGTGAGGGTAACACGGTAGAGGTGCGTCGACTGGCCAAAAACGATGGCGTTCATTCATAAACAAGAGAACACTTTGTGAACTTTGTGCCTACACATGGAGAGCAGAGTTAATATCATGCAGCAGCAGGAAATCATCCCCCATTTGTTCAGAACCGAATACCGCAAAATAGTAGCAGTACTATACCGGCGTTTCGGTTTTGAGCAAATGGAGACGGCGGAGGATATTGCCAGCGATACCTTTGCAACCGCTGCGCAAAACTGGCCCATAAACGGCGTTCCACCCAACCCGACAGCCTGGCTATACGCCGTAGCCAAAAACAAGGCGAAGACGGCAATGCAACGGAGCAATTTATTTGAAGGGAAGATATCTCCTGACCTTCAAAAAAATACTATTTTAATTGAAGATGAGATAGACCTGTCGCCGCAAAGTATTAATGATAGTCAGCTGCAAATGATATTTGCTATCTGTTATCCGGCCATTCCGGTCGAGGCACAGGTTGGTTTGGCCTTACGTATACTATGCGGTTTCGGCATTGATGAAATAGCCGATGCTTTTTTAACTAATAAAGAAACCATTGGCAAACGATTATACAGAGGGAAAGAGAAGCTAAGACAACAAAATATCCGTATTGAAATGCCTTCGGCAAACCAGACAGAGGCGAGGCTCGATACAGTGTTATTAACTATTTATCTTCTGTTTAACGAGGGTTATTACTCGTTAAGCCATAACACGGTGGTAAATAAGGATATTTGTTTCGAGGCCATTCGCTTATGCACCATGTTGGTTGAAAACCCCCTTACTAATAAACCGGTTGTTAATGCGCTGCTTGCGCTGATGTACTTTCACGCTTCGCGACTTGACGCCCGCACGGATAAAAACGGCGCCCATATTTTATATGATGAGCAGGACACGGCATTATGGGATAATGACCTGATAAGCAGGGGCGCTTTGTATCTGCATCGTTCAGCAAACGGAAATAATTTATCAAAATATCACATTGAAGCTATGATCGCTTATTGGCGCACCCAAAAAACGGACAGTAAAGAAAAATGGGAAGCGGTACTGGCGCTGTATGATAAACTATTGGCGATAGCATATTCCCCAGTCGCTGCTTTGAACCGCTCCTATGTACTTTCAAAAACCGCGGGTAAAGAACAGGCTATTGCCGATGCTGAAAAATTAAACCTGCATAATAACCTGTTTTACTTTATGCTGATCGGTTATTTATATACAGACGTGGATACAAAACAGGCACTGTTTAATTATCAGCAAGCTTTAAAGTTGGCTAAAACTAAAGCTGATATGGATCTTATTAATAAAAAAATCAGTTGCTTAGGCACGCAACTTTAACCTCTGATGTTTCCTTTTCGGACTCCCTTTAAAAAACCTTTGCCGCATTCAAAAAAACCTCTACTTTTGTTGAGCCTAAAAACAGCAAATGCCATCAAAGGAAGCCACCGGATCCCTGTTCAGTAAAATTGAAACCTACGGACACAAGAAAGTTGTGTTTTGCAGCGACCCGGACACAGGTTTGAAAGCCATCATAGCCGTTCATGACACTACATTGGGGCCTGCTTTAGGCGGTACGCGCATGTGGGCCTACAAAAGTGAAGATGATGCATTGGATGATGTGTTAAGGCTTTCAAAAAACATGACCTACAAAGCTGCAATATCCGGACTTAACCTGGGTGGGGGCAGCGCTGTAATAATTGGAGATTCCCGCCGCGGTAAAACCGAGGCGTTGCTGCGCAAGTTTGGCCGTTTTATAAAAAACCTTAATGGCGAGTTCATAACAGCAGAAGATGTTGGTACCAATCCGCGCGATATGGCGTATATCCGCATGGAAACCCAACACGTAACCGGTCTGCCCGAAACTATGGGCGGCAGCGGCGATCCTACCCCTATTGCGGCAATGGGCGTGTTTATGGGTATTAAAGCATCTGTGAAAGAGCTTTTTGGCACCGATAGCCTTACCGGAAAATCGGTTATCGTTCAAGGCATAGGCCACGTTGGCGAAAACCTGGTAAAACTACTGCGCGAAGAAAACGTTAAGGTGTATGTGAGCGATATCAATGAAGAACGCACCGGCTTTGTGTCAAAAAAGTATGGTGCGCAGGCGGTTTCCAATAACAGCATATTTGATATAGACGCGGACATTTATTCGCCCTGCGCTTTGGGTGCTACAGTAAATTCGCAAACCATTAAAAAATTAAAATGCGCAATAATTGCCGGTTCAGCTAATAACCAATTGGAGGATGAAGCGGTGCACGGACAAATGTTGCTAGAGAAAGGCATCCTATTTGCTCCCGACTACGTTATCAGTGCAGGGGGCGTAATTAATTGTTACTCAGAGTTAATGGGCTTTAGCAAAAAGCATTCATTACAGCTTACCGAGAATATATACGAAGCTACCCGCAACGTACTGAAACTTTCAAAAGCAGAAAATATACCAACTATACAGGCAGCAAATAAAATAGTAATAAAACGTTTAGCCGATATCAATAAAGTAAAATCATCATATTAAATAAATAATAAACAGGATCAGTCCTAAATCGTTCTTACACCATGTTAAACAGAAGGCACCTACGGGTAAAAGTATTACAGGCATTATATGCATATCATCAAACTGGAGCAAATAATGTAAGTCAGCATGAGAAAAACTTGCTTCAAAACGTTGATAAGGTATACGAAATGTATATCTGGATGTTATCACTTATTTCGGAAGTTATTGAATACGCATCAGCCGACGCCGAGGAGCGTGCACACAAACACTTACCCACCGCTGATGACTTAAATGCCAATTTAAAGATCCTGAGCAACCGCTTTTACACCTCGTTAAAACAAAATAAAGAATACTTAGCCGGTTTAAAAAAATACAAGGTTGAATGGAGTTTTGATCCCGAACTGGTTAAAGGGCTTTTTAAAGCCTTAAAAACCGCGCCCGAGTACGAAGAATATCTTCAAAAAACCGATGATACTATTCAAACCGATAAGGACATAATCAAATTCATATTTAAAAAGGTAATACTTAAATCAACTTTAGCAGAGCAGGTTTTTGAAGAGAAGTTTATTTTCTGGCCGGTTGATAAAGAAGTTTTACAGGCGCTGATCGCCAAAACCTTTAAAAACTTTGCTTTTGACGAGCCTGCAAAAAATAAATTAGCCGAAGTAACAGGCAATTGGGATGAGGACCGCGAGTTTATAGTGAACCTTTTGCAAACTACCGTTAAATACGATAAAGACTACCAGGAAATGATAGGCATTAAAACGCAGAACTGGGAGCCTGAGCGAATTGCGATGATGGATACCTTGTTAATGAAAATGGCAATTGCCGAGTTTATGAACTTTACATCTATCCCGGTTAAGGTTACTATTAATGAATATCTTGAAATTTCGAAGGAGTTTAGCACACCAAAAAGTAATTCATTTATAAATGGTATTTTAGACAAAATTTTAATCGAATTAAAAGAAGAAAAGAAAATACGTAAAACCGGCAGGGGCCTTATTGAATAACATGAAAAAGTTTTTTTTAATTTTACTTGCAGCAGGCGCTTTATCAGCCTGTAATAATGGGAATAAAAGTTCTGAAAACGCTGCAACAGACACAACTGCAACAGCTAAAGCCGACCCTGCAATTATAAAATTTAACGAAGAAAGCTACGATTTCGGCAAAATAAAAGAAGGCGAAAAAGTAACGCATGTTTTTAAATTTTATAATGGCAGCATGCAGCCTTTAATTATAACCAATGCCGTAGCATCATGTGGCTGCACTACGCCTACATGGCCAAAAACTCCTGTATTACCGGGCAAAGAGGGTGAAATTTCCGTTACATTTGACAGTGCCGGCAAACAAGGCTTACAAGACAAACAAATTACAGTTACCGCCAATACAGATCCTGCGCAAACCGTTGTGCATTTAATAGGCGAAGTGCTGGCAAAAAAATAAATCTTAAATAATGACAACAACTATTTTATTACAGGCAGGCGGGTTCAGTATACAAGGATTATTACCCATAGGGTTAATTATCCTGGTAATGTATTTTTTTATGATACGCCCGCAAATGAAAAAGCAAAAAGATCAGAAGAAATTTGCTGATGAGTTAAAAAAAGGCGACAAAGTTATAACCACTGCCGGTTTGCATGGCCGCATTGCTGATGTAGGCGAAACAACAGTAGTAATTGACACTGAACTTGGCAGTAAAATGAAGTTTGATAAATCGGCTATATCGCTTGATGCATCAAAAGCGTTAAACACACCGGCTAAATAGGGCTTAAAGCAAAAAGACTAAAGCGAAAAGCTAAGGCAGAATGCTTAAAGCGAAAAGCATATTTAAATATTAAAGCGGAAAGGGGGCTTATAGCTTTTGCCTTTCCGCTTTTAGCTTTCTGCTTAATATGGCAATAATAAAACTATCGGTAACAGAGCGCAGGCGGATCTCCGTTTTTTTTACGTGCGTTATACTGGCAATTTGCGCCTGGCTGGTAGTTGCCTTTTCAAGTACTTATAGCTATACCGCAAAAAAGGTAATCAGGTATAAAAATGTCCCTTTAAAACGCTCGTTTCATTCGCTGCAATCAGATACAATTGAAGCAGTTGTAAAGGGTACCGGCTGGCAAATGCTTTTTGCAAGTATCAATGAAAAAAGCACTCCAATAACTGTTGATCTGCGGTCGCTTGAAAACCATCCATATGTAGCGCTAAGTGCTCAACTTCCGCTCATCAATGCGGAAATTCCACGCGACAACCCTATAATTGCTTTTAACCCAGATACCTTATATTTTGATTTTTCAAATAGAAGTATAAGACGAATTCCTGTTAAGCTATTGAGCGCTATAAACTACCAGAAACAATTCTCCCAGTCAGACAATGTGATCATCCAGCCATCATACGTTACAGTAAGCGGGCCAAGTGGCGAAATAGACGCCATGACTACCTGGCCCACCGATTCGTTAAAAGCGGTGGATGTTAATGAGACAATAAATACTGGCGTTAATGTTAAAGCGCCGGCACAGGGTAACATCACTGTATATCCAAAAATAATACAGGTTACAGTACCGGTAAATGAGTTTACAGAAAAAACTATAAAGATCCCTGTCAAGATCATTAATAACACTAATTATTATAATATTAAATTAGTGCCCCAGCGGGTTGAGGTTACCTTTACTACATCGCTTGACCGGTATGCGGAGATAGATCCCGACCTGTTTGAAGCGCAGGTAGATTTAGAATATTGGAGAAAATATGGCTACAGCACCCTGCCCGTAAAAATTATCCGGGTACCCGAATTTTGCAAAATAGTAAGAATTGAACCTCGTAACATCGACTTTATTGTAAAGAAGTAATGTTGAAAATTGGTATAACAGGCAATATAGGCAGCGGTAAAAGCACCGTGGCAAGGGTATTTGAAATATTGGGTGTAAAGGTTTTTTATGCCGATGCGGAAGCCAAAAAAGCAATGACGGCCGACGAATTGCTTATAGCAGAAATAAAAACCGCATTTGGGGCTGAAGCTTATTCGGCAAACGGAGAGCTGAACCGAAAATATATAGCAGGCATAGTTTTCAAGAAAGAGGAAGAACTGAAAAAATTAAACTCACTGGTTCATCCTGCTGTGTTCAGGGCTTTTGATGAATGGGCAAAGGCATTTACCAATGAGCCTTATGTAATAAAAGAAGCCGCTGTACTGTTTGAAAGCGGATCATACCAATTCTGTGATAAAACTTTACTGGTTTCCGCTCCCCTTGAAATGAGATTGAAAAGAGTAATGGATCGTGACCATATCAGCCGTGCCGAGGTAGAAGCGCGCGAAGCCAGGCAATTTACTGAGGAAAGAAAAAAAGAACTGGCTGATTATATTCTGCATAACGACGACACCCAATTGGTTATTCCACAAATATTGGAGCTGCATCGTCAATTTTTACAGCTTGCGGGGGTTTAAGCACGACTATGATAATTGACGATTTTGTTCTTATTAATGAAAATGGCATCTATTGCAAATACGGCGATTTTTACCTTGATCCTAAGCTCCCGGTAAAAACGGCGGTCATATCACACGCCCATGCAGACCACGCCATAAGCGGCAATGCGGAAGTCTATTGCACTGCTTCTACCCGCGCCTTTATGGAGCTGCGTTATAGCCGCTACGCGGCAAAAGTTTTTAACATAGCGCCCTATCATACTCCGTTCAATATAAACGGCGTGCAGCTCACCTTTATCTCTGCTGGGCATATGCTGGGCTCGGCTATGGTGTTGATGGAATACAGTGGCGCGAAATACCTATACACCGGGGATTACAAACTGCAACCCGACTCGACCTGCGAACCAATAGAATGGGCAGAAGCTGATGTATTGATAACAGAAAGCACCTTTGCCGATCCGAGGATCATCCACCCCGATCCTGTTGCCGAAATACAAAAATTGAATAACATACAAAGCAATATTCTTTTAGGGGCTTACGCCACGGGTAAAAGTCAGCGGTTGATAAGGATGATAAGTGATTATGCGCCGCAAAAAAAGGTGTTGGTGCATCATCGCATAATGGCCATTAATAAAATATATGAGGCAGCTGGTTTTCCATTAGGTAATTACCAGCTTTACGGTCGCAAACTAATGAAAACGCCTGGTGAGTGGGTTTACATTGTTCCACCTTTTACCTTCAACAGCTACATACGGGCAACCGATGTAAAGCGCCTCTTCGCATCGGGATGGGACAGGCTGCAGGTTAACCGGGAGGACACCTTGTTCATATCAGACCATGTTGACTGGAACGATATACTTATGGCCGTAAAACATGTTAACCCTAAACAGATATGGACACTGCACGGCAATGGCAAATATTTACAAACTTATTTTGGTGACAATATTTTTGTTAAATTGCTTAACTAAAAAGCGTTATATTTTTAATACCACGTGCTTTTTCTGTTATATTGCCAATACTGTATGTTAAATATTGTCAGAAAAATAAACATATTTGTATTGCCGAAAGTTAATAAGTCATGCGCATAGACGACGAAATACAGAGTTCAAAATTTGAGGACAATTACCATAAGGTAGTTGTTAATATTGCTTATACCGAAGGATGGCTCAATAATACCCTGCGTTGTCACTTTGAGAAATACAATCTGACTAACCAGCAATTTAATATCCTGCGCATACTGCGTGGGCAATACCCAAAACCGGCCACTATAAATTTGCTTAAAGAGCGGATGCTGGACAAAATGAGCGATGCATCGCGCATTGTTGACAGGCTTATCCAAAAGGAATTGATAACACGCTGCACTAACAATAAAGACAGGCGCGCGGTTGATATCCGCATAAGCGATAAAGGTTTAGAAACGTTGGCCAAAATGGATGCCGAGTTTAAAACCAAAGACTTCCTGAAAGACAATCTCACATCCGAAGAAGCGGGTTTATTGAGCGATCTGCTTGATAAACTGAGGGGGTAATTGTGCTAAAAATCTCTCGCGTGCGTTTCACAAAAATAGATGATACAGGTGAAACGGATGAAACGCTTTTTTTTGTAAACATCTTATTTTCAACCATTTAATTTTTAGAGTGAAACAGTGTGAAACTACTTTTAAGTCAGTTTTTTTAGCTGTAAAATCCACTTAATTATTTGTTAATCAGACATTTGCAAAATAGCCAAATTTACGCTGTTGAGTGAAACGCTTTTTAGCACTCGCGCTAGCAGATTAAACAGCGTCTCCGCCCAATGTCATTATTTATGGTACAAGAAAGGAGAATTGTCATCTCGACCCAAGAAGAGATCTATACACAAGCCTGTCCTGTGGCTCAACTATGTATAGATTTCTCGCTACCGCTCGAAATGACAAACTCTCAACTTAATGACATACCCCCCTCCTAATTATATTCTTAGCCAGCTTAACAAACCTATTACTTGAATAATCAATTGTATTAATCTACATTTGAATACGGACTTCCCGGAATGCGGACTTTCCGTCTTTATGAAAGATCTTGCCTACTTAAATAAATTTTTTTACAAATATCGCTGGAGGCTTATTCCCGGGGTATTGTTTGTCATCATCTCCAACATTTTTGGCGTGCTGCCTGCGCAGGTTGTACGCGTGGCATTTGACCTGGTAAACGAGAATATCAGCACTTACCAGCTATTTTCCGGCTTTAACAGGCAAAGTATCATTTACGACATATTTGGCGCAAGCCTTTTACTGTTCGGGGCACTGGTGCTGGTTTTGGCTATTTTAAGGGGGTTGTTTCTTTTCTTTATGCGGCAAACCATTATACTTATGTCCCGCCATATTGAGTATGATCTGAAAAATGAAATATACGATCATTACCAGGCGCTTTCGCTGGCATTTTATCGCCGACACAACACCGGCGACCTGATGAACCGCGCCACCGAAGATGTAAGCAGGGTGCGTATGTACCTTGGGCCGGGTATTATGTATACTATTAATACGGTTGTGCTATTTATCCTGGTGATATATGCTATGCTCAGTGTAAATGTGAGACTGGCTATATTTTCGGTACTGCCACTGCCCATATTGGCAGTTATAATTTACTATGTAAACAATATCATCAACTTCCGCAGCGAAAAGATACAGGAACGTTTATCATCCCTCTCCAGCTTTGTACAGGAGAATTTTTCAGGCATACGCATCATGAAATCGTATGTGCGCGAAGCTTCTGTGCGCGAAAAATTCGCGATGGAAAGCAATCACTACAAAACCCACTCCATGTCTTTAGTGAGGGTACAAGCCTTGTTTTACCCTATAATGCTGCTGTTGGTTGGCCTTAGTAACGTCATTATTATTTACATCGGCGGTGTCGAGGTTATGAAAGGCAACATAACTCCCGGCAATATTGCCGAGTTTATAGTTTACCTGAGCCAGCTTACTTTTCCCGTGATGTCATTAGGATGGGTAACCTCGCTGATACAACGTGCCGCCGCCTCGCAAAAACGCATTAATGAATTTTTAGACGAAAAACCGGAGATCATATCTAAAGTTGACACCCCGCATAAGGTTGAGGGCTTAATTGAGTTTAAAAACGTTTCCTTCAAATATCCCGATACCGGTATTCAGGCGCTTAAAAACGTTTCGTTCACAGCTATGCCCGGCGAAATGGTAGCCATTATCGGCCGAACTGGCTCTGGCAAATCAACTATTGCCAACCTTATGCTACGCATGTATGATACAACAGAGGGCGAGGTTTTAATAGATGGAAAATCCATAAAGGCACTCAACCTTACTGATTACCGTCACCAGGTTGGCTATGTTCCGCAGGAGGTGTTTCTGTTCTCTGATACCATTGCTAATAACATTGCTTTTAGTGCTGATGTGGCAGATATGCCCGCCATTGAGCAAGCTGCACGCGACGCAGCTGTTTATAATAATATTATTAAGTTGGAGAAAGGCTTTGAAACACTAATAGGCGAGCGTGGCATTACCTTATCGGGCGGGCAGAAACAGCGGGTATCAATAGCGCGTGCTATTGCTAAATATCCGCAGGTACTGATATTTGATGATTGCCTCTCGGCAGTTGATACACGAACAGAAGAGGAAATTTTAAACAACCTGGGGCGAATTATGCAGGGTAAAACCAATGTTATAATCGCGCACCGGATATCAACCATTAAAAACGCCGATAAAATTTTGGTGATGAATAACGGCGAAATAATTGAACAGGGCACCCATGATGAATTGTTGAGCAGACAGGGGACTTATTTTGAACTCTACGAAAAACAATTACTTGAAGAAGAGGAGCCTGAGAACCTTAATTAGCAGTTTTTTGGGCTTTTTATGATAAATTTTCTAAAAAAGTCAATATTATTTGATTTAATACTTGCAGATTGAAAATTTATTTATATTTATGCCAATCAAACTAAATTACAATACTATTTTAACATGGGAGATTTCGACAACAGAGAGCGCGAAGAGGTTTTTTCAAAGAAGGTAAGAGCGGGAAAAAGGACTTATTTTTTTGATGTAAAAGCAACACGGTCAAATGATTATTATATAACCATAACCGAAAGCAAAAAAAGACTGGAAGACGGAGTATTTATTAAACATAAAATATTTTTGTACAAAGAAGATTTTGAAAAGTTTATTGAAGGCCTGAACGGAACAATTGACTACATCAAAGATCACCAGGAAGTTGTTGAAAAACGCTACGAATTCACAGAGTCGACAGAAACTGCTAAAGCGGCCGCCGACGAAGATTTCTCTTTTGATAATTTATAAAAGACCAATCACGCTAAACCAATTATAATCTAATGGAAAACCTGTCCGGTAAACGGACAGGTTTTTTTGTAATTATATTTGATGCCCTGAGTTAAAGACTGATATACCCGCAACAGCGGCTATGATAAAACCAATTACCACCAATACATATAGCGATATGATAATTATCACCATGATTCCGTTAAATTTAAAAAATGAATGCAGGCGCTGAAACGCTTTGCTTACCTCATCTGGGCTTTGAAAGTCAATACCGTTTTTAATACCACCTGCATAACGGTATAAGTGGCGTGAAATGACAAAGTAGATTACAGCTAATCCTATATAAAAGACTGATATAAGCCCGCCAAATGCCCCGGGAAACCCTCCTGAAGGACCGGCAAACGTCGATACCGCTGACATAAAGACACCGGTAAATAACCCGCCAAGTACCATGAAGCCCGAGCCGATAAAACCCATTATAGCTAAAAAATTAGCCCATTTACCTGATTGATGCAACGCGTATTGTGCATCAGGTAATAATATTAATCCCTGAGGTTCCGCCGGGTTTTGCGGTTCATTTGTTTCGTTTACTTCCATTGTTTAAAAGATTTAGTTTCCTAAATATAAAGCAATTGGAAAACAAAACAACTTTAATAATGCTATTTTATTAACAAATTCTGCATGGTGAGCACAGCTATGCTGAAGTAGATTACAAGGCCCGTTACATCAACCAAAGTAGCAACAAAAGGAGCTGAGGATGTAGCCGGGTCGGCGCCAAGCTTTTTTAATACAAGCGGAAGCATTGATCCCATTAATGATCCCCATAATACTACGCCCACTAAAGAAAAACCTATTGTTACTGCTACCAGGAAGGAGTTAGGGCCGTAAATGTCACTAAATTCACTGCGGATGGTTACCTGTAAAAATCCTATAATACCCAGCGTTACGCCTAACATAAGGCCCGATAGTATTTCGCGACGCATTACGCGCCACCAGTCGGCAATAGTGACCTCTCCCAGTGCCATAGCCTGTATAATAAGCGTTGATGCCTGCGATCCGCTATTGCCTCCGCTGGAGATAATGAGGGGGATAAACAGCGCCAGCACAACAGCTTTCTCAATTTCCTTTTGAAAAAAGCCCATAGCGGTAGCGGTAAGCATCTCACCTAAAAATAAAATGATAAGCCAGCCCACCCGCTTTTTAACCAGTTTTAGTAGCGATATATCTAAATACGGCTCATCTAACGCTTCGGTACCACCAATTTTCTGAATATCCTCGGTATACTCCTCATTAGCTATCCACAAAATATCGTCAACAGTAACTATACCTAACAGCACATTATCATCATCCGTAACAGGCAAGGCCACCCTGTTATTCATCCTGAATATATTGATAGCTTCTTCCTGCGGATCTGTAGCTTTTAACGCTATCAGCCTGCCGTCCATCAGTTGACTGACTTTGGTTGAAGGATCGGCTATTAAAATTTCGCGTATGCGTATATCGTCCAGTAAAACGCCCTTTTCACCTAAAACATATAAAACATCAATGGTCTCAGAGCCTTTGCCAAACTCTCTTATATGCTCCAGCACGCGCTTAACATTCCAGCTTTTTTTTACGGTGATGTAGTCGGGCGTCATTAAGCGGCCAACGCTGTATTCATCATAACCTAAAAGAGAAAGTGCCTCCCTGCGGTCGGCGGCAGAAAGATGCAGAATTAGTTTTTTAACAGCGTCGCCGTGCAGTTCAGAGAAAAAGGCGGTACGGTCATCGGGGGGCAGCTCATTTACTATTTCAGCTATTCTTTTTCCCGAAAGCTTTTTAAATATCCGCTCCTGCGTAGGGAAGTCAAGTATCCTGAAAACATTAACAGCGCGGTTGAGTGAAAGGGTTTCAATAAATTTAGACCCATGTTTCGGAAGTTCATCTATCAGTTCTTCAACATCAGATATATTGAGGTTGTTGAGGTAAACACGCAGTTTTTCATCGTTATTTTCCTCCAGCAATAATTCAATTTGCTCAACCATTTCTTCCATCATACGCCTGTTTTTACATGGGTTTTATTGCCTTGATCAATCTGCCACAAAAGTCGTTTATTTTTTCAAAAAACAAGGTGGTATTTTCTGTTATCTTTGCGCTTTCTTAGAAGAGCCAGGAATCAAGAAGCAGGAGTCAAGACCTTTCTTGTTTCTTGACTCTTGCATCTTGACTCTAATAAAAAACTATGGGATTACAATGTGGTATAGTGGGTTTGCCGAATGTGGGGAAATCAACACTTTTTAACTGTTTATCAAATGCAAAAGCGCAGGCGGCTAACTTTCCGTTCTGTACTATAGAGCCCAACGTAGGCGTAATTACTGTGCCCGATGAGCGGCTGGTTAAGTTAACAGAGATTGTTAACCCCAAAAGTATAGTACCCAATGTTATTGAGATCGTTGACATTGCCGGCCTGGTAAAAGGTGCCAGCAAAGGCGAGGGTTTGGGCAACCAGTTTTTAGGAAATATACGTGCTACCAATGCAATTTTACACGTTTTGCGTTGTTTTGATAACGACAATGTGATACACGTTGATGGCAGCGTTGACCCGATACGCGATAAAGAGATCATTGATACCGAACTACAGCTAAAGGACCTCGATTCAATTGAAAAAAAAATTCAAAAGGTTGAAAAGATGGCGAAAACCGGGGGCGACAAAGAGGCTAAAAAAACCTTTGAAGTATTAAAGGTATATAAAAACCATTTGCTAAGCGGGAAATCTGCACGCACGGCGCCTGTACCTGAAGAAGATCAGGAATACATTGCTGACCTTTGGCTATTAACTGCTAAGCCCGTATTATACGTTTGTAATGTTGACGAAGCAGCCGTAAAAACCGGTAATGCTTACGTTGACCGTGTTAAAGAAGCCGTTAAGGATGAGAATGCCGGTGTACTGGTTATATCGGCACAAATTGAAGCTGAGATTGCCGAGCTGGAATCATTTGAAGAGCGCCAAATGTTTTTGGATGACCTGGGACTGGAAGAATCGGGTGTAAATAAGCTGATTAAGGCTGCATACAAACTACTTAAACTGGCCACTTACTTTACTGCAGGTGTACAGGAAGTGCGCGCCTGGACCATTACTGAAGGCTTCACAGCACCGCAGGCAGCCGGCGTTATCCATACCGATTTTGAGAAAGGCTTTATACGTGCCGAGGTTATTAAATACGACGAGTTTGTAAAATACAATGGCGTTGAAAGCGCTATAAAAGAAGCCGGTAAACTAAATATTGAAGGCAAAACCTATATTGTGCAGGATGGCGACATTATGCATTTTAGGTTTAACGTGTAATTTTGATTTCGGATATCGGATTTTCGATTTCGGATTTTAGAAGTTTAGGAATATAGCCTTATAAAATTACTTCAGCGCAAATTCTGTTTTTGATTGCCGCTTTTCTATCGGCATTTGCATAAATTTTCGGTAGCAGGTGCTAACGTATTCGGTGATGTTAAAATTTTTGTCGTAAAAGGTGTTTACATCCGGCATATATAATATTACAAAATTGGTAAGCTCCTGCCCGCTGATGGGCAGATACTTGCCAAGGTTTGTTTTGTTAAAAACCTGAACTATCTGCTCCTCTTGGGCGCGCTTTTCCTTTTTAGCTTCTAAGGAGTTTTTGCCACTTCCAAATAAGTCGAACAGGTTCATTTTAAGCCCTCCTATCGGATTACCGCTTTTATCCGTTTGATAACGCACCACTTTGCTGCCCATAGGGCCAAGTAAAACGGGCATGGCAAACGCGCCGGGCGGAAATTCGATTTCCTTTACCCTTACTTCTTTAAGCATGTTGGGGTCGGGGGCAAGATAAGCCGTTATAACGCCCATGTCGGTTATCAAAACGGTATCCCGTTTATAACCCATACTGGTAAAGCTAAGTACGTCGCCGGGTTTAGCTACTATAGAGAAAGCGCCTGTAGTATCGCTAACGTTGGCAGCGCGGTTGTTAAGGTTCTCAACTGTTACCCCTCCTACAGGTATGTAGCTCTTTTGCTCAAGCACTTTACCACGTACCCTGCCCTGCGCAAAAGTCGCAACACAAAATCCTGAAAATAATAACAGCAGTATAAAAAACCTCATTTACCCATCAAAAGTAAATCAGATTTTATAAATACTGCTGCTACTTAACACTTTTTAACGTTTTACTTAAGCATGTTGATGCTTTTTAACCATGTAAGCATATTAGGCATCCATCTGTCGGGGGCCCATCCGATCAGAAAGCCATGGCCACCTTTCGGATATAGATGCATCTCGGTTGGTACATTGTTCTTGCGTAAGGCCTCATAGTAAAAAATGCTGTTATCAACATCCACCAGTTTATCATCGCCGGTGTGGGTTATGTAGGTTGGCGGAGTTTGGGCAGTTACCTTTAGCTCGTTGGAGTATTCATCAATCAGCGCTTTGCTTGCATCCTTGCCCAGTAAATTATTGCGCGAATCTTTATGCGTAACGCCATCCTGCATACTTACAACCGGGTATACTACAATGCAAAAATCAGGGCGAAGATTGGTATTGTTAGCGTTATCTATATACGCTTTCTGAAAATGTGTTGCTAACGTAGACGCCAGGTGCCCACCTGCCGAGAAACCCGCTATGCCTACCCGGTTAGCATCAATGCCCCATTTGGCGGCATTCTCGCGCACGATTTTTAGCGCTTGCTGGGCATCCTGCAGCGGCCCAATGGTTTTATCAACCATAAAGGCATCATCAGGCAGACGATATTTTAGCACAAAAGCTGCTATACCGTTTTTCGCGAATTCCTTAGCAGTACGCACGCCCTCGCCGCTATAACTTAATACTTTGTAGCTGCCACCAGGGATAACCACCACTGCGGTTCCGTTGCCTTTGCCTGTTTCGGGCAGGTAAATTTCAAGCACGGGTGTTGTTACCCTCCTCACCTGGCCACCGCCTGTATTGGTCAATGTCGTAGCTTTCGAGTTGGGGATAGCCCCTGTATATAATTTTAAAGTATCCTGTGCCTGCAGGGCAAGCGGGCATAATATTGCGCCTAATAAAAAAGCTTTTAAAAATTTCATATCGATTTAATTGGTGTACCAAATTAACATATTTAGCAACCAAACTTTAATTTTTTATGCAATAATCTAAATGGGTGTAGCCTGTATACAATGTATGCCTCTACATTAAAAAGCGTATACAACTAAAAGTTTTATAATTTGGTAATCAACTTGTTAAAAATATAATATTGCAAAATCTTCACGTTTTCTCTGCAAAAAATACAAGTTTTTGTATACAAAGTGTATACAACTTAAAGGAATACCCAGGAGGTTTTTAAAACAAAACACCCCACCCGGCAATACCGGGCAGGGTGTTTCAATATTAACATTTTTAGTAACTACTTATTCCTTCGGCCCCAGGTAGCTTGTTTTTAAACCACCTGTATCAACCACAACTTTTTGCAGAACCACAGCCGGATCAACAAACCAATATTTAATGGTGTGTTTGCCCGCAGTCGCGATTTTATGCTTTGTTGTTATCTTGCGGGCGTTGCCCAATACCATTTGTGTCCAATCGCGGCCGTCAACTCTTGAAGCAACGTCAACCCTCTGCGGCGCATCATTGTCAATTGATATGGCATAGAATAAACCATCGCCGCCATTTTTAAAATCAAGTGTATTACCAATAAACGCGGTGATTGAAACATCGCCTGCTTGTTTAACATTGATATCATATTCTAAATGCGGAGACGCTCCACCCGGTGTTGCTATGCGCGGCGCGGTTACAGGCATAGGCATCACACCAGATAATGTTAAGCCGTAATCAGGAATGATTGTCCAGCTTATGTTGTTACCGGCAACCGCTTTGGTATAATGTTCAGCCTCAATAGTAATGTGTCCGTATTTATCATTAAATAAACCATTTTCTTTAGGCGTGCTGCCGTCATGTTCAACCGGTAATAGGGCTGTATTTTTGGCACTATCCGGATTTAGTATTGTAAGCGCAGGCATTTTGTTAGCAACCGGCTGCTGCCAGTTATTGTAACCAATATGCTGCTGATCGGCCATATGGTTCCATTTTCCATCGGCAAGTACCGTATTATAGTATTTGCTTATGTCTGCATCTTTGGCGTAAAGTTCTTTTACTCTTTCGGCAGCTTTATTGGCCTCTACACCATTTTTTTGCTGCGCGTAGTACCTGTTTTTTGCAACTTCAAAATACATTTCGTTTAAAGTAGCGCAGGCCTGTATAGGGTAAAGCACCAATTCATAAAAAGAATCTTTATGTTCCTTAGGCATTATTGCTGCCAGTTTTTCGGCTTCGCCTTTTAACTTATTGTAATCAGCAACCACACGCGCAAACTCGTTATAATTGGTAAGGCTGTAAGTGTTCTGATCTAATGATTCAGGTTTACGCCTTTCATTATACCGGGTATAGCGGGTAAGCATGCTTGCTATTTCGGTAGCATGCTCAGCACCAAACTGCTGTTTAGCCCATTCAACTGCATACTGAGGCAGTTTGTTGGCAGGCCAGCGTTTAGGGTTCCAGGCAAAATCAAGGAAAAAGCTGATAGGATACTCCATCGGCTTTAAATCGCCCACGTTTACTACCCAAATTTGCCTTGCATTGTACTCATAAGCTAAATTCATTTGCTGCCAGGTTTTAGCTATGGTACTGGTGTTTAACCATTTGTAGTTACGCGGACCACCCACATAATCAAAGTGGTAATATATACCATAACCTCCTTTGCGTGGCTTGTCGGTTATGGCAGGCAACTTTCTGATATTTCCCCAGTTGTCATCACATAATAAAAGCGTAACATCATCGGGCACGCGCATCCCTTTGTCATAATATTCCTGCACCTCTTTATATAAGGCCCACACCTGCGGAACCTTTGTAACATCCTTCTTCATCACCTCGCCTATTATCTGGCGCTGATCCTTCACTATATTTTCAAGCAAGTTGATATTAGCGCCTTGTGTCATCGGCGCATCGCCGTCGCCACGCATAGCCAGGGTAACAATTGTTTCCTTGTTGCCCATGTTCTCTATGCCCTTCCGCCAAAAATCCTGCAGCCCTTCTTTATTTTTTTCGTAGTTCCATTCGCCTTTGCCGTAACGTTTCCACTCCTGCTGTGCGCGGTCCATTGGTTCGTGGTGCGATGTGCCCATTACTATGCCGTACTCATCAGCCAAAACAGGATTCAATTTATCATCATCATTAAAAGCGTTTCCCCACATGGCGGGCCATAGATAATTGCCCTTAAGACGTAAAATCAGCTCGAACATGTGTTCATAGAGCTGATGGTTAACACCGCCAAATTTTTCTTTTGCCCATCCCGAAAAAGCCGGTGCTTCGTCATTTATAAATATACCGCGATACTTTACCGCAGGGGTACCATCTGTGTGCCTGCCCGGCGCCACATAAATAGCGCTTTTTGTTTTAGGTGCAACATCAGCATACCAGTACCATGGCGATACGCCTATTTGCGAGGACATATCGTACACGCCAAAAATAGTTCCGCGTTTGTCGCTGCCTGTAATAACAAGTGCGCTGCTAACCCCTGGGAAAGGGTTCGCTACAGACTGCACCAGGTAGGTTTCCCATTTGCCTGCAATGCCTGCTACATTTAATTTCTTTTGCTTTACCAGCTGGTCTATCCATTGGTTTTTACCCAACGTGCCAACAATTACAATCTGTTTGCCTTTAGCAGTGCTTGCCAATACAGGTGTTGCACCGGTTACCGCTTTTACATCGGTAATAAAACTATTAACAGCCCTTTTAACACCAGGCCACTCATTGTCGCTCACCAATATTGGCGACGCATTACCATTTGCGGCTAACTGGAAATAACCCGCTCCGCCCTTTTCAGCCACATAACTTGTATGGCCCGGCCCTTGTGCCAACGCCACAACCGTAAGCAGGTTAAAGGCTATAAGCAACTTTGATTTTATATATTTTGTCTTCATGGTCATATTTGGTTTACACGCCGCCACACGCATATCTTTTTGTCAATTGGTTAAACAACACAGCGAAATTTCTTTAGAGCCCGTTTAATTTTACCCGGACAGGCGCCCCGGATTTGAATATAACCTTCGCAACTACATCGATAGAGTAGGTTATATTTTTTTTAGCCAGTACCTCGGTTAAGTAAAATTGTGAGCAAAAAGATATTTTATGCCCTTTGGTTTTGTTGAATAGAGCATCTAAAGTAAGTTTTTATACTTAAATTGAATAATTAAGGTAGTAACTTTTTTGATACCCTTTAGCTGTGCTGAGCTATTCAACGTCAGTTAACCCTTTCGCGGTTGGCGAAAAGAGCGGGCAGACGACCGCAGCAAGTTAAGTGGCTAAAACCTATTGCTTTTGTGTTTGACGGCCTCCCATTCGTCAATTTTTATATATTTGTTATAACAGCCTTGCGGGTACCGTTAAATGATCATTCAACGCCAGTATCGCCAGGTGCTGTTATTTAGCCATTAAAATTATTACTATGTTTAAATTAAGAGCAAGCCATTTTCTTCTATGGTTTATTTTGCTCATCGGGGTAGAAGGCGTAAAGGCGCAGAGCGATATTAATTTCACAGCTATTACGGCAAAAGAAGGGCTTCCTTCAAACACGGTTAACGCTGTTATTAAAGATAAATACGGCGTTATGTGGTTTGCTACCAGCAATGGTTTAAGCAAGTTTGATGGCAGCAACCTTACTGTTTACCGGCACGAGACCGGTAACCCGCGTACACTGCCAACCAACGAAGTATTATCACTTTACGAAGACCGGCAGGGCACACTGTGGGTGGGAACCAGCAGCGGCGGCATATGTTTTTATGACCGTAAGGCCGACTGTTTTAGTATTTATAAAACAAAAAACCTGATACCCGGACTTGAAAATCTTTCGGCAAGAGCATATTATCATGATCTTCAAAACAGATTATGGATAGGCACTTACGGTAATTTGTTGACGATTGACCTTAAAACTTCGCAAATAACCTCCAGGCCGGTTAGGCAGAACACAGGGAACGAACCGGGGTCGTTTGTTATACTATCAATATTCGGGGATAGCCGACACCGAATGTGGCTGGGCAGTAATAAAGGCTTGTATTTGTATGATAGGGCAGCTGATAAATTTAAAGGATTTGTACACAATGAAGCTGATAGCTATAGCCTTAGTGATGATGCGGTAAAGGTAATAACTGAAGACACGAACGGCAATATCTGGGTTGGCACGCAAAATGGTTTGAATAAATTACTCTCGAATGGGCGGTTTAAGGTATTTAAAGAAAGCCCGGATGAAGTTCACACTATCAAAAACAATGTAATATTTGCCCTTGGTTCCGACTCGTATGGCAAAGTTTGGGTAGGAACAGAAAATGGTTTAGATATTTATGATCCTTCCACCAACACATTTCAGCACCACACTACTAATGCCCGCGATATATTCAGCCTAAGGAATAAATCTATCAGGAGTATTTTTATTGACCCTGCGGGCATTTACTGGGTAGGCACGTTTAGGGGAGGTGTGTTTAAATACGACAAGATACAGGCACTTTTCGATCTGAAGCAAAGTAATTCATTTGACCCTCAGGGTCTTAATTCGCCATTGGTTAATGCGTTTGCAGATTATAAGGATGGCAGGGTTTTTTTAGGTACCGATGGAGGTGGCTTGTCTTTATTTGACAAATCAACACGTTTATTTAAACGATATCCGTTCAAAAATAAAGCCGACGGTAAAATCGCTGCTACTGTCATTTTGAGTTTATATAGGGACAACGCCGGCAATTTGTGGATAGGAACTTATATGGATGGACTTTTTTGCCTGGACCCCACTACAGGCAATTACCGGCAATTTACCGCCGATGGAAGCTCAAATAGCTTAGCCAATAACAATATTTCTGCTATAACACAGGATGGCAACGGCAAAATATGGATAGGCACCATAGGTGCCGGTGTTAGCGTTTATGATCCCGCTACCGGCAAGTTCGAATATTTTAACAAAAAAACAACTTCCGGGCCGCTCCCCCGCACACCTTTGAATGATTTTATTAATACTATAACCCGCGGACCTAACGGCGACATCTGGATAGGTTCTACCGGTACAGGAATAGCTGTTTACCATACCTCTAGCGGAAAAGTATCGCATTACAACAAATTAAAGAACAACCTGTCTGACGACATTATTCAGTGCCTTTACATAGCAAAAGACGGCAGTGTGTGGGTAGGTACTAACCAGGGATTAAGTTTTTTTGACGCAAAAACCAAAAAGTTTTTCACCTATACCGAAAAACAGGGTTTAGCCAACGGAAGTATAAAAGCTATTGTAGAGGACGATCGGGGCCTGCTTTGGATAAGTACTGATCGTGGTATAACTTCGTTTGACCGCAGTCAAAAAACGTTTCGGAATTTCACCAATGAAAATGGTGTTCAACAAGGTTCGTTTTTAAGAGGGGCGGGTATAAAAACCTCAGGGGGCGATATCTATTTCGGCGGCGAAGAAGGCTTTAATTTTTTCAATCCAGCCTCGCTGCCTGACGCATCGGCACCGGCCCGGGTATTGTTTACCGATCTGAAAATAAATAACGTTACTGTTGTGCCCGGCGAAGACGCAGCTATACAACAGCAAATAGGCATTAGCAAAGAGATACACCTAAAATATGGTCAGAATTTTTCAATAGGCTATGTAGCATTAGACTATACGTCGCCAATGCAAAACCACTATGCCTACAAATTAGAGGGCTTTGATAATGATTGGAATTATGTACGCAAAACAAGGGTAGCCAATTACACTAATATAGACCCGGGAGAGTACATTTTTGAAGTTAAAGCCGATAACAACGACAAGTTTTCTAACAATGTTATCTCGTCTATAAAAATTGTTGTTTCGCCACCTTTTTGGCGAACCAATTTTGCATATTTTGTATACGCAGCATTATTTTGCTTGCTGATATTTTGGATAAGGCAACGGGGTATTAACAAACTGAAGCAGCGGTTTGCACGTGAGCAGGAAGATTTGCGGGTTGAACAATTAATTGAAACAGAACGAAGGGAAGCTGCACAATTACATGAACTGGATAAGGAGAAAATTCAGTTTCTTACCAACCTTAGTCATGAGTTTAGAACCCCTATATCCCTTATCGCCGCGCCTGTAGAAAAATTGATTGGCCAAAAACTGGGTAACGATGTTAACGACGAACTTAATGTTATAAACAGAAACATAAGGCGTTTGCTCAATTTGGTAAATCAGTTATTGGATTTCCGGAAAATGGAAGAGCATCAGCTTAAACTAAACCTGGCCGTTGCTGATGTTATTACGTTTATAAACGATACCGCTGAATCATTTAAAGACATCGCCACAAAAAAGCAAATATCACTTGAAATAAAAAATTCGCGCCCCCATTGGCAAGCATGGTTTGATCAGGATAAATTAGAGCGGATAATTTTTAACCTGCTATCTAACGCGTTTAAGTTTACTCCGGCCGACGGATTGATCACTATTGAAACAGAAGTGAATGAAAACGCCGTGATCCCTTATCTTACCATTACAGTATCAGACACCGGAGTAGGCGTTCCGGAAGGGGACCTAACAAACATTTTTGGCCGCTTTTACCAATCCGAACAGCCATCCTACATCCTTAACCAGGGTACCGGCATTGGCTTATCCATCATAAAAGAGTTTGTTGAACTTCACGATGGCAATATAGTAGCTACGCTTTTACCGGAACGGGGAATGCGCTTTGTAGTTGAGCTGCCGTTAAAGCCACATGTGGAAAAGGCTGACTTAAATGTCGTTGCAAAGGACGACCTACAATTACCTGTGCCTGAGTTGGCAGATAAAGGACTAAATGGGCACTCAACGACTACCAACGACGTCGTCCGTATCCTGCTTGTGGAAGATAACGACGAGTTTCGCGGGTATCTTGTTGAACATCTGCAAAAACATTACCAGATCATTGAAGCGAGTAACGGTAAGGAAGGTTGGCAAAAAGCGCTCTCTGCGCATCCGCAGTTGGTGGTGAGCGATGTAAGCATGCCCGAAATGAACGGTGTTGAACTAAGTAAAAAATTAAAAGCCGACAAACGTACACGCCATATCCCGATAATATTGCTTACTGCAATAAATGGGGAGGACGAACAGCTTAAGGGCCTTAACGCCGGCGCAAACGATTATTTGACCAAGCCTTTCAATTTTCAGATACTGCATGCCCGCATAAGCAACCTGCTCGAGTTAAATAAGAGCTTAAAAGATACTTACTCAAAACAGATCCACATGGTGGCTGAACAACCGCCGGAAACAGAATCAACAGACGTAAAATTGCTGAACTCGTTGATAGCGTTTATGGAATCGCGCCTTAGCGATCCGAACTTATCTGTTGAAGAGTTAAGCAAACATGCAGGTATGAGCCGTGGCTCATTGTATTACAAACTGATTGAATTAACCGGCCTCACCCCTATTGAATACATGCGATCTGTTAAACTGGAAAAGGCGGCCGCGCTACTACAAACAAGCGACTACAATGTGGCACAGATAGCTTACATGACCGGCTTTGGTACGCCAAGCTATTTCTCGCGCATGTTTAAAGGAAAATTCGGGGTGCTGCCATCGGAGTATCTGAATGATAAGCGGGGTAAATAACAACCCAACAAAAAAGGCTGCCTTTTACAGAGCAGCCTTTCTTTTATTGAATGCCGGTTTTATTTATAAAACCTGTCGTTCCATTTAAGTTCGTTGCGTAACTGGTCAATGCGGGTGTCTTTTCCTATTCGTATAAACTCAACACCTGCAATTGATGCAAAATCATACAGATGCTCAGCAGTCAAATTCTGGCTGTAAGCGGTATGGTGCGCGCCACCGGCGTAGATCCATGCAGCGCAGGCTGTTTTCATATCAGGCAATGGTTTCCAAAGCACGCGTGCCACAGGCAGGTTAGGCAATTCGTTGGTCGGTTCAACAGCTTCAACCTCATTAATTAACAAACGGAAACGGTTACCCATATCAATTAACGAAGCATTAAGCGCCGGTCCGCCGGCTACATTAAATACCAAACGGGCAGGATCTGCCTTGCCGCCAATACCTAAAGGATGCACCTCTAATGTTGGTTTGCCGCTTGCCAGTGATGAATCTACCTCTAACATATGCGATCCCAAAACCAATGAATTGCTCGGATCAAAATGGTAAGTATAATCTTCCATAAATGCGTTACCACCTGCTAAGCCGCTGCCCATTACTTTACAGGCGCGTACCAAAGCAGCTGTTTTCCAGTCGCCTTCACCGGCGAAGCCGTAACCGCTTTCCATTAAACGCTGCGCTGCAATGCCAGGCAGTTGTATCATACCATGCAGGTCTTCAAACGTATCGCTAAAGCCTTTAAAGTTGCCTGCCTCAAGGAATGCACGCAGGCCCAGCTCTATCTTAGCAGCATCATATACCGATTGATGCTTCGCTCCGCCTTTGCGCAAAGAAGCATCCATATCGTACGTGGCTTCATACTCTGCTATAAGTTCATTAACCTGAGCATCGGTTACGTTATTAATTACAGCTACCAAATCACCAACGCCGTGTGTGTTTACAGAGAAACCAAACTGTAATTCAGCTTCCACCTTGTCGCCATCAGTAACTGCAACATAACGCATGTTATCGCCAAAACGAACAAATTTCGCGCCCTGCCAATCGTGCCAGGCGGCGGCGGCGCGAGACCAGCTGCCAATTTGCTCAGCAACTTCTGCTTCCTTCCAGTGGCCTACTACCACTTTACGCTCCATACGCATGCGCGATACCATAAAGCCAAACTCACGGTCGCCATGGGCGCTTTGGTTAAGGTTCATGAAATCCATATCTATTGAATTCCACGGAATGTCTCTATTAAATTGGGTATGCAAATGCAGCATAGGTTTTTTAAGGATACCCAAACCACGGATCCACATTTTAGCAGGCGAGAACGTGTGCATCCAGGTAATTATACCAATGCAATTTGCAGCGTTATTGGCTTCGGCTATGGTATTATATATCTCGTCTGTACTTTTAACAACGGGCTTATATACCACTGTTACCGGTATTTGACCGGCCGTATTTAAACCCGCGGCAATTTCTTGTGAGTGTATTGCTACCTGTTTAAGTGTTTCTTCACCATACAGGTCCTGGCTTCCGGTTATAAACCAGACTTCTAATGTTTTTAAATCGATCATTTTATATATTATTTTTTATCGGGCGATATTGAATGTCAGTCAGCTGTTTAGCTTTGGCCGTAGTAAGAATCGGGCCCATGTTTGCGCTGGAAATGTTTATTTATTAACGTGTCTTTCAGTTTTGGTGCCTGCGGATTGATCATTTCGGTTAAATAAGCCATTTGCGCAACTGTTTCTAAAACAGCGCTGTTATAAACCGCCTTACTTGCTGTTTTACCCCAGGTAAACGGTGCATGGTTACCAACCAGTATCATCTCTACTTCTTTATAATCCAGATTGAATTTTTTGAAATGATTCATTATCTGGAAACCGGTTTCGTACTCGTAGTTACCTTTTATCATTTCGTCGCTCATTGGCGGCGCGCAGGGTATATCGGTTGTTAAATGGTCAGCATGTGTGGTACCAAAAATCGGGATGTCTCTTTGTGCCTGTGCCCATGCAGTGCCGTATGTTGAGTGCGTATGCACAACGCCACCTATAGTATCCCAGTGTTTGTAAAGCACCGCGTGTGTTTTGGTATCAGACGATGGCCTTAGCTTTCCTTCAACTGTATTGCCGTCAAAGTCAACTATCACCATGCTATCAGGCGTAAGGTCCTCATACGGCACGCCGCTGGGTTTAATGGCAAATACACCGGCGCTTCGGTCAACAGCGCTTACGTTGCCGAAGGTAAACAAAACCAAGCCCAATTTTGGAAGCTGCATGTTAGCCGCGTAAGCTTCCTCTTTTATATGCTGATAGGTACTCATGCTGAAATGGATTGTTCTATTTGCCTGGTTTGGAAAGTTATAAAATCGCCAAGGCCTTTATATTGCTTATAACGTTTAGCGTATACCGCGCTAAGTTCGGCGTTTGGCTCATAAACCACATCAAATCCGCCACCCATAGCGTTCATTGCATCTTGTACATTATCATGTAGTTCTGCAACTACGGCTGCAAACATCGCAGCTCCCAGTGCACAGGTATGCGTATGCTGATGTATTTTGATAGGCATGCCTATTATATCCGCCATCATTTGCATAATGAACGCTGATTTTTTTGCTACACCGCCAATGCCTATCAAGCCCTTAACCGGTACACCCTCATCTATCATCCGCTCAACAATGCTTTTGGCGCCAAAACAGGTGGCCTCGGCAATTGCCCGGAAAAAGCGCGGCGCATCTGTACCCAGATTTAACCCAATAATAGCCCCCTTAAGCGACTGATCAGCATCAGGGGTACGCCTGCCGTTAAACCAATCAATTGCCAGTTCATTAGTTTCCTCAATAGGCAACAAAGCAGCCTGGCGACTTAATTCTGGAATTATCTCTTCAAAAATTTCGTTTTTTAATGCTTCAGCGGTATCCTCATCAATAACCTTTGAGCTGCTAAGCAGGTTATTTAAAGGCCATGATACAATGTTTTTAAACCATGCGTAGGTATCGCCAAAAGCTGATTGGCCCGCTTCTAAACCCGCCATACCCGGTATAACCGATCCATCAACCTGCCCACATATACCTGCAACCAATTTATCCTTCATTTCGGCATTAGGTGCAACCAGTATATCACAAGTTGACGTACCCATAACCTTGCTCAAAAAGTAAGGTTCAATTTGGCCACCCACGGCACCCATGTGCGCATCAAACGCGCCAACTCCAATTTTAACATCAGTGGGAAGACCGAGCTTAGCTGCCCATTCTGCGCTTATGTTTCCTACCGCCACATCAGAGGTGTAAGTATCTCTGAAAAGACGGGAAGCAAAGCCAGCCAACAAGGGATCTAAAGTTGAAAAGAATTCATCGGGCGGCAATCCGCCAAATTCTTCGGCCCATAAAGCCTTATGCCCCGCTGCGCATCTGCTTCTTTTTATTTTTGATGCATCATTACCGCCGGTTAATACAAACGGTATCCAGTCGCAATGCTCCACCCACGAGTAGCAAGCTTTCCGCACCTGTTCGTCAACACGTATAATGTGTAGCAATTTAGCCCAAAACCATTCAGACGAGTAAATGCCTCCAACGTATTTTAAGTAGTTAATATCAAATTTTGTAGCATGCTCATTTATCTGGGCAGCCTCTTTAATAGCTGTGTGATCCTTCCACAAAATGAACATGGCATTTGGGTTGTTTTCAAACTCCGGGGTGAGGGCCAAAGGCGTTCCGTTTTTATTTACGGCTATAGGTGTGGAGCCTGTTGTATCAACAGATATACCCCGTATGTTATCAGCAATGGCTTTACCGCCTGCCTTATTTATAGCATCCTTAATAGTTATTTCAAGGCCCTCCAGGTAGTCAAGCGGATGTTGCCTGAAAACGTTTTTGGGCGCGTCGCAATACATTGCTTTTTGCCAGCGTTGGTAGTAATGAACAGACGATGCCAATTCTTTTCCGTTAGCGGCATCTACAATTATAGCGCGCACAGAATCGGTGCCATAATCAACACCAATTACATATTTATTAAGTTCCATAGATGGTTAAAATTCGTGTCTAAATAACACTTAATTTTTTATAAAATAAAATATATTTCCAAACATTAGTTGGGCTAAAGCCCATAAAACTATGCTGTAAGATTATCAGGATTGGGTATGAAATTTAAAAAGGCTTGAAACTTAGCATAGTAATTCTGCATGTTTAGCTGGTAATAATAAGCACCGCGTTTTGATCCCGTTTTATCCTTGTCCTGCAACTTTATTAACAACTTGGTGGCTAACACCCGCTTGCTAAAATTACGTTTATCAATTGTGGTATTGTAAACACTTTCATACAAATTTTGAAGCTGTGGGATGGTAAACTTGGGCGGCAAAAGTTCAAACAAAATGGGGTGAAGCGCCGCTTTATAGCGTATGCGTTTACGTGCCATTTCAACCATAGCGGGCTGGTCAAATATTAATTTGGGTATCTTTTTTAACAGAAACCATTCCGCATGATAATCGTGGCTTATCTGCTTCTCGTACTTTGACGTGTCTATCAGGGCAAAATAGGCAACCGATGCCGTACGCTCTTTAGGGTCGCGGCCCGGATCGCCAAAAGTGTGTAATTGTTCCAGATATACGCCATCTAAGCCGGTTAGTTGTTTCAGAATGCGATTAGCCGATTGGTCAAGGCTTTCATCGGGCTGTACAAATCCGCCCATTAAACTCCAGTTCCCCTTCTCGGGTTCAAAACCTCTTTGTATCAATAGTATTTTTAATGATTCGCCGTCAAATCCAAAAACTATGCAATCTACCGCTAATAATAAACGTGTTTGGTTATAATATTTCTGCATTCGTTTTAATTTTATGGCTAAGTGTCAAATATAAAAAATACGCGCTTATTATAATTTATTTAAATATAGGTTAGCTGCTAATTTTTAGAGAAGAGCTTGCCCCGCATAACGCCATTTAATAACAAAAAACCCGCCCCTAAATGGGGGCGGGTTTTAAACTATCTTAATCTTTAGTTTAGATTAATTGTAGCCATTATTTTGTGGATACTTAGGTCCTGTTAATACAGCATCAATTAAACTTTGAGGTATAGCACGGCGCATATACTCGTCCTTAACATTATCAAAACTTGTACTTGCTGTTGCCGCTTTATACATTTTAACACGACGAACCAGATAACGTGTTCTTGAAAGATCATACCATCTGCGTTGGTCGCCAAATAACTCGCGGCTATACTCGTCAAGTATCAGATCTAAACCATTTAATGGCGTACCGTATGTTCTATTGTATGGAACAGCCAATTGAGCCAATTCTGTAACACTTAACTGGTTTGCTGCAATGTTAGCCGCGTTAGCTGCTGTCATGTTGGCGGTTGTTACCCTGAAAGCATGTTTTGGAATACGGTCGCCATCTGCAGGATTGCGATAAGCAGCGCGGGTTCTCAATACGTTCAATGAAGCAGCCGCCTTCGCTAAGTCGTTTAGCATATAGTTGGCTTCGGCGTTCATTAGGTAAACTTCAGAAAAACGCAGCATAACGATAGGGCGGGCAGACTTGTCATTCAGCCTGGTACGTCTGGTATCATCAAACTTTTTAACAGTTGGCCAGTGTAGCTGGTTTATTTGATTAGGTTCAACAATAAGTCCCTTAAACGCATCTCTCCTTGCCATAGTTACATCGCGGTCAGTTATTAATATAGCTGTATCGCCATCAACCGGAACATTATATGATGTTTCCGAGAAATTACTTATACGAGCCAGTACTCCTTTCGAGGTTCCGGTGCTGTTAACGCCAGACACGTTAGATGCATTTGTCATCCAGAAAGTTTGGAAAGTAGCATCAAAACGGCTGTCCTTGATTTGACCGGCAGGCCAAAGCGTACCATAAAGATACGGTCCGTTTGGAGCAACACGTGCATACGGACGACCGTTATAATTGTCGCGCACCATGGGTTTTTTGTTGGTGCTAACTATCTGCGGCACGTCATCAATACCTGCATTATTATCAACACCGGCATTAGCTATATAATCCCAACGCCATACAACATACAGGAAGTTGATACCCCAACCGCCATCACCTTGTTGTTTGTAGTTGGTATAATTCTCGTCAGAACCACCCAAGCCGTAGTCAATCAGGAACATGTTTTCTTTACCGTAATCATTTTCAACTTTATGTTCATCCGCAAAGCTCTGCCACAGGTCAAGACCATAAGTGCCTTTATTAGCAATAACTTCGGCAGTAAGGTCAGCAGCTTTTTGGAAATCGCCGGGTTGGGCTACTTCTGTCAAATAACCGCGGGTTAGATAGGCTTTAGCTAAATAAGTTTTAGCCACGGCAGCTGTTGCTGATTTGCCCACACCTGCTCCCGAAAATGGGTTGTCAGATGTAATTGTGTTGGGTAATGAGGCGGCGGCATCTGTAAAATCCTTAATTATCTGATCATAAAGATCTGATAATTTCGCAGGAGCATCAGCAGTTGTAGCAGCATCAATAAAATCAAGGTGCAACGGTATACCGCTCTTCTCTGTAGCGGTTGTTCCGCCATAGGTTTGCACAAGTTGGAAATACAACCAGGCGCGTAAAAACTTAGCCTGAGATATGTATTGCGCCTTTTGTGTGGCAGTTATATCATTTGCCAGGGGAGCAAATTTTAATACACCGTTCAGCGTGTTAATGTCTGCCCAACGACCGTCAAACCCGGGAGTATTTGAACTATTAAGGCCGTTGTAATTTTCAAATGCCAGGGCAGTTGAATTACCTGACGAACCTTGACGGCCCTCGTCTGTACCCACCCAGAATAGCGTGGACTCGCCGCCTGAAAAATCCCTGATATCACTATATACACCTATTATACCGGCAACAATACCGCCACCTGTTTGGAAATAATCAGGGTATAAACCAGCGCGTGGCTCTTCAACCAGGAGTTTTTTGCAGCTTGATACTGTACCTATTACTGCCAAACCAGCAAGTACTATACCCGTTTTTTTAAATATTTTCATGTCTTTCTCTCCTTTAAATTAAAATCTTGCGTTTATACCTAAATAAAACTCGCGTCTTTGAGTACCGGCGTTAAGTCCGACAGCACGGCCACCCTGATTAGGATTACCCGGGCCACCAATATTTCCACTTGTGCTGGAAGGAACCGGAGTTACAGGACCTGACTCAGGATCAGTAACTGAGAAACTGTAGTTACTTACAGGTGAGTAGATAACGAACGGATTGGTAACATTGGCATATATTCTTAACGAAGATAAACCGATCCGTTTAACCACGTTTGAAGGTATATTGTAGCCTAAATTAAGCGATTTTGCGCGTATAAACGAACCATCATAATATTGCAGTGTTGAGTAATATTGGCTAAAGAACTGGTTGTTTGGCATTGGGAACGCGTTAGTAGGATTACGCGGAGTCCAGTAGTCAATAACCGGTTGATTATGGCGGCCAAGATTAAGGAACTGCCAGCCTTCTGTGTTAGAGTTATTTGATGATACATATGGAACTGTTGTTGTAAAGCCCATACGTGCGGTGATAATTAAACTTGCATCAAAACCTTTGTACGAGAACCTGTTAGTAAAACCAAAAGTATAATTAGGGTTAAAGTGCCCTAAAATTTGGTTATCATCAGAGTTGATCACGCCATTGTTATCCAAATCCTGTACGTGGATCTGGCCCGGGTATTGCAAAGGCGAGGTTTGTCCTCTAACCGGCTGATAAACAGTGCCACCACTGTTAGTAGCATTGGTTCTTGCAACATCTATACCCGGCGAATCTGACAATTGCCAGATACCCAGTTTTCTAACATCATAGATAACTGATAAAGGCTGACCTACAAATAATCCGGCACCAATACTCCTTGTTGAACCATTAGGAAGTCCAACGATCTTTTCACGAATGAAACCGATATTAAAATCAGATGACCACGTAAAACCGCCTAAATTTTGAATATTAACTGTACTTACGGTAAACTCGATACCTTTATTCTCTGTTACACCTAAATTGGTGGGCTGAGAAGTAGCACCGATGGTTGCAGGAAGAATATTACCTAATATAATACCGGTGGTTTTTTGATAGAAGCCCTCGATGGTACCGGTTATACGGTTCTTGAATATAGCGAAATCCAAAGCAACGTTAGCTTCGTGTGTACGTTGCCAGGTTAACGTTGGATTTTTAAGGTTTGTAACTCTTACACCCTGTTTGTTACCCGCGCTAACACCGCCGAATTGGAAGGGTGCCTGGTCTAAAACACCCAAAGTACTGTAAGCATTACTACTTGTAGTTGAGTTTTCTCCGTAGCCCGCACGTAATTTCAGGTTATCAATAAAGTCATATTTCTTCATGAAATCCTCATTACTGATCGTCCAACCCAAACCTAAGGCTGGATAAGATGTCCACTGATTGCCTTGCGCTAAAGATGAGTTACCATCAGCACGCATACTCGCGCTAAGGTTATACCTGTTATTGAACGTGTAATTTACACGGCCAACGTACGATAATAAACCTGTTTCACTCCAACCACCACCAAAACCAGTGAAGGTACCCAGGTTAAGATTGGCATTTTTATTGGCGTACGATGGTATATTTTGAGCGGACATATTTGAATTCTCATTGTGCCCTCTTTCAGCCGTGAATACACCTGTTACATTAATACTGTGTTTGCCAAAAGTGTTGCTATAGTTTAGCAAATGCTCTTGCGCTACGCGAAAAGATGTACTGTTATTTACACTGGCATTGGTTTGAGCAACATTTACTATATTAACTCCGTTAATACCGTTATAATTGTTGCCTGTAGACTGGGTGTAGTTATAATTAACGGTGTACTTATAGGTTAAATGATCAATAGGCTTTAACTCTGCGTATACAATGTTATCGCTAACCCAACCTCTTGTGTAGTTATAATAAGAATTAGGGATTGACGCACGCAATAAAGGGTTGGCGGTAGCCTCGTCTAATTGCCCTGTAAGCGGCCTTAAATTTAAAGAACCATCTGCATTATATACGTAAGTTAGGGGGCTCATCCACTGTGCAGTTCCTAATTGATCACCTCCGGTACCATCAGCCATATTTAAGGTGTTACGGGTTTGCACACCAATTTTAATTGCTTTACTTATTTGATGGTCAATATTAATATTTAAGGTAACACGGCCGTTGTTGTTGTTCGGCTGTAAATTGCCGTTGTTTGTGGTACGATAACCAAGCGCAGCATTAAATTGCGTTTTTTCGGTACCGCTTGAAACGCGTAAGTTTTGGTCCCAAACTACCTGTTGTTTAATTAACAGGTTAACCCAATCGGTATTAACGCCTTCAGCAAGCGCCTGCCTTTCTGTAGTTGTTAAGCCGTAAGCTTGTGCATTACCATTACGTTGCAGGATAGATCCTTCAAGCGCGTCTGTTTTAAGCTGCGCATAACCTTGCGCATCAAGTGTTTTAAGTTTTCCTTGTAATCTTGAAATACCAACAAAAGAGTCATATGCTGTTTGAGTTCTACCTATACGACCTCTGTTAGTAGTAATTAAAATTACACCACCTGAACCACGTGAACCGTAGATAGCGGTTGAAGATGCACCTTTTAATACGTCAACGCTTTTGATGTCATTAGGGTTAATGTTTGAAAGATCGTTGTAATACGGAACACCGTCTACTACTATTAACGGCCTGTCAGCACCCTGGTTACCTATTGTACGGTAACCCCTGATGGTCATTTGCCCGTTTACAATATCCAAACCGGCAACGCGGCCCTGTAACTGTGTTACAACGTTAGCTGCGGGTATCTCCTGTAGTACTTTAGCATCTACAGACGTTACTGTACCGGTAGCTTCGGTCCTTTTAACGGTACCGTAACCAATAACCACAACTTCGTTCAAGTCGCGTGCATTGGCAGCCATAGTTATAGTACCCAGATTCGCGTTAGCCGCCGAAACAGGTTTTACCACGTCTACATATCCTATAAAAGTGATTGTTACACTTGCTGTACCAGCCGGCACGCTAATCGAAAAATTACCGCTGGCATCGGCAGTAACGGCATTCTGGGTACCGGTAGCCTTAATGGTTGCCCCAATAAGTGGCTCGCCTTTGTCGTCCATAACACGGCCTCTAACCGTAATACCTTGCGCAAAAGCAGCAGCAGAAACCAGGCTGATCATTGCGATCAGGCATACTGTTTTCCACCACTTTACATTAATAAAAAGTTGAAGTTTGCTCATATAATTAGTTTTTCTGTTTAAGATTCATATAATTTAAAATCGTCACCTGTCCTTGACATGCGACTAATTAGCGGGTTATATTGTCTCTTGTTTTCTCATTTAATTGGTTACTGGGTTAATTAATATTTCGGTTACTAATAATTCTCTACAAAAAATCAATAAGCATTCAACTCCGTTTTACATATGTCACTTACAGCAACAGGCATATGCGCACCATTAGCCTTTTTTAGCAACGTATTCGAAATCAAACAAAATTTAAAATATCACAGAGTGATTTATTTGGTCTATAATTTATAGCGATAATCCATTTCAATTACCGCCACTAATTTGCGGCGGATGGATGGTTTGCACTATCACATATCACCAAAATTATATAACAAATGTTTAAAGGGGGGGTATTAGAGAGCTAAATATTTACGCAAACGATATAGAAAATTTACGCAAACGAAATAGTTATAAAGTTAAAAAGAAGTAATTTTTACGCAAACGAAATAGTTGCAAGACAATGAGTTAGGCGTTTTTTTCGAGCGATATAATTAGTGCGGTGTTATCGTTGTATTATAACCTGTCAATCCTTATGCATTGCATCTCCGCCCGACGGGCAGATTCTGCACCGGCCTCTCCGTCTTCAAAAACGATGCAATTTTCGGGGTTTATACTGAGCTTATGGGCGGCTGCTAAAAATGGATCAGGATGTGGTTTGCCTT
>Ga0164241_10000785_pt1 | contig 48055 bp, 34 predicted proteins | sample OricomyardsoilBY_FD_108780 | JGI IMG/M metagenome (GOLD analysis project Ga0164241, IMG submission 108780) | Backyard soil microbial communities from Emeryville, California, USA - Original compost - Back yard soil (BY) | ecosystem: Environmental > Terrestrial > Soil > Unclassified | place: USA... | reverse complement strand
CGAGATGGTGATGCCCGGGGACAACATCAAGATGACGGTGGAGCTGATCGCGCCCATCGCCATGGATGCGGGCCTGCGCTTTGCCATCCGCGAGGGCGGCAAGACCGTCGGCGCCGGTGTCGTCGCGAAGATCCTGAAGTAACTGAATTAGGCCAGTAGCTCAATTGGCAGAGCGGCGGTCTCCAAAACCGCAGGTTGGGGGTTCGATTCCCTCCTGGCCTGCCAGCAAGTAGCGGCGAAAGATGAACGAACAGGTCAGGCAACAACAAGCGGGCGACGCCAGCAAGGCGCCGCTGTGGATAGCGATCGCACTGCTGCTGGCAGGAGTGGTGGGCTACTACCTGCTCGACACGGGGAACGCGTGGCTGCGCTGGGGCAGCGTCGTGGCCGGTTTCGTGGTGGGCGGGGCGGTGTTTCTCTCTTCGGCCAGCGGCCGGGATTTCCGCGAATTCCTGGTGGCGGCGCGTGGCGAGCTGCGCAAGGTGTTCTGGCCGACGAAACAGGAAACCTGGATCACCACCGCGCTGGTGTTCGGTTTCGCCATCCTCGCCGGCCTGATGTTCTGGCTGCTGGACCTGTTCCTCGCCTGGGCGACCAAGTTGTTGACCGGGCAGGGAGGCTAAGTGGCACTTAAATGGTATGTGGTGCATGCGTACTCGAACTTCGAGCATCGCGTCGCCGAAGGATTGAAGGAGCGCATCAAGCGCGACGGACTCGAAGCGAAATTCGGCGAGATCCTCGTGCCCACCGAAGAAGTGGTGGAAATGCGCGACGGCAAGAAGCACCGCAGTGAACGCAAGTTCTACCCGGGCTACGTGCTGGTGCAGATGGAGATGGACGAGACCACCTGGCACATGGTGAAGGACGTGCCCAAGGTGCTCGGCTTCATCGGCGGCACCAGCGACAAGCCGGCGCCGATCAGCGAGCGCGAGGCCAACCAGATCCTGCGCCGCGTCGAGGAAGGCGTGGACAAACCGCGGCCGAAGGTGTTGTTCGAACCGGGCCAGGTGGTGCGCGTGACGCACGGTCCGTTCAACGACTTCAACGGCGTGGTGGAGAGCGTGAACTACGAGAAGAGCCGGCTGCAGGTGGCCGTGCAGATCCTCGGTCGCTCCACGCCCGTGGAACTGGAATTCTCGCAAGTCGAGAAGGCCTGATTTTTTGAATCCGAACGCCGGCGCGTCAGCGACGGTGTTTATTTCGGGCCGCAAGGCCCTGACTAGGGGAGCTGCCGGCAACGGTGGCGTCTGTACCCAGGAGCAGTAAATGGCGAAGAAAGTCCAAGGCTACGTGAAGCTGCAGGTGCCCGCGGGCTCTGCGAACCCGTCGCCCCCGATTGGTCCGGCACTGGGCCAGCAGGGCGTCAACATCATGGAGTTCTGCAAGCAGTTCAACGCGCAGACCCAGAAGCTGGAGAAGGGGCTGCCGATTCCCGTGATCATCACGGTGTATTCGGACCGCAGCTTCACCTTCATCATGAAGACGCCGCCGGCGTCGGTGCTGATCCGCAAGTCCCTCGGCATCGAGAAGGGCAGCGGCGCGCCGAACACCAGCAAGGTGGGCAAGATCACGCGCAAGCAGCTGGAGGAGGTCGCGAAGACCAAGACCCCCGACCTGACTGCCGCTGATCTGGAAGCCGCCGTGCGCACCATCGCGGGTACTGCCCGCAGCATGGGCGTCGACGTGGAAGGCGTGTAAGGAGCTGCCATGACTGTCACAGCAAAGCGAATCAAGACCTGGAAGGACAAGATCGTTCCGGGCAAGGCCTATCCGATCGATGAGGCCCTGGGCCTCGTGAAGCAGTTCGCCAAGGCGAAGTTCAACGAATCGGTGGATGTCGCCGTGAACCTTGGCATCGACGCCAGCAAGTCCGACCAGCAGGTGCGCGGTTCCACCGTGATGCCGCATGGCATCGGCAAGACGGTGCGCGTTGCCGTGTTCACCTCGGGCAAGAACCAGGAGGCCGCCAGGGCCGCCGGTGCCGACATCGTCGGCCTCGAGGACCTCGCCGAGAAGGTGAAGGCCGGCGAGATGGATTTCGACGTGGTGGTGGCGAGCCCGGATGCCATGCGCGTGGTGGGCCAGCTGGGCCAGATCCTCGGTCCGCGCGGCCTGATGCCCAACCCGAAGGTGGGCACAGTGACGCCGGATGTGGCCAACGCCGTGAAGAACGCCAAGTCCGGCCAGGTGCGCTACCGCGTGGACAAGGCCGGCATCGTGCACGCCACCATCGGCAAGGCCGGTTTCGAGCCGCTCGCGCTGCGCGAGAACCTGCAGGCGCTGGTGGGCGACCTGCAGAAGGCCAAGCCGTCCAGCTCGAAGGGCATCTATCTGAAGCGGGTCACGCTGTCCTCGACCATGGGGCCGGGCGTGATCGTCGATCACTCGACCTTGGCTTGAACAAGTTTGATGTGGGCGGCGCGGGCACAGGAGGTGCGCGCGCCGGTCATCGTCGAAGACCGCAGGCGGACGAGGCTGGCAACAGCGCGAGTCCTTAATGAAGGGAAGCCTGCGCAGATGGTGTACGCACATCGGGAATCGATGTTGGTCACCGTCAGTGTGAAAGGGGAAGCGAAGACATGAAGTCGTCGTCTTTCGTGTTTTGGGTGATTCAACTGGAGTTTGGTCAATGCCACTGAACCTGGAAGGCAAGAAGGCACTGGTCGAGGAAGTCAGCGCGGTAGCAGGCAAGGCCCTGTCCGTGGTGGCGGCCGAATACCGTGGCCTGACGGTTGCCCAGATGACCGATCTGCGCTCCAAGGCGCGGGCTTCCGGCGTGTACATGCGTGTGGTGAAGAACACGCTGGCGCGCAAGGCCCTCGCCGGGACTGCTTTCGAGTCGCTGGGACCGACGCTGAAAGGACCTCTGGTGCTGGCTTTCTCGAAGGATGATCCGGGCGCAGCGGCGCGCGTGATCAAGGACTTCGCGAAGGCCAACGACAAACTCGTGACCACGAGTCTCTCGATCGGCAGCGGTGTGCTGCCGGCGAAGGATCTCGACAAGGTCGCGAGCATGCCGACGAAGGATCAGGCGCTCTCGCAACTGCTCGGTGTCATCAAGGCCCCGATCCAGAAGCTGGTTGCCACGATCCAGGCACCTTCGGTCAAGTTCGTACGCACCGTGGTCGCCATCCGCGACCAGAAGCAGGCTGCGGGCTGATTCGTCTTGATGAACTGATTCCCGATCAACAAATTTTTTATTGGAGAGATTCAAATGGCCGTTTCACGTGAAGAGATCGTCGACGCGATTGGCAAGCTGTCCGTCCTCGAAGTGGTCGAGCTGATTTCCGACCTGGAAAAGAAGTTCGGCGTGACCGCCGCCGCGCCGGTGGCCATGGCCGCCGCGCCCGCCGCCGGTGGTGCCGCTGCCGCGCCGGTCGAGGAGCAGACCGAGTTCAGCGTCACGCTGACGGAATACCCGGCCGACAAGAAGGTCACCGTCATCAAGGTGGTGCGCGAGCTCACTGGCCTCGGCCTCAAGGAAGCCAAGGACCTGGTCGAGGGCGTTCCGGCTCTCGTCAAGGATGCCGTGGCCAAGGCCGACGTCGACGCGATCAAGAAGAAGCTCGAGGAAGCCGGCGCCAAGGTGGCGGTCAAGTAAGACCGGTCCCTTGTTCCGGCGCGGGCGTAGCACGCCCCAAAACGCGTTCCGCGGCATTGCCTCTGACAGGGCGATGGCCGCGGCACGCGCGTCTTTCATGTTCTGAAGGTCAAGGCCTCCCCCAGGGCCAAGGTGAACTCGATGGCTTACTCCTTCACTGAGAAAAAGCGCATTCGCAAGAATTTCGGCAAGCAGCCGGGAATTCTCGATACGCCGTACCTGCTGGCGATCCAGCTGGAGTCCTACCGCACGTTCCTGCAGGAATTCGTGGCCGAGGACCAGCGCGCCAACATCGGCCTGCATGCCGCCTTCAGCACCGTATTCCCGATTTCGAGCTACAGCGGCAACGCCACGCTCGAATACGTTTCCTATCGCCTCGGCGAGCCGCCCTTCGACGTGAAGGAATGCCAGCTGCGCGGCCTGACCTACGCGGCCCCGCTGCGCGTGAAGGTGCGCCTGATCGTGCTCGACAAGGAAGCCCCCGGCCCGAAGAAGCCCGTCAAGGACGTGCGCGAGCAGGAGGTCTATCTCGGCGACCTGCCGCTGATGACCGACAACGGCACCTTCGTGATCAACGGCACCGAGCGCGTGATCGTCTCGCAGCTGCACCGTTCGCCCGGCGTGTTCTTCGACCACGACCGCGGCAAGAGCCACAGCTCCGGCAAGCTGCTGTTCAGCGCCCGCATCATTCCCTATCGCGGCTCGTGGCTGGACTTCGAGTTCGACCCGAAGGACGCGCTGTTCGCCCGCATCGACCGCCGCCGCAAGCTCCCCGTGAGCATCATCCTGCGCGCGCTGGGCATGAACGAGACCGAGATCCTGGACGTGTTCTTCGAGAAGAACACCTTCTTCCTCGGCAAGGATTCCACCGCCCTGGAACTCGTGCCGCAGCGCCTGCGAGGCGAGACCGCGAGCTTCGAGATCCGCATCGGCGACAAGGTGATCGTCGAGGAAGGCCGCCGCATCACCGCGCGCCACGTGCGCGAGCTGGAGCAGGCCGGCGTGAAGAAGCTGTCCGTGCCGCGCGACTATGTGTACGGCAAGATCGTCGCCCACGATGTGGTGAACACCGACACCGGCGAGATCATCGTCAAGGCCAACGAGGTGCTGACCGCGGCTTCGGTTGAGAAGCTGATCGAGGCCGGCATCAAGGACGTCAAGACGCTGTACACCAATGATCTGGACCGCGGTCCGTTCATCTCCGACACGCTGCGCATCGATCCGGCCCGCTCGCGCCTGGAGGCGCTGGTGGAGATCTACCGCATGATGCGTCCCGGCGAGCCGCCCACCAAGGACGCCGCCGAGAACCTGTTCAACAACCTGTTCTTCAACACCGAGCGCTACGACCTGTCGGCCGTGGGCCGCATGAAGTTCAACCGCCGCGTGGGCCGCAAGGAAATCACGGGCTCCGGCGTGCTGTCGAAGGACGACATCCTCGACGTGCTGAAGGTGCTGATCGACATCAGGAACGGCAACGGCTCGGTGGATGACATCGACCACCTGGGCAACCGCCGCGTGCGTTCGGTCGGCGAGATGGCCGAGAACGCCTTCCGCGTCGGCCTGGTCCGCGTGGAGCGCGCCGTGAAGGAGCGCCTGGCCATTGCGGAGTCCGAGCCGCTGATGCCGCAGGAAATGATCAATGCCAAGCCCGTGGCCGCGGCGGTGAAGGAGTTCTTCGGCTCCTCGCAGCTGTCGCAGTTCATGGACCAGAACAACCCGCTGTCGGAAGTGACGCACAAGCGTCGCGTCTCCGCACTGGGCCCGGGCGGCCTGACGCGCGAGCGCGCGGGCTTCGAGGTGCGCGACGTGCACACCACGCACTACGGCCGCGTGTGCCCGATCGAGACGCCGGAAGGCCCGAACATCGGCCTGATCAACTCGCTGTCGGTGTATGCCCGCACCAACCAGTACGGCTTCCTCGAGACGCCGTACCGGCGCGTGGAAAGCGGCCGCGTCACCGAGAAGATCGACTTCCTGTCGGCCATCGAGGAAGGCGAGTTCGCCATCGCGCAGGCCAATGCCGCCAAGGATGCCAAGGGCAACCTCAGCGAGGACCTGGTCTCCTGCCGCTTCCAGGGCGAATTCACGCTGATGCCGAAAGAGCGCATCAACTACATGGACGTGTCGCCGAAGCAGATCGTGTCGGTGGCCGCCTCGCTGATCCCCTTCCTGGAGCACGACGACGCCAACCGCGCGCTGATGGGCTCGAACATGCAGCGCCAGGCGGTGCCGACGCTGCGCTCCGAAGTGCCGCTGGTGGGCACGGGCATGGAGCGTCCGGTCGCCATCGACTCGGGCGTGACAGTCGTCGCCAAGCGTGGCGGCGTGGTGGATTCGGTCGACGCCTCGCGCATCGTGGTGCGCGTGAACGACGCCGAGACCACCGCCCGCGAGCCGGGCGTGGACATCTACGGCCTGACCAAGTACACGCGCTCGAACCAGAACACCTGCATCAACCAGCGTCCGCTGGTGAAGACCGGTGACGTGATCGCGCGCGGCGACGTGCTGGCGGATGGCCCCTCGACCGACCTCGGCGAACTGGCGCTGGGCCAGAACCTGCTGGTCGCGTTCATGCCGTGGAATGGCTACAACTTCGAAGACTCCATCCTGATCTCCGAGCGCGTGGTGCAGGAAGATCGTTTCACCACGATCCACATCGAAGAACTCACCTGCGTGGCCCGCGACACCAAGCTCGGCCCCGAGGACATCACCGCGGACATCCCCAACGTCGGGGATGCGGCGCTGACCAAGCTGGACGAGGCGGGCATCGCCTACATCGGCGCCGAAGTGCGCGCCGGCGACATCCTGGTGGGCAAGGTCACGCCGAAGGGCGAGACGCAGCTCACTCCGGAAGAGAAGCTGCTGCGCGCCATCTTCGGCGAGAAGGCCAGCGACGTGAAAGACACGTCCTTGCGTGTTCCTCCCGGAATGGACGGCACCGTGATCGACGTGCGCGTGTTCACACGCGACGGCGTGGAGAAGGACAGCCGTGCGCTGTCCATCGAGCGCTCGGAAATCGACAAGGTGAAGAAGGACCTGCAGGACCAGGCGCGCATCCTCGAGGATGACCTGTTCCAGCGCGTGCGCGAACAGATCCTGGGCAAGGTCGCCGCCGGTGGCCCGAACAAGCTCAAGAGCGGCAGCAAGCTCGACGCCGCCTACCTCGACGGCGTGCCGCGCGAGGACTGGTTCGAGATCCGCCTCGAGAACGAAGAGGCCGCGGGCCAGCTCGAAGCCGCTTCCGAGCGCCTGAAGGCGCAGCGCAAGCACTTCGAGAAGCGCCTGGAAGAGAAGCGCGGCAAGATCACCCAGGGCGACGACCTCGCCCCGGGCGTGCTGAAGATGGTCAAGGTCTATCTTGCCGTGAAGCGCCGCGTGCAGCCCGGCGACAAGATGGCCGGCCGCCACGGCAACAAGGGCGTGATCTCGCACATCACCCCGGTCGAGGACATGCCTTACCTGGAAGACGGCACGCCGGTCGACGTCGTGCTGAACCCGCTGGGCGTGCCATCGCGCATGAACGTCGGGCAGGTGCTGGAGACGCACCTGGGCTGGGCCGCCAAGGGCCTGGGCCTGAAGATCGGCAAGATGATCGAGGCGCAGGCACAGGCCGCGGAGCTGCGTGCCTTCCTCGAGCAGATCTACAACGGCACCGGCGGGCAGGGCGAGAACATCAAGTCGCTCACCGATGGTGAAGTGCAGAACCTGTCCAAGAACCTGTCGAAGGGCGTGCCCATCGCGACCCCGGTGTTCGACGGCGCGGCCGAGAGCGAGATCAAGAAGCTGCTGACGCTGGCGGACCTGCCCACTTCGGGCCAGACCTGGCTGTACGACGGCCGTACCGGCGAGCGTTTCGATCGCCAGACCACGGTGGGCTACATGTACATGCTGAAGCTGAACCATCTGGTGGACGACAAGATGCACGCGCGCTCCACCGGCCCGTACTCGCTGGTCACGCAGCAGCCGCTGGGTGGCAAGGCGCAGTTCGGCGGCCAGCGCTTCGGCGAGATGGAAGTGTGGGCACTGGAAGCCTACGGCGCCGCGTACACGCTGCAGGAAATGCTGACCGTCAAGTCCGACGACACGCAGGGCCGCACGCTGATGTACAAGGCCATTGTTGATGGCAACCACGAGATGAAGGCGGGCATGCCCGAATCCTTCAACGTGCTCATCAAGGAAATCCGCTCCCTCGGCATCAAAATGGAGCTGGAGCAGGACTGAGGTCCGGCCAGGAGTAATACATGAAAGACCTTCTCAAGCTTTTCAAGCAGCAGGCTCCGGTCGAGAACTTCGATTCGATCAAGATCGGCCTTGCCTCGCCGGACCTGGTGAAGTCCTGGTCCTTCGGCGAGGTCAAGAAGCCGGAGACCATCAACTACCGCACCTTCAAGCCGGAACGCGACGGCCTGTTCTGCGCCAAGATCTTCGGGCCCACCAAGGACTACGAGTGCCTGTGCGGCAAGTACAAGCGCCTGAAGCACCGTGGCGTGGTCTGCGAGAAGTGCGGCGTGGAAGTCACGCAGGCCAAGGTGCGCCGCGAGCGCATGGGCCACATCGAGCTCGCGAGCCCGGTGGCGCACATCTGGTTCCTGAAGTCGCTGCCCTCCCGCATCGGCCTGATGCTGGACATGACACTGCGCGAGATCGAGCGCGTGCTGTACTTCGAGGCCTTCGTGGTCATCGAGCCCGGCATGACCGAGCTCACGCGCGGCCAGCTGCTCACCGACGAGATGTACCTCGAGGCCATCGAGGCGCATGGCGATGAGTTCGACGCGCGCATGGGCGCCGAAGCCATCCATGAACTGCTGACCAGCCTCGACCTCGCCGCCGAAGTGGGCAAGGTGCGCGAGGACATGGGCGCGACGTCATCGGAGACCAAGCTCAAGCGTCTGTCCAAGCGCCTGAAGCTGCTGGAGTCCTTCATCGAGTCGGGCAACAAGCCCGAGTGGATGGTGCTGACCGTGCTGCCGGTGCTGCCGCCGGACCTGCGTCCGCTGGTGCCGCTGGATGGCGGCCGCTTCGCGACCTCGGACCTCAACGACCTGTACCGCCGCGTCATCAACCGCAACAACCGCCTGCGCCGGCTGCTCGAGCTCAACGCGCCGGACATCATCGTGCGCAACGAGAAGCGCATGCTGCAGGAGTCGGTGGACGCGCTGCTGGACAACGGCCGCCGCGGCCGCGCCATCACGGGCAGCAACAAGCGCCCGCTGAAGTCGCTCGCGGACATGATCAAGGGCAAGCAGGGCCGCTTCCGCCAGAACCTGCTGGGCAAGCGCGTGGACTACTCCGGTCGCTCGGTTATTGTCGTGGGGCCCACGCTGCGCCTGCACCAGTGCGGCCTGCCGAAGAAGATGGCGCTGGAGCTGTTCAAGCCCTTCATCTTCCAGAAGCTGCAGATCCGCGGTGACGCCTCCACCATCAAGGCCGCCAAGCGCCTGGTGGAACGTGAGGGCCCCGAGGTGTGGGACATCCTCTCCGAGGTGATCCGCGAACACCCGGTGCTGCTGAACCGCGCGCCGACGCTGCATCGCCTGGGCATCCAGGCCTTCGAGCCGGTGCTGGTGGAAGGCAAGGCCATCCAGCTGCATCCGCTGGTCTGCACGGCCTTCAACGCCGACTTCGACGGCGACCAGATGGCTGTGCACGTGCCGCTGTCGCTGGAGGCGCAGCTGGAAGCGCGCGCGCTGATGATGTCGTCCAACAACATCCTCTCGCCCGCCAACGGCGACCCGATCATTGTTCCTTCGCAGGACGTGGTGCTGGGCCTGTACTACCTCACGCGCGAGAAGATCGGCGCCGAGGGCGAGGGCATGCTGTTCTCCGACGTGGCCGAGGCGCATCGTGCCTACGAGGCCCGGCAGGTCCACCTGCAGGCCAAGGTGAAGGTGCGCATCGCCGAGTACATCGCGGTCGATGGCAAGGTCGGCCCGAAGAAGATCCGCACCGTGGACACCACCGTGGGTCGCGCGCTGCTGTCGGAGATCCTGCCGAAGGGCCTGTCCTTCGACGTGGTCAACGCCGACATGACCAAGAAGGCCATCTCCGGCCTGATCAACACCTGCTATCGCCAGCTGGGCCTGAAGGAGACCGTGGTCTTCGCCGACCAGCTGATGTACACGGGCTTCCAGTACGCCACGCGTTCCGGCATGAGCTTCGGCATCGACGACATCATCATCCCGGAGCAGAAGGTGAAGATCGTCGCCAGCGCCACCGGCGAGGTGAAGGAGATCCAGGACCAGTACGCCTCGGGCCTCGTCACCAATGGCGAGCGCTACAACAAGGTGGTGGATATCTGGTCGCGCGCCAATGACCAGGTCGCCAAGGCGATGATGGAGAAGCTGGGTTCGGATGAAGTGATGGACACGCGCGGCAGGAAGCACCGCCAGAAGTCCTTCAACTCCATCTTCATGATGGCCGACTCCGGCGCGCGCGGTTCCGCCGCGCAGATCCGCCAGCTGGCCGGCATGCGCGGCCTGATGGCCAAGCCCGACGGTTCGATCATCGAGACGCCGATCACGACCAACTTCCGTGAAGGCCTCAACGTGCAGCAGTACTTCATCTCGACCCACGGCGCCCGCAAGGGCCTCGCGGACACCGCGCTGAAGACCGCCAACTCCGGTTACCTGACCCGCCGCCTGGTCGATGTGGCGCAGGATCTGGTGGTCACGGAAGTGGACTGCGGCACCGAGGAAGGCCTGCCCATGGCGCCGCTGGTCGAAGGCGGCGACGTGGTGGAAGGCCTCGGCGAGCGCGTGCTCGGCCGCACCGTCGCGGCCGACGTGCTCAAGCCCGGCACCGACCAGGTGCTGTATCCGCGCGGCACGCTGATCGATGAAGACAGGGTGCGCGTGCTGGAGCAGCAGAGCGTGGACGAGGTGCTGGTGCGTTCACCCATCACCTGCTCCACCCGCTACGGCGTGTGCGCCACCTGCTACGGACGAGACCTCGCCCGTGGCCGGCTGATCAACATCGGCGAGGCCGTGGGCGTGATGGCCGCGCAGTCGATCGGCGAGCCCGGCACGCAGCTGACCATGCGTACCTTCCACATCGGTGGCGCGGCTTCGCGAGCCGCCGCCGCGTCGAGCGTGGAGATCCGCAACGAGGGCACGCTGCGCTTCCACAACATCAAGTCCGTGCAGCACGAGAAGGGCCACCTGGTGGTGGTGTCGCGTTCCGCCGAGATCGGCGTGGTGGATGCCTTCGGCCGCGAGCGCGAGCGCTACAAGATCCCCTACGGCGCCGTGGTCAATTCCAAGGAAGGCGACAAGGTGAAGGGCGGCCAGATCGTGGCCACCTGGGATCCGCACACCCACCCGGTGATCTCCGAGGTGACCGGCATGATGAGGTTCCAGGACTTCGTCGACGGCCTCACCGTCACGAGCCAGGTGGACGAGGTCACCGGTCTGTCCTCCATCGTGGTGCAGGATTCCAAGCAGCGCGGCGGCAAGGAACTGAAGCCGACCATCAAGCTGGTGAATGCCAAGGGCAAGGAAGTCACCTTCGCCAACACCGAGATCCCGGCGGTGTACAACCTGCCCACCGGCGCGCTGATCAACCTCACCGACGGCGCCAAGGTGTCGGTGGGTGACGTCATCGCGCGCATCCCGCAGGAATCCTCGAAGACCCGCGACATCACCGGCGGTCTGCCGCGCGTGGCGGACCTCTTCGAAGCCCGCAAGCCCAAGGACCAGGCCATCCTCGCGGAGAAGTCCGGCACCGTCAGCTTCGGCAAGGAGACCAAGGGCAAGCGTCGCCTCGTGATCACCAGCGAAGGCCAGGAGAAGTACGAGGAGCTGATCCCCAAGTGGCGCCAGCTCAACGTGTTCGAAGGCGAGCAGGTGACCCGCGGCGAAGTGATCGCCGACGGCGAGCCCAACCCGCATGACATCCTGCGGCTGCAGGGCGTCGAGGCGCTGGCCAATTACCTCGTGCGCGAGATCCAGGAGGTCTATCGCCTGCAGGGCGTGAAGATCAACGACAAGCACATCGAGGTGATCATCCGGCAGATGCTGCGCAAGACCGAGGTGATGGCCACCGGCGAGACGCAGCTACTGCGTGGCGAGCAGCTGGACCGTTCGCGGGCGCTGGACATCAACGATGCGGCCAAGTTCGGCAACAAGGGCGTGGCCACGCTGCAGCCGGTGCTGCTGGGCATCACCAAGGCGTCGCTGGCGACCGAATCCTTCATCTCGGCGGCGTCCTTCCAGGAAACCACCCGAGTGTTGACCGAAGCCGCGGTGCGGGGCCTGAAGGACGACCTGCGCGGCCTGAAGGAGAACGTCATCGTCGGCCGCCTGATCCCGGCGGGTACGGGCTTCGCGGCGCATGAGCACCGCCGGCGCAAGCTGATGGAGAGCAACCGCCGCGGCTACATGGATGTGGGCGGGGGCGTGGTCGATGCCGATGACTCGCCGGTGGGTGAGGAAGCGGACGCGTAAGGTCCGATTTCACTCTGCCGGAGAAGAGCAGGGCAGGGCGCGTCGGCGAAAGCTGGCGCGCCCTTTGCCATTCTGCTGCGACATGCCTGGCCGTTTCGCCACTTCCGCGAGACCTCACGAAACCGGACAGGATTTCATGGACATGCCATGCCAGTACATGTGCGGAGGGCCCGGCCAGCGTACTGTCGGCCTGCGGTCTTCTGCACTTACAATCCCGGCGTTGTCATGAATCCGTCAATTGCAGGGACTACGCCGTGCCAAGCCAAATTCCAGACCTGCCCGATGACTCCATGCAACGCCAACGCGCGTTGTCCCGCTGGGAAAACGAAGGCGGCAAGGCGCTTCCCGTCGATATGCTCCGCGCCGGCAGCGCGGGGCACGCGACGGTTCCGGAAATGACGAATGCCGAAATCGTGGCGCTCCGGGTTCGCGTCATCGCCATGGAGAATGTGCTGATTTCGCTGCTCGTCACCGCTTCGCAGCAGCAACTCGACCTGGTCCGGGAAATGGCCGAATACATTTCCCCACGCGCTGGCTTCACTCCTCATCCGCTCACGATCCATGCCGCGAGGCACATGGTCGATTTCATCGAACGTTCGAAGCGCTTTCGTCCCCGCAACGAGGGTGGCACGGGCGCGCTGGCCGGGGTGAAGAACACCGGCGGGTAACACCGCGGGCACACGAGCGGTACGAGCAGGCCGGGGGATTCGTTGCCCGAAGTCGCCTGTCTCGCCGCCCCCCGGCTTCCGATGTAGGATCTGAATCATCCTACGATTACGGGGCGGCGATGTTCATCACCGGCAAGTCTCTCGCGCGGCGCAGTTTCCTGAAGGGCGTCGGGACCACCGTAGCCCTGCCGTTCCTCGATGCCATGGTGCCGGCATTTGCGGCCGCCCCGAAAGCGCCACCGCGCCTGGCCTTCATGTACGTGCCCAACGGCATCGACATGAAGAACTGGAACGTCGCCACCGAAGGGGCCTTCACCGGGGAATTCCCGCGCATCCTGAAGCCGCTGGATGCGTTCCGTGGCGACATGCTGCAACTCGGCAACCTCACCCACAACAGCGGCCGCGCGCTGCTCGACGGGGCCGGTGACCACGGACGTTGCGCGGGCTCCTACCTGACCGGCATCCAGGTGCGCAAGACCACGGTCGACATCAAGGCCAGCATTTCCTGCGACCAGATCATCGCCAACAAGATCGGCCACCAGACCCGCTTCGCGTCGCTGGAGCTCGGCATGGATGATGCGCGCCAGGCCGGGGATTGCGACTCCGGCTATTCCTGCGCCTACACCAACAACCTGGCGTGGCGCAGTGAAACGCAGCCACTGCCGCCGACGCTGGACCCCCGCCTGCTGTTCGAGCGGTTGTTCGGCACCGGCGTGGTGCTCAGCCCCGAGGAAACCGCGCGCCGCGCCCGTTACCGTCGCAGCATCCTGGATTTCGTCACCACCGACACGAAGAAGCTGCAGGCCTCGCTGGGGCCCACCGACAAGCGCAAGCTCGAGGAGTATCTGAGCTCGATCCGCGAAGTCGAACGCCAGCTCGAAAAGGCCGAGAAGAACAGCATCGCCATCGATCCCGGCATGGACAAGCCCTACGGCGTCCCGCCCGACTTCGCCGAGCACTTCAGGCTGATGACCGACATGATGACCATCGCGTTCCAGGCGGACCTGACGCGCGTGATGACCTTCATGATGACCCGCGAAGGTACCAGCCGCTCGTATCGCGAGATCGGCATTGCCGACGGGCATCATCCCTGCACGCACCACCAGGGCAAGGCCGACCTGATGGAGAAGGTGACGCAGATCAACGAGTACCACACCACCCAGCTCGCCGGCTGGCTGCGCCGGCTCAAGTCGATCAGGGAAGGCGATTCGAACCTGCTCGACAACTCGATGATCGTGTACGGCGCGGGGCTGTCCGATGGCAACCGGCACCTGCACGAGGATCTGCCGACGCTGCTGTTCGGGCGGGGCGGCGGTTACTTCAAGCCCGGGCGGCGCGTGGTCTACCGGAAGGAAACCCCGATGGCCAACTTCCACCTGACCCTGATGGACCGCATGGGCGTGCCGGTGGAGAACTTCGGTGACGCGTCGGGTCGACTCGATCCGGCCAGTCTCACCTGATGCAGCCAGGTCCAGGTCGCGGCCCCGGCCGCCCAGCCGTCGGTATCGCGTTCGAAGGAGACTTCGGCACGCGACTCGATGCGCTGCTGGCGGTCGCCATGCTCAACGGCTTCCAGGTCAAGAACGAAGCCCGCCAGATCGCGCTCGGTGTGTCGAAGCCACAGCTCGGCGCGGCGCAACTGGCGGATGTCGTCGCCGGGTTCTATGCCAGCCGCCCGCCCGGCGGCGCGAACATGGTTGGCATGCCCGAAGGCGCACTGCTGAAGGACGCGGCCCCGCTGGCGACCGCAACGCTGGCGGAGAAGACACCCGAAGGCAAGGCGAAGTACACCAGCGGCATCAACCGCATGCTCGATACCGCGGATACCGCCGTGCTGATCCGCAACCAGCTGCTGGCGCAGAACGACGGCAGCGCCACCATTGTGGTGGCCGGGCCTGCAACGGGCATGACGCGGCTGATGGGACTGTACGGCGCGCTGCCGCAGATCAGCGCCAAGGTCAGGCAGCTGGTGCTGGCCTCGGGCGCATTCGGCTCGAGCGTCATTGATCCCGCCATCAAGGCGGACGTCGCCGCGGCGCGCAAGGTGTTCGCCGAGTGGCCGACGCCAATCGTGGTGGCGGGCATGGAGGTGGGCGAGGCCCTGCCCTATCCGGGCGCGAGCATTGCCGCGGATTTCGAATGGTCGCCAGCGCATCCGGTGGTCGATGCCTACCGCTCGGCGAGGCCGATGCCCTACGACGCACCGGCCCCGGCACTCGCGGCCATGCTCCATGCCGTGAAGGGCGATGAAAACTATTTCAAACTGTCCGCGCCGGGCACGATCAGCGTGCTCGACGACGGCAGCCTGCGGTTCGCGCCATCCGACTCCGGCAAACACCGTTACCTGATCGCGGATCCCGCGGAGAAGGAACGTGTCGTTGGCGCATACACCGCGCTGGTTACCGCGAAGCCCAGGCCGGCCCGCGGCGGACGAGGAGGCCCCGAGTGAAACCCTATCCTGGTGTCATCGGCGGCGCGGCCGTCGCCTTGCTGCTGGGCATCGAGATGCGCTCCTTCGCGCAGGCTCCTGCGGCCGCCGCCGCGGCGCCGACCGCGGCCGAGTTCCATGCGGTCACCGCATCGCTGTTCCAACACACCTGCCACGAATGCCACTACTCGGCCGAAGCCGAGGGCAGCTTCGACATCGGCTGGCTGCAGTCGGTGGACACACTCGCGTCGGATCGCGACCAGTGGGAAGTGGTCCTCGCCAAGCTCAAGGCACGGGAAATGCCGCCGTCCGATCATGGCAAGCGTCCGGAAGCCGAGATCGACGCGCTGGTGAAGTTCCTGGATGCCGAGTTCGCGCGCGCGGACGCGGCGCTCAAGCCTGATCCCGGCCGGGTGACGGCGCGCCGCCTGAACCGCACCGAGTACACCAACACCATCCGCGACCTGCTCGCCATCGAGTTCCGCGCCGACAAGGCCTTTCCGACCGACGACTCGGGTGAGGGCTTCGACAACATCGCGGACGTGCTCACCGTCTCGCCGGTGCTGATGGAAAAGTACCTCGCGGCCGCCGGCAGCATCGCGGAGCGCGCCGTCGCCGCGTCGCCGCTGCCCAAACCCGTCGAGGTCGAATACAGCCTGCGGCGGAACAACCTGCGCCGCCTCGACCCGAGCAATGTCGCCGCGACGCATCGCTTCGATTTCGACGCCGATTACGAGTTCCGCATCGGACTGCCCGGCCAGCGGGCGGCGGATGCCAAACCGGTGCTGCTGGGGTTGTGGGTGGATGGCAGGCTGGCGCTGACCAAGACCATCGAGACCAGGCCATCGGGCCTGGTGTACTTCAATCCATATTCGGAAGAGACCATCCGCGTATCGATTCCGGAAGGTGATCACGAGCTGCGGCTGGGCTTCATCGACGACCCCTTCGTGGCGACGCTGCCGAAGGAGAGCCTCTACCGGGACACGATGAACAAGTGGATCGGCTCGGTGATGGTCGTCGGGCCGTTCGCGGGCAAGGAGGAAAAGGCGAGCCGCAAGCGCATCTTCACCTGCGACCCGAAGACCGGCGCGGCCTGTGTCGACACCATCCTCTCCACCCTGGCGCGCCGCGCCTGGCGGCGCCCGGTGACGCCGGCCGAAGTCGCGTCATTGCGCAAATTCGTCGCGCTGGGCCGGGCCGACGGCATGAACGTCGAACAGGGCATCGGCCTCGCGCTGCAGGCCATGCTCGTCTCGCCGCATTTCCTGTTTCACATCGAGCGCGACCTGCACCCGGGCGACCCTGCGCGGGCGCACCGCATCAGCGACATCGAACTGGCTTCGCGGCTCAGCTACTTCCTGTGGAACTCGATGCCGGACGACGAATTGCTCGGTCTGGCCGAGACGAAGCAGCTGGGTGTGCCGGCGGTGCTGGATGCCCAGGTCAAGCGCATGCTCGCCGACGGCAAGGCCTCCGCGCTGGCGGAGAATTTCGCCGGGCAGTGGCTGGAGATCCTCAACCTCGACAGCATCAAGCCGGATCCGCAGAAATTTCCGGCCTGGACGCCGGAGCTGCGCGACGCAATGAAGACCGAGACGCGGCTGTTCTTTACCGCGATGCTGCGCGAGAACCGGCCGATCAGCGAGTTCCTCGACGCGCGCTTCACCTTCCTCAACGAGCTGCTCGCCAGCCACTACGGCATTGCCGGCGTGACCGGACCGGAGTTCCGGCGTGTCGACCTCACCACTGACCAGCGCGGCGGCATCCTCGGCCACGGCAGCGTGCTGGCCGTGTCGAGCTACCCGACGCGCACCTCGGTGGTGATTCGCGGCAAGTACATCCTGCAGAACATCCTTGGCACGCCGCCGCCACCGCCTCCGGCCGATGTCCCGGCGCTCGACGAGTCGGCGCTGGGCGCCACGGCCTCGCTGCGCCAGCAGATGGAGAAGCACCGTTCCAATGCGGTCTGTGCCTCATGCCATGCGCGGATGGATCCGCTCGGCTTCGGCCTGGAGAACTACGACGCCATCGGCAGGTGGCGCACGCAGGATGGCAGCTTCCCGGTCGACTCCAGTGGCGTGCTGCCCAGCGGCCGGTCGTTCTCGAACCCCGCCGGGATGCGGCAGATCCTCGTCGAACTGCTGCCGGATTTCTCCCGCACGCTGACGGAGAAAATGCTCATCTACAGCCTGGGCCGCGGACTGCAACGCTACGACAGACCGACGGTGCGCGACATCACGACAAGGCTGGCCGCAGCCGATTACGGCCTGCAGACGCTGGTCTTCGAAGTGGTGCGCAGCCTGCCGTTCCAGTCCCGCCGCGCCGAGCGCGGGACACAACCGGTGACAAGCACGGTGGCACCATCGCGTTCCGACTGAATCCCTCGCGCATCCGCTGCAGCTGAGACATTTCGCGTCTCAGCACGCCGACGGCAAAGTCTTGGCCCGGAAAAAATGCGCTCACTAGACTCCGGCGCGACATAAGTGCCGGCGTATGGGGACATCACCCTGCCGCACTTCGCATCAAGGCAGAACCAGGGGGGATGATGATCACGAATCCGTCGCTTCAGACGCAGTGGCAACTGCGTGCCCGCTCCAGTCATCGCGCAACGATCGCGGTGGCCGTGTCCATCGCGCTGGGCGGGATGAACCCCGTCCATGCGCAGCAGGCCGGTGCGTCGCAGGAGGAAGAGCTCCAGGAAGTCACCGTCACCGGCTCCCGCATCACCGGCTCGGTCGGCATGAATACGCCAAACCCGGTCACCGCGATCTCCGCCGAGGAGCTGGCAGTGGCTTCCCCGATCAGCATCACGGCGGCACTGACGCAGTTGCCGCAGGTGTTCGCCAGCCAGACCGCCGAGAATTTCGGCGGCATCGCCAACAGCTTCTTCGGCGGCGGTGGCGGCGGCAGCGTGAACCTGCGCGGCATCGGCGGCAATCGCACGCTGGTGCTGCTGGATGGCCGACGCATGCCGTCGGCCAATATCTTCGGCGGCCCGGACATCAACACCTTCCCCGGCCAGATGATGAAGCGCATCGAGACGGTCACCGGTGGCGCCAGCGCGGCCTACGGCACCGACGCCGTGTCCGGCGTGATCAACTACATCCTCGATACGGAATTCAGCGGCGTGCGCGCCGGCGCGCAGGTCGGCGTCAGCGAACGGGGCGACGGCAAGAACGCCTCGTACAACTTCTCGCTGGGGCATGCCCTGTCGGAACGCTCGCATATCCTGTTCTCGGTGAGCCGCACCGAGCAGGATGGCATCTACGAGATGGGCAACCGCGACTGGTACCAGGGCTGCGGCACCATGATCAATCCCAACGTGCCATCGACCGAGCGCGGCACGTCCATCGACAAACCGCAGTACGTGCCGGCCTGCAACCTGCATTCCTCGCTGAACCCGCTGGATGGCTTGCTGAACCCGGGCAATGCCGGAACGCTGGGCCGGATCACCTTCAACCCGGATGGCAGCGCGCAGGTGTGGAACTACGGCACGCAGCGTGACGGCAACACCGCGACCACCAGCGGGTTCCTGCAGGTGGGTGGCAGTGGCCAGGCCGCGGCGGATGAACTGAGCGTGCTGCTGCCGGAACAGAAGCGCAACAGCGCATTCCTGTACACCGATTACGACGTCAGCAGCAACCTGAACATCTACCTGCAGGGCGTGTACAGCGAGCAGACATTGCGGCGCGTCGGCTCGAGCACGGGACTGGTCGGGCAATTCGCCGCCGCGCCCACCTATCAATTCACCATCTATCCGGACAACGCCTACCTCCCGGCCGCCCTTGCCGCACGCATTCCGGCCGGTGGCACGACGTTCTGGCGCATGGGCACTCTCGACGACCTCGCGAAGGATGGCGAGGTGGCCAACATCAGCAAGATGAACGCCGTCACGCTGGGCTTCAAGCAGGCGATCGGTGGCGATGGCTCTTCAACGGCTGGGACCTGCGCGGCCATGCCCAGACCGGCAAGACGCGCCTGGACGCCGTGCAGAAGAACGGCATCCGCACCGACCGCATCTTCCAGGCCGTGGACGCCGTCAGGGACGCGAACGGCATCATCCGCTGCCGCGTGACGGTGGTCTCCGGCCTGCTGCCGGATTGCCAGCCGCTGAACCTGTTCGGCCGCGGCAATGCCTCGCCGGTGGCACTGGACTGGGTGCGGGGCTTCGACCGCGGCGTCGCGGTGAGCGTGCAGCCGTACCTCGCCGAGGGCGAGTCACGCCTGGATGAAACCTATTCCTATGTCAGCGACGGCCACAAGCATCGCATCATCGACCTGAAGCAGCACACCGCGGAAGTGGTGGCCAGTGGCAAGGTGCATGACGGCTGGGGCGCGGGGGCGATCTCCGCGGCCATCGGCGCGAACTGGCGCAAGGAGTCGCTGGTGCAGAACGTGCAGGCCGCGCAGGGCAATCCGGCGCTGGATCCGGGCTTGTACCCGCACTGGTGCAACGACGCCAACGTTGCCCTGGCGCTGGTGCCGGCGCATTGCACCGAACAGATCAACGACGGCACGCGTCCGCCGGGCGCCATCGGTGTGCGCGGCGTGACGGCCGGCCTCGAGAACTTCACCACCGAGACGCAATACGGCGCGGTGACTTTCCTGCGCGGCAAGTACAGCGTGAAGGAGGCGTTCTCCGAGGTAGTGGTGCCGTTGCTGGCCGACCTGCCCATGCTGCAAAGCCTCACCATGCAGGCCGCGGTGCGCCTCGCCGACTACGGCGGCTCGGGCACGATCTGGTCCTGGAAGGGCGGCCTCAATGCGCAGCTCACCAGCGAGCTGCGCCTGCGCGGCACGTATTCGCGGGACACACGCGCGGCGAACATGGCCGAACGCTTCAATGCCACCGGCACTTCCGGCACCGCGACCGACCGGGCCACGACGGAACAGGTGGGCGGACTTACCGTGCCCACCACGGCGTATGCGTTCAATGTGTACAACGTCGGCAGCCCGGACGTGGACCCGGAGACCGGCGATACCTACACCTTCGGCGTGGTGTACCGGCCGCAATGGCTGCGCGGGCTGGACATGTCGGTGGACTGGCTGAAGGTGACGGTCAAGGACGCCATCGCGCTGAACTCCAACCAGGACATCATTGATGCCTGCTATCTGCAGAACAACGACGATGAATGCGACCGCATCACGCGCGCGGTGGATCCGGACGGGGTCACCAGCCGCATCACCAACATCAACAACAACTACCGCAACCTGAACAAGGCGACTTTCGAGGGCGTGGATTTCGAGATCGGCTACAACCGCGCCGTGACCATCCTGGGCGGCGCCGAGCGCATCGGCGTCCGCGTGGTCGGCAGCCTGCTGCTGGAATCCTCGACCACCAACTCGGAGGGCGTGAAGACGGAGAACAAGGGCAGCGTGCAATCGCAGACCTTCGAGAAGAAGGCGAACCTCACCTTCAACTACTCCAATGGTCCGTTCCGCTGGAACCTGTCGGGCCGCTACCTGGGCGGCGGGCGCAACAGCAACAACTACAACGTCTTCAATGCGACGCAGAACCGCGTGGTCTACACCGTGGCCGACAACCACACCGGTTCCACCGTGTACTGGGACACCCGGCTCACCTGGGGCTTCGAATCCGGCGACGCGAAGTTCGAGGTGTACGGCAATGTGCAGAACCTGTTCGACCGCGACCCGCCGCTGGTGCTGTCGCTGGGCGGCATCGGGCAGGCCGGTGGCGGATACGACCAGATCGGCCGCCGCTACGTGATGGGCGTGAACGTGAACTTCTGATGGCCTGACCGGCAGGGCGGAACACGCCCGCCTCGCAAGGCATTCCAGGGCGCGCCGGTGCAACCAGCGCGCCCTTTTCTTTCGCAGTGCCAGGACGGACGGCCTGTCGCTTCCATATGCGGTTGTTATAGCTCCTCATCACCGGCTGCCGGATTGCTCCCCGCAAGGCAGGTGCGGATATTCCGTCGAGCTTCACCTGCAGCGAACGATTCGCGCAGCGTGGATTCGAAGAATCTCTTCTGGGGGGCAAACAAATTGTCTAGAAACGCTGCATGCGCGTCATTCGCGCGGGCGTCGACGGCTGCCATGCTGGGCGGCGCGGCGATACTGCTGTGGTCCTCGGTGCTGTCCGCTGCGGAGCAGGCGGCCAGGGACACCACCGAAGAGGACGAGGAGCTGGCCGAGGTGCAGGTGACCGGCACCCGCATCCAGTCGCCGAATGTCACCTCCGCCAACCCGATCACCTCCATCACCGCCGAGGAAATGCGGCGCCTGGGCATCGTCAATGTCGCCGACGCGCTCACCCAGCTGGTGCCGGCGAACATTTCCACCTACATGCCCACGCTGACCGGCGATGACCAGGCCGGCAGGGGCGCGGCCGGCCTCGAGGGCCTGGACCGCGGGTCGTTCTTCATCGGCAATACCATCGCCAACCTGCGTGGCCTGGATCCCACCTTCGGGTCGCGCACGCTGACGCTGATCGATGGCCGGCGCGTGCCGTCCACCTCCAACCAGGCCGACGTGGTCGACCTGAACATCATCCCGTCGAACCTGCTGGAACGCGTGGATGTGGTCACCGGCGGTGCTTCGGCGACCTACGGCTCCGGCGCCATGGCCGGCGTGGTCAACCTGGTGCTGGCGCGGCGCAAGACCGGCGTCAACCTGGACATGGATTACGGCGTAACGGGGCAGGGCGATGGCAACAGCCCGCATGTCTCGCTGTCCGGCGGCCTGCCGCTGTTCGGTGGCAAGGCCCATCTGCTGCTGGGCGCCGAATGGCAGGATACGAAAGCCATCAGGAACTGCGCCGCGGCGCGCGACTGGTGCGCCGAATCCCGCTCGCTGCTGAACAATTCCAGCCAGCTCGGGCAGAACCCCGCCGCGCCGTTCACGCCGTTGCTGGAATACAGCGACGGCACATATCCGGCCAGGTTCGAAGTCGCCAACATGCGGCGCAGCCAGTTCGCCCCCACCGGCACGCTGTTCTTCAACAACGTCAATGTGACCTCGAATATCCGCTTCAACGATGCGGGCACCGCCTTCGAGGAGTACGCCCTTGGCTTCCGCGGCGGCACGGGTGGCAGCGGCGGCGGCAGCGCCATGAACGGCGACAGCTATGCGGATGGCACGTTCAGCCCGCAGACGACCTGGAACACCGTGATGCAGCCGGCCTCGGAGCGCAAATCCTTCTTCAGCAACTTCGAGTACGACTTCACCTCGACGACCACCGGCTATCTGCAGACCAGCTATGCCCGCACGGACGCGCGCAACGAGAATGGCTACACGCAGAACAACTACTGCGTGAGGTTCGACAGTCCGGGCACGGCGCTGCAGATCGGTGCCACCGCGAGCAGCGGCGACCGGATCAACGGCTTCCCGCTGTCCACCCCGCAGATCGCGGTGGACTTCGACAGTTGGCTCGCCACTGGCGCAACTTCCCCGGTACTTGTGTGGCCGGCGATCGGCGCGCCGCTGAACAACGCGAACTTCCGGCTGTTCCTGGGCTGGTCGGGTGGCACGATGCCGGCACCGGGCTTTGCGGCACCGTACTGGATTGCCGGCGGCGTCAACGGCACGACTTATCCGGCCGCCTCGGGCGCCAGCCGCACCAATGCGCCGACCTACACTTTCGCCAACGGCATCCCCCACTGGATACACGTCAAGAACAATCCTCCCAGCGGCCAGGAATGGTGGGTGATGGACTACATCACCATCACCGCCGACTTCGCGGATCCGGGCACCCAGGCGGAACTGCCGGGAATGGGTCGCAACGCCTACGCCTTCCTCAACAACCTGAGTCCCGAAGCGCTGGGCCAGGTGCAGCGGGCGTTCAGCGCTGGCGGCAACTACGGCGACATCATCGATCCGAAAACCGGCGCGCTGCTCACCGGCGCCAGTACGGTGGCCGCGGGTGGCGCCGGCAATGCCGGTCTGGACACTCTCTATGGCCCCGCGCCCTGCCAGGGCTCCACGGAGATCCGCAAGGTCTGGAACCCGCAGCTGAAGCAGTACACCACGCAGGTGCAGGAGCCGTGGCGCGCCGTGCTCGGCCTGCGCGGCCGGTTCGGCAGCGACTGGCGCTGGGACAGCTATGTCCAGTACGGCAAGACCGACAGCAAGTCGGTATCCCACAATGTGGCGACCAACCTCCGGCTCGCCATGTCACTGGACGCGGTGATCGACGACCGGCCGGATTCCGCGACCTACGGGCAGCCGGTCTGTCGTGCCGTGCGCGACGGCTTGCCGGTCATCGACTACCAGGGCCGTCCCCTGAGCCAGCTGGAAGACCTGCAGCGGCTGGCCGACAACTGCAAGCCCCTGAACCTGTTTGGCACCACTTACGCAAGCTCCGCCTCGATGCCGGGATATGCGGACCGTCCTTACGATGCGGCGGCCCTGCAGCAGCAGGCGATCAGCTATGCCTTCGTGGACAGCCGGTCCAGCGGCTGGAATGACCTTGCCGTGCTGTCTCTGACCACCAACGGCACGTTGTGGCAGGGCTGGGCTGGTCCGTTGTCCGGCGCCTTCGGCGTGGAACTCACGCAGAACCGCGTCAACAATTCCGCCACGTCGAACAATGCCTCGATCTACGAACGCGCCGACCTTTCCAGCGTCTGGTCCGATGGCTTCGGTGGCAAGACCCGCACCACCGAGGGCTATGCCGAGTTCAACATGCCCATCGTCACCGGGCAGGACGGCCTCGACCTGTGGTCGCTGAACGTGGGCGGTCGCTACACCTCGTACTACAACAAGGGCGGTGAGGGGACCACCGGCCAGCACGCCACGCAGGATGTGTTCAACTGGAAATTCCAGACGGAGTTCGCGCCCTTCGACTGGGTGCGCTTCCGCCTGACGCGTTCGCTGGATCAGCGCACGGCCGGGTACCGCGACCTGTTCATCAATTCGAACGGGCAGCCGGACCAGTTCGCGGGTGCCAATCCGTGGCGCGAATGGAACCAGTACAGCAACGAAGGCCGGCAGGAACGCTGGGCGCAGGTGCGTACCGGCAACCCGGACCTGAAACCGGAGAAGAGCACCACGCTGACCCTTGGCCTGGTGCTGCAGCCGGGTGGCTGGGCGCAGGGCATGACCTTCTCGGTGGACTACTACAACATCCGCGTGAAGGACGGCATTGCCACGCCCTTCAATGCCAGCACCACCTCGGTGATCCAGAGCTGCTGGCAGAACAGCGGCAACCAGGATGGCAGCGCCACCGATCCGGACATCCAGCCCATCAACGGCCAGATCGACTACGACTTCTACGACGCGGCGCTGCAGCGCTATCCGTGCCGGGAAATCGCCTTCGCGAGGAACGACGACGACAGCATCAACCTGCTGGACATCATCAGCTACAACTCGGCACGCCCGATCAACGTGCTGCCGTACCAGCGGCGCGGCATGGACCTGGCGTGGAGCTACAACTTTCCGCTGAACCGGGCATTCGACAGCCTGCCCGGTTCGGTGGCGCTGAACCTGCGCGCCACGCGCGCGATGGAATCCTCGGGCATCCAGCTCAGCTCCGGCGGCCAGCTGGGTGGCGCCACCTTCACGGAAGTCACCTGCAACCAGGTGGGCGGACGCTGGGAAGGCGCCAACGCCAACTGCTACATCCCGCTGGACCTGGTCGGCCAGATCCGCAGCAGCCAGTTCGTGCCCGGTGTCAGCGCCAGCCCGAAATGGGTTGGCAATGTGTCCGGTTCCTACCTGCTGGGTGACCTGACCATGACGCTGTCGGCGCGCTACATCGGCGGCGCGAAGATGGACAACCGGTGGTGCGACAGCGAGGGCTGCCCGTACTACAAGGATGCGAGCGGCGCTTTCCTGACCGGCAGCGTGGACAACAACTTCGTCAAGCCGTACGCGAATTTCGCGCTCAATGGCTCGTACAACCTGCACGTGGGCAGCCTCAAGCAGTTCCAGGTGTTCGGTTCGATCAACAACCTGTTCGACAAGACGCCACCCTTCAGCGGCGGCGGAATCTCGGGCGCCAGTTCGCAGTATCACGACATCCTGGGTCGCGCCTATCGCATGGGCGTGCGGATGAGTTTCTGATCCCGGCGCGGGCGCGCGCCGCGCGCCCCATCAGACAAGGTTTTCCTGGGGGTTTCATGAGTTCAATTTGCCGTTCGAGACTTCTGGCCGCAGCGGTGAGCGCAGTCCTGCTGGCGGGCTGCGATGCCGTCAGGGATGTCCGCGAGGAGCCGTTCACACCGGTTCCGGCGAAGACGCAGGTGATTGCCGGCACCGTGCAGGGCCTGGGCACCGCCCGGCCCGTGGTGCTCAGCTACGACGGCCAGCAGGACTGCAAGGCACCTGATTCGACCGGCACGCTGGTGGCTTCCGACTGCAGGTTCTTCGGCAGCAAGGGGCAGACCGAATCCACCTTCAGCTTCGGCTCCGCGGACGTCAACGGCAATCCATTCGTGCTGGGCAAGCCATACACCATCTCGGTGGTGAAGCAGCCGTTCGGCAAGTCGTGCACCGTGGCCAACGCCACCGGCACCGTGGGGGGGCCGGAGCCCGCCCCGGTGGTGACCTGCGTGAACAATGCCGCGGTCACCCGCTACAACCTCACCGTGAACATTCCGGCGGCGCTGCAGACCACGCCGCTGGACATCGGCGTCTCCACCGAAGACGGGGAATTCTCGCAGCAGGCACTGGGCGTGGCAGCGGTGACCTTCCCCGAGGTGCTGTTCAACAGCCAGTCGGAGCTGCCGGCATTCGCATACAAGGTGAGCGCCACCACGGACAAGACGGTTGGCGGCGTAACCACCCGTTACGTGTGCAGTTTCACGCAGCAGTGGGGCAACACCAGCTTCAACCAGGGTGGCCGCAACCTGAATCCGCTGGGCAATCCGCCGGCCACTCCCGCCACCGACGACGGCCTGTCCGACAACGGCGTGGTCGTGCCCACTGCCCATGCCACCGTGGCGGTCAGCGCCTGCGCCTTCCCGGTCACCGCCACGGTGCAGTACGTGGGCACTCCCGCCGCCGCCATGGGTGCCGGAGGGCTGGCACTGGCCTTGCGCAACCACTTCACCGGCGTGGTCGAACAGACCCTCAACGTGGCGGCGTTCACCACCGGCACCAATACCGTGGGTTTCGCCGAGCCTGTCATGGCGCATTCGAAGGCGCTGTACGAACTGATCGTCACGCAGCATCCGGCCGGACAGCACTGCGTGGTGTCCGGCACGACCATCACCAATGCCGATACCACCTCCGCCACTTCCGCCTCGGCCGGCGTGGGCGTGAACATCACCGCGCCAACGGCCGGAGCGGTGATGCTGATCGACCCTGACAACACCGACTGGTGGACCACGACTCCGAGGTCGGTGCGCTGCGCGGCTTTGCCCGCCGCACCGAACATGTTGCTGGGCACCTACCAGATGGACGCGCAGGCCGGCATCCAGACCACCACCTCCAATGGTGTTACCACCGAGGTTTCCCCGCCGCGGCCCTGGGGACGGCCCAGCGAGTTCCTGACCTTCTTCGACGATGGCACTTTCCTGTACGGCATCAATGCCAACTCCGCGAGCACCACAGCCAACTCCCCCAACAGCAGCTTCCCGGCCGCCACGGCCGTGCGCAACAACTGGGCGGCTTCCAGCGGCGTGACCCATGGCTTCTACGTGTACAACAGCACGACCGGCACCATCACCTTCACCGTGGTCACCGCCACCGACCTCAACAACAACACCGGCGCGAACTCAGCGACCACTACCGCGAACATCAAGCGCGGCCTCATCGGCATGCCGACCTACGTGAGCTCGACGGGGGTGGTGCAGGCCACCAGCGTGGCGAAGGGCACGCGCGACGGCCTGGGCACGCTGTCGCTGACCTTCACCAATACCTCCGGCAACCGCCTGTGGACCATGACCGAGCCGAAGCAGGTGCCGGGCGAGCTGACCGGCGCCTGGGTGACGCCCGACCACCTGCGCAGCTTCATCTACGACAGGGACTACACCTACGCCTTCCACATGGGCGTGAACGGCATGGGCAACATGCAGAACACCTGCCTGCTCATCACCGACGACTCGACGCAGGTTTCCGGCCTGCTCACCAAGCACGCCGGTTCGGCCACGGCCACGACGGCCAATGGCACGATCTTCACCTGCACGCCGGGACTGCTGAATGTCGGCACGGCGGGCGTTTCCTCCAGGAACCTGGACGCGCCGCACTACGCCCCGAAGAACACCGGCGGCGGCAACCCGTCGCAGGGCATCGGCCCCACCACGCCGCGCATCGTGCCCGGCTTCCACGGCCGCTTCCCCGGCATGGGCGCGCAGCTGGACAACCGCCCGAACTCGCCCGTGCAGTTCCAGGTGGCGCCGGGAACTCCGGACACGCTGAACGTGCAGAACACCCTGAACGGCGTGCCCATCGACGAGCAGCTGGCCTTCCAGCGCATCCGACCCAATTGACCGTGGCCTGATCCCTGGCATCGGCGGCGCGCTGGCGCCGCCCGCAGCAGGTTCCTGCGCCCGTGGTCGCGCGCTTATGATGCAGGCGCTTTTGCATCACGGGAGGACGGATGAATCAGGCTGCCATCGCCAGCCAGGTGCGCTGGCGGCTCGCGCTGCCATGCATCCTGTTCATGCTGATGAGTTCGCTGGACCGCGCGAACATCAGCTTCGCCGCGCAGTCCATGAACGCGGACCTGGGCTTCTCGCCCTCGCAGTACGGCTTCGGCGCCAGCGTGCTGTTCGTGGGCTTCCTGCTCGGCCAGTACCCCAGCCTGTACCTGCTCCAGCGCGTCGGCATGCGCGCCTGGCTTGCCACCTGCGCAATGACCTGGGGGGTGGCGGTGGGCGCGCTCGGCTTCGTCGAGAACCTCACGCAGTTCTGCGTGCTGCGCGTGCTGATCGGCGCCGCCGAAGGCGGGCTCGCCCCGGGCATCGTGCTGTACCTCAGCCAGTTCGCCACCGAACGCGAACGCGCCACCACCTTCACGCTGCCGGCGCTGGCCATTCCGGCCTCGGTGATCCTCGGCGCGCCGCTGTCGGGGTGGCTGCTGAGCCTGGACCATGGATTGCCCATTGCCAGCTGGCGCTTCATGTTCCTCGCCGAAGCCATTCCCACCGTGCTGCTCGCGCTTGCCGCGCTGGCGTACTTTCCCAAAGGCGTCGCCGACGCGCGTTTCCTGGATGAAGACCAGCGGCGCTGGCTGCTGGCCAATGCCGCGCGCCGCGCCGATGGGCCGAAGACCAATGACTGGTCGGTGCTGCGCCGGCCGCTCATCCTGCTGGCGGGGCTGCTGTGGTTCTGCCTGCTGTGCGGCTCCTATGGGGTGATCTTCTGGCTGCCGCAGGTCATCGGTGCGCTCACCGGCTTCGGTCCGCTGGCCATCGGCATCATCGGCAGCCTGCCGTGGGTGGGCGTGGCGGTGGGCATGTACGCGAACGCACGCCACTCCGACCGCACCGGTGAACGGTACTGGCATGTGGCGGTGCCGGCGCTGTGCGCGGCCGCGCTGCTGCTGGCGGCATGGCAGTTCGGTCCGGGCCCGGCCGCGCTGGTGGCGCTGCTGCTGGCGGGGCTGGGGCTGGGCAGTGCGCAGGGCGGTTTCTGGGCCATTCCCACACAGCTCCTGAAACCAGCCGAATTCAGCGTGGCCGTGGTGGGCATCAACATCCTCGGCAGTGCCGGTGGCCTCGTGATGCCGCAGTTGATGGGCCTGGCGCGCGAGCACAGCGGCGGCTTCGCGCTGCCGACGCTGCTGGTGGTGGCGGTGCTGGCGACGGCGGCGGTGCTGGTGGCCGCCATCCGCTGGGGATATCGCCGCGACATCGCGGCGCTGCGCGCGGGAAGTTCCGCGCGCTAACGCGTAGGCACGCGCACGGCGGAGTCCGGCGAAGGGTCCACCAGCCAGCGCACGGCATCGTCGCGGCTGGCGAAGGTGCGGGTGATCTCGGGCGAGTTCTGCATCAGGGTTTCGTAGATGATCACCTTGGACCTGCCCAGCACTCCCGGCAGGATGAAAGCCGCCTTGCGCCCGGTTTCCCCGCGCTGTTGATACAGGTCCTGCGCCCACAGGGCGAAGCTGGTCAGCCCGCGCTGCGTCAGGCCTCCCAGGTCCGCGGCGGACAGATCGCAGAGTTTCGGAAAACCCAGCGGTATGTCGTGCTCCCGGTAGAAGGTTTCGTAGGCGGCCCGCAGTTCGCCATCGGCGACCTTGCCGCTGAACCTGGAAACCATGAACTGGCCGGATTCATCAATCGAGATCGAAATGGGCATCGCATTCCCTCCTGGCACCGCTGGGGCGCCTCGGCATTCCATTGCCGCTGAGCCGGTCCGCGCCCCGGTGCGGGCAGTCTACTCCCGTGTTGCGGGTGCGCCGCGTCTGGCGGTGAGCGAGGTTGGGTTTCACCATTTCCGGCGTCGGGGGTTGACGGGGCCACGGCACGGGCCCTTACATAGCAGGCCATGCCTCGTCCCACCACCTGGCCCATCCTGCCGCAGGCGCTGCGCCGCCGTGCCGGCGGCTGCCTGCGCGTGGCGCTGCTGCTGCTCTTCGTGGTGGGTGTGAGCGCGCAGTCCATGCTGGGTCCGCTTGGCGAACTGCATGAGCTGACGGTGCACGCACAGCATGGCCAGGGAGTGGCCGGGCACATGGCCCCCCATGACCATCAGGCGGCGCTGCGCGATGGCACCGATGCCACCGAAGGCGGGCCGCTGCATGTGCTGCTGCACTACACCCACTGCTGCGGCCATGGCAGCTGGATGTCCGATGCCCGCGTCACGATGACCGTGGCCGCGCTGCCGCGCACGGCTTCGCCGCTGGACAACACCCGGCAATTGCCCGCTCCCGACCTGACCGCACCGTTCCGTCCGCCGATCCTGGTGTAACGCGCAGCCGGCCGCCGCCGGCCGGACGACGTTTCCCACCGATCAACGGAGCAATTCCCATGCATACGCGACTCACGGCGCTGGCCGTGTGCGCGGTCCTGTTCGCGGCGCCAGCCGCGCGGGCCGCCGACCGCCTGACGCTGGACGATGCCATCGCCCGCGTCGCCTCGAACCATCCCGAGCTGCGCCTGTTCGAGGTGCGTGGCGAGGCATTGACCGCCGAACGCGAGCTGGCCGTGCAGCGGCCCGCGCTGGTGGCTGGAGCCGGCATCGAGAATGCCCCGGGCACCGGCGATTACCGCGGCGTGAAGGCTGCCGAAGTGTCACTGACCCTGGCTTCCGTGCTGGAGCGCGGCGGCAAGCTGGATGCGCGGCGCACGCTCGCGCAGGGCCGCATCGACCAGCTGGCTGTGGAACGCGAGACCAGGCGCCTGGACCTGCTGGCCGAGGTGGCGCGGCGCCATCTCGCCATCAGCGCGGCGCTCCAGCGACAGGACATCGCCGCCACGGATGTGCAGCAACGGCAACGCACGCTTGCGGCGGCGCGCGCACGATTGCAGGCAGGTGCCTCGCCGGAATCGGTGGTGCTGACCGCCGCGGCGAACCTCGCCCGCAGCGAGCTGGCGCAGGCCCGCGCGCAGCAGCAGTGGCAGGTGGCGCGACAGCAGCTTGCGGCACTGTGGGGTGAGCGCAATCCGGACTTTGAAATCATCGCCAGCGACCCGCTGCAATTGCCGGCGGTACCGGACAGCCTCGCGCTGGCACGGCTGCTCGATGCGACGCCGGAACTGGCGCGCTTCGCCGACCAGCGCCGCATCGGGGAAGCGCGACTGCAGCTGGCGCGCAGCACCGCGACGCCGGACATCGAATGGCATGCGGGTGTGCGCCGGCTGGAGGCCAGCAACGATGTCGCATTGATCGCCGGCTTCTCGCTGCCGCTGGGCAGCCGGCGGCGCGCCGAACCTGCGATCCGCGCCGCCAGTGCCGAGCTGGCACAGCTGACCATCGAGCGTGAGGCCGCCGGGCTGTCGCTGTACGCGACGCTCAGCGAGGCGCATGGCCGCTATGGCCTGGCGCAGCTCGAGGTGGCACGGCTGCGCGAGGAGGTATTGCCGACGCTGCAGCGCGCCGAAGCCGCGGCCGAACGCGCCTACCGCGCCGGCGCCGTGAGCTACCTGGAATGGGCGCAGCTGCAATCCGAACTCACCGCCACGCGCGCGCAGCAACTGGAAGTCGCCATCGATGCGCAACGTGCCCTGATCGAGATCCAGCGCCTCACCGGCCAGCCTTTCGTCGCTGGCGGCGCCGCCATGCAAGGAATCGCACCATGAAATCCGCCACATTGATCGGCGCCGCGGCGCTGGTGCTGGCGCTGCTGCTGGCCGGCTGCGGCGAACGCCATGCGCAAGCCGGCCACGATGCTGGACATGGCCACGAGGAAGCCGTCGGCTTCGAGCGCGGCGCGCATGGTGGCCGGCTGCTCGAGCAACAGGGCTACGCGCTGGAACTGGCCATTGCCGAAGCCGGCACGCCGCCGAAGTTCCGCGCCTGGCTGTATCGCGATGGCAAGCCGCTGCCGCCCGCGGGTGCGACGGTGGAGGTGAAACTGCAGCGCCTCGGCAATGTCGCGGAGAACCATCTGCTCGAACCGCAGGCCGACGGCAGCCTGATGGCGGCGACCGTGGTCGGCGAGCCGCATTCCTTCGATGTGCAGGTGGTCGCGACCATCGACGGCAAACCATTCGCGTGGACGTACCAGAGCTACGAGGGACGCACCACCATCGACGCGCAGGTGGCCACCGACGCCGGCATCCGCGTGGCGCCGGCCGGGCCCGGCACCATCGCCGATGAGCATGTGGTGCAGGGTCTGCTGACTACCGTGGAAGGCAAGGTGGCAAGCGTCACGGCGCGTTTCCCCGGTCCGATCCGCAAGCTCACCGCCAATGTCGGCGACAGCGTGCAGGCCGGCCAGGTGCTCGCCACCATCGAGAGCAATCTCAGCCTGACCAACTATGACGTGGCGGCGCCCATCGCCGGGGTGGTGCTGGCACGCAATGCCGCGCTGGGCAGCATCGCCAGCGAAGGCGCGGCGCTGTACGAGATCGCCGACCTGTCCTCGCTGTGGGTGGACCTGCACATCTTCGGCGCCGATGCGGGGCATATCCGTGCCGGCGGCCCGGTGGAGGTGCGGCGCCTGTCCGACGGCGCCACCGCGAATACCAGGCTGGAGCGCGTGCTGCCCGGCACCGCCACTGCCAGCCAGAGCACGGTGGCGCGGGCCATCATCGCGAACCGGGATGGACTGTGGCGTCCGGGCTCGGCGGTCACCGCGCGCATCACGGTGGATCGCGAGCGGGTGGACCTGGCGGTACCGCTGGCGGCGCTGCAGGGCTTCCGCGACTGGACGGTGGTGTTCATCCGCGCGGGCGATACCTACGAGGTGCGGCCAGTGGAACTGGGCAAGCGCGATGCCACGCAGGTGCAGGTGCTGTCGGGCCTTGCCGCCGGCGACCAGGTGGTGGTGGAACAGAGCTACCTGGTGAAGGCGGATATCGAGAAATCCGGCGCTTCGCACGACCACTGAGGCCGCCATGCTCGAAAGAATCATCCGTTTCGCCATCGCGCACCGCTGGCTGATGCTGGTGCTGACACTGGCGCTGGTCGCCGGCGGCGCGTGGAGCTTCACGCGGCTGCCCATCGACGCCACGCCGGACATCACCAATGTCCAGGTGCAGATCAACACCGAGGCAGCGGGTTTCTCGCCGCTGGAGTCCGAGCAACGCGTCACCTTCCCCATCGAGACGGCGCTGGCCGGATTGCCCGGCCTCGACTACACCCGCTCCATCTCGCGCTACGGACTCTCGCAGGTCACCGTGGTGTTCGAGGACGGCACCGACCTGTACTTCGCGCGCCAGCAGGTGGCCGAGCGCATCCAGCAGGTGCGCTCGCAGCTGCCGCAGGGGCTCGACCCCGGGATGGGCCCCATCACCACCGGCATGGGCGAGATCTTCATGTACACGGTGGAAGCCGTGGCTGATGCGCGCAAGCCGGACGGCACGGCCTACACCGCCACCGACCTGCGCACGCTGCAGGACTGGGTGGTGCGGCCACAGCTGCGCAACACGCCGGGTGTCACCGAGGTGAACACCATTGGCGGCTTTGCGCGGCAGATCCACATCACGCCGGATCCGGCGCGGCTGGTGGCGCTGGGGTTCACGCTGCACGACGTGGTCGAGGCGGTGGCCGCCAACAACCAGAACATCGGCGCCGGCTACATCGAACGCAACGGGCAGCAGTTCCTGGTGCGCACGCCGGGGCAGGTGGCGGATCTGGATGCCATCCGCGACATCGTGCTGGCGCGGCGCGAGGGCGTTCCCATCCGCGTGCGCGACGTGGCCGCGGTGGGCGAGGGGCCCGAACTGCGCAGTGGCGCGGCCACGCAGAACGGACAGGAAGTGGTGCTGGGCACGGTTTTCATGCTGATCGGCGCGAACAGCCGCGAGGTATCGCAGGCCGCGGCGGCGCGGCTGCAGCAGGCTGGCGCGAGCCTGCCCGATGGTGTGACGGTGCAGCCGGTGTACGACCGCACCGTGCTGGTGGACCGCACCATCGCCACGGTGTCGAAGAACCTGGTGGAAGGCGCGCTGCTGGTGATCGTGGTGCTGTTCCTGCTGCTGGGGAATTTCCGCGCCGCGCTGATCACCGCGGCGGTGATTCCCTTGTCCATGCTGTTCACCATCACCGGCATGGTGCGCGGCGGTGTCTCCGGCAACCTGATGAGCCTGGGGGCGCTGGACTTCGGGCTGATCGTCGATGGCGCGGTGATCATCATCGAGAACTGCCTGAGGCGCTTCGTGGAGGCACAGCACCGGTTGGGGGCGGTGTTGTCCACGCAGCAGCGGCTGGAGCTCGCGGCCAGCGCATCGGCGGAAGTGATCCGGCCCAGCCTGTTCGGCCTCGGCATCATCACCGCGGTGTACCTGCCGATCTTCGCGTTGAGCGGCGTGGAGGGGAAGATGTTCCACCCCATGGCCATCACCGTGGTGCTGGCATTGAGCGGCGCCATGCTGCTGTCGCTGACCTACGTGCCGGCCGCGATCGCATTGTTCCTGCGCGGCCGCGTGCGCGAACAGGAAACGCGCCTGATGCGCTGGGCGCGGCGCGGCTATGCGCCGGCACTCGGCTGGGCGCTGCGCCGCCGCGGCGTGGTCATCGCCGGCGCAGTGGTGCTGGTGGCCGCATGCGGGCTGCTGGCCACGCGGCTGGGCTCGGAATTCATCCCCGGCCTCGACGAGGGCGACATCGCACTGCATGCGCTGCGCATCCCGGGCACGAGCCTGGACCAGGCGGTGAAGATGCAGTCCACGCTGGAGACACGCATCAAGCAATTCCCGGAAGTGCAGCGCGTGTTCGGCAAGCTGGGCACCGCGGAGGTGGCCACCGACCCCATGCCGCCATCGGTGGCCGACACCTTCGTCATGCTGAAGCCGCGCGAGCAGTGGCCGGATCCGCGCAAGAGCAAGGCCGACCTGGTGGCGCAGATCGAAGTGGCCGTGCAACGGGTGCCGGGCAACAACTACGAGTTCACCCAGCCCATCCAGATGCGCATGAATGAACTGATCTCCGGTGTGCGCGCGGACGTGGCCATCAAGCTGTATGGCGATGACCTGGAAACGCTGGTCGAGACGGGCGAGCGCATCGAGGCCGTGGCGCGCGCGGTGCCGGGGGCATCGGACGTGGGCCTCGAACAGGCCACCGGCCTGCCGCTGCTGACCATCACGCCGGACCGGCAGGGACTGGTGCGCTACGGCCTGAACCCGGGCGACGTGCAGCACACAGTGGCCACGGCCGTGGGCGGCGAAGTGGCCGGACAGTTCTTCGAGGGCGACCGGCGCTTCGACATCGTCATCCGCCTGCCCGAACACCTGCGCCAGGATCCGGCGGCGCTGGCCGACCTGCCGATTCCGCTGCGCGCCAACGAACATGCGGATGAATCCAGCCGCGCGGCCACCTGGCGCACTGGTGCACCCAGCACCGTGCCGCTGCGCGAGGTGGCGCGCATCGAGACCACGCAGGGCCCCAACCAGGTCAACCGCGAGAACGGCAAGCGCCGCGTGGTGGTCACCGCCAATGTGCGCGGCCGCGACCTCGGCGGCTTCGTGGCCGAGTTGCGCCAGCGCATCGCGGCCGAGGTGCGCGTGCCGCAGGGCTACTGGATCGATTACGGCGGCACCTTCGAGCAGCTGATCTCGGCCAGCCAGCGCCTGGCGGTGGTGGTGCCGGTGACGCTGGCCCTGATCTTCGCGCTGCTGTTCTGGGCATTCGGCTCGGCGCGCGATGCCGCCATCGTGTTCAGCGGCGTGCCGCTGGCACTGACCGGCGGCGTGATTGCATTGGCGTTACGTGGCATCCCGCTGTCGATCTCGGCGGGCGTGGGCTTCATCGCGCTGTCGGGTGTGGCGGTGCTCAATGGCCTGGTCATGATCGCCTTCATCCGCAGACTGCGTGAACAGGGCAGCCGGCTGGATGCGGCGATTTCCGATGGCGCGCTGGGGCGCCTGCGGCCGGTGCTGATGACGGCCCTGGTCGCGTCGCTGGGCTTCCTGCCGATGGCGCTGAATGTGGGCGCCGGCTCGGAAGTGCAGCGGCCGCTGGCCACGGTGGTTATCGGGGGCGTGCTGTCATCCACGTTGCTCACGCTGCTGGTGCTGCCGGCGATGTACCGCTGGTTGCATCGGGATCCAGCGTGAGAAACTGGCCGCAAAGCAAATGGGAGGGTCTCAGGGATGAACATCATCATGCGTATTGAATCCCGGATGACGCGGCTGATCGGATCCACAGCGCTGGCCCTTGCGGTGGCCGCCGCGCTCATTGCGGCAACGCCAGCGCCAGCGCCCGCGCCGGCCGCGCGGCTGCAGGAGCTGGATGAAGTCCTGGTTACTCCCAAAAGCCAGCTGCCATTGCGGGACTTCCTCAAGCTGCCCCAGTACAAGGACATCATGCTGTCGCCCGACGGCAAGCGCGCGCTGGTGGTGTGGATCGACAACGAAGGCAACTATCGGCTGATCGTGGGGTTCCACGAGTTTCCATCGATGAAGGCCATCGCCACCACCCCGCTGGATCCGGTGTACAACGACTCCGAAGTGGGATTCGCCAGCGCGAGCAAGCTGCTGCTGCAGGCCAGCTATCCGGCGCGGGGGCTGCAGCTCGTCCATGAGCCGCTCGGCATGATGCTGCTCACCGACACCGATGGCGGCAAACCGCATTACATCAATCGCGAAGCGGTCACCAACGGTGACCCGCTCGTCCTGCGGCTTCGCGACGAGGAAGAGGCCGCCGCCACTGCACATGACTACGACGCCGCACAGGCCAGCCTCTCCAACAGGGACCCCATCGGGCCGGTGCGCCTGGTCACGACGCTCACCGGCAAGCCCGACCACCTGCTGTTCCAGACCACCCGCGCCAACCAGCGCAGTGGCAACACCATGGGCACTGGTGCGTTCCTGCTCAATCTCAAGGACAACAGGCAGACGCCGGTGGCGACGCTGCCGCTGTCCGGTGCCCGGCTCATCACCGGACCGCAGTTCCGCGTGGCGCTGGCCGCCGGCGTGAATGCACGCAACGAGGCCGTCGTGTACTACCTGCCGGAGAATGTGCGGGCGGGCGGCAAGGACTGGCAGCTCGTGACCAGCAGCGCCGCCGGTGAGCGTGGGCTGCGCCCCATCGCATGGACCGGCAATGGCGAGGAGTACTACGCGCTGGACGGCCGCGACCTGCCGACGCGGGCGGTGGTCATCTGGAATGCCGCCACCGGCACGCAACGCGTGCTGTATCGCCATGACAAGGCGGACATGGACCACTTCGCGCTCGATCCCGCCGGCAAGCCGTGGCTGTTCTACGGCCGGGAACTGGCCCCGGTGTACTGGTATCCGGACCCCGCCCATCCGCTGGCACGGCTGCACCGCTCGGTGGTGCGCAAGGTGCCGGGCGAACTGGTCGAGGTGACCAGCGCCACCGATGACCTGAAGACCGCGGTGGTGCGGGTGAACTCGGCGCGCCGCCCGCCGCTGCACATGGTGGTGAACGTGGATACCGCCAGTTCCATCACGGCCATGTTCTCTTACCCGGGCCTGCGTGGCCGCAAGCTGGCGCAGGTGGATCCGATTGAAGTGCAGGCGCGCGACGGGCTCGTCCTGCACGGCTATCTCACCAACCCCGAGGATGGCAGCGGCAAGCTGCTCAGCAAGCTGCCGCTGATCGTCATGGCGCACGACGGCCCGCAGGGCGAACCCGCCGGCTACGACTTCGAGTTCGAGCGACAGCTGTTCGCCTCGCGCGGCTATGCGGTGCTGCAGGTGAACCACCGCGGTACCAGCGGCCGCGGCGCGTCGTACGAGCGCGCCGGCGACATGAAGTGGGGCACTGCCGTGCAGGATGACTACGTGGACATGGTCCGCTGGGCCATCAGCGATGGTGTGGCCGACCCCGCGCGCATCTGCTTCTACGGCACCGGCTACGGTGCGTTCTCGGCCATGACCGCCGCGGCCCGCGAACCGGCGCTGTTCAACTGCGTGGTTGGCGTGGGCGGCGTGTATGACCTCCCCGCCATGCTTGGCGATGGCAAGAAGCCTGTGCCCTTGGCCCTGCGCCAGGTGCTGGGCGACAACATGGCGGAGCTGAAGGCCCGTTCGCCGGTCTCGAAGGCCGCGGCCATCAAGGCGAAGGTATTGCTGATGCCGCAGGACCGGGACCAGTACGTGCCCATGGAGCAATCCATCCTGATGCGCACCGCGCTGAAAGACGCGGGCATCACCGCGCAGTGGGAGATCCTTGGCCAGCAGGGCGATGGGCAGCACAACCCGGAGACCCGCGTGGGTGCCTACACCAGGATCCTGAAGTTCCTCGACGAAAGGATCGGCAGGCAGTAAGGGGCCGGCGGCATCGCCGGCCTGCCGTTTCCGCATCGCTGCACTCTGGCGCGGCTCCCGCAGCGTTAAGGAAGAGATGGAACCGCAATCCGCGAGCCTTCCTGTGTCTTCCGCCCCGCGGCACCCGCCTGGCCTGGGCGATCTGCTGCAACGGGCGCAGGCGCACGACCGCGATGCGTTCCGGGCCATCGTCGCGGCATGTCAGGCGCGCCTGTTCAGCACCGCGTTGCGGCTCATGGGCCAGCGCGCCGATGCCGAGGAGCTGGCGCAGGATGTGTTCGTGCAATTGCACGCCGCGCTGGGCCAGCTGGTGGATGCCGCGCACCTGGAGAAATGGCTGCTGCGCGCGATCTACCACCGCTGCATCGACCGGCTGCGGCAACGCGAGCGGCAGGGGCAGGCGGTGCCTCTGGAGGCGCTGGGCGATGCGCCCGAAGGCCATGCGCCGGAATCCGGTGCCGATCCGCTGGCCGCCTCGCATCTGTACCAGCTGCTGATGCGGCTGCAGCCGGACGCCCGCGCCGTGGTGCTGCTGCGCTACCAGGACGACCTGGATCCGGTGGACATCGCCGCCGCGCTGGACATGCCACTCAACACCGTGAAGAGCCATCTGCGCCGTTCGCTGCAATGGCTGCGTGAGCAGTGCGCGGGAGATTCGCATGGATATTGAACTGCGGCTGCGCGAGATATTGCCGCTGCGCGACCCCGGTGCCGCGTTCACCGATGGCGTGATGGCGCGCGTGGCGCAAGCACCGGCCGTGTCGGCGGATGCGGGCGTGGTGCAGTTGTCCGAAGCGCGGGCGCGCAGGCGCAGCCGGCGCATCCTGCTGGCGACGGCGGTGGTCATTGGTGCGGCGGCGGCGATGCCGGCGTATTTCCTGGGTGATGGGACAGATGGACCGGGGGCGACTGCAGCCGTGGCACTGGTTCCCGGTGGTGCGACCGACAGCGACCCAGATGTGCAGGTGCCGGTGCAGGCTGTGTTTTCCGCAGAACCACTTGGCGCTGGCCAGAGCCCGCCCAATTGCATCGACCCGGATGTGCTGCGTGGCCTGCTGTTGCCGGGCTCCGGCGTGACATTCCGGGTGACCGCGGACGCGCCGCCGGAACTGGACGGATTCAAGCCGCCGCGCCAGCTGGGCTGGGTCGGCGCCTCGGAACGCGGTGCGGGCACGATGGCGCAATCCACGGTATCGGCGGTGTACCGTTCCACGCTCACCCCCGAGGCAGCGCGCAACGCAGCCATCGGTGCGCTGACAGCTGCCGGCTGGAAGCTGCACGCCACCGGCAACATCCGCAGCAGCAGTGTCTTCGCCGCGGTGAATATGCAGATAGGTGATACCTACTGTCGCGACGGCAAGCAGGCAACTCTCACGGCCAGCGGACTGGAGGGGGTGACCTGGGTGGTTCTGTCGATTCCCCGCAATGCGGACAGGAATTCCGGCCTTTCCCTGGCTTGCAACAACCCGCCACAAGCCATTTCAGGTACCGACTCAACCCTGGACGCGTACCTGCCCCAGCTCGAGCTGCCACGTGATCCGGCCACCGGTGGGCCGGTCATCGCACTGGGCGGTGGCGGTGGCATCAACAGCGACACCGATCGGCGGATGAATGTCAGCTTCACGCTGAAGGATTCGGTCGACAACGTTGCGCGGCACTTCGCCGGGCAGATGGCGCAGCAGGCGTGGAGAGCCGATGCGAGCTGGAGTGGCGCGGGAACTGCCGGTTCCAGCTGGACACGACAGGTGAACGCCGGGACGGTTCTGCTGGGCACGCTTGGTGTATCGGCCTTCGACGAAGGCCGGTTCACAGTGGTCTTCCACGTGGTGAGGACGAAGTGATGAAGTTCGCGTCGATGCCCGTCATTGCGGTAACCACGGTCGTCTGCGCGGCCGCGTTCGCCGCGCAGCCGCCGCAGCAGTGCGTGAATCCGGAAACGGTCAATGGCCTGGTGTTCCTCGGGCGCAGCGACAACAAGGTCGAGGTGACCCGCGGCCTGCCAGCCTCGATGGCGGGCTTTCGGGCGCCCACCGGTTTCAGCCTGATCGGCACCGGCGTGCGTCCAGGTGGAACAACCACGATCGCGTACAAGACCTCGCTGGGCATCGACAAGGCGCATGCAGCAGTGATGGCCGCGCTCGCTGCCGACGGCTGGGCAGTGGAAGCCAGCGCAGGTTCAAACAACACTTTCAAGTTGGCGGGCGGTCCCGGGGACGGGATCGTCTGTCGCAATGGCGAGCGGCGATCCCTGCTGGTCACGGAGACCGCCGGTACCACCTACGCTGCCATTCGCGCGGCGGCGGCTGCGCCGCGCGATTGCGGCGCGCCGGAGCCGGCACCAGCGACCGGCCTGGAGGTGCGCAACGCGGCGCCACGATTCCAGTTTCCGGCCGGTACCAGTCTTGCGCCGAGTCTCGGCGGAGGCGGTAGCAGCACCATGTCCACGGTCTCATCCCGCGTCATCTCGGAGGAGACACCAGCGCGGCTGGTGGAACATCTGGCCAGCCAGATCGCCGCCCAGGGATGGCAGCGGGAATCGGGCTGGTCCGGCAGCGCAGGTGCGGGATCCACCTGGCGCAGGGTCAGCGAGGATGCGCCGGCCTTTGGCAGCCTCGAGATTGTCCGCGTCAGCGAAGGGACCTACGACGTGGATTTCACCATGACAATGCCGCGATAGGAGACGGACATGCGCCGAGTCGCTTGCTTCACGATGGTCATGCTGTGTGGTGCCGCTGCCTTCGGGCAGGGCCTGCTCGACTGCATCGAACCCGATGTGCTGCGTGCGCTGCTGTTGCAGAGCCAGGGTGAACGCCCGCTGGTGATCACGGCGGCGGTGCCGAGGGAACTGGCGGCGTTGAAGATGCCCGGCCAGTTCATCTGGATAGGCAGCGCCGAACGCATCACCGGACGGCTGGACGCCAATACCAATATCTCGTCTGTCGCAGCGGCGTGGCGCAGTGCCCTCGGGTCCGACGCGGCACGCGCCGTCGCAACCTCCGCGCTGGTCGCCTCCGGCTGGGAAATCCGGCAGCCACCCACGGGCTTGAGCGTATTCAGTACCGCAGCTGCGTTCCCGCCGCAGCTCTGCCGCGATGGCAGGAGCATCTACGTCAATGCCGGCACCATGGAGGGCGTGACCTACCTGCTGTTGACCATCCCTCGCGGCAATCCGGACGACAACTGCAGCCAGCCCGCACCGACGATACCCGTGGTCAGCTCGACATTCGTGCCCTACCTGCCGCAGCTGGCGCTGCCGGTGGATCCGTCCACCGGCACCACCGCGCAGAGCGGCAGCAGCAGCGCGAACTTCGGCACCTCCGTCTCCGCGCGGACCGAATTCACGCTCAGTGATTCGGTGGCCAACGTGGGCCGGCACTTCGCGAAACAGATGGCCGAGCAGGGCTGGAGCAGCGATGCCATCTGGAGTGGTGCCTCCACCGCCGGTTCGTCCTGGTCAAGACCCGTGGAAGGCGGCGCGCGCATCCTGGGCATGCTGTCGGTGACGGTCTTCGATGCACGCCAGTTCGTGGCCGAACTGCGCATCACCCGGCTGCAGTAGGAGCACATCATGCGCAAACTCTCCATCGCAATGGCCTGCCTGGCATTCGCGGCCGCCGCGCCGGCCCAGGAGGCCCTGCAGTGCGCGAACCCGGACGTGCTCAACGCGCTGGTATTCAACGCGCGCGCTGAATGGAAACTGGAGGTGCGGCGGGCCATGCCGGCAAATGCAGCCGGCTTCGGCGCACCGGCGGATTTCCAGCTGATCGGCAGTGGCGTGCGCGGGCAGAACCGCTCCACCCTGGTTGCCTACAAGACCACGCTCGATATCGGCAAGGCCTTCGACAGCCTGCTTGGATTCCTGTCCGGCCAGGGCTGGAAGCGCGAAGCCGCCCAGCCGGCGCAGCAGGCCTTCGCCACCGTGGCCGGAGCACAGTCCAGCTCCGCCGGACTGTGCCGCAACGGCGAGCGGCGCAACCTGCTGGTGCAGGAGCTCGGTGGCATCCGCTACGCCACCATCTCCGAATTCGGAACTACTTCGCCGCGGGCCTGCGATACACCGCTGCCGCAACAGAACTTCGACCCGATGGCCAGCATCAATGTGCTGCGTGCCGCGATGCCGCAGTTCGCCCTGCCGGCGACCGCGCGCATGAGTGGCAGGGCCGAGGCGGGACCCCAGGGTGGCAACGGCCGCTCGTATTCCGCTTTCATGCGGATCGAGAGCACGGACTCGGCGGCGAGCCTGGCGCGCCATCTCGCGCAACAGCTGACCGAGCAGGGCTGGCGAGCCGATGCCGAATGGAATGGTGCATTGAGCGCAGGTTCGACGTGGACCGGCAAAGGCACCGATGGCAAGTCGTACTGGGGAACGCTGGAGTTACTGGGCGTGGGCGGCAATGTTTACGATCTGGGCTTCAGAATTTCCGGCCGCCCGCAGTAGCCCGCCGTCAGCGGCGCTAGCCGCGGGGCATCTACTGCTTCCTGCGGAACACCACCAGGTGCTGCCACGGTAGCTTCCTGCCCGTCCGCTCCCACACCAGCGCATGCTGTTCGGCCTCGCGGCGGATCTGCCGTTCGGTCATCTTGTGCAGCTCCTTGATCGGCACTTCCGGGTCCTCGCCGCGATATTCCACGAACGCCACGCGCCCACCGGGCTTCAGCGCCCGCACGATGCTTTCCAGCACTTCGTACGGGAATTCCAGCTCGTGGTACACGTCCACCATGATGGCGAGGTCGATGCTGCCGGCCGGCAGGCGGGTGTCGTCGACGGCGCCGGCCAGTGGTTCGATGTTGCGGTAGCGCGGATCCGCGGCGGTCTTCGCCAGCAGCGCGAGCATCTCGGGCTGGATATCGGTGGCCACGACGCGCCCGCCCGGCGCCACCAGCGGCGCCATGCGCCGGCTGAGATAGCCGCTGCCCGCGCCCACATCCGCGACCACCATGCCGGGCTTCAGGTCCAGTTCCGTGATCAGCACCGAGGTGCGCTCTTCCTTCTCGCGCTCCTCGCGTTCCAGCCACGGCGCTGCCTGCCAACCCATGACCTGCGCGATCTCGCGACCCTGATGGTGCTTGCCGGTGCCATCGGCGGAAGCAGTGCGCTGCTGGTAACGATCGGGCGGAGCGCCGGCGATACCTGAGACAGCGATCAGCAGTCCGGCCAGCAGCACGAAGGGCAGGGTTGCGCGTGTTTTCATGCGCGCGATGCTACCAAAGCAGGGCGCCAGCGTAGGAAGGAGACCACATCACGGCGCGTCGCGCGCCGGCTACCTCATCGCGGTCACGCAGTTCCAATGCACTCAAGGGCCCTGCGCGATGCAAGCGGCAACGGCCCGGGCAATTCCACTTCAATACGGGGATCAAACCATGAACAGGGATCAGATGAAGGGTGCGGTAAAGGAAACGGCTGGCAAGATGCAACGCAAGGCCGGCAAGGCAACCGGCAGCACCAGCCAGCAGATCAAGGGTGGCGCACGTGAGTTGAGCGGCAAGGCGCAGAAGGCCTACGGCAACGCCAAAAGCGACCGGGAAGAGCGGCGCGCGCGCTAGTTCCGCTTCACTGCGCTACGTTACGGACAGCGCACCGGGCATAAGCCGCCACCGCCGACGCACACGGCGCCGCGGTGGCGGCTCCAGGCCCGTCTTCTCCTATCGGGATGCAAGAGGCCGGTTGATCCGCGACGCGGTCACATTGGCCCGCATCCGCGCGCTCGCCATTCCCCCTGCCTACGAGCAGGTGTGGATCTGTCCTCATCCGCGCGGGCACCTGCAGGCCACCGGTCGCGACGCGCGCGGCCGCAAGCAGTATCGCTACCACCCGCTGTGGCGAGCGCAGAAGGATGAGATCAAGCATGCGCGCATGTACCGCTTCGGCCGCGCGCTACCCGCATTGCGGCGCCGGCTGCGGGCCGATCTGCGGCTGCCGGGTTTGCCGCAGCGGAAGGTGCTGGCCCTGGTCACCAGCCTGATGGATGAAACCTGCGTGCGCGTGGGCAATGCCGAATATGCCCGCAGCAATGGCAGCTTCGGCCTGTCCACACTGCTGGACCGGCATGTGCGCTTCGGACGCCGCGGCGCCGCGCTGCGCTTTGCCGGCAAGGGCGGTACCCGCCATGAAGTGCCGATCGAGGACACACGCCTCGCGGCGCTGGTACGCAAATGCCAGCACCTGCCAGGCCAGCGCCTGTTCCAGTTCGTCGATGCACAGGGCCGCAACCACGCCGTCGACTCGGGACAGCTCAATGCCTACCTGCACCAGCATCTGGGTGGCGACTTCACGGCCAAGGACTTCCGCACCTGGCACGCCACGCTGCGTGCCTGCCAGCTGCTGCTGCAACGGCCGCGGCCGCAGCCGTGCACCGAGCGGGCCTGTCGCCGGGTATTCGCGGAAGTCACCGCCGAGGTGGCGGCGCAACTGCGCAACACCCCGGCGGTGTGCCGCAAGTCCTACATCAATCCGGTGGTGCCGCAGGCCTGGCAGCGGGGGGATGCGCCGTTCGGCCGTAACGGGCCGCACCGGCGCGGCGCCGCTGCGCTGCTGTCGCTGCTGCGCGCACCTTCGGGTGGCCGAGGTACCGACGCCCAAGACATAAAGCGGGGCTGAGCGATCGCTGGCCCGGGCGGGCTGGGGTGGTGGAAACCCGCTTTCGCGGGGCCCGTGAACCGCCCGGCTGCGGGGAGGGCCGCCCAATCAGGTCCGCGCCGGGATGACGCGCCGTGTTTGACAGCCTCCCCACCCCTCCCTAAACTTCCGCGCCTTTCCGCCAGCCTCTGGGTTGGGGGATAAACCGTCGCCAGCGCCCTAACGGGCGTCCGAGCGGCAGACCACCGCCAGCTGCACAGGTTGGGGTCGTGGCCCTGGGTTCTCCCGCCTCTTAAAAAAGGTGCGGGATGTTTTTCAGGGAGCAGCGACCTCTGGCCGTGCCTCTGGCAGACCGACAGCAAAGGTTTTGAACCGGAGATTGCATGGCCACGACGAGTCAGCTGATCCGCGCCCCGCGCCGGACCCGCGCCGAGAAGACGAAGGTGCCCGCCCTGGGCGCCGCCCCGCAGAAGCGAGGCGTCTGCACGCGCGTGTACACCACCACACCGAAGAAGCCGAACTCGGCACTGCGCAAGGTCTGTCGCGTGCGCCTGGTCAACGGCTACGAGGTGACCAGCTACATCGGTGGTGAAGGCCACAACCTGCAGGAGCACTCGGTGGTGCTGATCCGCGGCGGCCGCGTGAAGGACCTGCCCGGCGTGCGCTATCACACCGTGCGTGGCTCGCTGGACTGCTCCGGCGTCAACGACCGCCGCCAGAGCCGTTCCAAGTACGGCGCCAAGCGCCCGAAGAAATAAGAATCACGGAGTAGCACCATGTCACGTCGCGCCGCAGCCCCCGCCCGCACCATCCTGCCGGATCCGAAGTTCCACAGCGACATGCTGGCCAAGTTCATGAACGTGGTCATGCAGGACGGCAAGAAGTCCGCCGCCGAACGCATCCTCTACGGTGCGATCGACCGCATCACCGAGAAGACCGGCAAGCAAGGTGACGAGGCCATCACCCTGCTGTCGACCGCGCTGGACAACGTGAAACCCGCTGTCGAGGTGAAGTCCCGCCGCGTCGGCGGCGCCACCTACCAGGTGCCTGTCGAAGTACGCTCCTCGCGCCGCCAGACGCTGGCCATGCGCTGGGTGATCGAGGCCGCGCGCGCGCGCACCGAGAAGTCGATGGCCTTCCGCATCGCCCACGAGCTGATGGATGCGGCCGAGAACCGCGGCGGCGCCGTGCGCAAGCGCGAGGACACGCATCGCATGGCGGACGCCAACCGCGCCTTCGCGCATTACCGCTGGTAACTACTGATCGGGGCCCGCGTGCGGGCCCCGTTGAACCCCCGCGAAGCGGTAGAGATATGGCACGCGTCACGCCCCTGGAGCGCTATCGCAACATCGGCATCTCTGCCCACATCGACGCGGGCAAGACGACGACCACCGAGCGCATCCTTTTCTACACGGGCGTCTCGCACAAGATCGGCGAGGTCCATGACGGCGCGGCCGTGATGGACTATATGGAGCAGGAACAGGAGCGCGGCATCACCATCACCTCCGCGGCCACCACCTGCTTCTGGAAGGGGATGGAGAACAACTTCCCCGAGCACCGCATCAACATCATCGACACGCCGGGCCATGTGGACTTCACCATCGAGGTGGAGCGCAGCCTGCGCGTGCTGGACAGCGCGGTGGCGCTGTTCGATTCGGTGGCCGGCGTGCAGCCGCAGTCCGAGACGGTGTGGCGGCAGATGAACCGCTACGGCGTGCCGCGCATCGCCTTCGTGAACAAGATGGACCGCGCCGGCGCCAACTTCCTGCGCGTGATGGACATGATCCGCACGCGGCTGCGCGCCAACCCGGTGCCCATCCAGCTGCCCATCGGCGCCGAGGATGAATTCGCCGGCGTCATCGACCTCATCAGGATGAAGGCCATCTACTGGGACATGGAAACCCAGGGGATGAAGTTCGAGTACCAGGACATCCCGGCCGAGCTGGCCGCGCAGGCCGAGGAATACCGCGGCAGGATGATCGAGGCCGCAGCCGAGGGCGATGACACGCTCACCGAGAAATACCTCGAAGGCGGCACGCTGACGGATGCGGAGATCAAGCAGGGCCTGAAGGCGCGCTCGCTGAAGAACGAGATCGTGATCGGCATGTGCGGCACGGCCTTCAAGAACAAGGGCGTGCAGGCGCTGCTGGATGCGGTGATCGAGTTCATGCCCTCGCCGACCGAAGTGCCGGACACCAGGGGCCATGACCTGAAGGGCAATGACATCACGCGCAAGGCCAGCGACGAGGCACCGTTCGCGGCGCTGGCGTTCAAGATCCTGAACGACCCGTTCGTCGGCAACCTGACCTTCTTCCGCGTGTACTCCGGCGTGATGAAGACCGGCGACATGGTGTATGTGTCGACCAAGGACAAGCGCGAGCGCATCGGCCGGTTGCTGCAGATGCATGCCAGCGAGCGCACCGAGCTGAAGGAAGTGCGCGCCGGCGACATCGCCGCCGCGGTGGGCATGAAGGACGTCATCACCGGCGACACGCTGTGTGACGAGCACAAGCCCATCATCCTCGAGAAGATGGTGATCCCCATCCCGGTGATCGCCGTGGCGGTTGAGCCGAGGACCAAGGCCGACCAGGAGAAGATGGGCCTGGCGCTGCAGCGCCTCGCCCGCGAAGACCCGTCATTCCGTGTCAGCACCGACGAGGAGTCGGGGCAGACGATCATTTCGGGCATGGGCGAGCTGCACCTGGAGATCATCGTCGACCGCATGAAGCGCGAGTTCAAGGTCGAGGCCAATGTGGGCAAGCCGCAGGTGGCCTATCGCGAGACCATCAAGGGCACGGTGGAATCCGAGGGCAAGCACGTCAAGCAGTCCGGTGGCCGCGGCCAGTTCGGCCATGTGTGGCTGAAGCTGGAGCCCAACGGCGCAGGCAAGGGCATCGAATTCGTCAATGGCATCGTCGGCGGCACCATCCCGAGGGAATTCATCCCGGCGGTGGAAAAAGGCGTGAAGGAAGCGGCCGAGACCGGCGTGATCGCCGGCTACCCGGTGGTGGACGTTAAGGTGACGCTGTTCGACGGCTCCTACCACGACGTGGATTCGGACGAGATCAGCTTCCGCATGGCCTCGATCTTCGGCTTCAAGGATGGCTTCCGCGCCGCCAAGCCCATCGTGCTCGAGCCCATCATGAAGGTGGAAGTCGTGACGCCCGAGGAATACATGGGCGACGTGATCGGCGACCTGAACCGCCGGCGCGGGCAGATCCAGGGCATGGAAGATACGCCCGCCGGCAAGACCGTCACCGCGGAAGTGCCGCTGGCGGAGATGTTCGGCTATGCGACCTCGGTGCGCTCGATGAGCCAGGGCCGCGCCACGTTCACGATGGAATTTTCGAAGTACCTGGAGGTCCCGGGTAACGTCGCGGACTCCATCATCAAGCAGTAACGATTTTTCATTCACGTAAATCAGTTCAACCGCAGGGTATACACACATGTCTAAGGAAAAATTCGAGCGTTCCAAGCCCCACGTGAACGTAGGGACGATTGGCCATGTGGACCATGGCAAGACGACTTTGACGGCGGCACTGACCAAGGTGATGGCCGAGAAGCACGGTGGTGAGTTCAAGGCTTACGACCAGAT